>ERZ773142.56-NODE-56-length-167292-cov-144.912_pt1 | contig 167292 bp, 166 predicted proteins | sample MGYA00580853_ERZ773142 | MGnify/ENA primary metagenome ERZ773142 (study PRJEB29015, sample SAMEA2737862) | human gut metagenome | biome: human gut; feature: human-associated habitat; material: faeces | place: China | collected 2012 ...
TTATATTCGCACATAAATTCATATTAAAATAAAAAAAAATGGGAAAAAGTAGCTTTTTGCAAGATTTTAAAGCATTCGCAATGCGCGGAAACGTCATTGACATGGCAGTCGGTGTCATCATCGGTGGTGCCTTCGGTAAAATAGTATCTTCCATTGTAGCCGATGTTATCATGCCTCCCATCGGATTACTGGTCGGAGGCGTAAACTTTACAGATTTGAAACTACAATTAAAGCCTGCCGAAGTGGTTGACGGTGTAGAGAAAGCCGCTGTAACCCTCAATTATGGTAATTTCCTCCAAGCCACATTTGATTTCATCATTATCGCTTTCTCTATATTTTTATTTATCAGATTACTTGCCCGCCTGAACCGCAAGAAAGAAGAAGTTCCGGCTTCTCCTGCAGCACCTCCTGCCCCAAGTAAAGAAGAAGTGCTGTTAACCGAAATCCGCGATTTACTGAAAGAACAGGCAGACAAGAAATAACAGGAAGATTTTAGAATAGAAAAGGAAGGGGATTTTTACACATTCGTATGTGTGGGCTTATTTTATATATGTGTAGCTTCACGCTTACGAACGTGTAAGACGATGCTTTTCATGTCATTGTTACCAGTTCGGCAACTGCAATTGCCTGATTAGCCAATCCCGTTTTTGCTTTATTGTGAAGGCAAGATGAAGCTACAGCATATCAAAGCATGAAGTTTTTTACACTCATCTACAAAAATGCCTCTACGGTATGACGGTTTTATAGTTTTTCTGAGTATCTTTGCGGCACGAAAACATTTACATATCATAATAATATGCAAGAAAAAATCATTATTCTCGATTTCGGCTCACAGACCACACAGCTCATCGGCCGTCGTGTCCGCGAACTGAATATGTATTGCGAGATTGTGCCCTACAACAAGTTTCCTCATGATGATCCCTCGGTTATCGGTGTCATCCTGTCAGGAAGCCCTTTCTCTGTTTACGATGAAAGCGCATTTAAAGTTGACTTAAGCAATATTCGTGGAAAATATCCCATTTTGGGTATCTGCTATGGCGCACAGTTTATGGCATACAGTAATGGCGGAAAAGTAGAACCGGCCGGTACACGTGAATACGGACGTGCCCATCTCTCTACTTTCGAACATGAGAACCCCTTATTGAAAGGTATCCGCGAACAGTCTCAGGTATGGATGAGCCACGGAGATACTATCACTGCTATCCCCGAAAACTTTAAAATCATCGCTTCAACAGATAAAGTCGCTATCGCTGCTTATCAAGTAAAAGGAGAAAAAGTATGGGGCGTACAGTTCCACCCGGAAGTATTCCACAGTGAAGACGGTACCCGGTTATTGAAAAACTTCGTAGTAGATATCTGCGGTGGCAAGCAAGACTGGAGTGCAAGTTCATTTGTTGACACCACTGTGGCAGCTCTGAAAGAGCAAGTGGGTAACGACCGCGTTATTCTTGGCTTAAGCGGAGGTGTAGATTCATCTGTTGCAGCTGTATTATTGCACCGTGCCATTGGCAAGAACCTGACTTGTATCTTTGTTGACCACGGCTTATTACGCAAGAATGAGTTTAAAAACGTAATGCACGACTACGAATGTTTGGGATTGAACGTAATTGGTGTAGATGCCAGCGACAAGTTCTTTAAAGACTTGGAAGGCGTGACTGACCCTGAACAAAAGCGTAAAATTATTGGCCGTGACTTTGTAGAAGTATTCAATGCCGAAGCACATAAAATAACCGACGCCAAATGGTTGGCACAAGGCACTATCTACCCTGACCGCATTGAAAGTCTGAACATCACGGGAAAGACAATCAAAAGCCATCACAACGTAGGTGGTCTGCCCGAAGAAATGCACCTTAGTTTATGCGAACCTTTACAATGGCTTTTTAAAGATGAAGTACGCCGTGTAGGTCGTGAATTAGGCATACCCGAACATCTGATTACCCGTCATCCGTTCCCCGGCCCGGGTCTAGCTGTACGTATCTTAGGCGATATTACCCGTGAAAAGGTACGCATCCTGCAAGATGCAGACGACATCTTTATCCAAGGTTTGCGCGACTGGATGGTAAAAGATGCCACGGGCAATGATATTGCTCTTTACCACCAAGTGTGGCAGGCAGGCGCCATCCTGTTACCTGTACAAAGCGTAGGGGTAATGGGCGATGAACGTACTTACGAACGTGCTGTGGCTCTGCGTGCCGTAACCAGTACCGATGCCATGACTGCCGATTGGGCTCATCTTCCTTACGAATTTATGGCTAAGGTTTCAAATGATATCATTAATAAGGTAAAAGGCGTAAACCGCGTTTGCTATGATATCTCATCCAAACCACCCGCCACAATTGAATGGGAATAACCTAAATATACTCACTGTAGGGAGGAAACTTCCTGTTCCTTCCTACAGCGAATGATTAAAATCTCTCAATAAACTATGGCAGATAATTATATAGAAAGACAGTTCGAACAATATCAAGCTAAAAAGGCCGCTTGGCAAAAGCCTCTCAAACATACTTCCAAGAAGACAAATTCCAAAAGAGTTTTTATAACCGGAGGAGCCAACGGCATTGGCAAAGCCATTGTAAAAGCATTTCGACAGAAAAATTATCCGGTAGCATTCTGCGATAAAGATGAAACTTCAGGACTGCAAACTGCCAAAGAAACAGGAGCTGCATTCTATCTTGTAGACATACAGAATAAAGAAGCCCTGGAAAATTGTATGCTAAAAATCATCAAAAGATGGGGAGATATAGATATCTTAATCAATAATGCAGGAGTGAGTCTCTTTTCTGACCTCACCGAAACAAGTGTAGAAGACTTTGACCAAATCTTATCCATCAATCTCCGACCGGTGTTTATAACCTCAAGACTTCTTGCCATCCACCGCAAAGCTCAAGATTCTCCGCAACATTATGGCAGAATCATCAATATCTGTTCCACGCGCCATTTAATGAGTGAACCGGGAAGTGAGGGTTATGCCGCCTCTAAAGGAGGAATTTATTCACTCACCCATGCACTTGCCTTATCGCTTGCCAAGCAACATATAACTGTCAACTCCATCTCACCGGGATGGATACAAACACAAGAATATGAACTTCTCCGCCCCGAAGACCATACACAGCACCCTTCCGGCCGGGTGGGAAAACCGGAAGATATTGCCCGGATGTGCCTGTTTCTTTGCCAGGAAGAAAATGATTTCATCAATGGTGAAAACATAACAATTGATGGTGGAATGACCAAAAAGATGATTTATATAGAATAAATCATCTCTGCCTTTATCTGCATATTTCCTTTTCCATCGCCATTTTTTCCGGCTTCAGCACCTTCTTCCCTATTTAGTACTCGAATGCTTCTTACTTTTGTCTCAAACTTAAAAGACAAAATATGAAGATAAACGTACATTCCATGTTATTATTCAGCCTTGCCGCACTACTTTCTTCCTGTGCCACCGAAGGCAATGACAAAAAACAAGACTTTATTGTAAAGACAACACAAGCTGTCCCGGTTTTACATCAAGGAGAGAAAGAATTCTCCTTTATTGCCCAGCCTTTCCGCACTTCCGAATTATCCTTTCGGGTGGGCGGTCCCATTGACCGTTTCGATGTATATGCCGGTAACCGATACAAACAAGGCAGCATCATAGCCGAAATAGACCCGCGTGATTTCCGCATTCGTAAAGAACGTGCCGAAGCAATCTACCATCAGGCAAAAACAGAGTTTGAACGTATACAAAAGCTATATGATAAAGGAAACATCTCCGCAAGTGCTTACGAAAAAGCAAAAGCAGACTATACCACTGCCAAAACAGCTTTCGATACCGCTTCATACGAACTGGAAGATACACGCCTTATCGCCCCATTCAACGGTTATGTAGGTGAGGTATATATAGAGAAATTTCAGGATGTGAAGGCTACGCAACCCGTCATTTCTTTTATTGATATCGACCAACTTAAACTGGAAATTTACGTCACTCAAGACATTGCTTATACAGCACAAGCCATGGATACAATACAAGTACGATTTGACGCACAACCCGATAAGGTATATAAAGCACAGATAGCGGAAATTTCCAAAGGAACCACCCGCAACAATCTCTCCTATCTGTTAACTGCTTTACTCCCCAATAAAGAAGGAAAATTACTGGCAGGCATGTCCGGCAAAGCAAAATTGAATCATCCTTCGAAAACACCGGATATTACCAATGGAGTAGCCATCCCCCAAACGGCTCTTTGCCATCGTCCTACAGAAGGCGATTATCTGTGGGTAGTGGATGCCAACACCCAACAAGTGAACTTAAGAAAAGTAAAAAAAGGAGATTTGTTACCGGACGGATATGTAACCATTACCGAAGGTCTACGTCCCGATGAAACTGTAGCAACCAGCGGACTCCGCTTCTTGTCGGACGGAATGAAAATAAATGCAGATAACAAATAATATCAAAGAAGCAAACAGTTATGAAATTAGTTAAATACTTCCTGCAAAAGAAGTCAGTCACCCTCCTGCTATTGGTATTGATATTGGCGGGCGGCCTATTCTCCTACATCAAAATGGGAAAATTGGAAGACGCTCCTTTCACCATCAAACAGGCACTCGTACTGACTCCCTACCCCGGAGCATCTCCCTCCGAAGTACAATCTCAAGTAACCGATATCCTAGAAGAATCCATTCAGTCTTTGAGCGAACTCTATTATCTGAAAACAGAGAATCGCGCCGGGCTCTCCAAAATCACCGTCTATGTGAAAAAAGAAACCCGGGCAGACGAGATGCAACAACTATGGGACAAATTACGCCGCAAGGTAAACGATGTACAAAGTAAGCTTCCTGATGGAGCAGGACCTTCGGTCGTCAATGACGACTTTGGAGATGTATTGGGTGTTTTCTATGGGCTTACCGGAAATGGCCATACCTATCGGGAACTGGAAGACGAGGCTAAAATCATCAAGAATGAGCTTCTGAAAGTAAAAGATGTAGCTAAAGTGGAAATCTACGGAGTACAGACACCCACCATCGATGTGTCTGTCAGCCCATCCGTCATGGCGCAAAGCGGAATTACCACTTCCGACATAGTCCGTGCATTCGAAGCACAGAACAAGGTGGTGGATGCCGGAGGAATTGATGCCGGACAGAACCGCCTACGCATCGAGTCAACCGGAAATTTCTATTCATTGAACGACATCAGAAACCTGACTATCGTTTCACGCTCAGGCGAACATTTCCGCCTCGCCGATATAGCACAAATAGAAGAAAGCTATCAAACACCTGCCAGCAACCTGATGCGCATCAATGACCAGCCGGCCATAGGCATTGCCATCTCTACCGTACCTACCGGAAACGTAGTGGATATGGCAAAAGCCGTGAAGGATCGGATTGATAAACTATCCCAATCCATGCCCGAAGGATATGAACTGACCTCCATCTATGACCAAGGATATGAATCAGACGTTGCCAATCAAGGCTTTATCTTGAACCTCATCATTTCCGTTCTAACCGTTATAGCCATTCTGTTATTTTTCATCGGATTCAAGAATGGTACTTTGATTGGCAGCGGACTGATTTTCTCCATCTTTGCCACGCTCATTGTCATGATGGCTTGCGGCATCGCGCTTCAGCGAATGTCACTTGCTGCCATCATTATCGCCATGGGAATGCTGGTGGACAATGCCATCGTCGTTTCAGACTCCGCCTTAATCAATATGGAACGCGGAATGCGGAAGCGTGTCGCCATCATGCGCGCCTGCTCAGCTACAGCTTTGCCCTTATTGGCGGCAACTGTCATCGCTATTCTTACCTTCCTCCCTATCTATTATTCACCACATATCACAGGTGAACTGCTATCTTCACTAGTCGTGGTTATCGGAGTGTCATTGATGTTCAGTTGGGTGTTCGCACTGACGCAGACTCCTTTCTTTATACAAGAATTTGTCCGTCGCCCGCGTCCCGAGGAATTGAAAGCCGCTTTATTCGACGGAAAATATTATAATCGTTTCCGCAACTCCCTGCACTGGGTACTCTGCCATCGATCGGTTACTATCGGTTCACTGGTAGTTATGCTGATACTTTCTGCCTGGAGTTTTAAATTTATACCTAAAGTTTTTGTACCTGCGCTAGACAAACAATACTTTACGGTAGATATGTGGTTACCCGAAGGAACAAACATCAATGAAACAGACCGCATGGCAAGCAACCTGGCAAACTATATCCGCGGACACGAAGAAACTGAAATGGTTTCTACCTACATAGGCCGCACTCCGCCCCGTTACTATCTGTCTAATGTAGCTTTCGGTCCTCAGTCCAACTATGCACAGATATTGGTAAAATGCAAGACCTCTCAAGAATCAAGAAAATTACATGCCTTGCTGCAAGACTCCATCCGTCAGAAATACCCCGAACCACTGATAAAAGTAAATAAGTTCGAGCTTAGCCCCCTGACGGAAGCGGTTATCGAAGCCCGCTTCTTAGGACCGGACCCCGCTGTACTGGATTCACTGACAGGAAAAGCAATCGAAATAATGCGTCGCAATCCTAAAGTCGCAGATGCCCGCAACGAATGGGGAAATATGTCCTTGATGATTCGCCCTGTCTACGACCCTGTAAAAGCCGGTGCACTGGGTATCACCAAAGCCCAGATGATGCAATCTGTCAAATCTGTCAGTGATGGAACTCCCATAGGAATTTATCGGGATAACGAAAAGAAAGTACCCGTATTGCTAAAATCAGAAGGAGTCCATATTACGGATGTCCAGTCTTTAGGTGATTTCTCTGTTTGGAACGGAGAGCATTCAGCACCTCTATCGCAAGTGACGGAAAAGATTGAAACCACTTGGGAGTTTCCACAGATACGCACATACAACCGCCAGTTGTCCATGGCAGCCATGTGTGGAGTGAAGCCGGGACACACCATGGCCGAAGTGCATGGAGAAATACGAGAAGAGATAGAAGCAATAGAATTACCTGAAGGGTATAGTTTCTTTTGGGATGCCCAATACAAAGACCAAGGTGAAGCGATGCAGGCTATTGCCAAATTCTTTCCTCTGGCATTTTTAATGCTGGTAGTGATTCTGGTTGCATTATTCGGCAATTTCCGCCAACCGATCATTATTCTATGCATACTCCCATTGTCTCTTATCGGTGTTGCCGTAGGAATGTTACTCACAGGATTTGATTTCGGCTTCTTCCCCATTGCCGGATGGTTGGGACTACTGGGTATGATTATTAAAAATGTGATTGTACTGCTGGATGAGATAAATATACAACGTCGAAACGGAGTAGCTCCCTACACAGCCGTTGTAGAAGCCACAGTATCCAGAACACGTCCTGTATTGATGGCAGCTACCACTACAATTCTGGGAATGGTTCCTCTGTTGTTCGATATAGCATTCGGAGGTATGGCAGCCACCATTATTTTCGGATTGACATTCGCCACATTGTTGACATTATTTATAACACCAACACTGTATGCCATGTTTTATAAAATTAAGTAATCATGTTATCGAGGCTGTCCCAAAAGTTCAACTGCTCAATCATTCCGTCATTCTGAACAATGTGAAGAATCTGAATACTTTCATTGTGTGTTTACAGATTCTCCGTTGTTCTCAGAATGACAAAGTAAAAAAATAGTGCAATATATCTTTTTCGGACAATCTCCTATGGTAAATATAACCCTCAAAATAGATATAACTCATGAAAAAAATTAATATACTGTTTATCTTTATTTTTAGTGTTCCGTCCGCTACTTTCGCCCAACAAAGTGATTTATTGGAAAAGTACAGGTCGATGGCTGTGGAATACAACCACGACCTGAAGGCGGCGGATAAACACATTTCTGCAAGTATCGAATTGGAAAAAGCCGCCCAAAAGGATTTACGTCCCAAGTTATCGGGTGACGCCAACTTTCAATATACCGGTAATCCTATCCGGCTCACTCTAAACCTGCCCAGCATGCAGAATCCATTGACTTTCGAAGGAAAAGACATGAAATATGGCGCTTCCCTCACGTTGCTACAACCGGTCTATACAGGCGGTCGGCTGCTGGAAACCATCCGAATGGCAAAACATCAACATAGTCTGGCAGCACATCAGGCGGAATATTTCCGTTCCGCCGTGTGCTATCAAACTGATATGCAATATTGGAACACCGTGGCCCGTGCCGAACTATTACAAGTTGCCACCGACTATCGAAATTCCATTGCTTCGCTCGCCAAAACCATCCGTGAACGAGTAGAAGCAGGCTTGGTAGACCCGCAAGACCTACTCATGGCAGAAGTAAAGCTAAATGAAGCAGAATACCAATTGCTTCAGGCAAAAAGCAATCTTGAAACCGGAAGAATGGCACTCAACTCACTGATTGGCATGGAACTCAATAAAACAACAGAAGTGGAAGACAGCATTCCTTCCATAGTTATGAATGAAGAATTATGGAACTTGGATGGATGCAACCGACCGGAATTAAAAATAGCATACGACCAAATCAACATTGCCAAAAGTTCAAAGAAACTGACAGACTCAAAATATAAGCCGCAACTTTATGTCGGTATAGAGGGCAGTTATTCCTCGCCCGGGTATAACTTCAAATCCGACCTCGACCCTAATTATGCTGTTTATGCCAAACTGTCGGTTCCTATTTTCGAATGGGGAAAACGGCGCAATGAGAAACAGGCATCTTCTTTCCAAGTCGGTGCAGCTACTGATAATCTCCATCAAGTAAGTGACCATGTAAACCTGGAAGTCCAGACAGCCCGTGTATCATTATCTCAAGCAATGGAACAGGTACAATTAACCGGAAACTCATTGGACAAAGCTCGCGAAAACGAACGTATGGCATTGGAAAGATATACGGAAGGAAAAGTGTCGGTAGTGGAAGTAATAGAGGCCCAAAACTATCGGCAAGTCTCACAAACCAATTATGTACAAGCTAAAGTTTCCGCACAAGGACACTATTCCGCATTACTGAAGGCATTGAACAGATACTAAAAAAGAGGACTGCTGAAAAAGGTGGAAGAATCTTTTAAAAAGACCTTGAGGTTTTCAAAAAAGACCTTGAGGTTTTTTAAAAAGCCGGAAGAGTTTTCAAAAAAGACCTTGATCTTTTTCCGGAGAAACAATGGCAACAACAAATCCTTCCTCTTTTTTTTATTATAACGGTTATTACCCTGAAATAACAGATGGCATATCATAAGTTTAACTTATTACTTCATGACAACATGCACATTTCACACCAAATTACTGTAAAACAATACATTATCCTCATATTATGTGTGAAACATGTTTTTGTTTATCTGTATCTCCGGTGTCATCTCCTAATTTTATCCCTCTTTACTCTATATTATTCTGTAAAATATTGTAGCTTTGTTCACATGAAATGGAATGTTGTACTATATGGTCTTCTGTTTTCCGGATTAGGAGTTTTTTCCTATCTCCTGCTGGCTAATTATTCTGAGTTACCCCCTCAGGTGTCAGATATACTCTATTCTAAAGGAGCTTTTATCTTTTTTATCTCCGCTTTCAATATCCTCGGTTATTCCACCCTGCGACTCAGTTCATGGTTAAACAACCAGTACGCACTGAACCTTCGCAAACGTTGGAAAATCATCACTATCTATATAGCTGTAACTCTTCTATTCTTTTTACTCAATTACAGTTTATTGATTATCGGAAAGCTTTTAGTGGGTTCCTATAATATCTTTATCTTCCCTAACGGTGGCTGGCGCATCCTCATCTTGGTGTGGCTGGTAGAATTAGTAATCGTAGGGTTACTTCTCTCCAATCGCTCCATTCAAAACACATTGAAACTGCAACAGGAGGCTGCCGAACTGCAAAAGGAAAACAACACAGCCCGTTATGCTGCCTTGCAAAACCAACTCAATCCGCACTTTCTATTCAACAGCCTCAACACACTGATTGCCGAGATAGAATACAATCCAAGCAACGCTGTCCGTTTCACCAAGCATTTGTCCAGCGTCTACCGTTATGTTCTCCAAAGTCAGGATAAAACCTTAGTTCCCTTAAATGAAGAATTGGATTTTATGAAATCCTATCTCTTCCTGCATGAAGTGCGACTGGGAAACTGTATCAGCTGTGAATGCCTCGTCCCCGATGATTATTCTGACGCTATGCTTCCACCCCTGACTTTGCAACTGCTGGTGGAAAATGTCATCAAGCACAACTCCATCACTTCCGGTAAGCCTATGCGAATCCACATCGATATAGAAAATAATTACCTGATAGTAAGTAATCCTATCCAACCTAAAAAAAGTAATGACTCCTCATCGGGAGTAGGTTTGAACAATCTTTCCAACCGCTGCAAACTAATGCTCGGTGAAGAAATCATTGTCATCAAAGAAAACAATTCATTCACCGTAAAAGTACCTTTAGGATATGAATAAACTAAACGCAATCATTATAGAAGATGAAATACCTGCAGCACGCCTGCTACATTCCATGATTACCCGTTTGCGCCCTCAGTGGACACTAACCATCGTACCGGGCAGTGTGGATGAAGCTGCATCCTGGTTTAAAGAAAACCCACAGCCCGACCTTATCTTTCTTGATATTCAACTGGCAGACGGTAACGCTTTCGATTTTCTTTCTACCGTCCAACCTTCTTCTGTCATTATCTTCACCACCGCCTATGACCAATATGCCATACGTGCATTTACCGTAAACAGCATAGATTATATACTGAAACCTATTGATGAAACACGTCTGCTTGATGCCATCATTAAATACGAGACTTTACAAAACAAAGGAATACCCCACCCCCAAGAATATCTGAATACTTTATTGGACACTCTGCAACATAAAGAAAGACGTTACCGCACCCGTTTCCTCATTTATGGAGCCGACCGTTTTTGGTCTCTCCAAGTAGCAGATATAGCCTATTTCTATTCTGAAAACAAAATAACCTTTGCTGTAACCAAGAAAGGACAGGAACACATTATCGACCTGTCCCTAAACAAACTGATGGAACAATTGGACCCTGAACAGTTCTTTCGCGCCAACCGTCAAGTCATAATCAGCATTGATTCCATAGACCACGCCGAGCCTTATTTTAACGGCAAAATAGCAATAAGTGTTCTTCCTCCTTACAAATCACAAATCACCATCAGTGAGGAAAAACTTTCTTCATTCAAACTTTGGCTAAACTACTGAAATCCGGGGTTGCCTCATAGCACCATCAGAACTTTTCGGGGCAACCCCAAATCACATTACTTTTCATGCTCGGTTTTTGCAGCAGGGAAATAGCGTTTAACCCTTTTGCACATTTCGATATACCCTCTCTCGCTTACTGAATTATCTACGCGAAGTAAAACCGAAGCATTCTTCCCATATCGTCCTTGATAGGATTTCAACCTATTCCCCGTAATATCGTGGATTCTTTCTTGCGGTTCAGCTCCGGCAGCACCTATCAACAACTCGGCACCATTCACACCATATTTCCGCGGACCGTATACATAGACCATATAAGGACAAACCTCGTCCACATCACTTGCTCCTTTTGCCACATATTCCGCACGCAGATCATCAAAAGCCAATTTTATCTCTTTTAGCATCCCAAGCACCTGTCGCTTATCCGAATTCACATCATACACCATATATAAGAAACGAGGTTCGTCCTTTTTCTTTTCCAATCTGTCTGCTTCACGAGCCGAACGAAGCCGCCCGGCTATCACTTGACGGGGATCGGTCAAGATTTTATAAACAACCGTATCGAACATTACTTCATTACCGCCATTCATATAGAGCCTGTGCGTCTGCGTTGTACGCCATACATAGCGCCCCTCCGGGGTACGATGATGCTTCCACCACGCATCCGATTTCTCTTTAAAGAATTGTTTCATCGAAGCAATCTCTTCGGTCAGTTTGCTTTCTGCAATCGAGTCCTGAAGCAGTGCATCCTGTGTCATAAGTTCCATTTGCAACAACACTTGTTTTTCACTCATTTCGGGCTGTGCAAAAGCATATACTACCCCTGCTGCCACGGGAACAGCCAGCAACATACGCAGCCGTACCCATCCGTTACTTCTTTTTTTAAGCATCATGCCAATACGATTTTTAAGTTTACTATGATCGAAGCCATTGGCCATAGAGTAGAGCCTTGTACCAACAGCTTTTTTTACTAATAACAACTGGTATTGAACCATATTTACACCTGAAGAAATTACTCCTTCATCGGCTTCATATTCGTGCAAGTCACGCAACTCCTGCCACAATACCCATGTCATCGGGTTAAACCAATGAAAAATAAGCAGACAATGCATCCATCCCAAATCCAATGTGTGATAGTAAGATAAATGCATTTTTTCGTGTATCAGAATAAGTGAACCATCCTGCCGATAGTCTTCTTCAGACATCACAATATATTTCCACCAACTAAAAGAACATACTTTTCCGGGAAGAATCACTAATCGGAAGCTTCCTTCCCTCTGCACCGGCTTGCCATGGATAAGATGCCACAACCGCCCGAAAGAATAAACAAAAAACAAGAATACACCGACAGCTCCCATCGTATAAAAGAGGCTTATAACAGTCAACAAAGACAGACCATATATTTCTTCTGATTTTCCTTGCTGAAACGGTAAATGTTCCGCTCTTGCATCCCATCCGTTTTCTGCCAGAAATCCGGTAGCAACCTTTCCGTCTGATGGTATTTCTTCAAATATCTCCCCTACCATCATGACCGATTGTTGAATAGGTGAGAGAATACTAACCGATACAGGAATCAAAGGGATGAGCCAACAAAGCAGTGTCCCCACCCAGAAAGCCCAACGGCTAAAACGAAAATGAGTGATGTTCTTCAACAATGTGATATATAGAATTGTAAAAAGAAACAAGCAGACACTACTCTTCAGAATGAAAAACAAAAAAGTTCCCATAATCACCTCCTTACTTTCTGCCTTTTTCTATTCGGGCTATCAAGTCCTTTAATTCATCCAGTGGCATCCGTTCTTCTTCTATTAATTGAGATACCACATTTATATAAGAATTATCATAAAATTGGGAGACAACTTCGTTTAATGCAGAACCTTTGTATTCAGACTCGCTTATAACAGGATGGTACTGATATGTATTCCCATAAACTTTGTATCCCACAAAACCTTTTTCTTCCAGCCCGCGTACCAATGTGGACACAGTATTATAATGCGGCTTCGGTTCATTATACAATTCGAGCAAATCACGGACAAACATAGGACCTTTACTCCAGAACATCCGCATAATCTCTTCTTCTTTAGGGGATAAACGTTTCATAAATACTAGTGGTTTAAAGTTCTGAAGCAAATATAACTAATTAAAATCAATAAGCAACTAATAATATTAGTTATAATACTACCATTATTAGTTATTAACTATAATATTTTAGTTTAATAGCGTTATTAACAATAAGAAAGACTTTATGTATCTTGTCTCTGCACCTATCAGAATATAAAAAAGGAACATCCACCCGATGATGAATGTTCCAAACTCTATACTATATCTAACCAAGGCAAACCTCTATGGAAACAAGGTAAAACCATTATAACAATTATTCCACCGGCGGAATCTCTAAAATACTACCATAACGGTGATACTCAAATGAAATACTCTGCTCCTTAATATAATGAATAAGTTCCACACGACCATTCTTCACAGGTTTGGCTGTTGCAATATATTTATCAGTACGAGCTGCCTCCTCATACATCTCCATCGGAATATCCACCCCACAAGTACGAATACGTTCATACTCTGACATACTCTTCAAGAACTCTTGCAAAGATTCTTTCTTCAAAGAACAACCAAGAGAAGCCAATGCTGTCGTACGGTCATCGCCAGGCTCAAAACTAATAGTCAGAGGGGTATGACAAATCTTAGCTGCAAATGCAATCATCTGCGCATCTTCATTAGTATCACCCGGGAAAAGACGGAGTACCATATTACGCAATGGCAAGTAACGAAAAACGTTTTGCTCACCATACAGATTATTAATATCACGTGCATGAGCAAATTCCTGTTCGTATGCCTTCGGATAACTCTGTTTATAATCTGTGGTACTTCCGGGCTTATCGGAAATCTTCACAAAGCAAGCACAATAATTGGGACCTCCGGCTTTCACACCACCACCAAATGCGGAAAGTTTCATACCGCCAAAAGGCTGACGATTTACTATAGCTCCTGTTATACCACGATTGATATATAAATTACCCACCATAATAGAGTTCTTCCATAACCGTTGTTCTTCTTCATCCAAACTCTGCAAACCGGAAGTCAGTCCATAGTCCAGGCTATTAACCAGTTCAATACCTTGCTGTAAGTTCTCTATGCAAACCACACTAAGCATGGGACCGAACAACTCCGTTCGGAAAGAATAACTTCCCGGTCTCACTCCCCACTTCACTGTTGGGGCCAAGACATACTTATTCTTATCAAGGAACTGAGGCGGAACAAGCCAAGATTCTCCTTGTTCCAACTCCAATGCTTTCAGCAATTTGTCATTTCCATTGGTAATCATCGGACCAACAACATTACCAGGATTCCATACACTTCCCACCTTCATGCTGGTTGCGGCATCCTTCAGCTTTTCCCTAAAATTCTTATCCTCATATACCGAACGCTCCACCAGTAATAACGAGCAAGCGGAACACTTTTGTCCGGCATTGCCGAAAGCAGAAGCTACGACATTCATAATGGCATGGTCACGATCTCCGGAAGCTGTCAGAATTATAGCGTTCTTGCCCCCTGTCTCTGCAGACAACGGAGTAGAAGGATTACTGCGAGCGATGTTTTGTGCTGTGTCCGTACCGCCTGTCAAAATGATATGTTTGATAGCAGGAGCAGAAGTGAGTACCTTCAATGCATCACGATCAGTAATAATCACTTGCAAAGCCTCTTTAGGAACTCCTGCATCCCAAAAAGCTTGGGCAAACAACCACGCCACAGGAGCAGCAACAGTTGCCGGCTTCAGAATAACAGTATTCCCTCCGGCAAGAGCCGCTACAATTCCGCCAACAGGAATGGCACAAGGAAAATTCCACGGAGAGATAACCAATACAGTACCTTCCGGTGTAATATCCACATCAGGCAAATCAGCGAACAGCTTCATACTAGTGGTATAGAAACGGGCATAATCAATTCCTTCCGAAACTTCCACATCCCCCTCCACTACCGTCTTCCCGGTAATAGCACACATACAACCTATCAAGTCACCTCGCATTTCACCCAACCGATTAGCCGCTTCATACATTATCTTATGACGCTCCTCAAGCGTAGTCTTTCTCCATCCTGCAGGGTCACTCCCGGCTATCTCAATGATTCGACTTATCTGTTCCACATTTGCCTGAGACATTTCACAAACGCATACCTCATCATCTTGACAACGATCCATATAGCGATGACGTTTATCACAAATCACCATCTCTTTGCCTACCTGCAAAGGAATAATCCGAGGAGAATCCAATATGGATTTTTTCCATCCGGCAAAGATACCGCGCACCCATTCCTGATTTTTGACGAGATCAAAGTCGGTATCCGGCTCGTTTCTCATCTCATCAGTGGGTGGAACAGGAGTATAACGGTGCATACGATTCTGTGTCCGTGTCGGAATATGGGTAATACTATCCTTCATCCGATAGGCTTCTTCAAACTGGTTCTGCAAGAAACGCCAAGTATCGGTACCGGGCTTCAAGTTAAACGAGTGAGTAAGGAAATTGTCGGGAGCCGTATTTTCGTCCATACGCCGCACCAAATAGGAAACAGCATTGAGAAAATGCTCGTCTTTTACCACCGGAGCATAAAGAATCACATGATTGCCAAGCTGAGACTGTGCACGCCACACATGGTCTGCCATACCCTCCAGCATCTCAAAAGTCATATATTCGGCACTACCCAATTTCTGACTCAGTAAATAAGCATAAGCTATTGTAAACAAATTGTGAGAAGCCACCCCTATATGCAATACTTTAGCATTCCCGGGCTGTAAAGCACGTTCCAAAATATGAAGATAATTGGCATCAACTTCAGTTTTAGAAGTTCGCACCGGATTAGGCCATCCACGCAAAGAGGAAATCACAGTTTCCATCTCCAAATTGCAACCTTTCACCAAACGCATTTTTACCGGAGCTCCACCTCTTGCCACGCGTTCTCTGGCAAAATCCAACAATTCTGTTTGAAACTCATAGGCATCAGGCAGATAGGCTTGAACTACAATACCTGCCGAATAATTTTTAAATTCCGGCTTATTCAGTACCTCCTTAAATAAGCGCAAAGTGAAATGAGCATCTTTATATTCCTCCATGTCCAGATTGACAAACTTGGCACGTTTCACTCCGTTTTCATCCACATAAGGATAATCTATCGCCTTTTGGTAAAGAGCAGACATACGTTTCACCAGCTCCGGAAAACTTTCAGCATAGTTCAGTGCATGCGTTTGGGCATAGATACCCGAAATTTTAACGGAAATATAATTGATGTCAGGAGCTTCCAATGCTTCCAGATAATGATGATAACGATGGTCAGCTTCTCCGTTACCCAATACGACCTCCCCCAGCAAGTTTACGTTCTGCCCGATTTTCTGTCTGAAACGAGTGGCAAGATGTTCCGTCAATTGAGGACGGGCCTCATCAAGAATCACCTTAGAGGTATCGGAACGGAGACGTTTCTTTATAATAGGAATAGCTATAAAATCAAAATGATATCCAAATGCCTGATACATTTTAAAAAGGAAGGCGTCACGCTTATTAAGAAACTCAGGTACACCGTAACGGTCTATCAACTTCTTAATGCGCTCAGCCAATTTCTTACGGTCACGAATTTGGGAAGACTCATCCAACATCTTCACCAAAAACTTCTTGTCTTGCGGACGTTGCACCATAATAGCATATTTATGCTGCTCTTTACGTTCTTCATCTGTGATGGTTTGTTCACATGTGTTATACAACCTCAGTACCCATTCCTGTACTTCAGCGATAGTCGGTCTGTTGTCCATAATATACTCATGTTATAATGTGTGTAAGAAATAAGGATTAAAAAATCACCGAAATAGCTGAGACACCAAAATGGTTGGACTAAACATAACAGCACGATACCGGTGCAAGGTATGAAGTGCTTGCTGAGAAAACCGGTCAAAAAGAAGTTCTCTGTCCATAATTAACTTGCTTAGAATGTGTAACTGCTCAAATGCAAATATACACTAATTCTTTTATTATCAAAGAGAAAAGGGAGAAATTATCTTCTCCCCTTTCTTCTTAACTTTTATGCATCCAAATAGAAGCGACCTTTTTTCGCACTGCAATCACATTGAACACCGACACACCGGCAAACAGCAAAACTCCCACCAGCATTGCCTGCCACACACTTCCTTCGTCCAACTGTGGAAACAGTTTTCCAATCCATTCCATGTAGCTGCCACGCACATACAATACGATACTTATAGAAAGCACCAGCACAATGGCATTCAAGCCTAAAGTAAGGAGTTGATAAAACAATGCTACCTTAGCCGGGCTGTATCCTATCAGCAATAAATTCTCCAGCTTAGTCGTATTCTTCTGCAACAACAGATAGATACTCAACATTAGAATATAAAATGACAATACACTGATAAGCAATCCGACAGAAAGTACAATCCCTACAATAACTTTTAGAAACCAAGTAGTCTTTCCGGCATCCAATTTATCACCTTCCGTATCATAGCCTTTATCCTTAAAATATTTAGCAATACGGTCGTCAGTCGGATTATTAACTTCTACAATAAGACGTGAAGGTTCGCTCTTGGTTCCGGGTGCAAAGCTCTCATTCGCCCATCTCATAAAAGTTTCAGGAACAAGAATCGTATTCAGACGATTGGAAAAACCGACAATATTTCCTTTAAAGACTTCTCTGCGCCCGTCACCGCTAATACGGATATCAAGATTTACCATTCCCATCACCCCTTCCGAAAGTTGTGGCAAGCTACGGCTTTGAGCAAATCCGAAATTATATAAATTCAAATAATTACGTGGAATGATAATGGGAATCACCGGCTCGTTCTCATTAAACACCCACTTATCAAGATTCACATCTACAAACCCATCAGGAACAGATTCGAAAAACATATCCGTAGACATCTGCAAACCGACTTTTTCCATACCCATTCCCGCCGATACTTTGAACTGTGAAGGAGTAAAGGCTCCTACCTCTTTGGTAAACGACTGTGCCTTAATATCAGCTATATCCTTATCCGAAAAAGTATTGCTTTTTCCTACAAATGCCCCTAGCGTACTTACCTTTTTACTGACAATGATATAATCCTTTTTGATAAAACTATCTCCTTCCGTAAATACCGGCAAAATATCTTTATAAAACTGAACACTCAACAACACAATCACCATACCACACAAATTGGCAAAGAAGAAACCCGCCAATTGAGGTAAACTGATATGCTGACGCAGTAATTTCCAAACCAAGCTCATAGTCTCAATATTTTTGTGTAGTTCAACTCCAAATGTTTTCCAATAGAAGTTACAATGATTCCGGCACCTTGTTTATCTGTCTCTTCCACTAATATCTTCGACATAAGACGTCCGTTTTCTTCATCCAAGTGACTGATAGGCTCATCAAGAAAAATAAAGTCGAATGGTTGGCAAAGAGCACGGACAAGCGCGACACGCTGTTGTTGCCCAAAAGACATTTTACCCACCGGAGTATCCCATTTATCAGCTATGCCAAACATCTCAAGCCAAGCCTTAATTTCTTGCTTTGATTTATATCCTGTGAGAGAATTCTTGAGTTGAATATTCTCCCAAGCTGTGAGTTCAGTGAAAAGACGTAATTCCTGAAACAACATGCTAATCGAATGCTTGCGAATCTCCACCCAGTCAGTTACAGAGAAATTACGAATATTCTTACCGTCAAAACTGACAATCCCCTGATAGTCGTTTCGATATCCATATATGTAGCTGCAAAGTGATGACTTGCCCGTGCCCGATGCCGCTTCTATCAGATACGCTTCACCACGTTTCAGTTGCAATGACTGATGCCACACATCGGAAACAATAAAATCCCTTCCTGCAAAAACAGCAGGAAGGGTTTGTTGTAATTCTATGCTATTCATAAATTATCCAATGCATGTACTATAAGTTGCAGTACGTTTGTACTCTTATCTTTCATTACAATATTCATTTGTCCGTTCTTCCAATCGGGCGCCATCACATCAACGTATTCACACGGTCCGAAGAGATTATTCATAATCATGACAGTCTCTCCTCCCAATATCCGCGAAATACGAGGAGCAGCACCAAGCTCCTTCACCAATTCCACTGTATTGAAAACCATGAAACTACGGTTCTTGGTCACTTCAGCCGCCCAAGGAGTGTTCTGCAAAGAGACACCATAACGTCGGCCCGCTTCATCAGCCATTTGCTCATTGTTGGATAAATAAAACAAATTATCTTTGACTCCGAACCAAATGCTTTGGTCATACATACGGAATTCATATTGGTCTGTACCGGTAGAATTCAACTTCATTTGACCACCCGACAATGCCAACAAGGGACGAAGCTCTTCAAATGCTTTCAAGAACTCTTTATTCGTAACATCTGCATACACCAGTAAATCATTATTTACCAACGAACTAAAACCAATAGCTATATCACCGTGAATGGCAGAAAATATGGTTTTCAGATCTATTGGTAACATCGGATTATCCAATGATTGTTTGATGGTAGGATTTTCACAAAGTAAGTTATAAATTGCCTCACCATTAAAATTGGCACTTGCCCATAGTAGTGTATTTGCCGGAAAATATTCCATATATGTTCCTTTCAACGGCGTAGAAGTTTGTGTCTGCTTCTCATACAACGCAATCAATTCTTTATTCTCAATCAACGATTCAAAATCTACCACAACTTTTCCCTTCTCAAACGTAGTAGAAAGCAAACATTTAATATCTTCCAGCCTTAAATCGGCCGGCATCCCCATACGCATTTGCATGGTTGCCTCACGTGGTAACACAGACATATTGGCAACTATATTAATATCACCTTTGGCGTCTCTTAGTTTTGCAAAATCCGAAGTAGAAGCATAACTGTTTGCTGTATCCTGACGCATCCACGCCAACAATGTATCTTTCATCCCCTCAGGATTACCGTAAAGAGTTCCTACCAACAGAAAGGTACCATTATTATAGGCACACAAACCATTGCCCAAAATAGTCCAAGTACACCCGCTTTCGCTTTTCAAGTCCGAACATAATCCCTGCTCCTTTAAAGATTGCATCAGAGATCTCACCTTACTTTCACTCGATACCTTTGCCACAACTGCAAAAGTATTGGAATTAGAGGTAACAAACAAATACACTCTATCTGTTAGTGAAAGCCCTGTTTCGGCAGGATTCTTCACTATCTTCTCGGCTGTAGCATAAGCTTCGCCTTCCAGTCCACTTTTCAAGACATCCGTCAGTTTTGTTACTACCGACTCTCCTTCTTTACCATTGATACCACTTTTTTGTGCCATCGACTTAAAATCCAATGACACCACCATTGCCGCATCTTTGGGAATAGCATTCGTATATTCACTGCTCTCTGAGCATGAAGCCAGGAATGCCATTATTACCAGCAGGGCAAATCCCCAAATTGTTTTTCTCATACGCTTATTTTTGGTTTAATAAATTCATGGTATGACAAGCCACCAGTGCTGCGGTCTCAGTACGAAGACGCGATTTTCCCAAACTAATTGACTGAAATCCATTAGCTATAGCTTTCTTGACTTCTTCCTCGCTGAAATCTCCTTCGGGCCCGATTAAGACAAGAGCATCTTCACCCGGACAAATCACATCTTTCAACAAAGGTTTATCACCCTCATAACAATGAGCTATAAACTTCTGTCCTTCAAAATCACGAGTAATAAATTTATTGAAATCCGTCATCTCGTTCAAGACAGGTTTGGTCGCCTTTAGTGATTGTTTGACAGCAGAGACCAATATCTTTTCTATGCGTTCTGTTTTAATAACTTTCCGTTCGGAATAACGACAGTTAAGGAAGGTCAGTTCGTCGAATCCTATTTCGGTTGCTTTTTCCACAAACCATTCGGTGCGATCCATATTTTTAGTTGGTGCCATGGCCACATGCAGATAACCATTCCACCCTTTTTCCTGTGGTATGGTTTCTGTTACTTTCACTTGACAACGTTTACCACCGGTTGCACTAATTACAGCCTTATAAAAATTTCCTATTCCGTCAGTCAATGTCACTTCGTCTCCTATCGATAGACGCAAAACTCGCAAACAATGCCCGGCTTCCTCTTCAGGAAGCTCAGGATTTATGGCTATGTCGGGTGCATAAAATACGTGCATAATTCTATTCTTTATATTGTTTCTTCAGCTCCTCACGCCGCCTTATTTCATCTCTCAAGCGAGAGGCCTGTTCATAATTTTCTTCTGCGATAGCTTTTGTCAGCGCCTCTTTCAATACAGAAATGCCAACCATATTGACAGTTACAGAGAATGAACTGTCACTCTCTTCCCGCAAATGCTCTTCATCCATAATTTGTGCAGTGGTATATATAGGGCATTTATATCGCAACGCCAATGCCACTGCATCCGAGGTACGCGAATCAATCTTTATCTCCTCTCCTGCGTTATCGAAGAAAAGATAAGAATAGTAAATTCCATCTTCTACCTTATATATTAAAATCTTTTTCAGAGTTACTCCCAACTCCCTCGTCAGTGACAAGAATAAATCATGCGTCCACGGACGTGGCAATTTATAATTCAACATCTTAATTCTAATAGCCTTCGCCTCTAGAGAACCGATAATGACAGGCAATTTTCTATTGCCATTCACTTCTTCCAGCACTAATGCATACGCATCTACAGGCTGCAAGGTAGAAGACATGTCATGCAACTTCAACTCTATTTCATCCATAATCCAATCTCATTATATGCCCGATACGGACAATACCTACTTATTATTTAATCATATTTCTTCGGGAGTGTGCTTATACCTGAATATTAGAGCAAACAGCACAGCCACTACCAAAGCGTATCCCGCAAATACAAACCATGCACTGCTCCATCCGGCTACCTGTGGTGCGTCACTGCCGAAATCTACAAAATGATTCACTACCATCTGAGCACTCAGTGTTCCTACTGTTGCACCGATACCATTTGTCATAATAACAAACAACCCTTGTGCACTGGAACGGATAGCCAAATCTGTTTCTTTATTAACAAAGAGCGAGCCTGAAATGTTGAAGAAATCGAATGCCACGCCATATACAATCATAGATAAAACGAACATCCATACTCCCGATCCCGGATTGCCCAGTCCGAATAATCCGAAACGCAATACCCATGCCAGCATAGCAATTAACATTACACGCTTAATTCCAAAATGCTTCAACGCAAAAGGAATAAGCAGAATACACAACGTTTCCGAAACCTGTGACAAAGATATCAATGCATTGGCATGCTGCACGCCAAAGGTATTCGCATATTCGGGAATCTTATCGAAACTACTAAGGAAGGGATTGGCAAATCCGTTGGTTATCTGCAAAGAAACACCCAACAACATAGAGAACACGAAAAATATAGCCATTTTTTTACGTTTGAATAGTAAAAAAGCACGTAGTCCCATCGCATCTACCAACGACTTCTTTTCATTTCCTTTATTCACAGGACAGTTCGGCAATGTAAATGAATAAACTGCCAACAATAACCCGAAACAAGCGCACGAAAAGAACTGCATATAATTGGCTTGAAAGCCCAGTACATCTGTGAGCAACATAGAACAGATAAAGCCAATTGTACCAAAAATACGAATGGGTGGGAATGCAATCACCGGATCCAGTTTCACTTTATCCAATGCTGTATATGCCACAGAATTAGAGAGTGCCAGTGTAGGCATATAAAATGCCACACTGAAAGAGTACAGAGTAAAAAGGGACACAAACTCCGTATTATCTCCCGATGCCATTCCATAATAACCGGCAGCAATCATAAAGACAGCTCCCACAAAATGGCAGAATCCCAAAAGCTTTTGAGCAGGTACCCAACGGTCGGCAATGATTCCCATAACAGCCGGCATAAATAATGACACAATGCCTTGCATAGCATAAAACAGACCGATTTTTTCACCCAACCCAATGTTATATAGATAAGTACCCATAGAAGTCAGATATGCGCCCCATACAGCAAACTGCAAGAAATTCATGACAATCAATCTGAATTTCGTTCCGGTGATTTCGTTTTTCATCTTTCTTTTTAATGTGTGTTTTTTATAATACCTGCAAAGATATAAAACTATTCTATTTTTTGCGGAAAATGGACCAAAAAAGAAAAACCCACCGGCTATTTCACAATAACCGATGGGTATAAACACGATTAAAAAGTTAATTCTAATCTCAAAGAGAGAGTGTGTTATTATGAAAACACTTTATACTTAATCATTATCTTTCACCAGTTTACCATCAACGTACACTCTACCATTATTGATTTGTACGTTTTTAGCCTTCCTGATACCTGTCACCCGTTTTCCATTCAGGTATACATCTCCGTTCTTATCAATAGTGGTAGTGGTCTGACAAAACTGCTGATTGGTATTCTCAATTATCCAATCCACACCGGTTACCTCCCTACCATTCTTCAATGGACTGATAATAATGGTAAACGACACATTGCCACTTTCATTCGTCGTCAATGTATAAGTACGTTTTTCATCATCAGTACGAAAGATAAAAGTAAAATTAGCCTTTTGTCCTGCATTTCGTCCTTTGGGCATATCCTTTATGGCTGTTTCAGCATATTCTTCATCCTTCTCAAAAGCATCGATAAGGCGCTTACCCAATTTAGTGTCTTTGACAGAATAAGTTTTTACCACCTTTATTACCTTGCGTGTTTTAGGATCCCGCTTGGTCACTGAATTGATAGCCACATCATCCCTTTTTTCAAGTTCATTTGCCATCTTATCGATTGTTATTTGCGCTTTTATTCCACTCACGCCACAGCCCAACAATAAACAGACCATGACCAATCTCAACAATGTTTTCTTTTTCATATCTATCTAATATTTTAGTTATTGACCAAATCTTCCTTTTCCTTTATTTCCTGTTCCGAACGATGAATTTCATCTATCCGTTGCCGTGCCAATTGTTCTACCTCATTGGCATATTCCAATGTTTCGATAATACACGGCATAATCTTTTTCACATCGGTTATGCGTTTGCCATTCACTTCTATATAACTACCTTCATAGCAAGACCACTTATGATTTTTTGCTAGATTTTGTCCTGAGAAAACCAGTAACCCCAGCCCCAATGTAACTACTACCATCGCTGCAATCCCTGCACTCCATGCCGTTACGGGAATACGAAGACTGAAGGTTTTTCTCTTTTCTACTTTTGTATCTTCCATAGCTTGTGGCTTAGGTTCCCCCTGCATACCTCCCTCATACCAGGCAAACATCGGCGCATATTCTTTCAGGTGAGCGGGCACATTGCCTGTGCAGAAAAAACGATAAATGGCCTGTTCTTCGGCATTGGTCGTTTCACCATCCAAGAAACGATTGATGTATTCTTCTATGTTCTTATTCGTCAGTTCCATCATCTATTATGTATCATAAATTGTTCACGTACTTTCTTTCTTGCCCGCGACAGATTAGTTCGCACAGCTACCGGTGTACTGCCTGTCATTCGGGCTATCTCTTCCACTTCGAAACCTTCAATGTGCTTCATCCTGAGAATGGCTTGCTGAAGATTGGGTAAAGTGGATATAGAATCAAGAATCTCTTGCATATTCTCTTCTGCCACCAACTTCATTTCCGGATTATCCCCACTGCCTATACGGACACCTTCTTCCAATTCCACTTTTTCTATCCGGGCTCCCCTTATGCAGTTAATGCATAAATGCTTGGTTATAACAATGGCAAGTGCATCTACGCTGCGGTATTTGTCCAACTTTCCACGCAGAAACCAAAGCTTCAATAGCACATCCTGTACTACATCTTCTGCATCGTCGGAATCTTCCAGATAACGAGTGGCCATTCTGAGTAAGGCCGGTCGCATTCGTTTTGCCTCTATTTCAAATTCATTTTGTTCCATGTTCACTATTAAGACACAGACACACCGTAAATGTTACATCAAAGACATCTTTTTTTTAGGTTCAGTGAACTTTTTGGGGAGTTTCATTCCGCGTCAGAGAGCACGCTTTTACACGGGGTTGTGTCAAAACGTGGATAATGCTGTCGTTTAGTTCGTAGAGGCGAGGTTGCTCGCCCGAAAACAGTTTGCTTTGTGTCTTCGGGCAGACAAACCCTGCCCCTACAACTGACGATAGGATAGCCCGGTTTGGTTTTGACACACTCCCTAACGTGTTTTTTACTCGAAAGAATGGTTCATCAAATTCCTTTTGTATCCCGAATAAATCTGTGGAAAAAGAATAAAAAACGCGAATATCCGGGACCGAATCCTGAATATTCGCATTTCTCTTTTTCTTTAATTAATCTTCACGCTTACGAAACTCCTGCATGTCAGGATACATACCTGAATCTATCTCCACGGAAAATAAGTTTCCAAACTTCAAAATAATAAAGTCGTAGCGGCAGTATCCATCCATTCCGTCATCAAGCGATAATAAATCGGATATTCTGTCGGAGTAATCAATTGTTTTTTCAACTTCAGAGATCGAAATATTTCTATCTTATCTCCGGTTTTCTTCACCGCCACTTCTACCGTACCGATATTATTATCAATCTTTTTAACGACCGGAAGGGCTACAGGAACCATTCCGCCTGTTGTTTCTACAATACAGGTATATGTCTCGTCAGGCAGATAAGATAGAAGAAGATTCACAGGACGCTGCGAATTAAGCGTAGTCATCCGCCCTTCGTAAGCAGCCCACCCTTCAGATGCTTGCGGCAAGGTATACATTCGATAACCGCCCGCCAAAACCTTACCTCCTTCAGGAGTTATTTTCAACGTATCTGTCCTTGAAATAGCATGCGGCTTGACTGCCGGTTGCACAGGATGTGCATCCATGTTCACAATGGCATAGAAATCTCTCAAATCTGCTATTGCCTGATTTTCTACAAACAAACCATTCAGAGCAGACAATCCCACAGCATCCTCATCGGTTGCTTTTAAAAATGCCGCTTTCACTTCTGTCGGAATACCTGCCGCTTGTTGCAACGCAGCCTGCAACACACTTTTTTCCTCTATTGTTCCATACGCCGAACGAATCACTTCCGATGCGGGACGCAAACGATACCCTGTTTGAAGCAATGACAAACGACAAGTACCCAAGCTACGGATATAAGTTTCCAATCGGTGCACTTTTTCATCGGTAGTCTTGGCATCTGCTGTCAGTTTTTGAGCTAACTCAGCCACTACTTTATCACCGGCAACCGGAAACTGCTTTTTGAGTACTTTCAAAGCATTGGCTTTCGAACCATAAGTAGAAGCTACAACAGCCTGCATATTTCCCGCCGGAACAGAAACTTCCAGCATACGAGGACGAGGTTGAACATTTTTGAGTGTCCAGGTTACAGTTTTCATACCGGCAACAGTTTTCACAACAGGAGTCATTTTACCGTTCAACAATTCGTAATGCAAAGGTTTATTGTCGGGTACAGACAGTGAAAGTACATATTCTTTTATCGGAGACAACTCCTCTACCGACTCACAGATATCCAATTCGGGAAGGTAACCCGGACGAGTGATAACAGAATAATCCAAATAGATAGTGGCCCCCAATTCAAGTCCGGTATGCACCACAACCATCTCTTTCAAACCATTGTAAGCCGGAGCATCGGCAGCAGCCGAGGGAAGTACCTCTACAAAAGCATTATCGGGAGTCTTTACTATACTTCCATCTTTCTGACGAGTGTACGATTCATGTATCTTCAGTTCCTGATAAGCAGGATTGTAAATGATAAAACTCTCTCCATACAGACCATTCATAGCTGCATGAGTAAACAAAGTCAATTCTTTCTGTACACGCATCTCCTGACTGCCATCCGTACGAAGCGTGTAAGATTTGACCAGCTTACCGAATTCTGCTTCGGAAGCAGCTTTTGTTGGAAGTACTAACATCAATAATAGTACAGACAACATACATATATAATAATATCTTTTCTTCATTCTGCCTTACTTTTTAATCACTAAATAATCTCCATATGTCTTATGAGCATTCACAGCATCACGATAATTGTCCCAATCCGAAGCCTCATAAACCCGTTTCTTCAAAGCAAGCTTGTTGTACAGGAATATCTTATTTCCTTTTTGTGCCAACGAGCCTTCAAAATCAGCACTGCAACCTTCCACATTGTCGTTTCTATCTGAATTTGCCATCTTATATCCGGCAGGAAGCTGAATCGTTTCGTCTAATTCCACCAGCCGTGAACAAGCATCTTTAAAACCATATTTACGTTCTTTTACTCCGGTATCTATTCGCAGATACGAACGCACCTGGTTATAAAGATTGTTCATCACCATCGGATGGAAACACAACATATCTTTTCCTTTCAGAGCATAATCCGGAATTTCATAACGAAAAGTTATTTTTATAGGAGCTGATTGATAATCTTTGGGATTCCGTCCATAATCCACACTGAGCAACCGGGCTTTCGGAGAAACGGCAAGCAACTGACGTTCCATCGTATTCTTCCATTCACTCTGAAAACCGGTAGTGAATATACGACGGATATTGCTGTCGCTCTGTCCTTCGGCAGTCACAGTGAAAGTGCCACGCAAGGTACCGTCGGCATCCAGACGATTGTCCGCCTTGATGCGGAAATAATGATTTTCGGGAGCGGAAACAGGCGTCAGGCACAGGTCCGAACCTTCGGGAACACCCGGCAAGTAATTCTGTTGTTGTTCGGCGCTACTCCACAATTCACGACAGAAAGGCACCCAAGTCGGATCAAGAGGCATATAAGTACCGTTACTCAATTTCACTACTGCCACGCAGTGGTTAAAGTGATCGGCAGGAATACTTTCTACACGGCTTCCAGCCATTGTCATTGCGGGATAAGCCTCAAAGCCCGCCATACGGAGGAATGAAATCAAGGTTCCGGCAATATCCTTACATACACCGCATCGGTCAGTGTAATTCATTTTCGTATTATGCAAGGTATATCCCTCCCCTTTACCCATCGAGATGCCGGCATAGCGGATATTATCTGCCACCCAATGGGTAAGTACAGCAATCTTTTCCATTTCAGTCTTCTTGCCTTTAATAAGTTCATCCACCTTCTTCTGAGCTTCAGGCAATGGAGCAAAACTGCCATAGTCTTCATTCACCTTATTGAACCATAATGATTTATCCTGCCATTGGGGAGTGGAAGACATCATCAGTTTGGGAGCAGCGTCAAAAAGGTCTACCATATTCGGCTCTCTGCCAAAAGGCATCATATCGTTCATGGCAAAGGTATATGCCTTGCGACCGTCTTCATAACGCATGGAAGAGGCACATTCACCCTGATAGAACTGGAACTGCATCTCCTTCTCCATCGGAACAACCACCTTATAGACTTTTCTCACTGTAGGATGACTGCTCCAGAAAGGAACAATATCGTAGAACTGTCCACGCATAGGAGGAATGAATTTGGAATCATCTTCTTGTGTAGCAGCCAGCAATGCATAAGTGAAACCTTTCTTTGCTATCTCATAATCAACAATATCGCCGGGTTGCAAAGCACCAACTTCAAGCATAATCTGACGCGCCCCCCAATAAATGGCACGTGCAGGAGCAGCATAATCGCAGGTCTTTGTCACATCAAGGTTCTCCACTTTTCCGTCTGCACGGTAGACAGTCACCCGTTTAAACTCGGCATGGGCTGTGAGCGGGTCATAGTCATACTTAATAATCCGATTGGATACGGCTCCTTTCGGAGTTTGTACTTTTATTACTTTACATACGGCAAAAGAGCCCTGTCCGGTAGGTTGGACAGACACCAATGTACTGTCCAGCAAAGTCACGCAATCGGACTTTTCATAAGCCTTTCCTTGAGCAGCCTCTTCATAAGTTTTCCAGCCTTGAGCGGATGCACTAACCGAAGCCAGAAGGAAACAAGCCAATGTTACAGATAGTTGTTTTCTCATGTTTTTCACTTACAATTTATTTTATAACGGCAAATGTAAGTAAAAACTTCGAATCAAACAGGATATTTCTTATAAAAAGGACAACGCAAAAACTCTATTTATCGAAATCTGACAACCATGATTACCGGATTATCATCCTCATCCAATCCTTGCGCAACAGTCTTCAACGAACCTTCCAACTGTCCTTCTTCCAATGCTTCTTTCAGAGCAAACGACTCCAGCGTCTGATAGACACAATCTTTCTCGCCATTACTTCGTATCGTGTAACTCCATTCTTCAGATGGAAAGTCTTTGTTTCTAAATGTGGGGCGGAATATCTCTCCTGTCTGCCGATCATAAACCAACGAATAACTCTTATCATCCTTTATAACCATATCTGTCATATCCAGAGACGAAATCTGGCATTTCAGGAAATAATAACGTGAAGTAACTCCCTCCAAACGCAAATAATATTTTCCACCTTCCGAGTCTCTGACAGAAGGAGTACGTAACAATATGGGGAATAACCCATTTGTCTTTTTGTTTATCCGATAAATAGTATCTGAGGCAATATCATTCAGATAAGTTTCCCCACCTTGCCCCAGCATAACTTCACACCACAGATATGCTTTCATATTCTCATTACCCTCTATCACAATAGATAAGCTGGCGTCCCATGTCTTTACATATTGTAATGAATCAATATTTCCACCTGACTTGTCCAACAACATGATAGGACAATATGCGATCATTTCTCCTTCCTTACCGACATTGGCCTTTTCCTTAAACAGAATAAGTTTATCGGCCGAAAAGTTAAACATATCCCCTTGTCGGATATTAGCTTTTGTATCCAATGTCTGTTTGTAAGTACCATCGAATGCATAAACATATACTTTAGTAGGCGAACCTAACACATAGACCTCACCACGTTGCCAATCCACATCAACACGCTGAATGACATTATATTCTTCGGGACCGTCACCTTTTCGGCAAATAAGATTTTTCGCCTTGCCGTCACGGTCAAACAAAAACAACTTACCTCCTTGTTGGCTCACGCCAAGTATTCCCTTGTCGGAAACGGCAGCTATTGTACCCTGAAACAACATTTCTTCATTTGTTTCCAATGGTATATATTCAATGTCAGCCACATCCTGAAGAAATATTTCCTTCTCGGGATACTCCTCATTAACATCAATTTGGGGCAGTAGTGCCTCTTTATATTGTCCGTCACCGCTACATCCTGCCAAAAAAGCAAAAATAAATGCAGCATACAACCTATTATATTTCATTTCTTATGAATTTATAAATTAATATATTCCTATTGCTTAACCACAAAAATCATTGAAGAATATTTCATTTTCCTGATATGATTCAGAACTATATTTGTGCTTTCAGAAAGACCTGAGTCTTTTCAAAAAAGAGCCTGAGATGTTGTAAAAAGTTCAAGAGATTTTCCGGAAAGATCAAGTCCTTTCAGGGAGAAGATAAAATAATACCGATGAGAGAATTTTGTCCGTCAGTTTGGCTGATATAATCTTTTTTCACACATAACAAGTATGAAACCTTCTGTTCATGGGGGATTCCGTGTGAGAACCATCCTCTTATTAATAAGGAATTCAAGCACGGTAAAATTGGAGTTGCGATTGAATGATGCTTCACAGCATCATTCAATCTGACTTGTTTTCGTCCTTTTCCGAACATTACGTTCGGCTCGTCATATCATTAACATATCAATATATCAAATTGCACAATACCATTATCTAAAAACCAGAACAGGCATTCACATAAGTTTTAAGACACACACCACATCAAACAAGGGCATCCATCTATTATTCATGGAAACAATCTCCCAAGTCTTGACAAAAATGAGGTCTTAATGCATTCGCTTTTATCGTTCCAAGAAACAATGTTCACACAGAACGACATGACAAAGATAAACATTAAAATCAGGTTTACAAAAATAAAAACGATAATATTTCATTTCTTGAAAATAATGGGACAATAGAGAACCGGGAACAGTCCGAAAACCCTGTGGATGATAAGAGTTCAGTCATTATTCTTGGGGATTTAACATATCAATCAAATACCTGTCCTGATGTTGTCTGCTCCGGTTTTCAACCCCTGCATGCGTTTTCGAGTTTCCTAAGCCGTTTCATTAGCCGGACCAAGCGTTTTCGTCCTTTCGGTTATGCCTGTTTGTCCGTCGGATTACTACAGTCTCCGGCAGTGGACTGTATGATTCATTGCAGTGGACCGTACAGTCTGCTACAGTGGACTGTACAGTCCATTGCCGCAGACTGTAATAATCTTCCGTTTAAAAGAACTTGGCTGACCCGGGGAAACGGCTTATTCTTCCCTTTGCTTGTGATATGATATTAAAATCCCCAAGAATAATAAGTGACCCGATTTTTTTCAAAACATTATGCACACACACTTTTTGACTTGATCCGGAATCAGTGGGAATTCATTAATCGCAGCTATAGTTAAGCATATTCATATAAGAAAAAGGGATATAAAAAAAGAAGGGTATCTATCCCAGACACCCAATCTTCATTAACCTTAAATCTAATACCATGAAAAACACAGTGCAAAGGTATAGGTTTTATGTTATTAAACATAATAAACGAACAACTTTCCTCTTTTATTTAACCATTTTTATATCTTAAGCTAACTTCAGTCATAAGCAGTAGCTATATATACTTATAACTGTATTCGGGTATAAAACCTACACCCGAATACAGACAATACATTATTCGACATACAGTACCAACCCTTTCAGGTATTCACCTTCAGGGTGGTAAATATTAACAGGATGGTCACCCGGTTGTGTAAGTTGATGCAAAATACGCACACTACGTCCGCTTTGAGCAGCAGCAGTAAACACAGCATTACGGAAATTCATTTTATCCACTACCTGCGAACAAGAGAAAGTAAACAAAATTCCTCCCGGTTTAATTTTCTCAAATGCTTTAGCATTCAGTTTGGTATATCCGCGCAAAGCATTTCGAAGCGCATCTTTATGCTTAGCAAAAGCCGGTGGATCAAGGATAATCAAGTCATACTGATCCCCCATACGATCCAAGTACTTGAAAGCATCTTCAGCATAAGCCTGATGACGAGAATCACCGGGAAAATTAAGTTCTACATTCATATTTGTCAAATCGATGGCTTTGGCAGAACTGTCTACCGAATGTACCAGGTTTGCACCTCCGCGCATGGCATAAAAAGAAAACCCTCCGGTGTAACAAAACATATTCAGCACATTACGACCTTTGGAGTAACGTTCCAACAAATGACGATTCTCGCGTTGATCGACAAAGAAACCTGTCTTCTGTCCTTTTAACCAATCCACATGAAACTTCAAGCCATATTCCATAGCAATATTCTCGGGACTTCCTCCTTTAATAAAACCATTTTCAGGTTCCAAATCCGCTTTAAACGGTAAAGTGGTTTCCGACTTATAATAAATATTCTGAACAACATCTCCCATCACTTCCGACAAAGCTTCGGCTATTTCCATGCGGTAAACGTGCATACCTGCAGAGTGTGCCTGCATTACTGCCGTATGGTCATATACATCTATAATAAGTCCCGGCAAATTATCTCCTTCTCCATGTACCAGACGATAAGTATTATTGATTGGATTACCTGCCAATCCCAAGCTCCGGCGCAAATCATATGCTACTTCCAAACGATGTTTCCAAAAATCATGGTCAATTTCCTTCTGTCTAAAGGTAAGCACACGCACGGCAATACTCCCGATTTGGAAATGTCCGCAAGCAATAAATTCTTTCTTTGATGTATATACATCTACGATTTCGCCTTCTTCGGGTTCTCCCTCTATGTGATGGATAGCCCCCGAAAACACCCAAGGGTGAAAACGTTTCAACGATTCTTCTTTACCCGGTTTCAGGTATACTTTTTTATAAGCCATCGATAGTTACTGTTGATTCTATTGGTTCATTTTGTATTATCTCATAATTGCCCGTGCTTTCCAATTCGGACAGGCAGTTGTAAATTTCCACACAAGCCCATGCATCAGTAGCGGCATATAGTTTCTGCCCTTCACTCAGCACATCAGCTTCCCAATTGGAGAGACGCTGATTTTTTGAAATCTTCTCACCGAAAAGATTAGCATATATCTTTTGCAAGCTCCTGTCCTCAATACCGAACTTACCTACATATTCTTGCAATTCTATCCAGTTCCCACGATCAGGATGCATATCCTGGCGTTTACGCAATGAGTTGAAATCATCTTTCAGTGACAGACCTATCTTGAGGGTATCACTCATCAGAAACTCCTGCAACGAATCAGGCATGCCAATACGGTTAAGCCTGAACAGAAAACAAGTGTCCTGAGTAGAAATTTGCAATAATGCCACCTTGTGGGTGGTTCCCCGTTTGAATGAGGGACGAGTTTCCGTATCCACCCCCACTATACGCTGGTCTTTAAGATAGGCCACTGCTTTTTCGGCATCACTTTCGGTATAAATTACGAATATACGTCCCGGGAAAAGCACTTTGGGCATTGCAGCTATTTCTGCTTTACTTATACTTTTTTTTATTAGCTTCATAATAATCGGTTCTCATCTTCCATTTCCGAATAGCCTTCATCCATTACGTCTTCTTCGGTAGAATTATATTTCACATCGTGTAAGGCACGCATAGTATTCACCAAACGTTGTCCCCAAAATTCTTCAAAATGCTCTTTACAGATCACTAGTGAATCATTCATCGTCTCATTCAGTCCCAATTGAAATACACTGATAAAATCTTTCAAGTCCTGATAAATATCAGCCAAATCTTCGGAAATACATTTTTTTATAGGTGTATCACTATATGCCATATCAGGCAAAAAGACTTCCAGATAGTCATCTTTAGAGCCCAACACTTCAGCTACAGCCATACGTATCAGTTCATAATCTTCTTCTGTTACGAATGCTTCGGGGTCAAACTCCCCTATTCGTTCGCAAGGAGGTATCATGGATGCTTTTAGATAAAGCAACGGAAGAATCTTGAGGGCGGTGTCTACAAATATGCCCCGCTTGGCATCACGTGTTCTTTCCAAAAAGCCGCAATATTCGGCAGCTACCGTCACAAACTCCACTGTATTTTTGTCAAATATCACCTGACTATACTTTTCCATAACATTAAAATTGAATCGCAAAGGTAAGAAAAAAGAGATTAATTAAGCCAATAATTAATGATTTTCATGTACATTTGCGAAATAATAAATTGCATTAATAAATATGGCTAAGAAAAAAACAGATAAAGAGACCGAACCTAAAAAGATTTCGAAAAATCGGTTTACTACATTTTTCAAGAGTGAGACGACACATTTTGTTATAGGACTCATCAGTGTGATATTTTCCGTTTACTTATTGCTGGCCTTTACTTCCTTCTTCTTCACAGGAGCGGCAGACCAAAGCATATTGGACAACCAACAACCGGGCGAACTGATGCAAACCACCAATCATGTAAAGAACTATGCCGGAGCACGCGGTGCACAACTGGCAGAGTTTCTCATCAACGAATGTTTTGGAATTGCCGCCTATTTTATCATTCTTTTCCTCGCTGTTGCAGGAATGAAAATGATGAAAGCTTACCAGTTCCGTGTGTGGAAATGGTTTATGTCCTGTTCTATCCTGCTCGTTTGGTTCTCCATTACACTGGGATTTATTTTCGACGGAACGTTCAGCGACAGTTTTATCTACCCCGGAGGGCTGCACGGGCATAATGTAAGCGCATGGTTGGTTTCTCAAATCGGTATGCCCGGTTTAGGACTGCTTTTGCTGATAACAGCCCTTCTCTTCTTTGTCTATCTGAGCAGTGAGACTATCAATATGATTCGTAAGGCACTTCATCCCAATTTCAGAAGGAAGAAGAAAGATACCGCCACAGTAACCGACAATGAGAACAATGATACCAGTATCAAACCTAAAAGAGAAGAAAAGAAAGAATACTCCAATCCACAACCTGCCGTGGTAGACTTTGAATTGGAACAACCCATGAAAGTGGAAGTCGGCAGCAAAGAGGAAGAAGTATCCAACACTCCATTCCCTTTTGAGGAAAAACAGACGAGTGAGCCTCAACGCCCTATGCCTACAGAGGCAAATGAAGAAGAAGAGGAAGACAATGACGAACCTGACTTTACCGTATCCGATGATACATCAGAAGAGGATGCAGAATATAAAGGTCCTGCCTTGCAGCCTTATAATCCGCGCCTCGATCTGGAAAACTATAAGTTTCCCACTCTCGATCTGCTGAATCAATATGAAGATAATGGACCTAATATCGACATGGAAGAACAGAATGCCAACAAGGATCGCATTATCAAAGTATTGCGCAGTTTTGGCATTGAAATAAGTTCTATCAAAGCCAGTGTGGGACCTACTATTACATTGTATGAAATCACTCCGGCAGAAGGCGTGCGTATCTCTAAAATCCGTAATCTGGAAGATGACATAGCACTGAGTTTGTCTGCATTGGGTATCCGTATCATTGCCCCCATACCGGGTAAAGGTACTATCGGTATAGAAGTTCCGAATGCCAATCCACGCATTGTGCCGATGCAATCTATCCTCAACAGCAAGAAATTTCAGGAAACCACCATGGAACTACCGATAGCATTGGGAAAAACAATCACCAATGAAGTATTTATGGTAGACCTGGCTAAAGCACCACATATGCTGGTGGCCGGTGCTACGGGACAAGGTAAGTCCGTAGGGTTGAATGCCATTGTTACTTCCTTATTATATAAGAAACATCCGGCAGAGCTGAAATTTGTCATCGTAGACCCGAAGAAAGTGGAATTCTCTGTTTATACCCCGATAGAAAGACACTTCCTTGCTAAACTACCTGACGGAGAAGATGCTATCATCACCGATGTATCAAAGGTGGTGCAAACACTGAACTCGCTCTGTGTAGAAATGGATACACGTTACGATTTGCTGCGCAAGGCCGGATGCCGTAATATTAAAGAATATAATGCCAAGTTCATCAGTCGTCAGCTAAATCCTGAAAAAGGGCATCGTTTCATGCCTTACATCGTAATTATCATCGATGAGTTCGGTGACTTGATTATGACTGCCGGCAAAGAAGTGGAATTGCCTATTTGTCGAATCGCGCAATTGGCACGTGCAGTAGGTATTCATGCCATCATCGCTACCCAGCGCCCGACAACAAATATCATCACCGGTACTATCAAAGCCAACTTCCCGGCCCGTGTCGCCTTCCGTGTGGCTGCCATGATGGACTCCCGTACCATCCTCGACCGTTCGGGTGCACAACAGTTGATTGGTAAAGGTGATATGCTTTACTTACAAGGCAATGACCCCGTACGTGTACAATGTGCTTTCGTTGATACTCCCGAGGTGGAACGCATCGCAAACTATATCAGCAAACAACAAGGATATCCCACAGCCTTCATGCTTCCCGAATATGTGGGTGAAGAAAGTGAAAGCAGCATAGGAGAAGTGGACATGAACCGCCTTGACCCGATGTTTGAAGATGCAGCCCGTCTCGTTGTCATTCACCAACAGGGTTCTACCTCACTGATTCAACGTAAATTCTCTATCGGTTACAACCGTGCCGGACGTATCATGGATCAATTAGAGAAAGCAGGTATCGTAGGTCCCACTCAAGGAAGTAAAGCACGTGATGTACTTTGCATGGACGAGACTGACTTGGAAATGAAATTGAACAATCTGCAACAATAAATTGTTTAGTAGAATCATGCTTAAATTAAAAAAGATATATTTATTGGTGTTGGCATTCTGCCTTTCGACCGGTGTGTTTGCCCAAAAGGACAAACAAGCCCGCGAAGTGCTGGACAAGACAGCCGCGGCTATGAAAAATGCCGGAGGAATACGTGCTGTATTCGGTGGTACATCCAACGGTACATTACTGCTAAAAGGAGAACAATTCTATTTGAACAGCGGAGGTGTACAAAGTTGGTTTGATGGGAAAACACAATGGAGTTATTTGGAAAGCAGTGGAGAGGTGAACATAAGCAGCCCTACCCCGGAGGAATTGCAAGGAATTAATCCTTACTCCTTGTTGTCACTTTATAAAAACGGTTACAACTATAAGTATACAGGAGTTAAAAAACATAATGGCAAGCAAGGGTATGAAGTCATCCTGACTCCTGAACAAGAACAGAACGTGACCTCCATCACCTTATTTGTGTCAAAAACATACGAACCGTTATATATCAAGATACTGCAAAGTAACAAAACGGTCAACGAGATAATCGTATCTTCTTATCAAACCCATCAGCCATTGGATGATGCATCATTCAGGTTTGATAAAAGAAAATATCCGGATGCCGAAGTGATTGATTTAAGAAACTAACAAATATAAAGTAACGAAAGAAATAATTATGAGTACAGAGAAAGTAAAATGCCTGATTATCGGTTCAGGCCCTGCAGGTTATACTGCCGCCATCTATACAGGACGTGCCAACATTGCTCCTGTCCTTTATGAAGGACTTCAGCCGGGCGGACAGCTCACTACTACTACCGACGTAGAAAATTTCCCCGGCTATCCCGAAGGTATCAGTGGTCCACAATTAATGGAAGACTTACGCAAACAGGCAGAACGCTTCGGCGCAGATATCCGCACAGGTATTGCCACTTCTGCCGACCTGAGCAAACGTCCTTACCGCATCACCATTGATAACGAAAAGGTAATCGAGACAGAAACGGTTATCATCTCTACAGGAGCCACTGCCAAATATTTAGGACTGGACGATGAAAAGAAATATGCAGGTATGGGAGTCAGTGCATGTGCCACTTGCGACGGATTCTTTTACCGCAAAAAAACAGTTGCCGTGGTAGGTGGTGGCGATACAGCCTGTGAAGAAGCAGTTTATTTGGCCGGTCTAGCCAAACAAGTTTATCTGATTGTACGTAAACCCTTCTTGCGCGCTTCCAAAATCATGCAGGCACGCGTAATGAACCATCCGAACATCAAAGTGCTGTTTGAGCACAATGCAACAGGTCTATATGGTGAAAACGGTGTAGAAGGCGTCCATTTGGTGAAACGTGCAGGCGAATGCAACGAAGAGCATTACGACCTTCCTATCGACGGTTTCTTCCTGGCTATCGGTCATAAGCCCAACTCTGACATATTCAAACCATACATTGATACAGACGAAGTAGGTTATATCATTACCGAAAACGGTACTCCCCGCACCAAAGTTCCCGGAGTATTTGCGGCAGGAGACGTGGCCGACCCGCATTATCGTCAGGCTATCACCGCAGCAGGAAGTGGCTGCAAAGCCGCTATCGAGGTAGAAAGATACCTCTCTGCCAACGAGCTTTTATAAAAAACAATAACCCACAACAAACAACACTATGACACACTTTCTTAAGAAGCTAGTGGCTGCCTGGTTCATTCTAGGCAGCGTTGCGGTGGGATTTGCCCAGCAAATGCCACCTATCCCTACGGACGCCAATGTCCGCATCGGTAAATTAGAGAACGGGCTGACGTATTACATCCGCCATAACAATCTGCCCGAAAAAAGAGCTGATTTCTACATCGCTCAAAAAGTCGGTTCCATTTTGGAAGATGACAATCAGCGCGGTCTGGCGCACTTCTTGGAACATATGTGCTTCAACGGGACAGAGAACTTCCCAGGAAAAACATTAATCAGCTATTTGGAAAGTATCGGTGTACGTTTCGGTGAAAATCTGAATGCTTATACTGCCGTAGACGAAACCGTTTACAACATTGACAACGTGCCTGTCATCCGCGATGGAATTATAGATTCCTGTCTGCTTATCCTGCACGATTGGGCAGACGGACTGACACTCGACCCAAAAGAAATTGACAACGAGCGCGGTGTTATCCATGAAGAATGGCGCACACGCACGGGAGCCATGATGCGCATGTACGAAAAAATACTTCCCACAGCCTATCCGGACAGTAAATATGGTCACCGTTTACCCATCGGAACGATGGAAGTAGTGGACAATTTTCCTCATCAGGCATTACGTGACTATTATGAGAAATGGTATCGTCCCGACCAACAAGGTATCATGATCGTCGGTGATATCGATGTAGACAAAGTGGAAGCCAAGATTAAAGAAATTTTCTCTCCCATCAAAATGCCGGAAAACCCGGCCGAGCGCAAGTACTTCCCTGTACCTGACAACAAAGAAGCAATCGTAACTATCGCCAAGGATAAAGAACAAACTAACACAATTATTTATCTCTGGCATAAACATGACATCGTTCCCAACGAGGCCAAGAAGAATATGGACTATCTGGTCATGAACTATATGAAGTCTATGATAAACAATATGCTCAACGCCCGTTTAAACGAACTGAAAGAAACTCCGCAACCTCCTTTCATCTACGCTGTAACTGAAGACGGAAACTTCTTCCTGTCCAAGACGAAGGATGCCTTTACCGGCATTGCCGTAAGCAAGGAAGACGGAATAGACACAGCACTCTCTGCATTGACACGTGAAATAGAACGTGTACGCCAATTCGGTTTCACTGCTTCCGAATATGCACGTGCCAAAGCTGACTATCTGCGCCAATTGGAATCAGCCTATAATGAACGCGATAAAGTAAAAAATAACTCATATGTGAACGAATATGTGCGCCACTTCATTGACAACGAGCCTATTCCGGGAATTGATGCCGAATATGCCATCATGAATCAAATTGCCCCTAACATTCCGGTAGAAGCAATTAACTCATTCATCCCATCACTGGTAAATGACAGCAACATTGTGGTCAATATCTTCTGCCCTGAAAAAGAAGGCATGAAATATCCTACCGAACAAGAAATTATGGATGTGCTCAACAAAGTGAAAGCAGAGAAACTCACTGCGTATGAAGATAAGGTATCTGATGAGCCACTGATAGCTGAACAACCGAAGGCCGGCACCGTTGTGAAAACGGAAGAAGGTCCGTTCGGTTCTACCGTACTCACTTTATCAAACGGTGTACGTGTCATCTTGAAAACAACAGATTTCAAAGCAGACGAAATTCGTATGCGCGCATTCAGTCCCGGTGGTAACTCCTTGTTCCCCGACAATGAAATTCTTCAGATAAAAGTACTGAACGATGTAGCCGGACTGGGCGGATTGGGCAACTTCAGCAATGTAGACTTGGAAAAAGTGTTAGCCGGGAAAAAAGCCAGTATCAGTACTGCCGTAAACGGCCTGAGCGAAGGAATGAACGGAAGCTGCTCACCTAAGGATTTAGAGACCCTACTACAGTTGGTTTATCTGAGTTTCACCGCTCCACGTATGGATCAAAATGCATTTGAATCATACAAAAGCCGCACTAAAGCCGCCCTTGCCAATCAGGAAGCCAATCCACAAATCGCATTGTCTGACTCACTGCAGAAAGCAATGTATATGAACCATCCGAGAGCATTGCGCGTCAAAGCGGATATGATTGACAAAATTGACTACAAGCGAATCATGGAAATGTATAAAGACCGCTTTAAAGATGCCGGTGATTTTACTTTCCTCTTTGTCGGAAACATAACCTTGGATGAAGCCAAACCACTTATTGAAACTTATTTGGGCGGATTACCAACTATCCATCGTACCGAGAATTTCCGCGATACAAAAATGGATATCCGCAAAGGCAAATACACCAACGTATTCAGTAAAAAACTGGAAACTCCATTAGCCAGCGTATTGATAATCGCCAGTGGCAAATGCGAATACACATTAAAGAACGATGTGCTGATGTCTTTCCTCACCCAATCATTGGATAAAGTGTATCTGGAGAGCGTTCGCGAAAAAGAAGGCGGTTCATATGGTGTGAGTGTCTACGGACAACTCAGCCGTTATCCGAATGATGATGAAGCTTTCCTGCAAATCTATTTCGATACTGATCCAGCCAAACGTGAAAAGATGACACAAATCATCATGAACGAACTGCAAAAGATAGCACAGGATGGTCCGGCTGCCGAACACATAAACAAAACAAAAGAGTTTATGCTGAAGAAACATACCGAGCAAATGAAAGAAAACGGTTATTGGTTGAATATACTGAACCAATATTATTGGTATAAAGCCGATATGGACAGCAACTTCCAACAAGTGGTGGAAAGTATCACCCCCGAAGATGTCAAGCAGTTTGCCAAAGCCCTGCTGGAACAAAACAATTGCATTGAAGTCAGCATGACTTCCGGTGAAACAAAATAATCGTTCTTGCCTATGCTTTTTACGATTATAAGAAGAAATGAAAAACTTGCCGCAAAGCGGAGTCCGATGTTCGACAAGAACCGCTTTGCCAAGTTTTTAATCTATTTCATGGTAGCATATTGGGCAGCGCTCCTCTTATTTATGGGGGTAACGCTGCCCTCAGCTTTTGAATCGGCAGCTCCAAGCATGGAGCCTTATCACATCCTCAATCAAGGATTAATATATGTGTTAATAACTGACTTTCTAGTGCGTTTTGTGATTCAAACCGCCACTTCTCACGAAATCAAGCCTTATCTGCTTATGCCGGTCAAGAAAAAAAAACTGATAGACACCCTATTGCTTCAGTCGGCAACAAGCCTTTACAACCTCTTTTGGTTTTTCCTTTTCGTACCTTTCGCTTTTCTTTCCATCTTCCGCTTTTATGGAATAACCGGAATGATGTGCTACCTGACAGGTATATGGTTACTCATGGTATTGAACAATTATTGGTATCTGTTATGCAAGATGCTGCTCAACGAAAAGACCGTGTATTTATTGCTTCCGTTGGCTGTATATAGTCTGCTGACCATAGCTGAATTCATTCCCGAAGGCAATCCCATCAGCACTTTCACCATGAATCTGGGAGAAGGATTTATCGAAGGAAGTCTGCCGGCCTATCTGAGTGTCATTATCCTTATCCTGCTAATGATATTCATCAACCGTACTTTGCAAATTCGTTTGCTCTATAGCGAAATATCCAAGGTGGAAGATACGAAGATAAAACACGTATCAGAATATAAATTTCTGGACCGTTATGGTGAGATAGGCGAATACATTCGTTTGGAACTGAAGTTGTATCTCCGCAACAAAACGGTAAAGACACAGTTCCGCATGGGATTTATCATCATGATTGCTTTCTCATGCGTGCTTGCCTTCACCGATGTCTACGACAGAATGACCAATTTTATCTGCATCTACAATTTTGCCATCCTGCCCGTCATGACATTGGGACAAGTGATGTGTTTCGAAGGGAATTATCTGGATGGTCTGATGAGCCGCAAAGAATCCATATACAATTTGTTACGGGCTAAATACTATTTGAACTGCCTGATTCTGTTGATTCCTTCCCTCATCATGATTATCCCAATCATCCGGGGGAAAATATCCCTCTTGATGGCGGTATCTTATCTGCTCTTCACCGTAGGAGCGGTATTCTTTACCCTGCTCCAACTGGCAGTCTACAATAAGAAAACGCTCCCACTGAACGCCAATGTAATGCGCAGCAACAGAGGCAGTTCGCTATTCCAAAGCTTCCTTATTTCATGTGCCCTCTTCATGCCACTGATAGTCAACTCTGCATTGACCACTTTCTTGGAGCAGAACACGGCATTTATCATCATGATGCTCATAGGACTGACATTGACTGTAACCCATACCATTTGGATAAAGAATATCTATAACCGTTTCATGAAACACCGCTATGACAATATGGAAGGTTTTCGTGACTCCCGATAAAATAAATAATATATGAATATCACAATAGAGCAACTTAAAAAGAACTTCGGAGCGAAAGTAGCCGCAGATATAGAAAACTATACCATCCAAAGCGGTGACATGCTGGGCTTGGTAGGCAACAACGGTGCCGGAAAAACAACCCTGTTCCGACTGATACTGGACTTGCTGAAAGCAGACAGCGGAAGCATATGCATCGGCAATTTCAATGTGAGCAAGAGTGAAGAATGGAAAAACGTGACCGGAGCATTTATCGATGACAGTTTTCTGATTGATTATCTCACTCCCGAAGAATATTTCCATTTCGTAGGGAAAATGTATGGTCTGAAAAAAGATGAAGTAGATGAACGGATTAGTAAGTTCAACCGCTTTATGAATGGAGAAGTGATCGGACAGAAGAAACTTATCCGCAACTACTCGGCAGGCAACAAGCAGAAAATAGGTATTATCTCCGCGATGTTGCATCAACCGCAAGTATTGATATTGGATGAACCGTTTAATTTTCTCGATCCCACTTCACAATCGGTAATCAAACATATCCTGAAAGCCTACCATGAAGAAACCGGAGCGACTATTCTGATTTCAAGTCATAACCTGAATCATACAGTCGATATCTGCCCACGCATTGCATTACTTGAAAACGGAAAGATTATTCGTGACATTGATAATCACGATTACTCTGCCGAAAAAGAATTGGAAGACTATTTTAATATAAAAGAAGAATAGAACAATGAAGAAACTCCTCTCCCATTTGCTGATACTGAACATACTAGCCGTACTACTGGCTTCATGTGGCACATCTGCCCCAAGCTATAACTACAAAGAACTGGCACGTGCCTCTATACGTCTAAACATAGATATAGACATGAAAGATAACCATCGGTTGTATGTAGAATCAGCAAAGTGGTTGGGAGTTCCCTATCGAGGAGGAGGCAACAATAAAAGAGGCATAGACTGTTCGGGATTGACTTCGCATTTATACAAAAAAGTCTATCGCAAGAAGTTGGAACGCAACTCTGACGACCAGCGTACCAAAAACTGCCGTAAGGTAAGCAAAAGCAAACTACGCGAAGGAGACTTGGTGTTTTTCCACAACGGACGCAAGAAAAGAACTGCCAGCCACGTGGGAATCTACCTGAAGGATAATAAATTTATCCATGCAAGTACCAGTCGCGGAGTGATTGTCAGTAGCCTGAATGAAGAATATTATCGCAAGCACTGGCTTTCAGGCGGTCGGGTATCCGGTATAAAATAAACAATTATTTCCTCCGAAAAATTTTAAAATTCATCTATTAATTCCATATCTTTGCCTGAAAAGCGCAAAATGGAATACGGGACTTATTTATTTGACTTCGACTATACTTTGGCCGACTCATCACGTGGAATCGTAATTTGCTTCCGCAATGTGTTAACACGCCACGGACACACCGATGTAACCGATGAAAGTATCAAACGCACCATCGGAAAAACACTTGAAGACTCATTCAGCATCCTGACCGGCATCACCGACAAAAATACACTCATCTCCTATAAAAAAGAATATGTGAAAGAAGCGGACATACATATGACCGCCAATACCAAGTTCTTCCCCGAAACCGTTGCAGTGCTGAAAGCCCTGAAAAAGAGAGGAGCCCAAATTGGTATCATCTCCACCAAATATCGCTACCGCATCCATGAAATGGTGGACCAGCATTTCCCAAACAAATTCTTCGACATCATCATCGGCGGAGAGGATGTGAAAAAGGCAAAGCCAAGCCCTCAAGGACTTCTGAAAGCACTATGCTGCCTGCATCGCAAGAAAAAAGACACATTATATATAGGTGACAGCATCATCGACGCACAAACCGCCCTATTAGCCGGAGTAGACTTCGTAGGCGTACTGAACGGCATGACCACGCGCGAAGAACTTGCCGAATACCGACACCGGCAGATTCTGCCCGACCTCACCCTGCTGCCGCTGATAAACAAGGAGACCACGCCTCCCCTTCTTCAGCGGTTGGTGCCCCATAAAGCCCTCATCTATTACCGGCTTCTTCATCAAAAACAAATCAGAGGGAAGAAAGAACTGCCCAAAGACCAACAACCCCACACATGCAAGAACTGTAGAAAGACATTTCAAGGCAACTTCTGTCTCGATTGCGGACAGACACAAAATACGCCACGCTTCACTATTCGCAACGCCTTCCAGAACATATTAAGCGGATTTTTCAATATCGATAATGGATTCAGCCGCAACCTGCTGGAATTTCTCTACCGTCCCGGATATATGATAAGAGATTATATAGATGGAAAACGAGTGCATTACTTCAAACCATTCCAAAGCCTGTTTGTACTGGCTGCCCTTTATATCATGTTTGTCCAGCTGATAGACCCGGAGGCACTGAAAAACAGAGATAAAGAATACAAAGAAACTCCCACATACGAACAACTGATAGACAATATCAAAGAGCAGAAAGAATATGCCATCAAAGACAGTGCCCGGATATATCTGGGACAAAGTCTGCTCTATGCCGACAGCGCCCGAATAGCGGATACCGACATCACCATGGAAGATAAAATAAACGTAAAATTGAAAGACAAGCCGGATAATACAAGAACCGCAACCGACGATAACGATGACATTGTTGACGATTTAACAGAGGCCGGTATAGCTGTCGGTGTAGCATTAGACGAATATAAAGAGAACTTCCTAAGCGAAAACAAATATATTTCAGCCGTTTACAATTTAATGAGAAGTTGGATTCATGGAAATAAAGCTTTCAGTATACTGCTTTTACTACCGGTTTTCACATTAGCAAGCCGATGGAGTTTCCGCAAATCTCTTGTCGGTCATCGGTTTAACCTGACCGAACAATTCTTTGCACAGGTATATATTGCCTGTCAGATACTCTGGATATCCCTTCTCATCCTGCCTTTCACCCGGGAAGCCCACCTGAATGACATCTTCGATTTGAGCTATGAAGCCATCTTCCTCCTGTTCGTATGGGACTATCGGCAGCTGTTCAACCTGTCATGGTGGAAAAGCTTCAAACGAACTACCGTCATGTTCTGCTATTGTGCATTGATTATGCTATTGGCGGCAACCTTATTCATCACATTACTTGCAACAATTGCCTACCTCAGATAGGCGATACTAAAAAGATGAGTATATGATTTGAATAAAAAAAGAGCAGAAAGTTTTTGAAGTTCAAAATAATATCAGTAATTTTGTGCCCGATTTAGTCCGTGGAGGTCGAAAAGAGACTTCAGAGATGATGTCCACCTTACGGAGAAAACCCGTTTAATATAAAAATAACATGTACGTAATTGTAGAAATTAACGGTCAGCAGTTCAAAGCTGAAGAAGGCAAAAAGCTGTTTGTACACCACATTCAGGATGCAGAAAGCGGAAAAACTGTTGAGTTTGAAAAAGTTTTGTTGGTAGACAACAATGGAACAGTAACTGTAGGTGCTCCTACTGTTGATGGTGCTAAAGTAGTTTGTGAAGTAGTTTCTCCGCTGGTAAAAGGCGACAAAGTACTCGTATTCCACAAAAAGAGAAGAAAAGGTTACAGAAAACTGAACGGTCATCGTCAGCAGTTTACAGAGTTAACTATTAAACAAGTTATTGCTTAATCATTTAAAATTTTAAGAAGAAATGGCACATAAAAAAGGTGTAGGTAGTTCTAAGAACGGCCGTGAATCAGCAAGTAAGAGATTAGGCGTTAAGATATTTGGTGGACAAGCTTGTAAAGCAGGAAACATCATCGTTCGTCAGAGAGGTACAGAATTCCATCCGGGCAACAACATCGGTATGGGTCGTGACCACACTCTTTTCGCTTTGGTAGATGGTACAGTATGTTTTAAAGTAGGTCGTGAAGATAAGAGATCAGTATCTATCATTCCGGCTGTAGAAGCATAATGCGGTCCCCTACAAAAAAAAGAATTAAAAAGAAGATTGTGTCAGTATTTTGACACAATCTTTTTTTATGTACAAAGCCCGGACTTTGTTATTGGCTCACCTGCCAAACCATAAAGAAGAGCTTTTACTCTTAAAAGTTCACCCTGTTCTTCAGATAACTTCCGGAAGTGCCCTTTATGTATCAGCCTTTCCAACGGCTTACCAAGTCCCGACAAAGGGTAAAAAAGATCAAAGTGTTTTTAAAAAAGCTCGTTATCTTTTGGAAAAAGCTCCTTTTCTTTTTTTAAAAGACCATTATCTTTTTGAGAAAGCTCTTGCTCTTTTTACAAAACGTCTTTGTTTTTTTGGAAGTACATAATTTCACGTTAGTACGTATGAGCCTGTACGGACGTATGCGCAGCCTTACACATACGTATGTGAAGCTCCATGCGGACGTACGTGTAAAAGCATGCTTTCCGACATGGAATGAAGCAAGTCCTCTCTATTTTACGGGTAATTCCCAAAAAGGCATTGAAATCTTAAAAAAAGAATCATATTACCCTGAAAACAAGCACTTTGCCGTGTACATGAATAATAAACCGATTGCCGATAGCTTCATTCAATGTCCCCTGCCACCAATTCGTAAAAGCAGAAAGAGGATAAACCAAGCCGTCTGCCGAAAGTTCCGTAGCCCCCATATTAAAAACAGAAACCTGTTGAGTCGGAAAAGATTCAAACACGCTATCTTCTTTAATAGGTATAAACAGCCCATAATCAGTCAACATCCTCACTTCTGCCTGCTCCATATAGTCAGCAAGCAGACTGATGTTTCCCAAAGTATGATCTTCCCGCTTACCGGTAGCCCCCATAATCGTAATATCCCGCCTTCCCTGAGACAGACAGAAACGAAATGCCTTACTCAAATCATTCGTATCCTGCTCCGTTTCACGATGAATGAGATGAACATAGCGTTCCTTTATCTCCGGCAATAACGAATCACCATCACCCACAATAGCAGCCGGCATCTTCCCAAAGCGAAGATATGTGTTGGCCGCCCCGTCACAACAAACCACATAAGGACACTCCCTCAACCATTCCTTAGCCAAAGGAGAAGAAGGGAAGTCTCCATCTGCCAATATAATAGTTTGAGGTATATTTATTTGTTCCGGTAATTTATATTCTTTCATTCTGTTACATTCATTAATTGTTTCCACCTTAGATACCCCCCAAAAGCTATCACGGCATAAAGTCCATAAAGAAAGGAAGTAAAATAAAGATCTTTATAAAGATATAACCCGCAAGATATAACATCTACAACAAGCCACACCAACCATTGCTCCACATATTTATGTGCCAACATCCACATAGCTATAATACTTAAAGCTGTAGTAAAACTATCCCACCATGGTATTGTACTGTCTGTATACGTTGCCAATATCCCACCTATCAACGCAAACACAAGGCATAGAACAACAAACAAAGGCATAAACAACTTGCGAGGAGTAAAAGTAATCAATTTCTCCTGCCTGCCGGGAACATGCCTCAACCATACCCACCAGCCATAGATACCCGCCAGCAAATAATAAACACTGATACCCGAATCTGCATACAGCCCCACCTGATAGTACACAACTATATAAATGGCAGGCATAATGACACTCACAGGCCACAACCAAATGCTTGCCTTGTACTCAAACCACAAATAAAGCAGCCCGACAAGAGTACCCACTATTTCAAGATAATTCATCTTCCGTTCATTTTCATATTAAATCCAAATGCAAAAGTAACGAATAACTCATACACCTTACCATTTTTTTATCTATCTTTGTCCACTAATTAAAGAAATATCAAAAAGAGTAAAAGATATGCTTACTATTAAACAAATTACCGACAACACGGAAGGAGTTATCCGCGGATTGGAAAAAAAGCACTTCAAAGATGCAAAAGCAACCATTGAACAAGTGCTTGCATTTAACGATAAAAGACGTAATACACAGAATCAATTAGATAAAAATCTGGCAGAGGTCAACTCTATCTCGAAATCCATCGGTCTGCTCATGAAAGAAGGCAAAAAGGAGGAAGCAGAAACAGCTAAAGCACGCGTTGCTGAAATCAAAGAAATCAGCAAAACCCTGCAAGCCGAAATGGACCAAGCTCAAGAAGACATGACCAATCTGCTCTATACCATCCCCAATGTTCCCTATGATGAAGTACCCGAAGGCTTTGGGGCCGAAGATAACGTAGTGGAAAAGATGGGAGGTATGGAAACCGAGCTCCCTAAAGATGCACTTCCCCATTGGGAACTTGCCAAGAAATATGACTTAATCGATTTTGACTTGGGCGTAAAAATTACCGGCGCCGGTTTTCCTGTATATAAGGGTAAAGGAGCACGCTTGCAACGCGCACTCATAAACTTCTTCCTTGACGAAGCACGTGCTTCCGGTTATGACGAAATTATGCCTCCGACGGTTGTCAACACCGCCTCCGGTTATGGAACCGGACAATTGCCTGACAAAGAAGGACAGATGTATCACTGCGAAGTAGATGATTTATATTTGATTCCCACTGCCGAAGTGCCTGTGACAAACATCTATCGCGATGTTATTTTGGATGAAAAGCAATTGCCTATCAAAAATTGTGCATACACTCAATGTTTCCGTCGTGAAGCCGGCTCATACGGTAAAGATGTTCGCGGCCTGAACCGCTTGCACGAATTCTCCAAAGTAGAATTAGTCCGCATTGACAAGCCCGAACATTCCAAACAATCACATCAGGAAATGCTGAATCACGTAGAAGGTCTATTACAAAAGCTGGAACTCCCCTATCGTATTCTCCGTCTTTGTGGCGGTGATATGAGTTTTACAGCTGCTCTTTGCTTCGATTTTGAAGTATATTCGGAAGCACAGAAACGCTGGTTGGAAGTCAGCTCCGTTTCAAACTTCGACACATATCAGGCTAACCGTCTGAAATGCCGCTATCGCAACGCAGACAAGAAAACCGAACTTTGCCATACATTGAACGGTTCAGCATTGGCATTGCCGCGCATCGTTGCTGCACTGCTTGAAAACAATCAGACTCCCGAAGGAATCCGTATCCCCAAAGCATTGGTTCCCTATTGTGGATTTGACATGATTGACTGATATACTATGGTGTAATCGGTTACAAATTTCATATACAATAACAAGACTTAGTCATATAGCATAAGCCACCCATATAAAAGGGTGGCTTTTCTTTTGTCGTTAGAAAATATAATCATAACTTTGCAAACAATTATCAAATTGATATCCAAGCAAGAAGAACAACTAACTTATAGTATAGCAAAATGAATAAGATTATTTCAAAAGAACATTTCTCAGAAAAGGTCTTTAAGCTGGTGATAGAGGCTCCTCTTATTGCAAAGTCTCGCAAAGCAGGACACTTTGTAATCGTCCGTGTAGGCGAAAAAGGCGAACGTATGCCGCTGACCATAGCCGGTGCAGACCCCATAAAAGGAACCATCACATTGGTAGTGCAAGAGGTAGGACTCTCCTCTACCCGTCTTTGCGAACTGAATGAGGGTGATTACATCACTGATGTTGTAGGTCCATTGGGAAAAGCTACCCACATCGAAAACTTCGGAACCGTAGTTTGTGCCGGAGGAGGAGTCGGCGTTGCCCCAATGCTTCCTATTGTCCAAGCATTAAAAGCCGCCGGGAACCGTGTCATCACCGTATTGGCAGGACGCAGCAAAGAACTGATTATTCTCGAAAAAGAAATGCGTGAAAGTTCTGACGAAGTAATCATTATGACAGACGACGGCTCATATGGTCGTAAAGGACTGGTGACAGAAGGTGTAGAAGAAGTGATAAAACGCGAAAAAGTAAACAAATGCTTCGCCATCGGTCCCGCCATCATGATGAAATTTGTCTGCCTGCTGACTAAGAAATATGAAATACCTACCGATGTATCTCTGAACACCATCATGGTGGACGGAACAGGTATGTGTGGTGCATGCCGCATCACCGTGGGAGGCAAAACACGCTTCGTATGCGTGGATGGTCCTGAATTTGACGGACATCAAGTGGATTTCGATGAAATGCTAAAACGTATGGGAGCTTTCAAAGAGATTGAAAGGGAAGAAATTCATAAACTGGATACAGACAAACAACCCGAAACTTGCGAAGCGACCAAGGAACTTGATGGACGTGATGCCCCTTGGCGTACAGAGTTGCGCAAAGCGATGAAACCCAAAGAACGCATGGCCATTCCCCGTGTCAAGATGAATGAGTTGGATGCAGAATACCGTTCGCATAGCCGCAAAGAAGAAGTAAACTTGGGACTGAGCGAAGAACAAGCCATAACGGAAGCCAAGCGTTGTCTGGATTGCCCCAACCCGACTTGCATGAATGGCTGTCCGGTAGGAATCAATATTCCTAAATTCATTAAAAACATCGAACGCGGAGAATTCCTCGAAGCTGCAAAAACTCTGAAAGAGACCAGTGCTCTGCCGGCTGTATGTGGTCGCGTTTGTCCACAAGAAAAACAATGCGAATCGCAATGTACACATTTGAAAGCCGGACACGAAGCTGTTGCCATTGGTTACTTGGAACGTTTTGCAGCTGATTACGAACGTGAAAGCGGGCAAATATCCGTCCCACACATAGCAGAAAAAAACGGTATCAAGATAGCCGTCATCGGTTCAGGTCCTGCAGGACTTTCCTTTGCCGGAGATATGGCCAAGCTGGGCTATGAAGTAACCGTATTCGAAGCATTACATGAAATCGGCGGCGTATTGAAATACGGCATCCCTGAATTCCGCCTGCCCAACAAGATTGTAGATGTGGAAATCAATAACTTGGCAAAGATGGGTGTCACCTTTATGAAAGATTGCATTGTAGGCAAAACCATCAGTGTGGAAGATTTGGAAGCCGAAGGTTTCAAAGGTATATTTGTCGCATCAGGCGCCGGCCTGCCCAACTTCATGAACATTCCGGGGGAAAACTCCATCAACATCATGTCTTCCAATGAATACCTGACCCGTGTAAATCTGATGGATGCAGCCAGCGATGATTCTGATACTCCGGTGGTATTTGGAAAGAATGTAGCCGTTATCGGTGGAGGCAACACTGCCATGGACTCTGTCCGCACCGCCCGCCGTTTGGGAGCAGAGCGCGCCATGATTATTTACCGCCGTTCAGAGGAAGAAATGCCGGCACGTTTGGAAGAAGTAAAACACGCCAAGGAAGAAGGAGTGGAATTCATGACTCTCCACAACCCCATTGAGTACATCGCTGACGAAAAAGGGCGCGTCAAACAAGTAGTATTGCAAAAGATGGAATTGGGTGAACCAGATGCTTCGGGTCGCCGCAGTCCTGTAGCCATTCCGGGAGCAACAGAAACCATCGATATAGACATGGCTATTGTCAGTGTGGGCGTATCTCCCAACCCGATCGTTCCCAGCTCTATCAAAGGATTGGAATTGGGACGTAAAGGAACTATCGCTGTAAACGATAATATGCAATCATCCATCCCGACTATCTATGCCGGTGGAGATATCGTTCGCGGAGGAGCAACGGTGATTCTGGCAATGGGCGACGGACGCAGAGCCGCTGCCGCCATGCATGCACAATTAACTCAGCAGAAATAACAGATACATTAGACACAGAAGACACGGATTTGCATGAACTTATTCTCCATTCCGTGAAATCTGTGTCTAATCATAACATATACCATCATTAACTAAATAATTCTTAAACGTTCCGGGTAATAAACAAATAATAACGCTGATTTAACCGGTATTATAGCTACTCCTAGTTACTTTTGCCAACATATAATCACGTATAAAGAGAAAACAAATGACCCAAAGGGTAAGTCTCAGCATATTACTCTGTACCTTAGCGGCACTGACAGCACAAGCACAATGGAGCAAACAGGATTCTCTCCGTTTACAGCAATTGTTAAATGGAGAGGAAGAATTAATCATCAACAAAGAAGCTGTAAAATCAATTCATTTTGACTTTAAACCGACTAAGGATGCCATCCAAGGAAGTCCGATGATATCTCAAGACAAACCATGGATGAAATTTCTAGATGCCTTACCCAAAAACTTTGGAGATACCACCCAATGGATAAAACCCCAATATGTTCGCTTTACCCCTTACACCCCCTATACAAGATGGGATGAAGACCCGGTAAATGATCCGATTATCACCAATGAGAAAGAACTGAAAATATCCATGGTGTTAAATGTAAACAGCGCAATCAAATATGATGTAAGGGAACAACGTGTTATACTTACCGGCAAAAATAACAATGCCATTCAAGTCAGCGTAGGAGCAACATATACTTTCGATGCCGAAAAATTACTTTATGAAAACCTTACCACACGAGGACGTGCCATCAAACGCAACCGCAAACATGCCAATGCCTGGAAAAGCTATATGGACTATATACCAACCCTGCAGGATACCGTAAAGAAAGACACTACCCTAATGATGGAACTTCTGCGTAAACAAGCCGAAAGGCTCTACCCGGGAGTAGTGGAATCTTCTGACTCACTACTTCTTAAAAACAAAGTAAACGGCCAAAACCAGACAAAGGAAAGCCGCTAAATGATTCCACTTCAGTTCCGTTTTAAAAGCCCAAACTGAAAATAGAGTAAACACGGCTAACGTAATCACTTCTTGTATTACTTTTAACTGCATGATATCAAACGGCCCTCCGTTATCGCGAAAGCCTAAACGATTGGCAGGCACCTGAAGACAATACTCAAAAAAAGCAACCGCCCAACTAAAAGCAATCACGCCAATCAATGGAAGTGCCGCAAACCAACTGAATTCCTGTTTCATCTTTAAATGCCCATACCATGCAAAAGTCATGAACACATTCGAAAAAATCAATAAAATGATTGAATAAATACCTTGAGATACCATTTTGTTCTTAATCTATTTTATCAGGAAGTAAATCCTCCTGTATGTTTGTCATACTTCCCCATAAGCTATAAATTTACGATTTATACATCTGTTTATCAGCAGATTATACATAAATATAATTTGGATAACACAAGAATTGCACACTTTATATCCTTTGTGAAGAAGGATATTCTATGCCGCTGCAAAGATAATGGAATTTTAATCAGATTTAAAACAATACGAGGACTATTCTTCGGAGCCTTCACTTTTAGCAAAGCTCTCCACTTGTTCGCCCTTACAAAATGACAAATAAAAAAGCCCCAGCCGTTACAGTTGGGGCGAACTTTTGTTATAAGATTTGGCTTCTACTCCAAAATCACAGGGCAAAGATACACAAAATTCTATTTCTTTTTTCGTGTAAACAAATATGTTACAACTATGATAAGTATGCCTAGGATATTAGCAGTTGTAGTTCCAAGCAAAGTTATCAATATATTTTCGCTTAAAGAAAAATTCACCCATTCAGCTCCGCAAGCAAACAGAATTAATACGACAGCAAATACATACAGGCAGACCATTGTAAAAATATTCTCGGCAAACTGTTTCCTTTGTTCTCTATCTTGGACATCCCCCTTGTTTGCTTCATCAATTGAGTCATTTTCTAATTTTGCCTTTCGTAACCTTTCTTTTGCTTCTTCTTTTTCAATGTCGCCATATACCTCTGCGCTTACATTTACTTCTTTTTCCAACGAAATATCAGAAGACGCTTTTATCCTATCTAATATCTCTTGAAGATTAACCATGTTTACTACTTAAAGATTCGACCAATTTCTTATAATATACATAAGTCATTTCTTGGGGGATTTCTTCATTTAGTCCCTCTCTATAACAGAATTTCCATGGTGTACCATCCTTATGAAGAATATCAATAAGATTTGTCGTTGTTATATTTTTGTATCTATCCCAAACAAAATCTAAAACTGCCATAACAGAATTATCATCTACTTTTGGGGCTTCAAATGTCATAGTTCCATCCATATCTTCCATAACAAGTATGCTCGCTACAGCGTCTATAACTCTGTTTTTAAAATGTTTAAATGAATGATATACACTAGGAATGACTGGACCATACTTCCATGCTTCAACTTTATCAAATCTATCATTTATAATGGAACGTCCTAATAATACTAGGGCGAATCCGTAAGCTATATATACGTACTTAACAAGTCGTAAAAGCGTTAATTTTTCACATTGTTTATCCTCTTTACTTTTTTCTACGAAGTAATTAGCAATGGCAATGGCATCAATCATAATCGTGTAATTTTATAGGTCTTATACTTATAACAAGTAATCGGTAATTTGTATCTGCAAATAACGCTATTTTGGCTCAAAAATGGAAGTTTTTCATTGCAAATATGTCGAAAACGGCTCAAATTTGATGAAATATTACGTTTTTAAGGCAAAGACTGCCCCGACTTTCGCAAGCCGGAGCAGTCCAATTTATAAATTTAAAGTCTTATGATGAAGCTTATCTGTTGCGCCAATGTTTTCGTACCCCCAACGTGACAACAAGCAAAACGGTTACACAAACACAGGCAAAACCTATTTGTTTAAGCAGCGTGGATTCTTTTTTCTCCTTTACCCCTTCAGTCTTGGTTTCCTCATGTTTGGTGGAAGTGGTTTCCTTGTCAGCTTTCACCTCCGTACTGTCTTCGGTTGCAGTTTCCTTCTTTTTATTCTTGTTAAAATCACCTTCTACGTGACCGTCAGCCAGTAACGGAGGTTCCCCGGTCAGGCGGTCAGGTGGTTTTCTTGTATCATAGATACGGAAATCAATCACATAGCTGCCATTAGTGGTTATCAACTCTCTTAAAGAAGTTGTAGAACCATGTACGATGTTGACCGATTCACCTGTACTATCCTTCAGTATAATCTCTGTGTCGGATTTGACAGCCTTATGCGAGCTGCCACATGATAGCAGCAGGAACAGACAACACATAAAGGAAACCGGCAATATATGCCGGCTTACCAAGTTCATAACCCTAACCAACATAAGAGATATCATTTATACGGTTCATCCACCCTCTCTTGAATTTGTTGTTCGCAGGGCGCTTGCGGCATATATCCTCAATGAAGTCAAACCGTGCAATCTTAATCATGTCGAACAACTCACGCGGGTTCTTGGCATTTACCGAAGCAATGGTCTTGGGACCTACAATGCCATCCTCCGTAACACCAAGCAGGCGTTGAGGAATCTTAATGCCATGAACACCGGATGCCCACACCCAGTCCACAAGAATATTTGCTACAGACTGATTCTGTATCAAATCAGCCTTCCATCTGTCCCAGTACATGGTTTTCAAGATTTCCGTCCATTCCTCTTTCGTGAGATTTTTCAATCTTTCAACTGTAGGCTTGGAATATCCTTTCTTTCGGCAATATGCCTCATAGGTTCCGATAGTCACACCCATATTGGTAGCTCCTCCCAAATCGTCAGGGTCATTTACAAAACCGCCTTCCCACTTTAGGATAAACGGTGCAAGTTTTCTTACGTCAGCCATTCTTCTTTTCCTCCTTCTTTGATTCAAATAATATTTGTGCAGCCAATTTTGCAATATCTTCCTTGTTTTCAATTATCACACTCATTGTCTTCTCTGCTTTCCTCAATTCCGCCTTTTCCCATGATTTTTCTCTAACCGATATAAATTCGCAAAAGATGCAGTAGCCGGTCCAAATCATTGAGAATGCAGGAAATGGGATGACAACACAGCATAGCAGGTCTATGAAGCATAATTGGATAAATGGGGTAAAGTATTTTTTTGCCTTAACTGCCGTTTTTTTATAACCTGTCGACCTTCTCGCTTCACCTCTCTGACGGGCTTTCATAACTCCCGTCACAAGGTCAACGAACATAGCGCCAATAGTAGCGGCGACACATAAGGCAATCAACACGATGTGTATCATCATGTGCTGCTGGATAAAATTGTAAATAACATCTTTCATTTTGTCTGTTTTAAAGATTAATACTATATTTGCATGTGTTTTTCATAGTCAACAGACCTGGCGAGGTCGTTGCATAAGTTTTTCCCTGCTGTCCGAAAAGGCATGCAGGGATTTTTTACATTATAAACCTGCAACCAATATGGATGCATAAGTAGCTGACAACGCGGCTATCTCAATCCAAAACATCGGCTTGGTACGCAGGAAATCCGTTATGATGCTGTCCGATACGTGGCGGGGCATCATCGCCAACGTATAAATAATGTAGGCAAGCCATACCGTCAGGCACCACGGGCAATTACAGGCAACCCACAGCTGAGAGCCTGCGATACACAAGATAGCCCCGGCGGTATGCACCTTCCCTTCAAACTCATCCTTGAAGTTGGGGGCTGCACCAACCATCAGCATACCTATGCAGGACAAGAACGCCAAAAACTCGGTATCCGATTTACTCACTTCCAAGATGGCAGGCATCAGCAGCCCGGCGGTAAACCACGTCGTTACCATAAACCAATGCTTGTGTTCCAACTTATAGAACGTGGCACTGATGGAAGCAGGAACGCCCCCTTGTTTGACACATACCGCTGCAGTATAAGCAGCTATCACCAACATTGATAAAATCACTAACCAAATCATAACTTTTTATTTTTAAAGATTAAACACTAATTGTTCTGGATAACCCGCTGAATAGTCGAAGGACTTCACTTCCTCTGCTGTTTCCATTTGTTCGACCTGCGCCGCATGTTCGGCAGTTACATTGTAGCATTGCAGGGCATACAGCTCCAACGCTGCAAGCATCTGCAATGCGGTATCTACCGGAATAGTGTACTTCACTCCACCAAACCAAAGGTTGGTTTCCGGCTTTCCGGCATCTTTTTCTATGCCAATTGAATTGACCAGTCCGACACGGGTTGCTTTGTCCAGCCAAATACGATTACCGGCGAGCATGAACGAATTGACGGTCTCCGACCGGTCATAAGCAGCGATCTTGTTTAACATGAACTCTTTGAATACAGACGTTTCATTACCGCCTGCAAACCCAAGAGCTTCAAATATAGTTTCCAATTCTTGGGTGGTCATTTCCTCGTTCAATCCATACCCGTTTATTCGTTTCACAAACTCATCGGCCGTCAGGTGTCCTGTCATTGTCGCCGTGTATGCTTCGTATCCGCCTTCAACCTCCCGGATACCAAAATTCACAGTGGTGTAGATTTGATCCACCACTTTGTCAACCACCACTACCGATGGCTTCTCTTCATACTTTTTCTTTTCCATGATTGCGTTAATTTGGTAATACATAATTCAACTCTTTATACATTTTTCTATACCTCTTCCTGATACATACCTTTTCAAAATGACCTGATATGTAAAAGTATTTATAGAATCCGCTCCCGAAGAGCGATAATATCCATTTCCTGTGGCGGTAGGTCTTAAGCCCTTTACAGAACCCAAGATAGCTATTCAGGACCGATTGGATGCGGACGCAATCATTGGCGGTCAGCTCGGTTGTTTCAATCATCCGGTTAAAGCCTGTGGCACGTTCCTTGAACCTTGCCAATGTGCGGTTGCTCAAATAACATCTTCCGGGCTTGATATACACGCCTACGAATAAAACCCCGTGCGACACAGGTTGCAGGTACCGCTTGTCCTTATGCAGCTTCAACAGCAATTTCCCGCCAAGAAATGCTTCAAGTTCCGGTATCACCCCCTGCAATGCTTTCAAGTCGTCGCATACCAACAGGAAATCGTCCACGAACCTCACATAATGGGAGTTCAACCGACGTGTCTTCCATATTACATAACTGTCAAAGAAGGACATGAGGAAATTGGCAAACAACTGCGTGGTCAGATTGCCTATCGGACCGCCTTTGCCCTCCCCGTTGCGAAGCAGGGATTTGTTTTCGGGCAACTGCCTCCACAAGGTCGTATCACCGTTGAACACGCAATCCTTTTCCGGGCTGTGCAATACAACCGCCCGTATCACCCTTAAAAGGATTTCCTTGTACCCGCCATGGTATTTCCTTTTCGTGAAGCGCAGCAGCTTGCCAAGCAGCAACGTCCGGTCTATCGACATGAAAAACGATACCAAATCACCTTTGAACACCCATGCCGGCCTGCGGTAGCTGTCGGAAACTTTTTTCATGCCTTGCTCTGCACTCTCCACGGCCGACCGTGCGCCGAATCCCTTCCGACAATTATGCGACACATTGCCCTGCGACACGAACCGCTCTTCAAACAACGGTTCCAGCCGCAAACAAATCCAGTGATGTACAATACGGTCGCGAAAATTCGCTGCAAACACTTCCCTCAATTTCGGGTATTTCACAAGGAAACAGGTGGATGTGGATGGCTTATATACACCTGTCCACATCTCTATCGCCAAACAAACAATATCCTCTTCGGCTATCTGCATATACTCGACTGCTTGCTTGGAGCTCATTTTTCCACGTAAGCAATCCTTATAAGCCTCGATAACCCCGTCCAAGAAACATTCGAAATCCTTTCCGTATGCTGCCACCGCCCGAACCCTGTTACCGTTGTACTTGTTGTTGTTGTTCGTGTTGCCACTGGAGAAGTTCACATACCAACTGTTGTTGCGGCTGTTCTCGGTACTGGACCAATACCACGAGGCGGAGACTTCTTGCGTATTTGCATCTTCGTTACTATGGCTTGCCACCATAGTAATACGCCCATTCAGAGGATTTCGCCGTACACTATTCATACCTTCTCAGTATTAAAACCCTGACGGCTTGTGAAATCGCGCCATGCTGTCAACTGCGCAATCAATTTATCAGATTCGCTGCGGAGTTTGTTGCACCTGTCTTTCGACAAGACACCGACACGCTCCAAAATCACAAAATAATTTCGGATAACAAACAGCAAAGACATTGCATTGCTGATGTACCAGCTCCGTTCTTCCCCTCTCGATTCGTTGGCAAGGGCAACCGATTTACCGACTTCCGACATATCGGAAATCATCAAATCGGTATACCGGCTCAGTTTTCGAGGGCAAGCCATCATGATTTGCGCTATCGAAAACATCAGGTTACTTGCCGCACGAAAGGCAGGAAGCTGGGCGGTCCCCCGTTTCTGTTTCTCTTTCGCGGTGTTGCTTCGGGCAATCTCTTCACCCGTAAGACAAACGCATTTTTGTTCCTTGTTTTCTGCTGTTTCCTGTTTCATATTATAATCTGCTTCAAGGCACGCTCCAAAAGGAGCGCGCCGAAAGGTTAAAGTTTAAAAGTGAATGCTGCCACCGCCCGAACCCTGTAACCGTTGTACTTGTTGTTGGTGTACGTGTAGCCACTGGAAAAGTTCACATACCAACTGTTGCCGCGGCTGCTCTCGGTACTGGACCAATACCACGAGGCGGAGTGCAAGGCAAAAGGATTCGCACCGGCATTGACATCTCTTACCCGTTTCAGCATGTTTGCGAATAACGGCATCCGCGCTTCGCTTGACGGGTGTTCATCTGCATAGTCCGCTGTCGGGGTCGTGTTTATCTTGAAGCCACGGCTGCAATTGTGGAAATTGTAGATACGTGCCAATTCGCCATTTGCCGGAAGATACCAATTGCCGCTGCGGTACTGCTCATGCACCGCTTCGGCTTTCGGCTCGTACAGCCGGCACATATATGCTGCCGGATAATAGAACTGCCAGTACTTTTTTGCACCGGAATTGGAAGCAGCCAGCTCTTTCATCGCCTTGTAAAGCTCTTCCATGGTTTCCGGCAATGGGACGTCCAGATAATTCAGCAGGATATGGTTGCAGTGCTCAATGATGATGTCCGTTTTCTCCTTCCCGTCAAAGTCATTGACAGAACCTGATGTGAGTACGGCATATCCGTCATCCGTATCATCATCCAAGTAGTTATCTTCGTTGATGTAGTTGGAAGATGGTTTACCGTTATTTGGGTCGGTCGTTTGAGACAGCCCGGTGCTGTTTATATTCGGCATTGCGGTATCTGTCGCTGAAGCAATGCCGGCAGCATTCTGGATGGCATCCTCTATTTCCTGTGGAAATCCGTTGGTGGCGGAAGCCTCCGGGTACAATCCCCATGGCCAACTTACAACATTCGTATTTTCATCTACCATTATGATATCCTCGGCGGCATCTATACGCAGTTCGTACTCGGTATCGCTCTTCTTTGTTCGCATAAATACCACGCCGGCGAGTGTCTTGCTAGGGTCATAGGCATCGTCAAATGTGCCGTCCGCGTAGGCGAAGTCCCCGATTTCGGGTATACGGTTGAAGAACCCTACTTGCTTGGTATGTTTCATCACCTTGTCGTCCATGGTGGTAATCTCCACTGTTATCGTGAAACGCTCTTTCAATGCCGGATCGCTGAGTTTTTTAACGTTCAATACTCCGTTTACCGGATCGATAAACTCGGCGTACACGTTGGCCGCCTTGTCGATTGACCAGTTGACGGCGGCATGTCCGTCAACTATCTTCACGTTGTTACCGCTTGTCGGCAATACACTAAGGCTAAAGCCATCGTAATATCCAAGTGTATAAATATAGTTCTCACCCTGTGCCGCAATCGAGTTGATGGAACGCAAGGAGTAGCTTATGTACAAACTATTGTCCGTACTGTCAATGTCTCCGTAGAAGCCAACCAACTTCATTTTCTCGTCAAACGTGATATATCGGTCACTTGAAGCAACCATCATGGCGATTGTACCGGTCAGCTCCGCACGTTTACCATGTAGGAACATCAACATATCAGCTGTCACGGATTCCCACTTGATATTACGGAACGTCACACTGTTAAGCTCCTTGTCCACACCTGTATATAATTGTGCGGCAAATATTCTACTATTGAACTCTCCGGCTTTCGCTTGGTCCACAAATACCGTTTGCAAGTTACCGACCCCTTCAATCTCCAGTGTCTTCAGTCCCGGTTGGCTGTCGATCCGTAGCGTTGTTAGCTTCGCAGGAAGTTCCAGCACTTCCAAGCTACCGGTCTTTGGCAATGTCACGGTAGAAAGAGCGGTTCCGGCTACGCCAAGACTTTTTGCCCGTGTCAGTCTGGATAGGTCAAGAATACCGGATAAGGCTTCCACTCCGTTAAGATTGAGCCGCTTCAAGTTTGGTGTATTGATTTTGAAACTGGATGAATTAAACTCGACTACATCAATACCCTCTTCACGTCCTGCCGAAAACTCGGTCAATCGCTTTCCGGACAAGGCAAACTCACCAGTCAACGGCTTGTCTCCCCAATTGCCGATGCTGCTGTAGCAGTCCGGTGCCAGGAGCGCGCAGGGTGTGTCGTTATCCGTTATAAATGATATGGTATAGTTTTCCCCGGCTTTGACACGCTGCGGAAGTCCGTGCGCTTTCCCGTCATTGTCAGCCCCAAAGCCCAATGACTGCCCGATAGCCACCGCCGGATAAATCCACATGAACGGACGCAGGTTAAAGGTATAAGTCGGCTGTTTGCCATCTTTTGTGTAGCGGCTGCGGAACGATATGGACTGCGAGCTTGCCACGCTGAAATCGCCATACGAACAGAACGAGGAAAGATACACGGTACGCATCTTCAGGTACTGCATCTCACCTTGCAACTGGTCTCCGAGTGATTGCGAGATAGCCGATACGGAGGGTGGATTATACAACCCTTCGTTTGCTTTTTGCTCTGCGTATTCGTAGAGTAGCCGTGCCGTCTCGTTATAGGCAACAGCCGGAAAATACTTTTGGATGCGGAAATAGAACTTCTCGAAACAGCCCATAGGGGAACCGCCTATTTTCGCCATTGCCGAAAATATCGCCTTCATGGTGGAGCGCAGCTCGGCAGGGAAAGCGAGTTCCATGAGATTGTAGAACGTGTTCACTTCACCGTTCCAATAGTTCTTTCCGTTTGCGTTCAGGTCGTGTTCTTCCACATAATAGGGCTTGTCCTTGCGCCCGAGATTGTCGGTCAGGAAAATGGTATCCATGTCATCCTGGGCAAAACATATCAGGTGTGTCTTCGGGTCAAGGTATTGGTATGTGTTCTTTGCCCGGTTGTCACTGGCGGCAATCAGCTTCATCATCATCATTGTAAATCTGGCATCCGACAGGTTGTAATACTGTCCGATACCGGATTTGAACATTGCCACACGTGCGTTAATAAACATCGCGTTCACTTCCTCCCATATCTGGTTCTGCACGGCTTCCGATTCATCGAACCCGGCAAGGTAATCGTTGAGCTGTGTGCGTAAGTTCAATTTCTCATAACTGCCAACACCTGATTTGTTCACCCCGGCATCCACCCATGTGGAAGTAAGCCAGTCGTAACGGTACAGGTCGTACTGCTGCGCATCGCCTCCAGCCTTCGTCACCCAATACATCTTGTCTTTTTCAAGGTCTGCACCGGCAGCCTGTAGTTCGGCAAGTGTCCCCACAAACGCTTTCAGGCGGTTGGAACATTGATATATGAAATTATGTGCCGTTTGGAAATAACCAACCTGCTTTTCATTACCCAAATCAAAATCCCAAGACACAACCCCGTTATACTTCCATCCTTCCAATTCTCCCTCGTCGTCAATGGATGGCTCAACGTCTTCGTTCCACGGTACCTGGTGCAGCGTCAGTACGGCACCATTGTCCGACCCTTCGATCATCAGGTAGTCGGGAAATACTTCTTTGTCATATCCGAATGTCGGCTTGTCGCCTTTTCCGGGTCCGAACGTTACCAAGCCGTAGAATACAGGTTCAGCCGATTCGTTTTCGCGGACAAACATCATGAACGGAAGTTGCTTGACGCATACACGGCATTTTTCATAACCACCCGTTTCCGTGATGGAATTACCGCCAACCACTTCTTTCCACAATTCGTGGTACAGGTCGCACGACCCTGCCTTGTGACTCTGCTGGGAGGAAGCCCAGTTCAGTTTCGCCACCAGCTTGGTGGCAGGCGGCACATCATCCGTCAATTGGTAAGCCGCTCCACGGTCGGTTCCGTTTCCGTCAATCCAGTTATAATCGCCAAAGCCGTACTGGTGGTTCCACAGGAAATATTTCTTTGATGATGAACCCTGTCCTTTCACGCTCATTCCCTTAATCGTACCGGAGTGGGACGGGTCGCCTACAATATTAATCGTCAGGTCTCCTTTCTTCTTCGCCTGGTCAAGGATATAAGGGAGTGAGCCGGTCCAGAGCATCGTGTTGTACTTCTGCGAAGCGCGCTCGTAGTTGATCAGGTTATTATACAATACGTCATTCTTGTCGCGGAACGCAATCTTTTCGCTTACCTCCGTCATACTTGCCATATAATCCTGCCGTATGTCGGTGGCTGAAAGGGCTTTCTTATAGATGCGGATACCGTAGATATCCACATCAGAAGTTTCCGAGCCGATGCGGATACCGTGCGAGGTGAGCACCCCATTCACGCGCTGGATGAATTTGTCTGTTTCGGTATAGACGAACTCACGGTTGATGATTCCGTTGATGAACAGACGCACGTAACTGATACCATGCCCACCGAGGTTATAAATGATATTTACAGCCAGATGGGTGCGGGTGTCCTCCTGGAACATCACATCCTGGTCGGTGGGCGTACGGTGCCCGGTGGTCAGGAAGTACGCCTCTTGCGGACGGATTTCCAAGCCCAAGGGCAGTCCGTCGCTTGCGTAGGTGGAGCACATGCGGATAATCGGTTCTGCAAGGTCGGTCGCGTTGCGGGAAGCGTAGTCAATCTCAATGGTCAGTGAACTCTCCTGGGTCTGTCCGGTGGTTTCGGAATAGCTCTCGTAGTCAATATCCAGCGAGCATCCGGCAAGGACGCGCAGGCATTTGGCTCCGGCACTGTCAGTCTGCCATCCGTCCGTCAATAGTTCGAAGCCTTTCCATACGGACGGGACCTCCTCACCCGTTTCCTGGTTGACAATCCGCATCGGATTCTCCTCGGTGTTGGTGCGCTGTTTGGGGTTCAGCACGAAATCAGCCCCCTTGGTGGGAGAAAAGTTTTCGCTGTTGTCAATGGTGAAGAGAAGCTGCTGCCGCAGTTCCGTATCGCCGGAATAAAAGAGCATGCGCCCGTTCAGCGTGTCACCTGCGCCTTCTTCCGTTTCGACTTCGACCATCGCGCTCAGTTCATAGCGTGTGCGGTTGGCTGCCGCCGGAATGTCCTGCGTCAAATAGGCTTCTTGCAGCTTGTCATCCATCAGGCGAAATTGCACGGGCGTTGTTTCGGCTGATGGATTATAAACCGCCCACTCGAAAAACTTCACCGTATTCCAGTTGGTCAGGTCACGCTGTATGCCGTTCAACGCCATCAATATGCCCGTTTCCCCTTCTTCGGCTACCATGATTTGCGAAACCAAATCATCGGTCTGCACTGACGAACCGCTGCTCAGGTAAGCTGTGACGGTATAGACGCCATGCTTCTTGGGGCTGTCAATCTCCAGAATATAGGGTGTTTCCGTATAGACGTTCGTACCGAGGGCACGGGTAAAGGTCCGGTCGTAGTCCTTACCGGTGACACGTACCGTAAGGTCTTTGGCAATGTTGCCGGTGACATAGTAAGACAATGGGATACGCTCGCCGTCAAAAGGATTTTCCCATGTGGCGGCAAAGTCAAGCGCAAGGCTTGTCACCGTGATGGAGTAACTGACGTATGTGGTTGACAGTTCCGTGGTCTCACCGCGGCAGATGATACGGACAGATTGCTGCCCGAGCGTCAGGTAATCGCCGATAGGGACTTCCACCCAGTCGGATGAATCAGCCGGGTAGGATTCAATCTTCACCGTCCCTTTGGTGCTCCAGTTGCTTGCGCCTTCCACTTTGGTCTGTATCGTCAGTACGCCCATTTCGCCCGTATCGGTGGTCTGCTGCGTGGCAGGGTTGAATACCTGCGAGGTAAAACGGAGCTTGACACTCAATTTTCTTGATGTCGTGATGATGGTACGCTCCGAACCGTTCACAAGGTTCAGGATATAGCTGGTTGCCGAACTCGACCCGTCGCCACTTGGCAAGGCAATATCAAACAGGACGTTCGTTGCGAATGCTTCCGGGTTGCTGTTCCATTCATTATAACGTTCCTCGTCGGCAAAGCCGCGAAGGTGGTAGTTCCCGTCTGTTTCCTTGTCCGTTGTCCGGGACAGATACCCGGCTTTGCTCTTGAACTGCTTTTTGATGAACTCTTCCACACGAGAACCTTTATACATTTCTGAAGACGTGCTCCACGGCACTTCTATGCTTTCAATCTCTTTATCCAGTTTTATCTTTGCCATAATTCACATTGTTTTATTTGTTACCGTCCCAATACTCATCCCCATCCCAAGGTTTGTCCCCGTCCCAATATCCGCTGCCGAAGCAGCTTCTTACAGCCATCCAAACAAGCCGTGCCCCTTTGTAGATGGCCGATACCGCCCGCCGGCCGTAGTAGATGACTAGCACCTCTTTTTCTTTCACCACGATTCCCATACGCTATTCCTCCAATACGTAATACATGGTGTCCGGGTCTATGCGGTCGCCAAGGTTTTCAAACTCGTTTTCTGTCAGCAGGACCGGGACGAAGCCGAACAGCTCCTTTCCCAGCTCGGATGCCGCCTCGGTCTTTTCCTCCGGAGTCATATCGCCCCATGCGGCAGCGCCTTTTTCAGCCATTATCATCCATGTGGCATCGTCTGTGCCCGGCGTTACGCCTTTAGTCTTGTCCTTGAGACAAACGTAGGAGCTGCCCAAATGGAACACAAGGTCAAGACGGTTGTATTCCTTTGGCTCTGCATATCGCCCGCGCGGGATGAAAGTCACCCTTCCCAATATTGTTTTTGCCATATCGCCTTTTATCCGTTAATTGTTAAACATAGTTCACCGTCATCCAACGTGAAAACGGGTCCGGTATATTTGTCAGGGGTGGTACAGACGAGTTCCCCCTTGGCTATGTCGATGTCGAAGGCGGCGAACATTATATCTCCGCGGGCGAAAGTGCCGGTGTCGCGGTATTCGCCGGTTTCTTCATCCCACACCCACCAGTTGCCGTTTTCCCCGATCTTCGCCGGGTTGTCGGCGTAGGCTTGTGCGCGATCCGCTTGATTTTGTGCTGATGTAGCCGCTTCTTCCGCTTTCTTTGTGGATTCTTTAAATCCTTTCTCGCGGGCAGTTTCCGCTTCGGCACGTTTGTTCTCAAACAATATGCGGTCGTTCTCCTGTCGTTTGCGGATGTTTTCATTACCGATTCGTGCGTTTTCATTGCTGATGCGTGTTTGTTCATTGGACGACACCGTGCGGTCGGTATCCTCCAGCTTCGCGATCATCTCCGCAGCCGGGCGTTGCAATTCGGCAATCTCTTCGGGAGTAAAATCCTTCAGGTGGGGAATAAGCATGCGCACCTCATCTTCGGTCAGGTCTTCGAAACGGAGCTTGATGTCGGCTATGTCAACCAAAAGCCGCCATGTGGTGTCGGGGTCGGGAATATACTTGTACTCAATGCCGGTCTCTGTTTTGCGGAATTCCGGCGTCTTGCCCTCTGCGACTACTCCGGTGCCGATGTCTCCCACCCACCATACGCCATCCCGGATGGAAGGTTTCAGACTGTCAGACACCGCCGCCTTGAACAGCGCAACCGATATACGCCCGTTTACCCCGGAAGACAGGACCAGCAGTATGTTATCATTCCCGCCGACACCGGACACAGGGGTAAAATCCTTTATGTCTATATCATTCATCCCTTGCGGCATTGCGGTATCTGTTTATGTTTTCCGATATAATCCTTCATGGAATCGGCAAATACTCCGGGGAACAGGTCTATGCTGCTTAATATGGTGTCCACTTCGGTATCGTCAAGCTCGGTTTCCCCGGTGGAGCGAAATATCTTCTCGGCAAGCACGTGCGCCGATATTCCGGGAATGTTCCTGTAGATGGAATCGGCATACTCTTCCGCTATGTCCCGCTCCACAACCATGTCCTTGCGTATGTTTGCATACATCGGGAATTTTCTAAAATTTATTTTCATAATCTCTTTCTTAAATTGATAAATACATTTCATTCCAATAATATCCGTCATACATAAAGCCCCGGAAATGGTTGTCCTTGATCGATGTCGAACCGACCGGATTTCTGTTGTTGGCTTCCCGTATGGAACCGCTCATGGTTATATTCCCGGTATTGGCAGGCTTGATGAATACAATCTTCCCCTTCCACATGGTTGCGGAAGAAGGCAGGCTGACAGTAATCGAAGAAGTATTCTTACATACAATCAGATCATCGCTGCTTTTGACAGTATACGAGGATGAAACCTCAATCGCATTAAGTGCCAATCCGTTTATCCGGACGAACTCTCCGCTTCGTGCAACAATTTCCGCGTTGCCTCTTGACTTCAACGCGTACCCGAAGCCGCTGGCGTTACATAGCAGCTCCAAGGCAATGGACGAATTACTGGAACCATAAGTGCTGAAACTTGCCGCCGTCCTGCCATCGGCACGGGCAGCCAGGAATGCGCTGCTTGAAGGGTCGTTCAGCCGGAGGAAGTTATATCCGCTAACCTCGAATTTAATGGAAGCATTGTTCCCGGATACCGACAAGGAATTATTCGAAATCGTAAACCCGCCGATAGTACCTTTACTCACATCAATTGACCCGTTGATTCCATCCAGCGTAAGCGTGCCGCTCTGCGACTGCATCTTCTGGTTCTTGAACATGAACCCGGCAATGTTGGCTCCGTCAATCAGGGCGGTATCCATCGCCACGAAGCTGAACTTGTTGGACTGTTCCCAATAAGAGGTGTTGGTGGGAGTGGCAGAACCGGAATATCCGTACGGCTTGACAATATAGGCATTGCCGTTATATATCACGATATCGCGGTATTCGCTGTTGTAAACATAAGTCTCGGACGATTTGTATGTGCCGCGGTAGCGCGGCATGGAACCCGAAGGTCCGCGGTCGCCGGCAGGACCTTGCGGACCCTGTGGTCCGCGGTCCCCATCTTCTCCGTCCGATACTATCTGCGCATAAGCCACACACTCAATGTTGCTGAACGGTTTTGCCACAATCTTATAATACTTGTACGAAGAGGACACGGAGACCGTGAATGTGGTCGAATAGGAAGAACCGGTGGCATACTGCGACCATGATTCGTTATCGTTACTCCGGTATATGTACCATTGGGCGGACTCTGCCGCCTGGGTATTATTGCTGTTCTTGTAACAGGTGCAGACAAAAGATGAAGGGTCCAGTGAGCCTGTTATCTTCTGACCGATGGTCATTTGGGCAGGAGATATGCTATAATAGCAGGCGTCTTCACCGGGTTTGCCATCTTCGCCGTCATGCCCCGGCTTCCCATCCTGCCCGGGCTTCCCGTCCTCGCCGTTTGTCAACACGGGAATCGTTTCACGGTCTACAGGTTGTCCGTTGCAATAAAGGGAAAATGTAATGCTTGTGCCGGCAGACGTTACGGAGAGCGGACTTCCGATGGCGTAGGCAACCTCTTCCCCGTCATCAATCTTACGCATCATGGCATAACCCTCCGGCAGGACGGTTACACGTACAGGCGCATTCTTCCCGTCCGTCTTGCGGAGCACGCACGTAATGGAAGACACGGAACACGAACCGTCCGAATTCTTTTTGATGGAGCTTTCAGAAGGGAGCAGGTCGTAAATGACAGCCGGGTCCCCGTCCGTCAGCTTCGTGATGCCGAACTGCACCGGCTTGGAATATTGTTCACCAGCAAACGTGGCGTATGCCCGTACCGGGATGGTGATAACCCTGCTGCCGGGCACTGCCGGAATAGCGGTGACGGTAATCACGCCTGTTTCCACATCTTTGGATACACTGACACCCTCAGGCGCTTCCACTTCTATCCTGTCCAATCCAAGCCGGCGCGTGCCATACCACATGCTGACAACAGTCGTGCAGGGCAGTCCGTTCAGCACGTTGCCATAGGTGTCGCAATGTACGGCGCACATTTCGTTTGACAGGTCCGCCGATATGATGTTCCATCCGTTTTGGTTGACATTGATGGTATAGGTTTTCAGGAATGATGCGTTTCCTTCGCAGTTCACTGTGATGCCGATGCTCATGCCGCCAAGGTCGGTCAGCCTGTCCACAATGACAACCCCGTTCTCCACGTGCGCAGTGCAGCCGACAGGCTCGATTGACACCATGAACGCGCCGGCTTTCAAGGTTTCCGAGTAAACCAGTTCCTTTTCGCCCTTGAAAGCCTGCACGCGGGTGGAAAGGCGGAAGCCGGTCGCCACCACATTCTCTTCTCCGCCTATTACGTTCCTGCCGCCTGCGGTCACATTCTGCACGGTCTTTGCCCCGTTGATGATATTGCCCTCTTCGTCCACCGTCACAACACCCTCGTAGCTGGACAGGTTGACGCTGTATGCAGTGAGCTGGTCCACCTGGTCGGGAGTGAACTGGATATGCACGCCGGTCATGTAACCGTTCTTCTGGAACGTCCCGTGACCGTGCATCTCCATGCCGCCGATGGTAGTGCCGTCCAGCAGCCCGGACTGGTACATGATATGTTTGTCGGGGTCAATCTGCCAGGTATCCACTCCCTCCAGGATACGCTTGTAGTAGCGGTTCTCGTAGGTGATGGACTGACGCTCCTTGTCGGTAAAATTGCCGTAGGCGAAGAAGTTCATCCCGGGCATGGGGTGTACACCGGTGCCCACTTGCAGGTTGTATTCGAAGCTCATCAGCCCGGCTTTGCTTTCAACAATCCGGGTGGGAGTAAAATATGAAGTGGCAAAGCCGGAGTATCCCATGAAGCCGTTCTTGTCGAACAGGGTCTGCTCTTCGTTGCTGCCTTCCAAATTGTGGAAGACGCCACGACAGATGTCGTTGACGTGCAGCGTTCCCCACTGGTCGTCCAGCAGGTCAAGCGTGGCAATGCGTTTTTCCCTGTCTACGGTCTTAATGGTACCGTAAGCAAATGTGTTTGCTTTGTCACCGGCTATCACATCAATGCAGTTGAATGTGATTTTGGGAACAATCAGCTCTTCACGGGCAAGAATCCTGTCTATTTCAAGGATTGATTTCCCGTTTTCATCAAGCCACATGGAGGCGCCACGTCCGCCGAGCATGCCGGTAACGAACTTGCCGATACGCAAGCCTTTCATGAAAGTGATAATCCCTTGTACGACATCATCCTTTTTCTTACTGATGAACTCAGTGAGCGAGCGCAAAGCCGAGAATACATTATTGTCGGTAGCCGGTGTGGAATCATTTCTTTTAATCAGATAAACCCCACTGCCCCAACCGCCTGTATAAGTCTGACCTTTCAGGGTAAGAGATTCTATCTTGCCTTCGAGGTCCCCTATACGCGAGTAGGCTGCCGTCTCCCCTACTGTATAAATCGGAGAATCATAAGGATAGTCAAGATTAAACTCGTATCCAATAACCCTTGACTGCCTTCCGTCAAAATAAGCCTTATTGATTAAGTTAACCTTCTGACCGATGCCGTAGAGATTGTGCACTCCGCCCTCACTGTATACGACATCCGACATCATCTTACAGTTATATGTAGAAGGGTCTATCTTTGACTTGGCAACGTACTTATCGGCTTTGTCCTTTAATTCCAACTGTGCTTCTGCTACCAGTCCCATTTCAGTTATCTTCATGGGATTCCAGCCTGATAAGATGTAAGTATCACCATTTTCGGGGATAAGCGCTCCATCCGGAAGCGGTCTGCCGTAGTCCTCATTCCTGACTATCTCCCAAAGCTGTGCCTCAGGGTTCCAGCCATCGTTCTCCAGTTTCTCCGGCTTTCCCTCAGGGTCGAATGTCACAGCGAATTCCATACCATTCAACTTGCCAGATCGGAAAGTGATTTTCAATTCATTACCGGGAAGGATATAGTCCTTTGAGAAGGTAATGCCGGTATCCTTGAAACGGTAGGCATTCCACTTCTTTTCAGTGGTAGTCCCGTCGGCATTTTCTACTTTGTCAGTGTATTCCTTGGTGGTAATGTCCGACATCGTGCCGACCCTTCGGGGATAGACATCATCGAAGATAACCACTTGCTCGACGGCTTCCTCGGTAGTCATATCAGGATAAGCGTCAATGTAAGGAGTGCCTTCGGGAAGCATTAAGCGTTTTTGCACCACGCCGTTCACAACCACGGTCTCATCAACCGGACGGTAGTCAGATGGGATATTCTTTGTTGAGCCGAAAGCGTAGATACGGGTGGCATAGGTGGACTGGGATTCTGACTGTGACATTTCCTGCACGTTTTTCCCGATCTCGAAAATCACCGCATCGCCGGACTCACAACGCCCGAAATGGATGATGTTTTCAGTCACCCAGCATTCGCAATCCCATTTCTTTGCCATAGAGAAGCAGGCGTCAAGGATGTTGATGTTGTCATAAGTCATCAGTATCGCCTTATTCTCTACAGTGCTGTCAATGGAGAAAACAAAATCTTGTCCTTTGTATTTGTAACCAAGAGCTTTTAAATTTCTAAGGACTATACCGGCTTGAACATCAAGTGAAGCGGTCAGGTTCCAGGACGCCTCCTGTCCGGCAGTCTCCGGGGTATATTTGAAGATTTTGTTTTTCCATTTCCAGTAGTGGGCGTCAAGCTGCAACTCATAGTCGTAGCCTGCGTTATCGGTGTTGAATACTGGCTTCTGCAAGTCGCACACCTCGAACAGCCCGAAGTCGCACTCCACGTATGAACCAAGTTTGAAATATATAGGATTTTCCAAGGAGAACTTTAATATGATGTGGTCCTCCTTCATCAGAGTAAACTTACGCTTGCAGCCTTCATTAACAGGAGTTGTAAGCAGGATAGCACCGGATATGTCTTTGATGTCGATTTGTTCCATGTCTTCAAAGTTCGGAGATAAAAAAAAGAGTGCCCAATTTTGAGCACTCACATACACGACAATAGAGCCAATGTCGTGAATTAGGTTCTGTTTGCCGGATTCGGTTCGTTGAACTTGGCTGAAATTTTTCCAAAAGTTAGGTCTAAACTCTGTGCGTAAGTGATACTTTTGCCGAGATAAATCAGATGATAAATCTCGCTACTATTAGCCGGGACTTGAATATCAACCTTGCCTTTATAAAGCTCATCGAAGAAAGCTTTTTTCTTTGATTGATAATCGGACCGAGAACTACCCTCGATAGCAAACGAAAGAGTTATTTCCCTTTCATCGACTTTAGGATTATTGATTATCACACGTTTTCCATGTTCTAACCGGGACTTATTTTCTATAAATTCTTTCATGGGTGATGATGCACCAAGTACATCAAGAAAGCCCTCTCCCATTCTTACCCCCCATGTTGTGTAGGCGTCTTGGGTATTTATCAATAAATCTGACATAGTTTATAATTTAGATGTATTCTTTTTAACCTCTGCTATATCTTTCTGAATTTGAATGATTGGTTTTACAATAGCTCCTGTATTTTCCGAAATCTGTACCAATTCAAGATAAGATTGTGCTATCAAATCTCGCGTATCATCAGCGATATTCCTTGTTTCCGTATTTATGGAAAGTAGAGCATCTGCTTTTACTGTCAGTAGATTAAGTGATTGAGATTGAATAATATTCTGATTCTTTATCTCTTCTCCTGCAATCTGCAATGCTGTAAACCGCCCGTTCAACTCTTCGCCGGTATCTTGACTCATTACCTGAAAGCCTTTGGATGAAGCTGACTGCGATGTTGATTCTTGCGAAATTTTATCATATCCGGTTGCTGCGGCAAGCTCGTCACGAAGCTTCATGGCTTCATCCACATAACCCATGTATTCATCCATCAGCTCCTTACGCTCATTATTATCAAGTGTACCATCATCTTTCATGGCTTCACCGAATTTGTCATACCATGTTCTCAGTTTGTCACTAAACTGTTCACCGATGGCATTTGACAGCATTGCCTGCATGAAATATTTGGATATGTCATCAGCAACATCCTCAGCACTCTTCTCCATGTCCATCAGACTGCTTACAAAACTGTCATACATGGAATCGAATGACATTCCGGTCAGACCCTCATAAAGATTATCGGTCAACTCCTCCAGTTTGCCGGCCTGCTCAATATAATCATCAAGTTTATCGGTTACACGTTCACCATAACCACCTTTCCCGGCATTCTGCATCTTTGTCCATATATCAACATTACTACGGAGTTTTTCCATCTCTTCAGGTGTCAGCTCCCATAATGAAGAAGTTCCGGTAAAATTCTTGTTTATGTTCTGTTGAATCCATTTCAAGTCTTCGGCAGACCATCTCATGTAGTATTGCCAGCTCTTATGTGAATTATGGTAACCTGCCTGTTCACGGGCAATATTCAGATAATTGGAGTTCTGCTCTTTCTGGTATTCATAAGCACTTCTATACGCAGCTACGGATTTCGTTCCTTTGCTTGCCTTTATCTCATCTGTCAATGATTCGATAGAAGTCTGTAGCGTCTCGTTACGGTCGGCAAGACGATTAATGGAATCCTGTACCTCCTTTGCATTGCTTCCACTCCAATTAATTGCCCCACCTAATGATGTGATACTTGTTAAAGCCCCTTTTATCGTTTGCAACCCGCCGGTAACAATAGACATTGGTTTCATTAGGTCTATACTTCCAAGTCCATCCAACATCTCGCCAAACCCGGACATTGTTCCCTCCAACCATTCAGGTGTTTTTGTACCAAGCGTTTCCATGATACCGATAACTTGATTACCGGCATCGACATATTGACCTATCTCATCAACGCCATGATGTAAAACGGTAGTAGCTTCCGATATCGCTTTCTGTTTGTTGTTTTTTGCGCTTTCAAGAGTAGCCTTTGCATTCTTCTTTTCTTCGTCTGTACCTTCTTTGAGCGTTTTGTTATACACTTCCTGCGCTTCACGTTGAGCATCAGTGGCATCTTTAAGGGATTTAAAGGAAACAGACATAGCTTCAAAAGGATTGCGTTCTGAAACCTTATCATCAATCCTTTCGATAGCATCTACCAGTTCTTTAAGGTTTTCAGGAGATAAATCCTTTTGAGATGATATAAAGTCTTTAAGGTTAACTTTCAACTTTTTCAAAGTATCAGTAGAAACCTTGTCAAGATTACCAAAGACTTGTTCCCAATTCATATTTTTCTTGAATTGTTCAGCATCAAGTTTGAATATATCTTCATTCTTGACTTCTGTACGCTTCTCAACGCTTCGGTCTATTTTGGCTATTTCACTGGCATCACCTTTGGCTTCCGCTTTCTTACGGGCTTCCTGCAATACAGCAATATCATCGTTAAACTTTTTTTCAATGGCAAGACGTTCATCCGTATAAGACAAATATTGCTCTGTCAAATCCTTGTATGCTTTTTCATTATTGGCAATGGCAGCCTTGTAAAGTTCATCAAAATGCTTCCGTTCGTTATCGGAAAGTTCAATACCGGTAGCATCAAAAGATTTTCCTTTGTTTTCGGGATTAGCATCCCACGCAGTACGGGCATCCTCAATCTTCTTTCTCAAAGCATCCTCTTTTTGACGGTCAATAGCCTGCATCTCCTTCTCGAAGTTGAGTTCCATTTCAGCAATGGTCTTGGCAGAGCCTTCATCCATAGCTTTGATTCGGGCTTCATCAACTCTCATTTGCAAATCCTCGGCATTGCGTTTTTGTTCCAACGCTTGTTTCTCAAGGAGAACATTATATTTATCAGTCTGCTTACGAAGTTTCTCGGTTTGATTCTCCTGTTTGGTTAATGAGCTTCCGGTAATGCCGCCCAAATTTTTATAGGCTTTTTCAGTTGTTTCCGCCCGTTTCTTAGCCTCTTCATACTGCTTTGAGGTAAACTTAGATTTATCCTTTTCTATTTCAGAAAGTTTCTTCTTAGCATCATCCCAGTCTTTCTTCGCTTTCTCATAATCCTGCTTATAAGTAGTAGGGGATTTCTTTTTAGCCAACGCTCCATTAATTGAAGAAATAATGCTTTCTAAATCTCCACCTTTAACCATCATCCCGTTTACAACAAAACCATTGCGTTTGGATGCAGACGATTGAGCAAGTTTCAATTCCGCTTCAAGCTTCTCCTTAGAATAGTTTTTAAGATTGGATTTGTAAGCGGAAATATTATCATCCAACATGTCTTTCTGATACTTTTTTAAAAGTTCAGAGTTTTTCTCCATTTGCTCACGCACCTGTACGTATGACTGATTACCAGAAAACATTTTCCATATTTCTTTATCGGAATCAGACATATTCTTCCGTAAATCGGGATTATCAAATAGCTGCAAATATCTCCGTTGGTTAGCAATCGTTTGTTTTAGAGCATTATAATCATCTCTCCTGCCTTGAACAGAACGCCTTGAATCTTCTTCGTTTATTTTTTGCTTCAACTTTAAGATATCCTCCAACTTTAGCTTTTCAATATCGTATTGTTCGAAAATTTTAGGGTATTCTTTACGAAGTTCTTCTAATGATTTTTGCCGAGTAAGAGTAGCCAAACTCTCATCACGAGCAGCCGTCAATAATTCTTCGATTTTCAGCTTGTGTTCCTGTTCTTTTTTTAATGCTGCATCTTTTATGCCGTTATATTCTTTTTGAGCACGGGCGGCAGCAGTTGTACTGTCAGACATTGCCCACATTGCAGTAGCAAGCCCACTGATAACGACAGTTAAAGCTACATAAGGATTGGTAAGCATTGCAGCGTTTAAAGCTAACTGCGCTTTTCGTGCCCATAAACGGGCATTGGTAAGTCCAATCTCCACAAGAGTATGTTTACTTTCGGCAGCAGTAACAAGCATCACTGCGGTCCGGTATGTACCATAAGTAACCACTAATCCAGCCAAGACCTTACCTACTGTTTCATAATTCCGAATCAACGAAGTTGTCATTTGAATACCGTCCATAATAACACTTTCCGACTTAGTTCCCAATTCGTTAAACACGGAATCCAAAGCATCCTGCATCATAGACAATTGACCATTGATAGTCTTTGAAGCATTCTCAGACATATTATAGAACTTACCACCTGCGGAAGTTGCATCAATGAATGCCTGTTGAACCATTTCAGCGGAAACAGCACCTTTGGACATTTCATCTTTCAAAGTTGCGATAGATTTTCCGGTCTTTTCGGAGATAATCTGTAACGGGTTGAATCCAGCGTTTATCATTTGATTCAAATCCTGCCCCATAAGTTTACCCGCTGCTGACATCTGTGAAAATGCCAAAGTCAGCGAATTGAACTTACTGGATTCCCCCATAGAAATATCACTAATGGCTTTCAAGTATTTGATAGTGTCTTCTGCTTGTATGTTAAATCCAAGCATCATCTTTTCTGCTCCAACCATATCTGACATAGTAAGTGGAGAAATCTTAGCCAGCTCCTTGATTTGCGGAATCAGTTGCCCTGCCATATCCTTTCCAACCATAGTCTCAATAGCGGTCTGCATGGATTGAAATTCTCCACGAACACGAATCATTTCAGAACCTAATGCCTTTAATACTCCAGCACCACCAATAACCGCCAATGCTTTTTTCCAAGATATAGCGATACCTTCGTTAGTTTCTACTACTTGTCTCCCATCATTCTTATAAAGTGTATATTCATCTCGGAGTTTCTTTACGGAAAGACGCGCTTCGGCTTGTTGTTGGGTTAATCCAAATAAAGCCGCCTTTTCTTCATCAAGAGCTTTGCGGGCAGCATTGTATTCTTCTAACTTGCCATTTGCTGATAACGAATTCCTTTTCAATGCTATACGATAAGCATCTCCAAGGCGTTTTACATCCGCTTCAATATCCTTAACTACCGCTTTTTGAGCAAGAATCTTCTCTGTGAATCCATTCACGACCTGAGAAGCATCGAAGATTTTCCTTTTGAATCCCGTATCCATCTCTGCTCCAGCTTTGGCTGCATTAGTCACCAACTCATCCAATCTTTGGTTGGATGCAGCAAGTTGGGCATTCAAAGCCTTGAAAGCAGCAGGAGACTGCGTGCCATCCATGCTCATTAACTCCTGCTTTAATTTTGCAATTTCATTACGAAGTCTTACAACTTCTTCCCAGTCACTACCTACCTTAAAATATAATTTCGCCATATCTAGTTCTTTTTCCTACGATTAGCCAATTCCTTACCACTGATTCTATTCACCTTCTGACCACCATATACTGCGTGTAATTTATCCCGTTGCATCATCAGCAAATTCCGATAAGGGATAATCTCAAACACTTCTGTATAACTCAGATGCAGCGTGTCAATCAAATGGGCTATCTGCCCGAAGAACGTTGTGTTTCCTACTGTTTCGGTCTTGCTGCCAGCATCGACACGTTCCTCATCGAGCTGACACACTGAAAAGCCGAAATATCCATCATAGAGAAACAGACTTCCAAGGCATCTTTGACTTCTTCAAAAGTGCCGTTCTCCAATTCTTTGACCAAACTATCATTCCCGCAGATGAAGCATGAAATACCTTTCAGCATATCTTCAGTAGCTTCAGGAAGTTCTTTAATAGCTTCCATAACATTATCTCCAGTCATACCAATATTGGAAAAATGATGAATGGCACGACAGATAATTTTAATTGTAGGCGGTTTGATGGTATAAACGATTCCACCTATCTCTACATTTTTAAAATCCAGCCCTAACAAGGCGTCAGAAACCGTTTTTGCTGCTTGATTCATATTCTTAAACTAAAAGAGGGAATGGCGCATATCCATTCCCCCGGTTATCACTCTTGTACTTTTACCAATGTTATCTCTTTTTTAAGAGTGGTATCAACTTCAGAAGGAGTGGTTTTAATATCTCCTGACTGAGTGACGTACCCCACTTTCGACACTTCATAGTGAACGGTAGCTCCAGCATTCACCTGCTTTGACTTGACCGTTACACCGTCCAGCTTTACGGTCGCATCGGAAGGAGTGGGTACAATGGTTACTGTAGTTCATGCCTGCAAAGCTTTAATCTGCCCCTCTTCGTAGTTATACTCAGAAGAAACACCTTCAATTCCCGGTTCCTGCACCAAGCCTTTTACAGCGATTGCAATTGCCTTATCCGTATTGGCTTCACGGGAAACAATACGGCATTTTGGGAAGATGAACCAGACATCATCATCGGTCAGACAGAACAATGCTTTGTTGATAATAACTTTATCCAAAGCACGCTTCCAACCCACATCTTTAGATGTTGCCTGAATAACATCGCCCCCCATGAACGCTTTCTTTGTCTTCCAGTCATATTGTCCGATAGAGAAAGTGGGTGATACTTCTCCCGGCACATCATCGAAACGGTAATTCTTTCCCGTTAATTGGTTCTTGTACCCAGTGACGGAGGCTTCCGTTTCCTCAATCTGCCACGTTTCCCCGTGTACATTCAAAACCTCATCTTTCGCTTTGATAGCGGCTTGAATCAAAGTCTTTGCGATTTCGGGGGTAATGTCTGCCGTTACCTTATCAATATCGGCAAACAAGATTCTTTTTATTCCTACTGCTGAAATCATAATCTTATAGTTTTACATTTATTACTTCAAATAAAATTCTCACATTCACGTAATGGCATTTCAAAGCTGTATCCGCTTCCGTACCAATTGATTCGATAGAGTAACGATAGGTTGTACCGTCATAGGTACTTACTACATCATCAAGCAACTTGCCAGCCTTTCTTTCAAGTTCGTTAAGCCGGATTGTGTTCGCTTCATTCTCGCTTAAATTGGGTACACATAGATTCACTTCTGCGAAAGATTTCTTCCAATACTTTCCCGGCTGTTGTTTCTTCGTGTGGATAACGATTCTTTCAGAGGTCAATTCACCCGTCAGTGTTTCTCCTGCTGGCACTATACCTATCCCGAAAGCCTTGCAATCCCGGTAGAGGATGTTTCCTATGTCGGTGGTTACTATCATTCAAATTCTTCTTTTAATCGTTTCTCCGCATATAAAGCGGCACTACTTAAAACATCAAATCCCTTAGATTCCACGAATGAAGCGTATTCCGCTTCGTTTTTCAGCGTCAAACCGTCTTTATCGACATCGTAACCATTGGACGTTCTCAAAGTGAGTGTGTGGTCTTGATAATCGCCATGTTCCTCCGCGTACTTCACGGCTTCATCGCCTACATCAATCATCTTCTTTTCGACCTCCCATTCTCCTTCATCGAAAAAGGAGTCGACATCTGAGAAATCGAAATCTACATCCATAATTCCGAGTAGTTAAAGTAGTTTGTACTCTTTACCGTGTAGACTTCGCCTTGACCTCTTACGCCATCACCATCCATGCAACGTACTTCATCGCCAGCCTTGACAGTAATTCTTTTCTCACATACTACATGATAGTTAGGGCGATATACTGAGCCGTTTTCTGACTTAAACTCCTTGGTAGTGTTATCATCACAACGGCACTTGCATACTTCCTGCCAGTATTCACCACCTGTTCCGGGAATAGGTCTGCCAAACTCATCCTTATCCATCGGGGTGATAACTTTTACCTGCAATATGTGTGGAGCGAATATCATAAAAAAGTCACTTTAGGTTTGTTACTCAGTTCGTCTTTCAAGCCGTACTGCTTACACAGCCATGAGTACAATTTCATTAGGCTATCAACATAATTAGACCAAGACACAGAAAATCCGCTTTCGCTGACCGAAGATGGATTTTGTATCATCCACGGAATTTGCTTTGCACAAGCGACCTCTAATCTTGCCCGATTTTTCTCGGCAAAAGGTTCTTCACCATCCAATCCCGTTCTTGAAAGTATATTTTCAACTACAAGATTAGACGGGGTGTTCTTATCAAATACGCTTAGTACAAACTCCTTGTTACTCATGGCTGCTATCATTCAATATGGTGTAATCAGTTTACTATATGCGGTATAGCTATAATGCGTACAATGTTTAGATTTATAGATGTATCTGAACGGACATTTGGGAACATTAATTCGTATCCCTTGAATAGCCGCTTCCTCTTTCATCGAACACATCATAGCCGGGTTATTTGCAACCAAGAAGACGGGAGGTGTCATGGTCAGTACAACACAATCAGCCGGAACTGTTTCCAAAGTGATAGACTGAATATCCGGCAAACCGGCATTAACCGATGGATTCACATATTCACACTTGGGAGATTCCACACTTGATGCCTGCACACTCAACGAGACCAAAGACATCATTAAAAAGCCACACATGGCAAAAATAAAATTCTTCATTTCTTTTCTGATTTATAAAATTAGACAATGGAAGGGTAGAAGCACTACCCTATCCTTTTACTCAATCCCTAATGCTTCTTTCAGTTTGGCTGTTGATTCTTCATCCAGTTCTGAGACCTTAGACAAAAGAGTTTCCTCTTTCATATTGCCGGAAGCCTGCGCACCGATAGACTTCAAAGCATCAATCAAAGTCTTCTTCTCAAACTCCTTTTCAAAGAGGGAAATTTTCACCTCTTTCTTTTCTTCAGGGGCTTTCACTTCGGGATTTTTCACCTCAATCCGTTCAGCGAGTCTGCGGCTTTCCATATCCAGCACACGGGCTTCCTCACCGACTTCAATCACTTCACCGGGAGTATAATACTTTCCGGTGAACTTGTCGCGGAAAACTGATATAACCTTTACTTTCATATCCTACCCCCTTATGCTGATTGGATGGATGCAATTTCGCTCAAATCGAAATTGGTAATCAAATCTGGATTGGAAATCTGCGGAATCCACTCTGCCGTATATTCCATGTAGCGACCGTTTTTGTCACGGTAGTTGGAGATAAGCATCTGCCCCTCTGACGGGATATAAGTACGTCCTTGTACTGGGTCTGTCGCTTCATACGGGGTATGATGGCGCATATAACCAATGTTGTCAGAAGGTAACAGAGTAATACGGTTATCCGCGTAAATCTGCACATTCTTTCCCGTCTGGTCTTTCACGTAGTCCTCCTTGATTTCGATGCGAGGCAGACCGATGCCGGTGAACACTTCGGAAGCCAAAGAAGAGGAAACCAATCCCGTACTCAACTTCATTTCGTTGCTGCCGAGAATCATCTTGTACTGCTCACCAAATTCAGATGAACCAAGAATAAACTTGTTGAAAGATGCACGAGTTATAACCATCTTGGCATAAACGCCATAGTCCGGTGCCAAGGAATGAAGTTTCTCTCTCAAATAAGAGATAAACATATTCTTTCCGTCCACAACCACATCTCCACTTTTCGGCTTGATAAAATTGAACGGAAGGGCAATCTCCAGCAGTTTATTATTGGTCTGACCGGAAGTGATTGCAGCGTCTTTGTTGTAAACGGTAGCTTCACCAAGCATCAACAGCGCACCGACAATAATATCCATACGCTTGTGGGCGGCAAGGGTAATCTGACGGTAGTCGTCTGCCAGGAAGTTTACAATCTCTTCCATTGCAGCCTTTTGGTCGGCTGGCTTAGCTGCATTGAACTTGTCAATCAAATCCTGCAATTCAGAAAGACGGTCAATAGACATCTGATAAGCATCACCCAAATAGGCAATCTCACCATATCCGGAACCGATATTCCGACGTTCACGGATGGGTTTCTCTCCAAAACGTGAATTGATAGAGCCGGCCATAACTCCGGTTACAGAACCGATATAATCCTTGAACACACGAGTAGTTACTCTGCGGAAAGTAAGATACTGTTGCCAATAGATTGTGTCCTTGCGTGTCTGGTTCACACGTCTGATGATAGCGGAAACAATGTTCGCATCATCGAATAATGTTTGAATCGTTAAAAACATATCCTACCTCCTTACTCGTTAAATTCAAACCATCCCTTCATGTTGGCTTTATCGTTCTCGGAGAACGGCATAACCAATTTTGAAGGTTCAATCTCTGCGGCTGTACGAAGCAATGAAACCAATGTAATTCCATCCTCAACCTTTGTACGGTTGTACAGAGCCGAATTAGCGACATGCTTTTGCTTTAAACCATCAACTGCAACCGCATTGAATAATACAGCATCTTTGGCAATATTCTCACCAAAAGCAGCCTTGATAGTCAATACATCGTAGTTGGCATTAGACTTATCAATTGCCGTTACTTCTGCACCTTTCTTGCCGTTTCCGACAAACATACCCACATAAGCCAAAGAGTTCTTAGCTACTTTGATAGACAAAGCCTCTCCACCAGTGGTATAGGCTTCCGCAACTCTCACATTGATTACCGCATAAGCGAACTTGTTTTTCAAGTCCGCACAAATCGGTGTAAATCCGGGAAGAAAACTTCCCACTACCAGGTTCTGCGTATCAAGTTTGAACGGACCACGTCTACGAATGCCGGTCTGGACATCGTAGCGTTCCTCTTGCTCAACGGGCGGAACCAAGTCATACTTAAATCCTGCTGACATAATTAATTCTTGTTTTGTTCAACAATAGTTTTCGTACCCTCATCAATCATTTTAGCGATAGATTCAGATTCTTTCTCAATCTTCTCTTCCGCTGATTCGGGAGGGGTTACGCCTTTGAAGCCGTCATTTGCGAACTCCTGCTTCAAGTCCTTGAAGTATGCGTCCAAGTCCTCATCGTCCTTAATGGCGCATCGTTTGGCGTAGTTTTCGGGAATACCATACTCCTTTGCCTTTGCCAAAATCTGCTGGCTACGTGTTGCTTGAGCCTTTTCCGTTTCTAACTGTGTTAGCTTATCAGAAAGGTTCTTGTTGGAGTCAATTAAAGCTTGCGCCCATGCAGGCACATCGTCTTTATTCTCTTCCGTTTTGATGGTTGTGGTAGTCTCGATTGGCTTACCGTCTTTAAGGTTATGTTTCTTCTCGTAGTTGGAAACTGCGGTCTTGGAAGCATCCCCGGCACGGAAATCACCATAGGAGTTAAGCACGTCCGAAAAACTGATACCCTCAACAATTGAGTTTACCTTTGTCTCGTCCGTTACACCCTCTGCTTTTTTAGTAGCGATTCGGGTTAAGATAGCAGTGTCCACCCCAGTAAACTTCTGTTGCAGCCCTGCCAAAATTTGTTCTAAGATTGTCATACCGTATGAATTAAAATTTGAGATTCAATTTGCGGAAATAAAAATACTACCAATACAGATGACTGATAAATATTTAGGCTTCCCATTCACGACAATCAATCCATTGTCGTAAATACGGTATATAAAGTAGTCAGTAAGTGAATGAAAGGGGAATAATTGGAGTGGTAGAAAACCACAATCAGGTGATTGTGGGAAATGAGTATAAAAAAGGCGTGAAACTGAGTGAATCACGCCTTTTTTATGCTAGCAATCTTTAAATCTTAGTCCAATTATCTCTATTCTCTATAAAATTAGAAAACCCTTTTTTATATGCAACAAAATTATTATTAATTGAGTTGAACCAACTTTCATCCTCGTTTTTTTTATACAATCTTCTTATGAAGTAATCTATTTTCGTATACTCTGAAGAACCTTCAAACCTTTCAACGAATCCTATATATGCAAGCCGAACTTTATTAAAGTCTACATTAGTTTGAATTATAGAATTAATATGTGGATCAGAAAACGAATACCCTATTGTTAGCAACTTATTGCAATCATTACAATCATTTGCAAAATTAGTAAATCCGATATTAAAAGGATTCATTAGACTTCTTTGAGTCTTAGTATACCCAACAACTATCGGGCTAAAAATTAAATTCTCACTCGGATTTCCGCCTTGAGCAGTTAAGGATTGCACCTCTCCAGTTATCGTAGATTTTACAACTCTATATTTATTCTCTACAAATTTAAAAGTCCAATAGATAGAGCCATGTAGGTAAAAGTAACTTAAATGAGAGTCTTTATTTCTTAAATAATCAGCTTTATAAACAATACTATAATCAGATAACAAATGTTCCCCCATATATATTTTACGCTTTGAAAGAATCTGAGGTATCATAGCGTCATAATTTGTGGTATATATTTTTACTGAATATTTCTTGTTCAATAAAGATTCAATAAATTCGTTCAATCTTTCATTTAGTAGTTTATACTCAGCAGCACAAGCTTTTTCATCATATCCCTTAATGAGTTGAATAACAATATCCACAAAATGTTTGTATATAGAATAAAAATGCCTCCTTTTCTCTAATTTATCAGATATCTCATTTAGTTTTTGCTGGATGGAGTCTATTAGGACATTAACAGCAGGAGTAAATGACGTATTATACGAATTCCTGTTTTCATTGGTTGACGCTATAACATAATTCATTATAGATTCCGATGCAGCAATCACTGTCTCGAAATTAACAGTGACTCCGTCCTCCTCTTCATAAAAAGATTTTAATGTATCAAATATAAATTTACCCCAAGTTGTATTACTATCATACATATATTCTTTATCTTCAATTATTCTATCAAGAATATCTTTGGAAAATGGAGCTCCCCATGCTACAGGAAAACCTGCACCTAGTAGTAATACTATTTTCTTTCTCTTTTTCATATTTGTATTTTGGATTAGAATCCCAACATTGCGGCCGGAGGTATATTCAGCACTCGACATAGCAACCTCGCAATTTTGAGGGTCGGTTCCGAACGTCCGGAGATATAGTCATTCACACGCGATGGACTTATTCCAATCTCACCAGCAAGTTGCTTTTGACTCATCCCTTTCTCTTCAAGGGATAGCTCTATCAATTCCGCAACAGTCGGTTTTTCTATCGGATAATGTTCTTTTTCGTATGCTATCACAATATCGGACATAACTGTAAGCTCCACCGCATTCTTATCATTTGAAGGCGTATTGTCATCAACCAATGGCAGAAGTTCCTCCACTCTCGCCAAAGCAAATTCATACTGTTCTTTCGTTACTTTATTCATACTTCTATCTCTTAAATGGTTGAACAATCTATCTTATCGTAATCTTTATGAGTACCAACCCAGCGAATGAAGACGTACCCAATTGTAAACTTAACAACGACAACCAACCGATAGTTGTTGCCTCTGATATTGAAAACGTAGTGTTGGTTGCCTACATAGTCAGCAGAAAGAAAATCCACTTTAATGTCTGATAGGTTCTTCCATTCAGCTTTTTCCACTATATCATACCAACGTTCTAAGGCTATGCGTGAATCTTCATAGCCTTTCGTCTCGTAGAACTCTTTCAATTTCTTATGTGATACAATCCTCATACCTCTTTTGTTTGATGCAAAAATATGAATTAATTTTGAATTATAAAATTTTTCCAGAGAATATATTCTATAATATAGAATTTAGCAATAAAAAAGCGGAACTAAATTAGCTCCGCTCAATAGTACGATAAGAACATGAAGTAATGAATTATCCTTTGGAGTTAGGAGACACTGCATTGTTATTCTTTGCCCCTTGTTCCTCCTTGATTTCTGCAAGCTCCTCTTCTACCCTATCAGCATTCCCGGCAAACATGATTCCCTCACGCGTTGACCAGATGCCACCACTGACAGCGGAAACCGCAGTAGTCACCTTATCATTCAAATCATCAATCATATATGGAACCAGTTCTGTCTCTATGTCAATGGTTTGCGATGCCTTGCTAAACTCGGTTGGATTGATAGAGCCTAAAGCGGAAACAATAAAATTTACTCTCCGCTGCAAGAACTCACCGATAGCCTCACCGTGATTTTCTACCGCCATATGTGCGCCCATGAACATAAAGCGGAAAGCGGTCCCTGATGCTTTGCCTACCCCCTTCAACGTCTCAAAGGATATTCTTGGAGTGTTTGACATATCATAAGCCATATTGGTGAGTGTTTCTGCTTCAAAACGTACCGTATCCGGAACTTGGTTCCACGTCAGATACTGGGCATCCGCACCTTCACCTGTAAGTTTGACCATTCTATCCTTAACCTTACCCATGAAACCCTCTACATCACCAATTAGCTTCAATAGTGGGAAGAAATGGTAGTCTATACAATCAGCATAATTGGATAATAGTTTCTCCAACCGGACCCGAAAAGTCTTTATCTTCTTGCAATAAGGTTCAGGACGATAAGCATAGAGAACCGGTAGTTTGGAGAATCCATGAGCAAAAGGCGTTCTTTCTTCATACCCTTTAGACAAGTCCCATTGATAAACCATTTTGTCCGTGATAGTCATAAAGCAAGTTATCTCCGAATCATCCATGAGCTTCTTCTTGTACTCACGTGAGAAAGCAATCATCTTACCTTCATCGTTAAAGAACGGGTATAGCTTATCCCCACGGAACGGAGACCATAACACACTTTTCAGTTTCTTGGTGGGCTTTACCTTGCCTCCGAATGTAGTCTTTACTTTTTTCCAGAACTTCGCCCAAAACGAATCATCATCGGTAACATACCAATATTCTGCCGCTTCTTGTTCGGAGAGCCAGGCACGGACAATCTTCTTGTTTTGGTATTTGATTTTGTTGGATTTAAATACAGCCTTTACCGCATCCAGCAGCTTCTTTTCATCATCATCAGTCGGAGTGCAATCCATAGACGGTTCTGTGCCGACCGTGAAAGCAGTTTGAATGTTCACTATATCTTGTTCCAATGGAATAGAAATACGGTTCACCGGTTCAGTCTTATACTTTGCTTCGATTTCATAAGTCTTACCAGTTTTTTCATCGAAGTGCTTCTCTGCTTCTTTTTCAAGAACCTTTCTGTCCGGATACTTCTTTTTGTCAACCATGATTTCATGTCGTTCCGGATTCCAATCATCCCAAAGTTTGCAACGGTCGGGAAGTTCAGTCTTCCTACCTTTCTTCAGGTAGTTTATCTTCTGCCCGATGTCAGGCAATGCTAATATTTCTTCTAAATTCAATGGCATAGTTTATATTTTTAATGTGTGAATATTCCTGTTAAATCTTTCGGTTTCTGAATCTTACCAAGAAGCTCACCCAATACATAGTAACGTACAGCATCTATTCCGTGATTGTCATGGTCTTCCGGTTCGTTGATATAGTTCCCGTCCTTATCCTTTGCCCAAACATACTTTCTGAACTCGCTTTGCAAGTTGTACGAGCGTTTGGTTATATAAATCTCCATATCTTTCATTTTGTCAATTCCGGCATTGATAGAGCCTGCACCTTTCTCTACGGCATATATCTTGATTCCTCCGTTGTGTATCTCTTGAATCAATCGAGGGTCAGCACTGTCAGCTATGACTTTCAATCCCCACGGGCGAAGAGTCTTGATGATGTCAGAAGAAAGCAATCCAGTACGGTAATCCACTTCATCCAAGTAAAGGGCGTTATCAACGATACCACAACGAATGGAAGCAGACGGGTCATGCGTATAACCGAAGTCTTGCCCGAAAGCAATTTTCTTTGCCCAAGCCGGGAACTCGTCAACAATTCCCCACTTCTTGAACACAGCACCTTCTGCAACGTCAGCCCACCGGCCGATAACCACATGAGCATACTTTTCAGGATTACTCACCTTCATATCTTCCACCTCTTTCAGGAACTCAGGAGAAAGGTTATCCAAGTTATCAAAATACGTAGTATGGATATGGAGCACATTCGGATGAGTGGAAATCTGAACCTGCACACCGTCAATCTCTACCAGCTTGTGAGTTTTCTCAATGTATTTCTTGTAGATGAAGTGATTGGAATCGCATGGGTTCATTATAATGATAATCCGGTTCTGAATACCCTTCTTGCGAATGGAGAGCATTATCTTGTCGAACTCATCTTCGCTTGTCCACTCTTCCGCTTCATCGCAGACGAAAGTCGTAATGCCTTGAATGGATTTCAGTTTTGCTGTCTGGTTCCCGGAAGAAGTCTTGATACCCCGGAACATGATACGGCTCTTAGTCATCTTATTGACTATGTCCGTCTTTGTGGTCTTGAAATATTTCGTGGTACCGTCCAAATCTATCTTCTCCATCATTTCGGGGATGATAGACATACCGGCAGAAACCATCGTGTAACGGGTGTAAAGAATCTGATGAACTATTTTCTCTACGGGAGTCATTTCAAAAGTCAACCGCTCAATAAAGGTAGAAGCATTGAAAGACTTTCCCGAACCACGCCCACCGGTAATAAGAATTATAAATTTTTCCTTATCCTTGTATAATGGATGGTAAATTTCTTGAGGTACTATCATTTCAGCTTGTCTTTAATCCAAGAATCAATGTTGATGCCATGCTCTATGTCTGTTGGAATATCAGCGTCTTCATCTTGTTTGCGCTCAACCTTTCTCCAATCCTCATCGTGGTGATACAGCCAAACAGACATTGCTTGCAAGTTTGGTGCCAACTCGCTTTCGCTAACTTGTAATTCGTCCTCACCTGTCAAATTTCCCTCTGAATCACGGAGCTTTCTTACCACGGTGCTTTTGGTTTTTATGCCACCGAGAGCCATTGCAAGGAATTTAGCCCTTACAGTGGCATTGATTGTCGCGCGCCCACGCGCTAAGACTTCGGATATTTCGGTGTACTCACTTTTCTTTTCGCAGAATGTTTGAGGCAAAATCCCTATGGCATAAGCAATTTCCTTGTCAGTGAATCCCTTTTTGGCATACGATTCCACGAGAGAAAGAAAGTCCTCGCTTGTATAATCAAACTTAGGCTTTCTTCCTCCTTTACCTTTTCTGTTTTGAGATTCACTATTGCTCATAATTAATTATCCGTTTGCCAATCCTCTACTTACAGTTGTATATCCACGTTGCTTTCGCCAATAAGGAAGTGACAACACAGACGCATCTACTCCTAAGTTTCGTGCCAAATTCTTACCTGCGTTTCTTGCTGCGTTCATGATTCGCGAATTATTTGCTTCTCCTGGATATACTCTTTTTAATCTTCTTACAGTACCAAGTATTTCGTTAAAACTTCTTTGTCTTCTTCTGACTCAGCTTTCCTCCCAATAATTAATCTATTTTTTCTACTTGTTCATCGAACACTTCTCCTTTTATGAACTTCATATCGGGGTCATACCCAAACCGCTCACAGAAAGCGGCTTTAGCTTCATAGGTATCAAAGGACAACACCACATAGGCATCCATGTTCTCGGCTTGCTTCTGTGCGTTTTCTTTCACCTGATGTTTGACCTCTTTCATGTGGGCAACCTTTTCGACACGTTCCAACTGCTTGGCGGCTTTATCGGCTTCTTTCTGTTCGGAAACTGGGACCATCATATCAGACAAAGCATCCGCAATAGAGTTTTCCTCTTCGGTCTGCAAAAGATAGTCGACACCAATCATATTCAAGTCTGCATCGGTCAGACCTGCATCTTTCCAGTCAATATCAGGAACAATACGGGCAAGAGCGTCAAAATCCCATGTCCCTTGTGCATTAGGGTTGTTCATTAGAATGTTTAACTCCTTTTCCTGCTGCTCGTCCACGTCTATGACATCGACACGAATGCGGTAGTCGTTATCGGGAAACTTTTGCAATTCGTCCATGACAGATAAACGCTGGTGCCCGCTGACTACGGTAAGACCAGTACGCTTGTTCACGACAATTCCACCGACTAAACCAAACTTCTTGATGCCACGTTTCAGTGTCTTACGTGATTCATCGGAAAGTTTTCGGGGATTATAATCCACAAAGTGAATGGCAGAACGATTAAGTTCCACCGATTCACTCTTTATGTATTTACTTAGTTCCATATCATCCATTAGTTAACCCCAAACGTGAACGCATTGCATTTACTGCGGCTCTATTTCCTTGCCTTTGATAAATAGGAAGCAATGCACCTGCATTTGCACGAAGTATTCTACCTTGTCTATTTATGCCACCACGTGATACATTTTGATTATTAGCAGCAAGAGCACGCATCGTTTGTCTTCCTATTTCTTCTGCTGTTTTTGTTCTTCTGCTGTTTTTGTTCTTCTTCTAACTCGGCTTTCCTCCTTACTTTTGTTGATTATGATACTCCCAAAGCACTCTTTCAGCCATCGGGAAAACTTTGTAAATTCTCTGTAAATCCTGCGGGTAATTCTTCTCCATCCAAAGCATACAATCAAGATTGAAACCTACTCCCGAACTGGCTTTCAATGAATATCGAACTGGTTCGGGTAAATTGTGCTGCCTCATATAAGCAAGAATATCCTTTTGTGTCCAATCAGCCAAAGGATAAACCATACCGTTATTCTCGTAACCGTTTACCTCATACCCTTTCAACATAAGCCTACGATTCATACCATCAGCTTTTTTCATGCCCAAGAATGTATAATAAACTCCATGAGTAAGCTGCATAGCCTTTACCACATCTGCCAACTTCAATAGCTTTACTTTCGGATTTGGCACACAATACATACCGCCACGGAGAATATAAGTAAGGTTCCAATGTGGTACTTGAACAAACTCTATCTTCGGATACTTAGCTTTAGTCCAGTTTATCCAACGGTTAATATGCTCCAAATTCTTGACAAAGTACATGAACACGCAAACAATCCGGTCAAACTTTGGATAGACTAAATCAAGCAGAACAAGCGAATCTTTACCAAGTGATAAAAACAGTAAAGCCTCATTCGATTTTACCCGAATGAGGTCTATATATTGACTCGCTTGTTCTACCTTGCTCATAGCTAACCACCGCTTAAACCAAATGAAGTACGAAGGTCACTATAACGCTGTCTGCGTGACCCCAACTGTGATGTACCAGCTTCACCGCCACGTCTGGCAACCAATCTACCACCAGCCCCGGCACCGTTCATATTTCTGCGAGGCCCGGCTACTCTGTTAATTCTTCTTGCGACTCTGCTTTCTAATTTTAAAAGTTGAACAATTAGTCTATATGTTTCTCTAATATCTTACCCAAGGTATAATCCATTTGGGCTGCGAGATATTCTTCACCTTGATGTTCGTAAACAATATCATTACCGTTTTCATCTGTGAGAATTACTGCTTCTGCGTTCTTTACCTCTACAATGATATAAGGACGTTTACCTATATATGCACCTGTCAGAAGCTTGATTGCATCGTACTTGATAGGCTTTAATTCTATTTCACCCTCTTCAGGCAGTTCTGCATCAGCCAGATATTCTTTACCGCCACATAGGTAAGTGATATACTTCTTAGCGTTGGTTGGTCTGATTTCACGGTATTCGTGGGTTTTCTTGCCTGCCAAGATTTCATCGAAATACTTCTGTTTGATGCTTAATGTAAGAATGTTCATAATCGTGTCAAATTTAAATTAATACTCAATAGTTGCGGGGGGCTGAATCGAACAACCGACCTTCACCAAGTCAAAGTGAAAAGCTACCACTGCTACACCCCGCGATAGTACCCCAAAGGTACTACCACAACCAAAGATAACGAAATATCTTCAATCGTTATACACGACAATTGGCTTATTGTCGTGAACTAAGCCATTTATCCCGTCTTTCTCTACACGCCTCTAAGGTAGGTGCGCAACAAGCAAAGAGTTCACCACTTTCAGTACGGTAGTCGTACTGGTACATTCTCACTCTTTTACCTCTCAATTTGGTAGTGTAAGTGCAATAGTTCTCTTTACCGGGCTGGCATACGCTGCAACCCCTTTCGTCGTTAATTGAGTTCATAATCATTTATCAATACTTACTTAGTAATTTGTAAAACATTCGCCTTTTCTCTATGTATTTAAGACAGTTTCGTCTAAGACCTCGCTTTGATTTTGATACAGTCATTTGGCAACCTGCAACGCCAACGTAGATGCAATTTAAATGATGCCTTTTAGCTTGTTTGAAAGCCCACCAAATCGCTTCACGGCAATATCTATAGCTATCATTTTGAACACCCTCGTATCCTCTACTCAAAATGAAGTGGCCTATTTCATTTGCTTCTTCTTCTGAATAGCATATTGTGAAGATATTATTCATCCATTATTCTTTTGCTTTACTTGTTCAACCAAAAACTTTTTAAAATCATTCTTGTACTGGCTGTGAATGATTTTATACTGATGGGATAGATTAGGCAATTGTTTGTAACCTTTGCTATACAAGAATTTGGCTACTAATTCAACCTTTTCATGGTTACTGAAACCTCTGTCTTTGCACATGTTTGAGATACACACATTCGCCTTGCTGGTAGGCTTCTTTTCAACTGGTGGCATGTATTCGCGTCTGCCATAAGCAAGCGTTCTTGGATAGCCAACCGCTTCACCTAAATATTCACCTGTGATGCAATCAAATTCACCACTAATTAAACTATCTGCTATTTCGCCCATAATAATCTATATTTAATGTTTCACATTCAATCTTTCTTCACTCGTATAAGCCACTACAAGCCCAGTTTCATCATGCTGTATGGTGATGTACTTTTCACCCCTCTCTATAGTAGAGAAGTCATAAGGGGTTACCATCTTACCCAATACCTTGCCCAGTTGCTTCATCAGTGGGGCTTCGGGGCTGATAACTAAAACTAGATCTGCTTTCATAATCGTGTATATTGTGGTAGCCCGAAGGCTACCAGATTAGAACTCAACCAATATCAATCTTTCCAAAGGACCTGATTCTTTCACCCACATGTGATTATGTCCGAAACCATAATCGAAAAACAGTTTAAAATAAGGGTATCTTACTATTAAAGAGTTCATACAGCCTCTTAACTCGTCTTCTGACATACAAGAAGTGATTTCATTGATTATTTGAACGAAAAGGTGTAAAACTTCTGGTTCATTATTCAATAACGGTTTTTCTATAATTGCTTTTAAAAATATATTTTCTTTCATATTCTTCTATATTGCGCAGGGCTTTCGCCTTGCTGATTAAACTTATGCTAATTCTATCGCTCCTGCAGGCACACAAATCATAGTCCATGTTTTGCCCTCTTTTAGGTAATCCACAGAGTATTCAACTTCAAAAGTGCAAACATTCATATCAACACCTGAAATAGTACCTTCTACCTTACCATTTTTAGTAGTTACGACTACTGAGTGACCTTTCTTAAATTCTGTTGCTTTCATATCTTATATGTTTTAATTGTTATTACTTCGTTTCTGATGGCGCAAAGATAGTATATTACGTAACAAATAATACTATTTATATAGTTAATAAATTATAAAAGTATTATTCTATGTAACATATAATAATTATATAAGTATATTTGCATCATGGAAAAGGAAGATAAAAGAAGAGTTATACACGTAGAAATGAAAGCAACTGGTAAGCATAGGTACTTTGCTTCACCTGCTGCCATCTATGATGTATTTTCAAGTCAAGAACTTGGAATTGCCCGGCAGTCACTTCTGAACTACTGGCAAAAGACGGAAGAACCTTATGAGAATGCTATTTGCGTAATCAGAAAAGGAGAGTTAGAACGAAAAACTAAAAATAAGAAAGGAGATATAAATGAGACAAATTACATTAATCCAGGGTGAAAAAGGTTCGGGTAAATCTAAATTTATTCACGAAAAACTCAAAGAAATAGAATCGGAAGTCGAAGTTATAGAAACTGTTAATAAGGGGGATTGGAATACCGAAATCTACATTGTCAGAAATAAAAATTCCAACGACATTATTATCCTAAATTCCGGCTCAGATATGAAGTGTATTATTAGCGCATTTGGAGCTGTTTTAAGTAAATACCCAACAGTTGCATCTATATTCACAGCTATTAGACCTTACAATAATAACCCCAAGTTGCATACTTGGATGAAATCAGAACTTCATATAACTGAGCAAGATAAAGTCACTACTATTGATTTAGATAAGCCGGAGCGCTAAGCCCCGGCTCGTTAATTGATTAGCCCTTTGATCTTTAACCGATTTACGATTTCGATGTAAAGATACTCTATATCCCCACTAAAATCCCCATAATTCTGATAGAGAAACACGACATCAGCGCAGTTGTCGGAAATTGTACTCTTGGACTGAACCCCAAGTACCCTTGACATCTCTTCGCGTAACCCAGCTGTCATTTTCCCACCGGCAAGCGAACTTGGAGAAAACAGGTACAGGATAATGAAAATGAACTTTTTCCGCTGGGTAACACTGTCAATATTCGGTGAACATCCTCTCTCATTCAGTAGCTCAACAAATATTTTATAGATTTCATGGATAAGACACTTGTCTTTCAGAACCGGGGCAGTCAAAGCATTCTCTTCCTCTGAAAGTTCTGATTTCTCAATTCTAATCTTTTTAAGGCGAATTATTTTGTTAAAATCCAGTTCCATAACACGATTATTTTAAAAGTAAATAGTATATTTGCATCATAATCGTGTAAGGAAGAGCTGATTCATGGTCGTGCGTGGGTTGGCTCTTTTTCATTCTTCCCCATTCGTGCTGACGAATGGTTTCTTTTCCAAATCATAGCAGGTGATATATACCCGTTTCCCATTAACATCACATAGAGCAAGGGCATATCCTTTCTCCAGTATTTTAACCGGCTGATTGTCGCAATAGACAGTACTTCCAACCGGAACTCTTATAAAATGACGTACTATCATTTGATTATCTTTAGCTTGTTGTACCAGTGTGAAGCGAAAGGGAACCACCCGATTAGGAATGACTCCCCGAAAATAGTTACTTTATATAGTTTGCTCATAATCATATAAGTTTTAAACATTCTTTAATCCCTGCTTCAAGTGCTTCCTCGTAGGTATCCCATCCCCCTCCGTCGTTTGTTCCTTTATAAGTAGAACTGGCTATATGAGTCCCATTGTCAGCTTTAGATATTTCGTATCCATAGCCACAAGCACAGTTATATACACATATATGAATGTTTTTGGTTTCACGAAGCCACTTCTGGGCGATGGATTGTATTGGACAAGAATAGAATAATTTAGGTAAATCCTTACTAGTTCTAAATATGGTTTCCATCATCAAGCCTTTATCGTTAATGATATATTTGCAATACTCATTAAAGCCTTTCTCTTTCAGCAGCTTCGCAGTCTCTAGTGTTACAAGTTCTTCGGTCATAGTTATTCCTCCTTTATTTTAAAGTGTTCAATCAGTTCGTCTACGGTAGCCTTGTGATAACGTCCTGAAATAATAGTTGCATGATTCCAATTTTCATCCCAAAAGAACATAATGCCTTTGGGTTCTGTGAAATAATGATCGTTACCAATAGAATCGTCATAAGAAACGCTAAGAATGGAATCTGTTATAAACCACTGCATATAATTACTATCATCCCTTAATGCAGCGATAGACAGGAAAAGCTCTTCATTCGTTCCGCAATCAATAAATTTCCCACATAAAGCACTATGTTTGTCAAAAGGAACGTCAAAAGAATCCGCAATCACATAAACAGGAGTATCAAATCCTTTCATTGGATATTGATAAGCCCATATTATACTACAATTATTTGTCCATTCAGGAGAGTCATTAAGATATCCAACCTCTTCTAGCTTTTTTCTAAGTGTTTCGGTATTCTTTCTTATGAAACACGGTGTTGTAAACCCCATAGTTATTCCTCCTTATCTATCTTAATATCTGTTACTTTGCCACGGTTAACAAAACCATCACAGTTCATCAAGGTACAAAGACAGATGTCATATTCTTCCTTCTCCGACTTACTGCAAATGCGCAACAGTGAGCATTGGTTGCATGGGACATTTTCACTCGTCATCTCATGCAACACTCCGTCTATTATTATTCCGTTCTTTACTTCCATCTGTTTCTCTTTTAGAATCAATTCGTTCCCAATCAATCCAAAAACCCATCTATTATCTTGTTCCAATTCGTTCATATATAATTCTTTATGTATAAATTGTTTTTCCATAAATTTTAGCGGCAGCGTATTCAAGATTACATCCATTTGAATCAACCCAACCAGGTGCAAAATAAACAGCATCACATTCCAATAGCCCTTCTATATCCTTACCCATGTGATAGGAGTATGGTTTTTCGCTATCTGGGGATAAATCGAAAGGTGTCACAACCTCAAAGCCTTCCTCTTCCCACATTAGCTTGTAACTTTCTGCTTCCAAAGCAACAGTGTTAAGTGAGAAACCACTAATTGGCAGGCTGATATATAGTTTCTTTTTCTTCATTTCTAATTTGATTTGAGGATTATTCTTGTTTTTTCTTTTTCTGCAGCTCTGACCCCTTTCTTGAAACCCTCTACAAAGCTGTCAAAACAAGCTCTATGGATTTCTAAAGTGCATCTTTGCATAAGTGGGCAAATCGAACATTTTTGGCTAAGTCCGGCTGACTTCTTGGCAAGTTTCGTTACATTTTTCATTGGAAATTTTAATTAATTATTGCGATTTCTTTCCGCTGCGACTTCACTCATACACATCTTGCACCAGGAGGTGAGACATCGGTATTCCTTATCCCCATATCTGACAGTCCTGTTATAGAACCGGTGGAGCGGAAGGGAACGTCCGCAATGCGGACAAACCTTTCTTCCGGCTTCAGTGCCGGCAACCGTTTTGGCTTTACGACGTACAAGCGTACATCCAATGCATTCATCCAGTCTGCCTTTGTATTTCCGGCATTTGTGCAGGGAGATGCGCCCGCATGGAGCGAATTTTTCGCAGTCGAATCTGGGTTCTGTATGATAAATGTTCATACGGCACTGTCCATCAAATCAAACAATGTGGGCGCACTAACTTCCATCTCCGCCTCATACAGATATGAAAGACTGTCTTTCCAATAGTCGTAATTGAGTTCGGTTGACAGACCTTTCCTCCCCAGATTAATAGCGCAATATGGAACGGTGCCGATACCTCCGAAGGGGTCAAACACCAACTCACCCTTGTTTGAGTACCGTTCAATCAGTCTTTCAACGATATCGAGTTGTAAAGGGCAGATGTGGTTCTGTCGTTTCTTCTGCGACTGCTTGGTATTGAGCGTGCGCATACGGGTGACATCATCCCATATCCAATCTTTCTTGCTTACTGGGTCAACGGCCATAAACGTTTTAGGCAGCTTTCCGTATGTTTCCAATTCCTCAGCGAATGATATATGTTCCTCGTAGTTATATATATGCTCGCGTTCATAATTCCTGAACAAATGGCGTATTTTATCAATACCGGCACCTTTCATATCCTCGTAACTCAACAGAGAGTTACCGGAAGATTTCCAGCTTGCATGAGCATCTATCTGCCAACGGGCAAGCGAGTATTCACTCTTATTCTTTGTCACCGGCAAATCAGCATAGGCCCGTGAGGTATCAGAAGGCAGCTTGCGGAAAAGAAGAACATATTCCGGGCAACCGATACCCATCTTTGAACCGTCCTTACACATTTCAGTATAGCCAAGTCGATAAGTCTGGTTGTTCTCCCTTACTACATCCGTATCCACTGTAATACGCCCCATGTAGCGGAACCCGTGCTTCAGATAATGGAATACTGTCATTTCGCTGAACGGATCGATAGTGGGCATACCATCACCAGTAGCGTTACCGAATAGTACACGGTCCTTTACATGGATGCAAGCCAACCGGCCGGGCTTTAATATGCGCATAAGTTCAGGCGTAAGGTAGTCCATCTGCTCAAAGAACTTGCCGTTGTCCTCATTATGTCCGAAATCATTATAGGTAGGCGTATATTCGTAGTGGTTGGAGAACGGGATACTGGTTACAATCAGGTCCACCGAATTACTTTCCATAGTCTGACATTCAAGAACATTGTCGTTATTTATGGCCCTCCAAAGTTTACCGGACTTCTCTTCCCGACTGGCGAACATCCAGCGCATCATCTTTTCCTCTGCCTGCAAACCAAACAAACCGTTCTCGCGGACTATATCGGTCATATTGGCTACCATCTGGCGGTGTTGCGCCCACTTCTGCATGAATGATTTGAATATTTCACCTTCGCTTTCGGCATACACCAAGTAAAGGTCTACGGGATGCTGCTGCATGAAACGGTAGATACGGGCTATCGCCTGGAACTTGTCGTTAAAACGGTAGTCGATGAACATGATTGCCTTATGACAGTGGTACTGGAAGTTCAAACCTTCACCAAGCATCTCCGGTTTGGCAGCCAGATATTTCAGACGGCCGTCCTTAAAGTCCGCTATCACTTCGTCGGCTTCCTCATCATCCTGCGAGCCATACACAGCCTTACATCCGGGTATGGCATCACACAAAGCCTTCCGTTCATTCTCCAGGTCATGCCATAAAAGGAAATGGTCATCTTTGTTTTCAGGACGGTTAATGATTTCCACCACACGGACAATCTTTTCCTGCATGTTGTCCCGACGTTCTTTCGCTGCGTCGGCAAGTCCGAGAGCAGCCTCACGGAACATTTTCACTTGTCCGTCACGGTCGGCTCCGGCAGTGGAATTATCCACACTCACAACTTCTTCATGTACCCGTAACTCTGGTAACTCATATCCTGTATCGGGATAACCTAAATCGGACGGTTTGGTGAGGAATAACGCCCATGTACTTACCCATAACCAGAATTCCTTCTCCTTGTGGGGGTAAAGGGTAAGATTGTTCGCTTTCGTGCTGTCACGCTGGAAGAACCTTGTAAGTGCCTGCCCGGTATCCATCACTCCAAGGTAGCCGGCATAGTGTATCAGCTCCTTGTATCTGTTGGGTGACGGTGTGGCTGTTGCGACAAACCTGTACGGAACTTCTGCAAACAGAGGAAGAAACTCCTGATAGGTCTTGGTTCCGAATCCACGTAACACGCTCGCTTCATCCAATGAGGTAACGGTAAAGTAGGAAGGTTCTATTCTTACTCCGTCCTCGCCGTCACGGACGCGTTCATAGTTTGTCACCATGATATTGGTCGGACATTGCTTCACCTCCTGCATAGTACGCACATAGGTCACTTTCATGCCCAGATGTTGTTCAGCCTGTGTCAGAAACTCCACTACTACACGCTTGGGACAAACTATCAACCCTTTGCCTCCTGTGCGGTTCAGGATTACCCGCAGTATCTCCAACTGAGTTACAGTTTTCTGCATACCGAAGCTGGAGAATATCGCACGGCATCCACCGGATATTGCCCAACGAACTGTATCCTTGACATGGGGATATAACGACGGGGTTAATTCATCCGGATTGACTTCAAATCCGGTCTGATGGCTGATGGCCATCTTGTCTTTCAGAAATTCTATATATTCTTTCATCATATTGTTTCTTTTGATTTCTTCAATCTCAACTTTTTCAATACTTTACAAAGTGCTTCAGTATTTTTTCTCGCTTGTGTAACCTCCACCGCATTCCCGATAAATTTCTTTTGGTCAGCTTGTGTGCCTATTAAAACATAATCTTCAGGGAATCCCATAATCTTTTTGAGTTCCGGAATGCGAAGCATCCGCATTTTAATATCCACTATGCCATACAGTGCCATGAACTCCTTTATCTTCACGATCATAGGACTATCATTGTCGTAGATTTCAATCGCTAGCCGTCCACTTTCCGTTGCTACTAGATAGGGCGGCATCTTATCCATGCGGGCTATCAATGTGAAGCAAGGGCTATCAACAGAGCCGCCAGCACTGTTGAACTGTGGATTCATCAGATAGTGCCATTTCCTGTTTGCGGTAATGGTCTGGGAGGGTTCCTCTATACTACTACCTACATTTGAGAATGCAGTATTCATTATCCACGGATAGCATATTACTAAGTTTTGTTTCGGTGTTGTGGTAACAGCGGGGCATGGTGAGTTTATATCAGACACCTGACCACCTCCAGAATATTGATTCATAAAAAATGGAGATACAAGGGAAAGTCTGTCTTTCGTCAGAAGTGTAGGACAAGGCTGATTAATATCCTTTCCTGTATCCTTAAAGTTATAAGAACACATAAATCGGCTTTCAATTAAAGCCATCCTGCCCTTCGTTGTGACCGTAGGTGCAGGAAGTTCCACCGAATGATTATGCCCGTTCCCATAGTAAGCCGATACAAAAACGTGGTGGTCTTTACAAGTGATTGCTCCAGCCGGTTCTTCCACTGATACGTTCTTGCTGTCGGGGTGTCCGCTAAACTGCTTAGAGAGGAAACAAACTTGCGCTACTCCAAGTCTGCCTTGCGTGGCTACCACCGGACATGGTTCGTCAATCCCAAGAGCGTTATATTTCCCTGTACGGCTCATAGAATTATACTTTACGAGGAAGGCATCCTTTCCTCCGGCTACAAACTTGATAAGTCCGGCATAGATACGTTCAAGCGTTTTCTCTGCAAGAGGCTTTTCCCTGAAGATGGTAGTTCCTTCATCAGAGAAATCAAGCACATCCTTTACCGGCTTCCACTTCTCCAGCCGCGAGAACATATCTTGCCTACCACCTTTACAATGGGTCGGTTCTGGGAATACTATCGGCAAGTTCTTTTTAGCAAAGATGCCGAAGAAGCGTTTTCTTGTGGTGTAGGCACCGAAGTCGGCAGCATTTAAGATGCGGTGCTCAAAGTTGTAACCGTACTTCTTGACATTGCGCACCCACTTTTGATAAAGCCGGCCTTTGTCCATGCTGATAGGTTTCCCATTCTCATCCATATCTCCCCATGACATAAACTCTTCTACATTTTCAATTTGAATGTAGTCAGGGTCTATAACATCAATATAACGGAAGAGATGTTCTGCCAACGTTCGGCTGTCGGCATCTCTCGGCTGACCGCCTTTGGCTTTCGAGAAGTTAGTACACTCCAAAGAGGCATGAAGCATTATCATGGCATCAGGGTATAGCTGACGGATACGTTCTACAATAGTGCTTATCGGGGAAAGTTCCAGTGTACGGATATCCTCAATAAAGTGAAGTGCATCAGGGATATTGGCATCATGTGAAAGAATGGCATTCTTGTCATGATTCACACAACAAACAACTTTTGCACATTTATTTCCATCCAATCGTGCTGCTTCCACACCTTCGGATAAGCCACCAGCGCCACAAAAGAGATCAATAACAAATAGTTCTATATCGGACAGACCTTCAATGGATTTTAAGATGTCTTTCTGCGATTTCATAACTTCTCCTTTTTAAACAGGTGGCTGAACGCATTATCCAAATCCAAGTCTAGATTCAGTTTGGACGGGAAAGATTTAATGTATTCGTACATCTTATAAGCAAGGTTGTCATCATCACCGCATCTGTCAATCAGTGTGAGCAACATGGCGTTCACCATGTCAGAATCATTGCCGAAGTTTTCCTGAGTGGATTCGCTGCAATGATTCACATCACTTTTCAATCTCTTTATCGCGGCTATGGCTGTGTTGAAGTTTCTTTTTGAATCGTGCCGCAATTCAAAGCCTTCTTTCTTATATTGCTGCTGCATTTCTAGAAGGTTGGTTTCTAAAACGTCCGTGAGGACAAATACGATGTTGGTTATCGTATTCAGTTTGTCTGTTCCTTGCATAATCGTGTATTCTTATTTCTAATTCGAATGAATCCCCTTCGTTCTGTTTATTCTAACAGTGGAAAGTCTTCATTCTTGATTTCACATTCTGTTTCGTAGTTCACGGAAGTATAACTTGGGATATTGAACTTTTTCCGGATTCTTACGATAACATCCGGATTTCTTGTTACCTAGTAAACGGTTATTCTCATGGTGATATCAGCATTTTTCTAGCTTCCTCATCTCCTGCATCAGCACGGTGCTTGATTTCAATGTACTCAGCATAAGAGATTCTGTTATCTCCACGCTCCTCTATCTCTTTTTCACGTTGGTTTCTGTATCGTTCACGCTCTTTCCGTTCAATATCTTTCCGACGTTCAGAAACGTAGTCCAGCATCGCACTTGTTATTTTCAATGGATCTATTGAACCGTAGAACCGCCCATACTTCCCTGACTTAAACCGTGCTATGAAAAAACAGATTTCAGCGGCATTTATATAATAATACTCCGAAAGGAATATCTCCGATAGTTCAGAAAGTTGCTCTTTCGCTATCTTGGTTGAAACTTCTGCAAAGTCATTCAATGAGCCAAATTGTATCTTTAGCCATTCTATCGGTGTTTCATCCCCATAAGTAGAAGACAATAGCCCTAAACTCGGAATGCTGTCATTCAACGCCAGTTCTGAATGGGTTGCATTACATCTGACAAGTTTGAACTGCAAATCAGGGTTGTAATCAAGAATGAATTGTGCAGGATCGGGATATTTATTTAATAACGCCCTCTGCTTCAAGTTCCTTTCTCTTTTTTGCAGCAGCTTCTCTAACGGTTGTAGCGACTGCAAGAACTGAATCACGTTTTCGCTGCTCGCTATCCTGTTGATTTTTACTAAGTCTTGTCCCATTATAGTTTCCTTCCAATATTTTAGTAAAGTTTGCTTGTTTGAAAATCCAATCAAAGTCACATTTCCAATTGCGGTCATTAGCTCCAAGTAAGAACGGGGATTGAAGAATGAGATTGAAAACACTCCTCACTGACTCTTTCCCATATTGGGCTATCCGGGCTTTTACAGCCCTTTTTCTCACATCAGTCATTGATCTTATCTGCTGGAGTCTGTCTTTGAATGTGGTATTATAGTATTCCATCAATCCGCTGTAATCAATCTTTTCAGAGGGGGAGGGCGAAGAAAGCTTGGCTTTCTTTGATACTCCGTCAGGAGTATTTTCTTTCTTTTGATGTAGAGATATATCTATATACTCTCTTTCTTCTTTCTTTGTATTTGTGCCCTCTGTGTGCCCTGATTTTTGTAAAAGTTCGGATTGCGGTAGATTGTTGTTCATGGGCTGTGCCCCAAGTTGTGCCCTTAGTTGTGCCCATTCCTGTCTTAATTCATTGATTTCCTTTTCAATACCTGTGTCCTTACTTGTGCCCTTGGTTGTGCCCATTGGATTATATTCTTCATATTTACATAAGGTTATAAGGTTCATTCCTTGATTGCACTCAACAGTTATCATACCTTTCTTTCTAAGATGCACAAGAAAGGAACGCACCTTCTTTTCAGACCATTTCCAACGCTGTGACAGAAATCTTATGGATGCAGGATATTGACCTCTTGAATAAGAGATTTCTCGACCTCCGATACTCTCCTTTCGGGGCGTTGCCTCAAATCGTGCAGACTGAATTAAGTCTAACCACGCTTCGCAACTGCTAAAAGTACGGGCTTCATTCCACATTTCATTCGAGAAAAACCTGCGGCTTAGCCTCAAAAATCCTTCGTCCATAGTCTTAGAATCTCACGTTAGTTAATTGCCTTCCGTTAGAAAATACAGCCCACTTACCATTACCGCTATCAAACAATCGTAAATCCGACACCTCTCCGAAACGTTTGATGTTACCGCATAAATCCACAATCCATCCACATTCTTTAGAAGGATGCGGGCGGATGGCACGACCGACTATCTGATACCACATGGCAAGTGACATTGTAGGACGTGCCATAACGACCGTATCAAGTTCCGGATAGTCAAAGCCAGTCGTAAGTACACCCACATTAGCTACTACCGGAATTTCACCAGCTTTGAACGCCTCAAGAATATGTTCACGTTCTTTCTTAGGAGTATCACCTGAAACGATAGCGCAACCGGGTATTGACATCGTTAACCGTTCCGCTTCTTTCAAAAAACGGGTAAAGACCAAAATACCCTTCCGTTTTCCTCCGGCTTTGGGATTCATCAGCCTTTGGACGATATGAACGAGATAACCGTAGAAGTCTATCCGTTCATATTCTTTTTGAACTGACCTATCCGTATAGTCGGCACCAGTAGTATTTACTTTCAAGTTAAGTTCATTCCACCCTGAAGGATTCATTGAATAGTAATCCAACTTCGCCAAGTAGCCCATATCTAATAGGGTTGATACCTGTACATGATAAATGACCTCTGAAAAGACATGAGGTTTTGTCCGAGTGATAAATTTCAGCATGGAGCCGAAATCACGACTGGAGCTTAAACGGTATGGCGTTGCTGTCAGTCCAAGAACCTTACACTTCACTGCATCAAAAAAATCCTTGTACATTCCCTCTTTGGGGTTTACAAGATGACATTCATCCACAATGATGTTCTTGAAGTGGGTAAACAGTTCGGGATGATTCTTCACACTGCCGATGGTGGCAAATGTTATCCGGCTTATCTCCTTTGAGTTGAAAGAAGCTGAATAGATACTGCAATCAAGAATACCGTATGAACAGAGTTTCTTGAAATTCTGTTCGAGTATTTCCTTCGAGGGCTGGAACACCAAGGTATGACCGTCAAGCCTTGCGGCTATATCCGCTATGATAAGCGACTTTCCGCTGCCCGTAGGTAACACCATAATGGCATTTGTTTTCTTCGCCTTGTTATTGAAGAAAGAAACGGCAGCATCAGAGGCTTTCTGTTGATAATCTCGTAATACATAACTCATAAACCTTTCTCCTTTCGTAATTTCTTATTAAGGGCCTTGTAATACTTGATTAGCTGTTCATAATCAAAATCTGATTTCTTATAATTTTGAGGATTATCCTTCGAATCTTTTATTTTCCATTTTAATAAATCAAACTTCTGTTGTCCGATTTTAGCAATTAGATTCACCCGATACCCTTCCAAATGGTCGGCTTTGAACCTGTTGCAGTGTCGGCATTCGGCATGGCAGTTATTTTCATCGAAACGTGTCGCCAGATGTGTGCGACTGAAATAGTGTCCGCAGTCGGCTTGCCCGAACGGTTTTATCTGTCCACACGAGATACATCTAAAATATCCGTTCGGCATTGCATCACGAAGCCGGATAAAAAGGGAAAACTCCTTGTCGAGCTTAGCTTTCAAATCCGGCTTCTTCTTTATTGTTATCCCTGCTTTATCAAACAAGGGTAAAGGCTTGTCTTTCTTCTTGGCCTTTGTTCGTTTTATGTAGTATGGCATATCATTCGTCTTTTAGTTCAACTCCCAAGCATAATACTTTGTCAGACACACCTACATCATCAAATTCAAGTTCTGAATAACTTGTTTCGTATGGATAAGGATATATCTTACCGTACTTTTTATGCAACTCGATTATGTCTTCATCCGTCAATTTACGTCTAATACGCATTTCTATCTCGTAATCGTCAGAAAGATTTTCAATGACCTTTCTAAGCTGACCTACTGTCTTAATTTTGTCTATTCTCATAATCTTCGCCAATTAAAAGCCCCGAAGCGTATTCTCCGGGGCACAACCATTATTTACTAACCCTTGCCATTTATGTGTGGCTCACATTTATGTGGAGATGGGGCGATTCGAACACCCAATCAAGGACTAAATCCTTTTGCGCTACTTCTAAGGTTAATTACTCCTTATATCTCACGTACCGTACTTTCTACCATGTGCACCTCTCGAAAGTCAAAAGCACTCCACTGCGCACCCCCATTTTCGCCCGCCCCATCTTCACAGACCGGACAGGCAGGTTAACAAAGTTACACCTCAACGATTACAATGTCTGGTGCAATCTGTCTGATGACATCCAACTGTACATCAATGACTTTATTCTTGTATTCCTCAATTGCTTCATTCGCACCGGCAGATACTAAGGAAAGAGATACGTCTCTACCGTCTACATCCGCGTAAATCTCAACTTCGATTTCTTCACAGGCAAAGCCTTTGAAAAGAGGGATGTTCAGTTTGAATGATTTCGGTAAATTGGAATCAACCACCTGCGAGTAGTTGTCAACTTTGCTGCCGTTTTCCTCCTTGCTGCGCTCAATGTCTTGGTTTACCTTTGCTTTGAAATTCTTCAAAGTAGATACAAGCATCATATTCTGTGACTTGTCAGTAAAGAAAGCACGGTGCATTTTGATGAACTTAGATAACTTGATGGGTTCCCATTTCTTTTCAACGTTGATACCGAACTCCTGCATTTCTTTTGAAGGCTGCAAAATACCGTTGATTTCAGTCTGATAGTAACTGGTTTCGTCAATCGTCAGAGCCATCCTCATCTTATCACGGTTTACAATAATGTTCGTCGCTTTCTGATTAATCAGTTCGACACGTTTCTCCAACCATCTGATAGGTGCATCTATCGTTCCATTGATAACTACTCTTTCTGGTTCTTTCGGGGCGAGTGCTACGGGGGCTTCTCCCTCTCTCAATACTACTTCAATTGGTGCACCGTTATAATCTTTCGGTACAATCACGTTTAATTTGTTTTCGCTCATGATTCCGTTCCTGTTTTACGGTTAATACTGAATACTGTCTTCTGCATTTCTTGCGGCATAATCGGGCGGCTGTAAACCAGCTCACCCAACTTGTTATAGAATCCTGCCATCTTTTCCTCATGGTAGAGAATTTTGGCACATTCTTCATTTTCCACAAACTCAGAACCTCTCTTGATGTGGTCCAGAAGCTCCTGCTTTTCTTCATTCAAAGGTTTCAGGCGTTCTTTGAACTCTTCCATAGCCTCTTTCTTTTCAATCTCAATATCATTGATGGTGATTGATACCTCGGCTAATGTTTCTTTCTTTTGCGCCAATTCTTCGGGTGTGAATCGGTGGGTATAACCGATTTTCTCTACTGCATCGGCATTATCCTGAAGGAACTGCCAACGTTCCTGTTCAAGGATGTCTTGTCCTAAAAATTTATCCATAAATATTTTACTTTTGGTTATTATTCTTCAACCATACTTCATATTCTTCTTTATAGAAACCAGGAATAATCCCTTTGCGTTTAAAGTCGATATAGTCCTGTACCATACAATCATCCCAATCAACTCCGTTGTCGGGTACATCTTCCGTTTCTGATGTACAAAGAGTGTATTCAAATGGATTATACCCACTGTTGAGCCCATATTCTTCAACTATCTTGATTACATTTTCATCGGTGGTTATTTGTTTGATTTCACTTTCAGCCACATACCCGGATATTTCAGAGTGTTTGCCAAGTACTTCACCGAAGTAAACACTGATTTTGTTATTCACTAAGTATTCGACATCTTCTGTGTCTGCAATAAATACTCCTTCAAGATTGCCCATTCTTCCGCAATCGAAGTCCATTTTAAATAATGCTTTCATAACTAAATAAATTCTTGATTTCTTTGTATTTCCTGTTGGGCGTATATCAGCATTTGATGTTCATTTGCAGCCGGCAGATAGATACCTGCCACTGATGCACTCCAATTACGGAAACGGTCAATACTCAGGGTCATTTCACCTGTTGTCAGTTCGGCAGAACTGCGCAAATAGGTTACTTCATTGCCTTTCTTGTTGACCGTCTTACGTTCAAACAAATCACGGTTGCAAGTCCTCTTATAGAAGTCTATTTTGGCTTCATCAAGGCTGCAACCGTATTCACTACCGAAATACCCTAAAAGAAGATGCAAGTAGCTGTTTTGGGCAAGCGTGCGGTTAGGTAGTTTCTTTTTCACTTCAACCACCGCACGCTCTTTAAACAGCTTGTTTACATACTCCTTGAACTTGGGTATCTGGTATTCATTCTTCAAGTCGAACAGCATACACTAAAAAGGCAAATCATCCTTTACATTGCCATTAGCATCAACCGGAGGTGGGAAATTCTGTGGCTGTTGCTGATAGGTCGACTGTGGCGCTGGCTGTTGAACTGGTTGCTGTGCCAGTGTAGCTTGTGGGGATTGCGATACACCGCCACGCGCATCTATTTTGTAGCACCGAATAGATGCCATACGTTTGAGTTCTCCGTCTTGATTCGTCCAAGAACGCCCTTGTAAGACAAATGATACAGTAACAACATCACCCTGATTAAAGCGGTCAAGTTCTGCACACTTATCGCCTGAAAACTCTAAGGGAATAACATTCTCATACTCGCTACGCTCTCCCGTATAAGGGTCGTAAGTGGTAGCATCTAAAATGAACTCCCGTTTTGTAAACGAGGAACCACCGTTTTTGGATGGTATTTGAACGGTTTGTCCGATTTCGATTATCCGTCCGGTTATTTGGTTTGCCATTAGTTTTCTCCTCCAAATATCTTTTTATCGGTTATAAGTTCTCTGTTTTCTTCCAAGAACCGGATAAACTCCTCACAATGATTAGTAAGAATGGGAATATCACGTTCAGGATTGAAAACGTATGTTTCTGTATAGGTATCTACCACATAACCGCCTTTGTTGAACTCTACAATGTTGTATTCAAATGTCCGTACATCAGAACCGTTCTTCATTAAAGCGTATGGATATACTAAATGCTGGTGGTGATCTTTGAACTTTCCCACGGTATAACTACCGGTTGTTTTGATGTCGTGAACACTGGTAGGCATCAGTTCGTCAATCAAACCATAAACCAATACACTACCGTATGCAGTAGGCAAGATGGCTTCTACTCTTTGTTGGGTTAATGCTCCTTTGTAGTAGTTGGCAAACTCGCGGCAAAGGTCAATGTGAAAAGTGAAAGTGCGATTGTTGTAAACAGCTTTTATCCCGTAAAGTTTTCCGTCATCGTGATATGCCTTGCTAATTTCCATTATAGAAGATTTACGGTTCTCAATCATACAATCAATGATTTCATTGAAAGCCGTGCCACGGTCTGCCGCTTCGCTATCGAATGGCTTGCGGTTAATCCGGTCTATCAGTTCTTGAAACTGTTGTTCGTGAAATTCTTCAGGAGTATGGGGTGGATTTTCTGACCACCCCCAGTACTTATCCCAAATCACATCACTATTCAGATATGACCCAAAGGCATCAAGAAGCGTTGCGTAAATACGATATTTAGGCTGCTGGTTCATATTTCTTTTCTGAATTAAGTTTCAAATTCAAAGACTTCGCTTTGTTAGCTACCAACTTTGCCGCCATTTGCTTTGAAGAACCAACGTGCTCAAAGTTATCTATTTGCGCGATAAAATTATTGGCAGATTCCGCATCCGTAATAAGTTCGATCTGTTCTTTTATCTCTTCAATAACTTTATCATACTTTTCCTGTGCCTCTTTCTTGGCAGCAAGCATACCCAAATACGAATTGATTATCTTGGCGGTGATAAAGTCGTTCTTTGCGGTTGGATTACCATTCTTGTCAAGGATGGTAGGAACTTCCATCACTGAAGGAAGATTGCAAGTATTCTTACCGTCATTTCTTGAAGTTGGGTCAAAAGTGATAGTACGTCTTTGGACGCCTTTTTCGCTTTTCATTTCAAGATAACCGAGCAAATCCAGTTCAGTAACGATAGAGTTGTAGGATTTTTCACGCAAGGCAGGGATAAAAACCGTATCATCACCTTCTTTTCTTGTGTCGCGATGGGCAACGAAAATGATGTGCTTGTTAAGCCCCGAAAGTGTTCGTGTCATCCATGAAAACTCTGCATTGATACCGCTCCAATCCCTGATAGACGGTTGGCGGCTGCCACATTTATAAGTAATGATGAAATCCATCATCTTACCGATTGTATCAACTACAATGGTCTGATAAGCAGACAAATCCTCCTGCAAAACCTGTTGAACATCACTCCATGAAGTGACCTGTACAGTATCTATGTTTTCCAAATGCGCCATATTCATACGCTTAACGCCATTATCGAAATCCAATAATAACGGTTTCGGAGCACTCAATGCTACCGTACTCTTTCCCATACCGGCCTGACCGTAAATCATCATTTTTACTGTGGTAGGGATTACTAATTCATTTGATTTTTTAATAAGACTCATAATCGTAAAATTTAAAGGGTTTATATTACTTTCATTCTATTCAAAAATCTGTTGATCGACTCCAAATTGTACCAAATCATTTTTCCATCTTTGGCAAATGAAACCTGGGCGTTATTCCTAAGTTTATCAAGGTAATCAACGCTACACCCCAAATAAGCCATCGCTTCATCCTTATTAAGCCAAAGCTTCTGTACGGATTCAACCTTTCCTCTTTTCATATCATATCTTTCAGAAATTCTATTTTCTCTTCTCTAGTCCGTCTTGCCCTACGCATATCTGAATGGAAATCCTGATAAAACGTAATTGAAAACACACATAATAAACAACAGGCGATAACAGAACGGGCTATTGGTGGGAAATCCATAGTGAATTTCATGCCAGCCAGACGCTCATACAGCATGGTCGCCAGTTCTCTTCCATTTCTTACATGAAGAATCTCAAAAGCCTTCTGCAACTGGTTGTTTATCGTGCTCACAGCCCTGCATTTCAAATCGGCTATTTCCTTCTTCTCATACCCTTGTGCATACATTCGTGCCGTAATCTCGCATTCAGGTGTAAGTTCATTAAAAACTCTCTTCATAATCGTGTAAGTCAGCTGATTAATAATTGCGGATAACCTCAATATATCCGGCTTCCCTGTTAGTGTCCACCGAATACAAAGTTTGCTTCTTGTCTATTATCCGGTCAATCCTTGCCAGCCTGTTAAGGTCAGCGGTACACCTGCGAAGCTGTCCAGCAAGCTTGTCGCTAAAGTCAAAACTGATTCTGTCATTCTTCTTTTTCAGCTTTTTCTTGATTTCTGTTCTTTCTTTCAGTTCTTTTGCCATAAGAGTAAAATTTAATTAATGATTCGTGGATGGTAAGGGAATCGAACCCCTCTCAATCGTGCCAATTGTTTGCGCAACACGAAGCTCTAACCGATAAGCTAACCATCCGATTAAAAAAGGTGCACTATCCTCACGGACGGCACACCCAGTACAAACACAATATAAAACACGAATATCTAATCTATTATCAGAACAATGCTTTTAACCGCATTCTTGAAATGTTCAAACTTCTGTTGCAAATCACTCCAAGATTTATACAATATTTTTTTCTCTTCAGCTAATTTTTCGTTAGCTTCTTCCAGTTCTTGTACACGCCTTACTAGGTCTTCTTGAGTCATGCTTTTTAATTCTTCTACTGTCATAATCGTATAATTTAAAGTGTAGTCCGAAAGGCAGGAATCGAACCTGCTTCTTGTGGGGTAATGAGACCTATATATATAAAGAATATGATTATTATTAAATACCACATACATTCCAATAATGCTACTTTCGGATGATTACCGCCCGGCTGGTTTGCATGGCTATTGTGCACTCATCCCCATGCGCCTTGTGCCGGATTATAGGACTACCTTTTAGCGGTCTGTTTTAAGTTCTCTATAAGTTATTCTCATGAGCGACACACACCCTACACATATAACACTCATTATAGTGATAGAGAATATTTTCATAGGACTGTAAGTAGTAATAGCCCCGTAAAGCATACCGGCAGCACATATACTAACCAATATAGATAAAACGAATTGGATTGTTTTCATAATCGTATAAATTTAAATAAGTACCTGTACCCTAATCGAATAGCAGAACCTTATTTCAGTTCAGTACAGGCTATATTGTCGAAAACAGTACGGACGCCTAACCCATATGCTCACTGCTCAAAGACGATTCTTTGCGGTGTTTTCTATTAATTGTTAAACATTGCACAGCTCACAAGCCCCAACTTGCTTATGTGCGTTCGTTATCTTTGGTTGGCAAAAACGGCTTATGAATTACACCGTAATTGCTTTTACAGAATTTCAAAGAACTAATCAATAGTACCCTACCCGATTCTCGCTATCGGTTGCCGTTCAATCCGTCCGTAGGGCTGTCGTGCATTGCATAATCGTGTATTATACGTATCGGCTGATACCTTGTACCCGGCATAGAGCATCGTAATCCATGCCATCATCTTCACAAGTTTCAAAACCTTTTAAGGCATCTTCCAAACTGTCTATCTCATCCGTTATCAACTGGATAACTTCTTTTTTGCTATCAGCATTGAACATCAGGCAAACAGCCCTTTCATCGTTGTTGTGAGCTGCCTCTAAATCTTTATAAAGGCTATCCAACTGCTGGTTAATCGTGTAAGCATTCATATCCATATCTTTTATGCGATTGACATCAGATTAGCTTTTTTGAAGCATCTGAATTCTTGGCGTTCAGTATCATAGTAAGTCTGGACGGTATCATTCTTCTTTCTATTGTCAGTACCAGTGATGGCAGGCATCAGCTTTTCATTTAGTGTACCGTATGCCTCACGAACAGAACCGTCCACTTTTTTGAAGTAGAACTTCACTATCTTCTTCTTCATCTCACCTTTCAGTTTCAAATTAGCCCAAGCGACCTTCATTGCTTCGCTCATGGTGTAGCCATTACGCTTAACGAACTGCCAAGCAAGGCTCATTACTTCGTGTAAAAATTCTCTTGTTCTCATAATCGTGTATTTTAATATGTTTATACTATTTGAAATCTGAATTAATCTTCGTTTCTTTGTATCAGTTTAATTTGATAATGCAAAGATACTACTATTTTTCAGTAATAGATTCTTTTTACTGAAAAATAGTAGTACAACAACACTATTTAACTATTAGAGCAGGTTATACCTTATTATAATATGAAGAAAGAAGACAGAAATAGAAATTGGATAGCGTGGATAGCACTTGGATTAAGTGTCATTGCAATATTGCTATGGCTATGCAAATACGAGCCTGTAACATGGACTCTATTCGATTCTATGATTGCTTTTCTTTCTTTCGTTGTAGGAGCATTAGCCGTAATGGTTGGATATAACATTTTTGGGTTAAAAAACGACCTTAAAAATGAAATAGAAGAAAAATTACAGGACATAAGTGACCATCATGTAATTCATACAGCAAAAACTATGATGTATATAGAGATACGCCTGCTACACATGGCTATGAAATTAAAAAATATAGCAGATATAAGGCAATCTATTTACATGATGCTTGAGACCACTGAAAAGACTAAAGATAAGGAAGATATAGATTATGTTATTAATCAGTTGAAAGAACTTAAAACACGATATGGATATACACTGTTTGACGATGCATTCACAAGGAAACTAAAGATTAAACTCGGAAGGATTGGCACTTTCTCTGATAGCGCACTTCTCTTCCTTCAAGATCTTGAAGTATGATTCTTTTGCATTATCAATAAGCCTGTTTGATTCTTTAAATGGATCCTTACAGATTGTTTTGTTTGGCGTATGAGATGACTCTTCTATTTGCATTCTCATTGATTCAAATAGAAAAGGATTGATTATTACCATAACTATAAAAGTAAAGCGACCAACTCCAAAGTTGCGGTTTGAAGTTAAGTCGCCTATATAGTCCCTTAATGGGAACAGTTAAACAATTTAGTCGAAATCATCCGCAACTTGATTCCGATACAAATATACTGAAAGATAACAGTAAAACCCAAAAAAGATGAGCACAAAAGAAAGATTTGTTGAATATTTAAAAATCAAAGGGATTGGACAAACCGCTTTTGAAGAATCAGCTGGTTTATCTCGTGGAGCTATTGCCAAAAAAACGGGCTTTAATGCAGATTCAATAGAAAAGATAGCGTCTGCTTGCCCTGACCTTAATATAAATTGGTTAATAACTGGAATTGGCAACATGACAATTAATACCAATTCGTCAATCACTGAAACTCCAACCACGAATAAAGATATTAAAATACTTGATATACGTGTATGCGCAGGACATGGAATTGGATTTGACGGAAATGAAAACAAGGTTATTGGATATGTGAATATACCAGAATTTACTGGATGCTATGGAATAACCGTATATGGTGATTCTATGTACGATATGTATATGTCGGGAGATACAATCTTTGTCCGTGAAATAAAAGACAAACGAAACATAGACAATGGACAGCCGTATGTAATTATAACAAAAGAAGACAGACTTCTTAAAATGATTCATATCGACTACGAGCGAAAAAAAACAATATTGTCTTCCTACAACAATATAGCTAATCCGGATGGGAAAAGAAAATATCCCGATATGGAAATTGACATAGATAATGATGTAATTCATTTATACAAGGTTGTAGGTAAATTAGCGAGAACGCAAATGTAGTTACAATAACAATACTATGAAATTCAATCAATACACATGGAACCTATATAAGCAATCTTCTGACGGACAAAAAGCTATTAAGGAGTTTGAGGAAGCCAATGAAAAGATGACTGAATACGAACTGTTTTCTAAATACAATCCTAATTCAGCACGTTTTCTTTCAGAAGACTATTTTGTAGAAACATGCGACCTATTTTGGGCTTGCTCTTTCGACAGTGCAGAAAAGCCCGAAAACCATGAATCTGCAAAGCAATTTTATTATACACTCACGACCAAAGGGATATTTGATGAAGAGCATGTAGCAGTAATCAATGAGGGCGAATACCAATTAATGCTATCTGCTAATGATATGTTGTCATTCATGTTATATTACTTTGCCCCTGAATACTTTTTCCCAAACCTTTTCAGAAGTCGTTTTTTCGTTTTAAATAAGATAACAGACACATTCGAGATAGAACTTCCTCTTATACCTAAAAAATCTGATTATAAATCGAGATGTATGTATTATTGGGAATTGTGTGAGGTGTTTTATCGGTTTAGAATTGAAAACCAACTCTCTCCAGCAGAGTTATGCGCATTTTTATATGACTATGCACCCAATTTCATTTCAAAAGAAAAAACAGATATTCCACAACCGGCACAAGCATGGTTCATTGGTGGGAAAACAGCCCCGATAGAATCTACTTTAGATTTTACTTTTTGGCAGGCCAATCCTGAAACCCAAAAAGGCGATATTCTAGTTCACTATGAAACATCACCAGTTAGCGCAATCACTTGTTTGTGGATCGCTCAAACAGATGGAGTGATAGATCCATTCTTCCACTATTACAGCAATACGTACATAGGAAATAAGATAAATCTACCTCATATAACATTGAAGGAACTCCAAGCCGATGAATACTTCTCAAAGCATCCTCTTATTAGAAAGAAGTTCCAGGGAGTAAACGGATGGCCAATGAGTAGTGAGGATTACTCCGAACTTCTGCGAATGATAAAGGCAAAAGGATTTGATATAGATACCTTACCAAAGCTATATGCTCCTACACTACCCCAAAATATAAGTATAGAGATAGAACGGGACGTAGAGCAACAGTTATTAGAACCTTTGCTTAACTCTATGGGATGGTATGAGAACAAAGACTTCATTCGCCAATTGCCAATACATGCAGGACGTGGGCACCGGATATTCCCAGATTACGCTTTGCATTATGAAAATAAGCCGGATGAGGAAAAGTCCAAAGTGTTGATTGAAGCCAAACTTTACATGAAGAACAACCAAGAGATAGAAGAGGCATTTTTGCAAGCTCGCTCATACGCTCAATTGTTGGAGTCATCTGTTATTGTCCTGTGTGACAAATATTATCTATTTGTATATGAAAAGGAGCAATCTTTTGATCGGAATAGTTATAAAAGATACACATGGTTGGATATGGAAAATCCCGACATTTTCAACGAATTAAAGAACAAACTAAATATTTAAGATTATGATTGACTTTCTAACCATTATACTCCTAATATTCGGAGTATTACAAATTATTCTCTTCTTCAAAGTATGGGGAATGACAAACGACATCAAAGATATAAGGAACAAGTATCTCAAAGACGAGGATGAGAAACAAAGAAAAAACACAGAGTATGACCCAACGCCAAAAATAAGCGGTGGGTCTAAACCAATGATATAAGCCGGGCATCATTCCCCGGCTTTTTCTTTTCCAAACACATAGTCAATCACTCTCCTATTGGCATCGTCCACCTTCTTCTGATCGAATTTGATATAGATACTAGTAACATCAGAACCAATCTCATGTCCTAAGCCGGCAGATATAGTTTCTTTAGGTATATCAAGCTCCGCCGCCAACGTAGCCCATGAATGGCGGGCCCAGTATGTGGACAACTTGGGGAAAAGAGGATTTCTAACCTTTTTCCCTCTTTCCAAGATAGAGACACCCCCTATTTGTTTCAATGCCCTGTCAATGCTGGTAGTGAAGCTGGTATAATCATTACGATTATCCATTATATTAAGCAGATATTTATCTCCTTTGTATTTGTCTAATATAGCTTGTGCTTCCGGTTCTATCTTTATAGAAAACAATTTCCCTGTTTTATGCCGATAATATTCGATGCGTCCATTATTGATGTTGTCCTTGGTAAGAAAAAGCAAATCCTCAAGATTAATGCCTATAAGATAAAATATCAACATAAAAATATCACGGTAAAATTCCAAATGTTTTTCACACGGATAATCTTTTAATAATCTTATTTCTTCTATCGTCAAACTCCGTTTTCTTGTTTGCTCCTTTTTCACCTTAAACTTCCTGAAAGGATAGAGGGTTGTCACTTCCTCATCAATGGCATAATTAAAAATAGCCCTAATATTTTTCAAATGTGTGCCAATATAATTAATCATATATCCTTTATCTACCAAAAATTGATTAAAGGATGTCAGCCACTTTCTATCTATTGTTTCAAAAGTAGGAGCAGTATCAAACTCAATTATCAGTTTTCGCGTATTTATATAATTATCCTTAGTACTCTTCTTGTCCTTTAATGAGGTATATTCATCATAATAATGTAAAAAATCACATGTAGAGGCAGGTTTTGATGATATAATATTAGAAAGATGTTCTTTAAGTTGCTTGTCGGACATCCCTTTTAATTTGGTTCCCAACAATAATAATTCAGACTCTATTAAATTATACTTGTTGCGAAGTGCCATATTCTTCACCTTATAGTTAGGTTCTTTCTTCCCGTATTCTCCATCACCCCATGTTTCAGCATTTGAATACATCCCCGATGATATAAAAAAAGCTTTATTGTGATATACCCTGAACTTAACAGGATATACGTCAGACGAATTTTTCTTCCTTTTATCCAAGTAAATTGATAATACTGCCATAACATTCATATTTAGTTGCACATAAGTTGCACACAAATATAAATAAATAACCCGAAATAGCCTCTTATAACAGACTTTTATTTAAAAATAAAAAGCAGATAAACAGTCATACAAGCCTGTAAATCACTGTTATTCAGCCCCAGGCAACAATTCCTCCTGTATGTTTGTCATACTTCCCCATAAGCTATAACGTGCCTCGGGATTCAATTTCTCTAAAGATTTCAACACCTCTTTCATGTCCGAACGATTTGACTGGCTTTCGTAAGGACAATTCTTTATCTGCCGACGATACCCCCGAACACGAGCCATATCTGACAAATCAGACTCATGCACCAAGCACATGGGACGAATGATAGTCATGTCAAACTTACGCATCACCAACCGAGGCGGCATAGTTCCAAATGCCCCTTGAAAAGTGATATTCATCAACAATGTTTCCAAAATATCATCCATGTGATGCCCCAATGCTATCTTAGTACATCCATGCTCTTTAGCAACTGTGAAAAGAGCCTTCCTCCGATTCCACGAACAAAGGAAGCACGGAGATTTACGAGTATCAGTTGACAAATCGAACGATGTTTCAAAATACACAAATGGCACTCCCAAACCCTCAGCATAATTCTTCAAGTATTCCAAATCGGACTGATAAGGAATATTCGTCATGCCAATGTGTACTGCCATAACCGTAAAACGTGGTTTTAAGATACGAGAACGTTTTGCCAACAATTCCAATAACGCCAACGAATCTTTACCTCCGGACAAACCAACCAATATCTTATCTCCATCTTCAATAAGACGATATTTCACCATCCCCTTGTTAAAGCGTTGCTCCACACGGCGCATTATTTTATCTTCTTCCGTAAATTGTGCCATATCTGTTTTTAGAAATCGGGCACAAAAATACATGAAAAGAATGATTTATGGAAGATTTCATAAAATAGAATGAAGTAAAGTGGCATAATTCCAATAAATATTGTATTTTTGAATTTAGAATAGTACAAATATTGCAGATAAAATGATACGCAAAAAATACATAGCCTGCCTGTTTGCCTTGGGGCTGACGAGCAGCATGATGGCGCAAAACCTCGAACAAGCTAAAAAACTTTTCCTTGAAGGAGAATTTGAAAAGGCCAAACCTGTGTTTCAGAGTTTGGTGAAAAAGGCCCCATCCAATGCCAATTATAATTATTGGTATGGTGCTTGCTGCTATGAAACCGGAGAAAAAGTTGAAGCACAACCCTATCTGGAGAAAAGTGCGGCACGCAAAGTGATTGATGCATTCAAATATCTGGGAAAGCTATATTATGATATGTACCGCTTCGAAGATGCAGTGGACAACTACGAGCAACACATCGAATGGCTGGAAAAGAAAAAACGACCAACCGAAGCAGCTGAATCCGAATTAGAAATTATCAAACAAGGCGCACGCATGATTAAGGGTGTGGAAGACGTAGCCGTAATAGATAGCTTTGTGGTAGACAAGAACGAATTTCTGAAAGCATATAAAGTGAGTCGTGAATCAGGTACTTTAAATCAAGACAACTCCATCGCAGGCACTATTTACCAGTCAGAAATGGGTAATAAAATAATTTATGGTGATCAAAACCCTGATGGAAAAATGCAACTTTACTCACGCATAAAGCTGATAAATAATTGGAGCGATCCGGAACCTTTAAATACCCTGAATGAACAGGGAAATGTCAACTACCCCTATCTGATGGCAGACGGAGTAACACTATATTATGCTTCTGATGGAGAAGGCTCGTTGGGTGGATATGACATATTTGTTACTCGCTATGACTCAGAAAGTAGTAGCTACTTACGACCGGATAATATTGGAATGCCCTTTAATTCACCGGCCAATGATTATATGTATGTCATTGATGAATTAAATAATTTAGGATGGTTTGCATCCGACCGCTATCAACCTGAAGACAAGGTCTGTATTTATGTTTTTGTTCCAAATGAAACGAAGGTAGTATACGATTATGAAAATACTGACCCGACAACACTTAAAGAGGCAGCTAGCTTGCGTTCTATCCGAACCACTTGGAAAGATACAGATAAAGTACGTATTGCCAAACAAAAGTTAGCTGCCCTGATATATGCCAAAGATACGGAAAAGAAGGAAGGAGACTTTTTATTTATAATAGATGATTCCACTGTCTATCACACTCTCAATGATTTCCGCTCCACCCCTGCACGAGCCGCATACCAACAAGTGATGCAGAAGCAAAAAGATTATGATATGCTCTCCAAAAATCTTGAAGAGAAACGAGAGCAATATGCTCAAAGCAATCGTTCACAAAAGAAAGCCCTCGCTCCCGGCATACTTGACTTAGAAAAACGGACCGAACAGCTTTTGAAAGAAATTGAAAAGCTTACTCTGAACGTACGAAACGAAGAGATAAAGAAATTAAAACACTAATACAAGCTAAAATGGAAGCACTTATTATCATCGCTCTAATATTGGCCGGTCTACTTCTCTTTATTGTAGAAGTATTCCTTATTCCAGGTATTAGTATTGCCGGAATAGCGTCAGTTATTTGTATCTTGTATGCTAATTATTATGCCTTTTCCGCTTTAGGGCCGGAAGCAGGCTTTCTTACACTGGCAGTTTCAGCTGTGGGATGTATCGGTATCACCGCGTGGTTTATGCATTCCAAGACAATGGATAAACTATCTTTAAAGAAAAGCCTCGACTATAAAATCAATCCATTGAAAGGATTGAATATTAAAGTCGGTAACAAAGGTATCACAGTTACTCGTCTAGCCTTGATCGGTAATGCTGAGATAAGCGGACATATTATAGAAGTCCGTTCTGCCGACGGACTGATAGATGAAAAAACACCTATCTATGTAGAGCGTATCGTAGAAAATACGGTCATTGTACGTAAACTCAAATAACATAAATATTCACACTAAAATACGAATTACCATGATTGAACCCAACTATCTTCCCTTCATTCTCATTGGAGGTGGAATTATTTTTGTAATATTATTTTTTCATTATGTACCATTTTTCCTTTGGCTTTCAGCCAAAGTATCAGGTGTACGCATCTCGTTGATACAGTTATTCTTAATGCGCATCCGAAATGTCCCGCCATACGTCATCGTCCCGGCAATGATTGAAGCGCATAAAGCCGGTTTGAGCACTATCACTCGCGACGAGCTGGAAGCACACTATATGGCAGGCGGACACGTAGAAAAAGTGGTACACGCATTGGTTTCTGCTTCTAAAGCTAACATCGAACTTTCTTTTCAAATGGCAACAGGAATTGACTTGGCAGGTCGTGATGTATTTGAAGCCGTGCAAATGTCTGTCAATCCGAAAGTAATTGACACTCCTCCTGTTACTGCCGTAGCAAAAGATGGTATCCAATTGATAGCCAAGGCACGCGTTACCGTACGCGCTAATATACGTCAATTAGTAGGTGGCGCAGGAGAAGACACCATTTTGGCACGTGTAGGCGAAGGTATCGTATCCTCTATCGGATCGTCCGAGAACCACAAATCGGTATTGGAGAATCCGGATTCAATCTCCAAACTGGTACTCCGCAAAGGCTTGGATGCCGGAACAGCTTTTGAAATTCTATCAATCGATATTGCGGATATAGATATAGGTAGAAACATCGGTGCAGCCTTGCAAATTGATCAAGCTAATGCAGACAAAAATATCGCACAAGCCAAGGCTGAGGAACGTCGTGCCATGGCAGTCGCACTGGAACAGGAAATGAAAGCGAAAGCCGAAGAAGCACGCGCCAACGTAATCCAAGCAGAAGCTGAAGTACCCAAAGCCATGGCTGAAGCATTTCGTAGTGGCAATCTAGGTATCATGGATTATTATCGTATGAAAAATATACAGGCAGATACCTCCATGCGCGAAAATATTGCAAAACCCGAAACAAGTTTCGGCAATGAACCGTTAAGCAAATAATAACTTAGGACGTACTGATTATATCTACCATAGAAGCAAGCTCTCATGAAGTTACCCGATATTCCGAAAAGATATCAAATGTATGCATCCATAGATCTTCTTCTATTATTTTGAAAAAATATTTATTATAAAAACAATTAAAAGCAATGGCCATGAAAAAATATTATGCCGAATCTGAATTGATTATCAATCCTGATGGTTCTATTTTTCACCTTCATGTAAAGCCGGAACAACTAGCAGATAAAATAATTCTTGTGGGTGACCCGGGTCGTGTAGCTTTAGTAGCTTCCCATTTCGACACCATAGAGTGTGAAGTAGAAAGTCGTGAGTTTAAGACCATTACCGGAACCTATAAAGATAAACGTATTACGGTAGTTTCTACAGGTATTGGCTGCGACAATATAGATATCGTAATGAACGAATTGGATGCTTTGGCTAATATCGATTTTAAAAGCCGTTATGAGAAAGATAAGTTACGCCAACTGCAACTAGTACGCATAGGTACTTGTGGAGGTTTGCAACCTTATACTCCTGTAGGTACATATATCTGTTCAGAAAAGTCTATCGGTTTTGATGGATTGCTTAATTTTTATGCCGGCCGTAATGAAGTATGTGATCTCAAAATGGAACAAGCATTCATTAATTATATGGGCTGGGAAGGCAATGTATGCATCGCACATCCTTACGTTATTAATGCAGACAAAGAACTCATTGACCGCATCGCACAAAATGATATGATTCGCGGGGTAACTATCGCAGCCGGAGGCTTCTTTGGACCACAAGGACGGGAGCTCCGTATCCCTTTGGCCGATCCCAAACAAAATGAGAAAATTGAACAATTTGAATATGAGGGGTACCATATCACTAACTTCGAAATGGAAAGTTCTGCACTTGCAGGGCTTGCACGCTTAATGGGTCACAAAGCGATGACTGTATGTATGGTTATTGCTAACCGATTAATAAAGGAAGCCAACACAGGATATAAAAATTCTATTGACGAACTGATAAAAAAAGTTTTAGAACGAATATAATCACTACAGATGGAAGCCAATTTCAAACAAACAACTACTGATAAAGAAGAACGCTACAGCCTCTTCCTACCCCAATTCGAGCTTCTAATTTCGAACGAAAAGGAAGAAGTTAGTGTTCTTGCCAATGCCTGTGCCGCCCTTCATGAAGCCTTTGGTTTTTTTTGGGTAGGTTTCTATCTAGTCAAAAATGATAAACTCATTCTCGGTCCTTTTCAAGGAAGTGTCGCTTGTTACCATATCCGCAAAGGAAAAGGAGTATGCGGAACTTCATGGGCTGAATCTCGTACACTGATAGTACCTGATGTGGAACAATTCCCCGGACACATTGCATGCAGCTCCCTCTCCCGTTCCGAAATAGTAGTCCCTATCCTTGCTGATGAACAAGTAAAAGGAGTGTTGGACATTGATAGCGACGTATTAAACTCTTTTAATGAAATAGACCGCTACTACTTGGAAAAAGTAGCTGCCGTCATAGCTAAAACATTGTACTATTAAGATGAAAATGATAAACCAAGATACTATCTGTGCAATTGCCACCGCTCAAGGAGGAGCCATCGGAATTATCCGTGTATCCGGTCCTAGAGCTATTGAAATAACTTCACACCTATTTATCCCTGTACAAGGAAAACCATTAACCGAACGAAAGCCTTATACTCTTACTTTCGGAAAAATCCTTTCTCCACAAGGAGAAGTTATCGACGAAGTATTGGTTTCTTTATTCCGTGCCCCCCATTCTTATACCGGTGAAGACAGCACAGAAATCATGTGTCATGGTTCATCCTATATTTTACAACAAGTAATACAACTCCTCATCCAGAGCGGATGCCGATCCGCATTGCCTGGTGAGTACACCCAACGTGCTTTTCTGAACGGAAAGATGGACTTGAGCCAAGCCGAAGCCGTAGCTGATTTAATCGCTTCTTCTTCTGCTGCAAGTCATCGTCTGGCAATGAGCCAAATGCGCGGTGGATTCAGTAAAGAACTTGCCGAACTACGTAATCGGTTGCTACACTTCACTTCGTTAATGGAGTTGGAACTGGACTTTAGCGACCATGAAGAATTGGAGTTCGCCAACCGCAGTGAACTAAACGAACTCGCTGCCCATATCGAACAAGTCATTGCACGATTAGCACACTCTTTCAGCGTAGGAAATGCCATCAAAAACGGTATTCCGGTAGCGATTATCGGAGAAACGAACGTTGGAAAATCCACTTTATTGAATGCATTGCTAAATGAAGAAAAAGCCATTGTAAGCGATATTCATGGAACCACCCGCGATGTGATAGAGGATACAATAAATTTACAAGGTATTACCTTTCGGTTCATTGACACCGCAGGCATCCGTCAGACATCCGATACAATTGAAAGTCTAGGGATAAAGCGCACTTTTAAAAAAATGGAACAATCCCATATCATTTTATGGATGATAGACTCTACAGATGTCAAAGGGCGGCTCGAAGAGTTACAAACCGAAATTCTTCCGCATTGCCAAAGTAAGAAACTGATTATTCTGTTCAATAAATCAGAATTGTTACTGCCCATACAAAAAGAAGAACTAGCAACTATGTTTGCCAATATTAAAACGGAGAAGTTATTTATTTCCGCCAAGAAACGAGAAAACATAACCACTTTGGAAGAGAAATTAGTGCAAGCAGCTACTTTGCCGGAAATCAGTCTTAATGATATTATTATCACAAATGCAAGACATTACGAAGCATTAGTCCAAGCCCTGAACTCCATTCATAGAGTACAGGAAGGATTACAATCGGATCTACCAGGAGATTTGGTAAGCGAGGATTTAAGACAATGTATCTTCCATCTTTCAGATATTGTGGGAGATGTAACTAATGATGAAGTGCTTGAAAATATATTTAAAAACTTTTGCATCGGAAAGTAAGTGGTGATTACCAACGATTAGCATATATCATCAATGATTATTAAGGCGTTCATTTTGAACGCCTTTCTTTTTAACCTTATAAGCGATGATTGTCGTTTATAGGGCTTTTTCAGCTCATTTTTGTACCGTATTTGTTGCTCGCTTGTTACTCTCCGATTTTAGGTCGGAAAGGTCGTGGATACACTGGTACGTCATGGTACGTGGTGGTACGCGATGAAACAGATTTGGCGAAATAAACGGATAAATAAAATGAGTAGTAGAATCGACATTCAGAAAAGATGTAAGTGGTGCAACGCTGTTTTCACAGCTCACAAGACTACCACAGAGTATTGTTCACACAGATGCGCCAACCTTGCCTACAAAGACAGGGTTAGGAAACAGCGTATCGAAAGTCTGCAACATGAACTTGGGAAAAGCATCAAGACTCCTCCAAACTTAAACAAAGAGTATCTTACCCCATCAGAAGTAGCCGAACTATTAAATGTCGGACGTACTTCCATATATCGCTATATCCGCAATGGAGTAATCAAGGTAATCCGATTTGAAAGGAAAACACTTATTCGCAGAGCTGACATAGAAGATATGACAGACTTTGTTGTTCAAAAAACAGAGAACAAACAATCCAAAGAAAAAGCCCCTATCACCGACTTCTACACTACTGCCAAAATCAAAGAGAAGTATCATGTAAATGAGTCATGGATATTTGTGGTAGCCAAGAAGAACAACATTCCTCGGACTTTCAATCGTGGCAAGACCTACTGGAGCAAGAAACACATGGACGCTTACTTTGCCAAGAAAGCCCCGAATCCCGACATTACCGAATGGTATAGCACACAAGAAATGCAGGAGAAATTCGGCATGACCTTATCTGCCATCTACACTTTCGTTTCCAAGAATGCCATTCCGAAGAAGAAAGAAGGTATCATGGTGTACTATTCCAAGAAACACGTGGATATAGCCAAAGGTGTGGCAGCACCCGAAAAACCTCAGTATTATACGGTAGCCGAAGCAATGGAGAAGTTCAATCTCACTCGTGACCAACTCTATCATTATGCGAAGTACCATAATATCCCAAAGGTTAAGAAAGGCAAATACACGCTTATCTCTAAATCCGAATTAGATAAATTGCTTGAAGCCCCAAAGATTGAATAAGTTATTTTTCGGTGAATGTAGCCACCATTGAATCACCTTATTCCTTTGCACCAAACAAATGTAAAACTCTAAATATTAAACAGTATGACACACACGTGTACAAAAGTAACAGTTCGTCAGAGAGCGATTCGGAATAATCGCATCTCCTTGTATCTGGATTATTATCCGGCAGTCCGTAACCCTGAAACGATGCAGATGAGTCGTCGGGAATACCTCGGCATCTACATCTATGCCCACCCGAAAAACGAAATGGAACGGGAATTCAACAACGATATGTTGAACAAAGCAGAGGCTATCCGTTGCATCAGAGTGCAGTCACTTATCAATGAAGAGTTCGGTTTCTTGGACAAGACCAAACAGAAAACCGACTTCCTCGCCTACTTCAAGAAGATGTGCCGAAGTAAAGACCAGAAATGGACGTTTGTCTATCAGCATTTCTACAACTTCGTCAAAGGGCAATGTACCTTCGGCGAGGTAAATGTGGACTTGTGCAAGAAGTTCCGTGAATATCTGTTGAATGCCAAGCAACTCAAACACAGCAACCGTCCCATATCTCTCAATTCGGCATCCGGCTATTACTCCACTTTCAGAGGATTGTTGAAGATAGCTTATCGAGACAAATGGCTTCGAGAAAACATCAATGACTATCTTGATAAAATTGAGCCACAAGATGTGAAGAAAGAATATCTGACACTGGATGAAGTGAAGCAGCTTGCCGCTACTCCTTGCGACATTCCCGTTCTAAAAGCAGCTTCTTTGTTTGCTTGCCTGACAGGACTACGCATCAGCGATATTCTCAATCTTCAATGGGAAGACTTCGCCATTGCTCCCGACCAAGGCTATTGCTTGCGTATCAGGACACAGAAAACCCAAACGGAAGCGACACTCCCCATCAGTTACGAAGCCTACGAACTGTGCGGTACGCCCGACGCAGGTAAAGTATTCAAGGGACTGAAACGGAGCATGATTAACTATCCGCTGAAAAACTGGCTCAAAAAAGCAGGAATAACAAAGCCGATAACATTTCACGGATTTCGTCACTCCTACGCAGTTATACAAATATCCTTAGGTACAGATATTTACACAGTCTCAAAGATGTTAACTCACAAGAACGTTTCCACTACTCAAATCTACGCAGATTTGGTAAATGTGAAGAAACGAGAGACAGCCAATAAAATTTCACTGAAATAAATTGCAGCTATGAAACGAGAAATCATAACAAACAACGGACAAGGCATCCATATTTCTGATGGAGAAGTATGGATGACCGCTTGGGAGATTGCAGACTTGTTTTATACAACGGTTGGAGCTATCAACTCTCGCATAAAAGCAATATTGAAAGCCAATATCTTAAAGGAGTATGAAGTACGCCAATGTATAAGGTTGGAGAATGGGAATTATGCCGATGTGTATAATCTCGACATGATTATAGCCCTATCCTATCAAATAGACACTGGACATTCCGCTGCATTCAGGAAATGGGTTATCAATAAAGTTGCCTCCAAGCAGAATGGTATATCACTATTTATTCCAATAAGGTCAGCTAACACTTACAATTGCTGATACCCACAACTTAAAAGTCCGATGTAGGCTAGTCCCATGTCGGACTTTCCTTTGCTATTGTGGCACAGGTGGCATAGAAAAATGCTACCTACCGGTGCCAAAAGCTGCCACTTCCCGGGAAATGTATCTACACATCTTGCAAATGATATATATTTGCACACAAACGATTAACATATGTCATTATGGAGCAGAATAAGATAGAGCATATAACTTTGAATCTGATTGTTTTCGGAACAATTGTCATCATTGGTATTTTAGCCCGTCAGACCGTACTACACTATGGTTGGGATGAGTTCAGCAGCAACCTTATTTTCGTAGTATGCTCCATTATCATGGGAGCTATCTATCTCAACCTACAAATGGTATTTGGTCAATTCCTTTTACCGACAATAGAGAAATACTTTATGAGATTTGAATGTTACCGCAATAAAGTAGTGGTGTTAGAAGCTCCAATTACGCGCCCTGAACTTGTCGAAAGTACCATAAGTTCAAAGCCTATCATTTCTGAATCTGAACCCGAAATTGAAATAGAAACTACATCTGACACAACAGAAGAAGTTGCTATTCCTTCATGTCCTGAACTCAAAGAAGACGTGGCAGAACTTCCAAAGGAAGAAGCCACACCTTCTGCCACCAACAATATATCTATAGAAGAATCCAATCAGCCAACAGAATATGAGATATTCCGTGCTAACGCAATGGCTGAAAAGGAACGAGCTTCACAAGAAAAGTTAGATAAGGTTCTCACATACACGAAACAAAACTTGGTTCTCTATCTTAGTGAAACTGACCTCAATCGTCTATGTGGGTATATCACAGAATACTACTTCTCAGATTCTCTACCCAAAGTTGAACAGATAAAGGTTGATGCTCAATTAAAAACCATTGACATCATGCACTTTGGCTGGAATATAGGCAAGGCATTCGGCAAGCCACGCCTACAGACAGCAACCTTTATAAAGAGGGTATTTGCTCATACTCTCCGTGATTCGGAAATATCCACCATTGAGCGCAAAATGTCTCATACGGAATCAGAGTGCAAGATTAAACTGGATAGAAAAATTGCATAGTAGCAATACCATTCATTAGGCATTATCCCAATAGTCCATATCCATTTTCATAACTTTAAGGACTTTCTCTGTTTGCAATTCCAAACCATAGTCATAAATGTATTCCGTAAAATGCAGACAATTTATCAATACATATTCTACATTTTTCAATCAGACGAATCTACTTCTTCTTTTAAGAATGTTCTTTGGTGGATTAGTATTTATAATTCGTTTTCAAGATGAAATCGTGAAAGCCGCTGATTAAACCTTCGATTTTTTCTTGTTCATTCATCCTCAATGAAGGATGGTATGAATCAATTAACAAAATCTCTGCTTCTGAGTTATAATAACACCAATTATTTATTTTCCTAAATCCTTCCTTGAGATCCTGAAAAACGTAATCTAAAGCAATACTAAGAACCTTCCGGGATTTATCTTCAGCATCATTGCTTCCACCACAAACAATAATATTGGGGTTTAATATATCTCTAATTTGAGTACGCAAAAATAATTTATCTCGCTCCGCATATTCCCATATAGTATTCCAATTAGCAGAACTTCCTCCGGCAATTTTCTTCGAATTCACAATAGCAAGTGGATATTTTTTGAAAATATCCTTTCTTGAAGATATTTCATTATATTTTGGACAATAGTCGGCATTAGTTGTCATAAGACCTTCAAGCCAATACGCTAAAACATTACCAAACATCTCTGAACCTTCCGACCAATCCCAATCCTTATAATCTTCGCCTTCATTTCTATTTGGTTCTTTAAGAAAAAATAAAACACGGCGTTTAGATTCAGTCCACAGACATTCAGGCCAATTCCGATTTGATTTATCTGGCATTTTATTGCTTATGGCAGCCCAACATAAGCCATCATCCACAATTCTGTCTCTCATTTCTTCTGGATATGTTTTTCTAAGGTTTTCAAAAAGAGCTACTTCTGAGTCATAAATGGTTTGATATTTCATCTTCGTCAGGAATAATCATTAATTACTATTTTCAAATGCAAAGGTACTTAAATCCCTTGTAATCATGACCAATCATCATCAAAAAGTTATTCATCAGTTATATTATGGTGAATGATTCCACCATTGAAACACCTGTTTCCTTTGCCGTCGAACAATTAAAAACAAGCGACGTATGCAAAAAGAAACAGTAACATTTGATAAGCTGCCCGAAGCGGTAGGTTATCTGACCGAACAGGTCATCGAGTTGAAAAGAATGGTATCTGAACTTCAACCACCAGCATCAGACAAACATGTGTTGGTTGAGATTGAGGATGCTTGCCGTATCATTAGAAAAGCCAAGCCTACCATTTATACATTGGTTCGCAAGGGGTTACTTCCTGCCTATAAGAAAGGCAAGAAACTCTATTTCTACGAGGACGAACTTCTGGCTTGGATTGAGAACGGTCGAAGAAAGACTTCTGAGCAAACATACGAGGAGATGCTTGCCAATATGCAAAGCGGTGTCCGTCATAAGCCTAAATCGTCAATGAAATTTTAATGGATATATATGGATACATCTTCTATTAATCCGGCGTCCATCATTGACGAAGCGGTTGATTTAAGTATGCGATTGGCTGGTACTGATTTTCCAGTCAGCGTATTCCCGACAAAAATCCAACACATCATCAGCGAGGTTCACGAATGCCATAACTACCCTACCGACTACATTGCCGCAGCTATCCTTACGGCAATAGCAGTCGGCATTGGTAACACGCATCTTGCTCAAATCAAGCAAGGCTGGATAGAGAGTCCTATCCTGTATATGGCATTGATTGGAAGACCGGGAGCGAATAAAAGCCATCCGCTCAGTTTTGCAATGAAACCGTTTCTTGATTACGACTATCAGCAGAATCAAGTCTTTGAAAAAGCACTTGCAAAGTATGATGAACTGATGAGCATGAGCCGCAAAGAACGAACGGAAAGCGGTGAAGAGCAATTTCCACAGGAGCCAGTTCGTAAACGCTTCTTGATTTCGGATGTAACGCCTGAAGGATTGAGCCTTATTCATGCACAAAATAAACGTGGTTTATGCTTGTGGGCTGATGAATTGTCCGCTTGGTTCAAGAACTTCAACCGCTACAACAATGGTTCGGAAGAACAGTTTTGGCTGTCGGTGTTCAGTGCCAAGACCACTATATCCGACCGCAAGAATGCCAAGAGTTCCATCTTCATCAAGCGACCGTATATTTCGGTTATCGGTACTATCCAAAAGAAGATTCTCAGCGAACTGGCTAAGGGCGAACGTTCTAGCAACGGTTTCATTGACCGCATTTTGTTTGTGATGCCCAATCTGCAACAGAAGGCACGTTGGTATGACAAAGAATTGCCGGAGAATATCGAACAAGAATGGAATGCCATTATTGATAAGCTGATACAACAGGAGTATGCTCTCAATGAATTTGGAGAGATAGAACCGCATATTCTTCTTTTCACGGAGGATGCCAAGAGACGGCTTTATGAATGGCAGCACCACTTCTCAGAATTGTGTGACCGAGAGACAAACGACACTATCGTGAGTATCTATTGCAAGCTAGAAATATACATCATCCGCTTCTGCCTGATTATCCAATTAGCCCGATGGACTTGCGGAGAGTGTGATAAAACTTGTATAGACCTGTTGACAGTAGAACGAGCCATCAAACTGACGGAGTATTTCAAGGAATCCGCATTGAGTGTTCAAAACATCCTCAATGAAAATGCGCTCAACAGCCAACAACAGGCGATAGTCAATCTGCTTCCTCCATCCTTTACAACTGCCCAAGCTATACAGATAGCCGAGCAGAACGGAATGAAGGAACGCACATTTCAACGCTTTCTCAATGACAACATCGGGACATTGTTCCGCAAAGAGAAACATGGAGAATATTCAAAGATTAACCCGTGACATTTTTGTCGGTTTTGACACTTTCCAAACGAAAACGACAATAACGACAAAAGTGACACACCTAAAAAGAAACATACAATGAGTACACATAGATTCATATTAGAACCCTACAAAGGTATCAGCACTCGGCATACTTGCCCGAACTGCCACCGTCCAAGATGCTTTTCAAAGTACATCGATACTGAGAAGCAAATCCAGTTCCCAAAGTACGTAGGACGTTGTGACCATGAGCAGAAATGCGGTTATCACTTCACGCCTCGTGATTACTTTGAGCAGAATCCGTCAGAAAAAGAAAAGTTTGCGGAGAATAGTTTCAGAAGCTATGCCCCTATTAAGGAAACACGACCTATAGCCACATCCCACATTGATTTGGATTTAGTCAACCAATCATTGCGTGGTTATCCTGCGAACAAATTGTTTCAGTTTCTATCGGTTCAGTTCGGAGAAACAGAAACATTGCAACTCATGAAGAAATACAAAGTCGGCACATCCAAATATTGGGACGGTGCAACTGTATTCTGGCAAACAGACAATCAGAATAGAATCCGCACAGGTAAGATAATGCTTTACAATCCCGAAACTGGTAAGCGGATAAAAGAGCCATACAACCATGTCACTTGGGTACACTCCGTGCTGCACAAAGGCGATTACAATTTGAGACAATGCTTCTTCGGAGAGCATCTGCTTTCTGAAGACAAAAGCCGTCCTGTTGCACTGGTCGAAAGCGAGAAAACGGCACTCGTTGCCTCCTACTATCTACCGCAATTCCTATGGATAGCATCGGGTGGAAAGAATGGTTGCTTCAATGCCAACAGCCTATCCGTTCTGGCTGGAAGAAGCGTTGTATTATTTCCCGATTTGGGAGCAACAGACTATTGGCAGAGCAAAATCGGTTTGATGAAAAGCTATGGAATTGAAGTGCAGATGTTCGATTATCTGGAAGCCCATGCCAACGAAAAAGAGCGAAAAGAGGGATACGACATAGCCGATTATCTGCTCAAAGTGAAGCCCGACGAAGCTATCCTCCAACAGTTGATAAGAAAGAATCCAGTCCTGAAAACACTGATAGAAACATTCGATTTGAAACTCATCAGTGTACAACAAGACACTCCTCAACCGAAGGTGTCACAGCTCAAGAAACGAGGATTCAGACTTTGAAAACATAGAGAGAAAAATAGAGACTTTTTTACTGTAGCAAGTTAATGTCGGTGTATTACATTTCCCGACCACTTGCTCCTCAAAAAGTCTGAGGAGGCAGCTCCCGTTGGTCACAAATTATTCACTAAAAACAACTCAAATGGAAAAGAAATATACAATAACACTCCGCCTGTCATATCAGCAACACGCATGGCTTGGTGCGCTTTGCAGACGGAGCAAACAGACTCAAAGCGAAGTCATCCGTTCGCTCATCGAGAACGGTTCGGTACGTGAACGAATTACGCAAGAGCATATCCACATCATCCGGCAACTGATTGGTGAAAGTACCAATCTTAACCAGTTGGCAAGACAGGCAAATACCTACGGTTTCTTTGCCGTTGCGAACAGATGTGAGGGAATGGCTCAGCGCATTAATCAACTTATAAAACAACTGAAAGATGATAGGTAAGCAGACTAAAGGAACTTCGTTCGGTGGTTGTGTCCGCTATGTCCTCAAAGAGGAAAAATCTAAACTATTGGAAGCAGTCGGAGTAGAGGGGACACCCGAACAGATGGCAGAGCAATTTGAGTTGCAGGCATTACTCAACGACAAGGTAAAGAATATTGTCGGACACACTTCACTCAACTTCTCACCGGAAGACAGTGCAAGATTAAAGTCCGATGATGCTCTGATGCTGAACATAGCGCACGACTATATGAAACTGATGGGTATTGAGAATACGCAATACATCATTGCCCGACATATCGACCGTGAGCATCCGCATTGCCATATCGTTTTCAACCGAGTGGACAATGACGGCAAGACGATTAGCGACAAGAATGATTTCCGCAGGAATGAAAAAGTCTGCAAAATGCTGACCGCCAAATATCGCTTGCACTTTGCCAACGGTAAAGACCATATCAAAGAGGAACGCTTGCGCCCCTACGACAAGGCAAAGCACGAGATATACAAAGCATTGAAAGAAGAACTGCCCAAAGCTCATAGTTGGGAAGACTTGAAAGATGCGCTTGCCGACCGTGACATTGATATAAAATTCAAGGTCAGTCGGACTACACGAGAAATACAAGGTGTCAAGTTTGAGTACAACGGCTTTTCTTTCTCCGGCTCAAAGGTCAGCCGAGAATTTAGCTACCTGAATATCGACAACCGATTGGAAGAGAATGCTTGTGCATCCTTGTTGGAGTCAGCCAAACAGGAACCCAAACAGCAGAAAGAAGAGGTGCAGCAAAACGTCTCTCATTCCGATGATAGCTTTGGCTTCAATCTTGGTTTGCTAAACATCAATTCATCCTACGATGCCACTGCCGCAGAAGAAGCAGAGTTCAATCGCTTGATGAAAAAGAAAAAGGCTAAGCGTAAGCGAGGCTTTCATTTATAATCAATTTTTATTAACATTTTAAATTCTATTATTTATGGTTCAAAAAGATTTAATTCTTGATTTCAATCTCTACTTGTGTGAGAAGTTTGGCTACAGAGAAAGCTGTAGCGTGATGCCACATGCCAACGGCTTTTGTGTGGACATCCGTGAACGTGATTTAGACTGCTATATCCGCTTCTGGGAATATAGCTGTGGAAGAGGCAACTTCCCCGACTGGTCTATCATCATTGTGCGCAGTAACTTCAAAAAGAACCAAGAAGAAAGCCTGAAAGACTTGGCTCGGTTCTTCAAGGAGTACATGCCACGCTACGGTTACAAATACCTATGTACCGAAGATGATGACCACAAGTACTATCAGACACTTGGTTTAAAGTGTATAATGGACGGTTTTTGTCCCAATTATGCACTAGCACTGAAAGATTTGAATGTATGATACATGGCTTTAGAGTTAAGGAGGGGGATTTTCCTCTCCTTTTCTATATAGCATAAGATTTTATAACTATGATGTAAAAGTTAGCAAATCTATGATTATGGTGCGTTAATTACGTAATGATTTTAATACCTTTCACAAAATGCTAACAGATGGCGTATATCGTATATCCTGAAACTATTCCGTATGATAGCAAGAAATGCGATTATCTTTTTCGCCGTTCTCCAGATAGCAGTTTCCTGAAAAGTTGATGAATTTTCCCGAAAACATCATAGGTATATCGAAATAAATCACTAATTTTGCAAAATACGCAATACTAATAGCAGTTTTTACAAATGGGAAAAGATCTCAATCGACTAAAAGTGGTGCTTGCTGAAAAGAAGCGCACTAATAAATGGTTGGCACAAAAGCTTGGTAAAGACCCTGCTACGGTGTCCAAATGGTGTACTAATACAGCACAGCCTTCACTTGAGACACTTTCTGATATTGCCATGAGTCTTGAAGTTGACGTTAAGGATTTACTTCAATCGTCAATTAAGAAGCAGGATTATTAAGATGGATCAAGATGGACATGGCAATGACTTTAAACTTATGTAATTTTGTATATTATGGCTAACTTTGACATCGATAAAAAGCAGTTGCAGGATGAGGTTGTCCTTGATGACAACCAACTTGTCTGCGTCTTGACCAATTCTATAAAAACTGCCACAGAGAAAGAACTTCTTCTTCAATCTATAATCAACCAGATGGACGAGGAATATGAATTTAATCTTTCCGATATGAAACGCGACTATTCTTTCTCTTACGAAGATGATGAAGGTAAGAAAAAGCGCATGACTATAGACTTGGCAATATTTCGTCATGAAGCAGAGAAAGAACCGGAAAATATAGAGCGTATTTGTATTGTCTTTGACTCTAAGGCAAAAGAAAGCGATAAGAAGAAAGGAGTCGAGGCTACTCTTCATAAGGCACTGCAAGCTACGGGGTGTGACTTCGGAATGTGGACTAATGGAGATAAACAATTCTTTGCCTACAGAAAAGAAGATGAGATAGGCAATGAACGAATTGAAGATATTAGCGATTTCCCAGGTTGCGATGAAACCATAGAAGATCTTGAAAACATGGGTGATCGTGCCCAACCTCGTAAAGCTGCCAATGATACACTTATTCGAACGTTTAAGCGTTGTCATGACTATCTTTATGGCAACGAGGGTCGAAAAAAAGATGCGTTTTGGGAACTTCTTAATCTGATATTCTGTAAGATTTTCGATGAAAAACGTCGTTTTACAGATGCCGAGAAGGGGTTCAGTTATCGCCGCCAGTTCTGGGTTGGTGTCACAGAACAGAATACGCCTGAAGGTCAGGCTACAGTTGCCAAACGAATTAAGGATATCTTTGAAAGACTGAAAAAGGATGATCTCTTTAAAACAGTCTTTGACGGAAACGAGCAGATTAGTTTGTCTGACCGTGGCGTTGCGTATGTCGCATCGCAGATAGCCAAATACAGCTTCCTTGATGCTACTGTTGACGTGAAAGGCACCGCTTACGAGACTATCGTAAGTAATACTCTCAAACAGGAGGCTGGTCAGTTCTTCACACCACGCAATATAATAAAGTGTATGGTTGAGATTATGAACCCAAACCAGCATTGTCGTGTGCTCGACCCGGCTTGTGGTAGTGGAGGTTTTCTTGTAATGGTTCTGGATCATGTTCGTCGCCAAATTACACGCAATATCTATGCAGATCGTTCTGAAGCTGAGATTGATGCTCTCTCAAACACTGATGAGACAGTCAATAAAATCGTTCGTCAATATGCTGAGTCTATGATATTCGGGTTCGATTTTGACCCTGATTTGAAGAAAGCAGCAAAGATGAATATGGTTATGGCAGGTGACGGACATAGCAATATATTCAATATCAACTCACTTGAATACCCCTTTGGTTCATTGCCTGACCTCGAACGTATAAATGAAGCTGTCAGTACAAGCGTTGGACATAGGGGCGACTACGCAACATGTGACGAACATGCAGCCAAAGACAGTGCTTTCGGCAAGTTCGATATGATATTTACAAATCCTCCCTTTGGCTCAAAGGTCGAGGTTGCACAGGGCATTGTCGAGCACTATGACCTATCAGCATGGATAAAATCGCCAGAAGGATTGTTCATAGAGCAATGTTATAATTTCCTAAAACCAGGTGGTAAAATGGCGATAGTCTTACCTGATGGCATACTCAGTAACCCCAATACTGAGAAGGTTCGTGAATGGATACTTTCAAAATTCAAACTCATAGCCTCTATAGACCTGCCTGTAGAAGCATTCTTGCCTCAGGTTGGCGTTCAGGCTTCACTACTCTTCTTACAGAAAAAGATAGGCATTGAACTGGGTCAAAAGGAAGACTACGAAGTATTCATGGCAATAGCCGAAAAGGTTGGCAAAGACCGCCGAGGCAATCCTATATATAAGAGAGATGATGATGGCGCTGAAATTCTTTACCCAACAAAGAAGGAATGGGCAGCCCGTAATCGTCATGGAGAACTCATAACGCGAAGTCGTGTAGAACGAGTGCGCCGGCTTGATGATGACCTTCCGGAAATTTCAGAGGAATATAAAAAAATCATGGGGATATGAAAGCGTCAAAAATTCAACTAACAAGCATTGAGGATGCAAGTAGGCGATTTGACCCATCTTATCACCTGAGTGATGCAATAGTTGTTAAAAAGACTATTGCAAAATCCCCGTATCCGCTTTTGAAATTAAAAGAGGTGTCTTCAGGTATATTCAATGGAGGACGTTACAAACGAGTATACGTATCAAACCCAAAGCATGGATATAAGTTTTTGAGCAGTTCTGATATACTCGCTGCGGATTTGGAGTCCGTAAAGATGGTGTCAAAGCGTTATATGGGTGGAGTAAAGGAATTAGCCCTTGAAAAAGGATGGATTCTCATTACACGAAGTGGCACTATCGGAAAAACTGCGTTCGCTAACGCGAAACATGCTCAGAAGCTTGCTTCTGAGGATGTTATTCGGCTTAAGCCGAATAACATCCTCAGAGCTGGCGCGATATATGCGTATTTAGCATCCAAGTATGGATACATACTTCTCACGCAAGGTACTTTCGGTGCTGTAATCCAACATATAGAGTGTCCTTTTGTAGGTGAAATTCCAATACCAAATTTCCCAAAGACATTGCAGGAGAGTATTGATTTGTTGATTCAAGAATCAGCTCGTCTGCGAGAATCAGCCGCTGATGAGTTAGAGGCAGCAGACAAACTCTTAAAAAAGAAAGCCGGATTGCGGTCATTAACACCGGAAGACTATGATTACTTTGGTCAGCACAGCGCAACTCGGAAGCCAAGTTGCTTTACTCGAAAAGTATCTGAATTCGGTTCAATTACGTTCAATGCTTTTAATAATTCTGAACGCATCAAGGCTATTATCTCCTCTATTCCAGAGAGTCATTTAACAATAAAGGATGTAATTGAAAACGGTGAAACATTTTCATCCACAGGAGCTCCAAGTATTGAAGTAAAGCCCCATTGTGGCATTATGCTGATTAACCAAAAGGATATATTTGATACAATTGTTACGGGCAAATATATTTCGAGGAGAGGTGTAAAAACTGACAACCTTGTCAAATATGGAGAGGTCTTAATTGCAAGCGATGGAACTCTCGGTGAGAATGAGACATTTTGTCGAGCCATATATGCCAACGAAGATTTAGAAGGTGCTTTCATATCAAGTCACTTTATTAGAATGAAGTCAAATGATAAGGTACCCGCTGGATATTTATATTGTTGGCTAAATTCAGACTATGGATTCCGCCTTATTAGACGGACACAAGCTGGGACCAAGATATGTCATCCAATAAATCGAATGTTTCTCGACATCCCTGTTCCAATTCTTGCAAAGGAAGACATGAACAAGATTGATCGTATGGTCAGAAACGCACATACAAAACGTCATCTGGCTAACGAGAAAGAATTGAAAGCCATAGCAATGGTAGAGGCTGAGATTGAGAAATGGAATTAGAACAATAGATAACACCAATCATACCAATGGCAAAACTTTGTACTCCAATACATAGCCCTGGACCTGTGAACGCCGGAGAGAAGCATTTATTTGACTTCCTTCAAGTTAACTTGCCTGACAGCTATTACATCATACCCAATGGCGAATATCCCTATATCAATCCGAATGGGGGTACTCAATTCATGGAGTGCGACTGCATCGTGGTTGCTCCCCATGCAATCTATCTTATCGAAAACAAGGACTACAAAGGCCGTCTTGAAGCATACGATAGCGCATGGTTTCATAACGACCGAGAAATTAAGAACCCCATTAAGGGTGTTACATTCAAAGGCAAAGTCCTCAGCGACTATCTCAAACGCAAGAACGGACGTTGGAAAGCTGCATGGATTGAATCTATTGTGACCCTAAGTAACCTTAATCAGAACAAATCAGGATTTGAGGTCGGCTCTGCCAGCGACAACAAAACATTCCTACTCAATGATGAACTTATCAATTTCATTAAGGAGCCTGACAGGTTGCCTCACTATGTCCCAGCAAGTGCGATTACGTCTTACCAATTCGATATTACCGATTATCTTATGGGTAGCAGTGTTAGTCGGGCTCACGTCCGCACTAATGTCTGTGGTATGATTATCGACGAGATACTTGATACTACTGATGATTATATAGAATACCTTTGCCATAAGAAATTCCCAACTGACAAAAAGTATAAGGTTCGCGATTACGCCTTAAATCAGGCCGGTATGTCACCTGTTCAGATTGAGAAGCATGAAAAGCTGGTTCATAATGGTGAGATTACCGAGGACTTTCTTCCTGACAATACCGGGGTAATCATTAAGAGTCGGTTTGAGTCGGAGGAGAATCATTATTATGTTATAACTCCCTATCAAGATGACCGTTCTCTGCGAAGTGAGATGGCTCGCAACACATTCACGGAATTGGATAAGATTCAGATTTTATTGAATGTTGCTGAGGCTCTATCCTTAGCTCACGAACAGAATGTGATACATAGAGACGTGCGTCCGGAAAATATTTTTATCCAATCTGACCGCAGGGCTGCGCTTGCTAATTTTGGGTTGGCATATAACGAAGCTCACGATGACGCAAGCTTTAATGTCACTGTAGATTTAGAGGATTTCGACTTGAATGCCTATACTTCTGAAGATGTATTTATCGGGGACTATTCTGCAGCATCGGATGTTTATTCTTTCGGAGTTCTTGCCTACGAGCTGATGACTGGACAGAAGTTTCCGTTCGACAATTTCAAAGAGTTATTAATGAAGGGTGGTAAACTTCCAAAAGATTCGCTACCCTCTGCGGTGAATTCTAACGTTGAGAAATGGGTAGATGAACTTTGCGAAAGAACAATAGTTGTTGATCCGATTGAAAGATGGGCCAACATAGATGAAGTACGCCAATTCATCTTTGAGAACGGTATAATTGCCCACACACAGCAATACTCTGTTCCTGAAGCCAATGAAAATCTTAATGACTTAAAACCGACAGACCGCATTACCAACGACATAGTCCTTGGTGAAATGCTTGGCGAAGGTGGATTCTCAAAGGTTTTCAAAGCAAAACACCAATATCAGCCTGGAGCTTTATATGCCGCCAAAATATTCAAGGAGGGCGTAAGCCCACAAGTGACTGTTGATGAATTCAAGGCATTGAATGACCTGAATCATCCGAACATAGTGAGATTCCGTGGAAACGGGACAACCAATGGTGGGTTGTTCTATACTCTTATGGACTATGTTGATGGGACAGACATTCGCCGCTATGCGAGTGGCGATACATTCCTTTCTCTCACACTGATGAAATCATTTCTCAAACAAATGATTTCAGCTCTTGTGTATATACAGGAAAAACAGCCACCAGTAATACATAGAGACATCAAGCCTGAAAATATAATGTATCGTAAAGATGGGTCGTTCGTGCTCATCGATTTCAACATAGCTACAAACAAGGAAGGAGATCGACATAAGGTAGGAACTTATCGTTATGTGGCACCTGACCTGACAGTCGGCAGCAAGATGAATTGGGACTTAGGTGCAGATACATTTGCTCTCGGAGTTACGGCATATGAATTATTGAGCCATATCTATCCTTGGGGAAATAGTCAGACACCTATTCTTGACCAGACTCCGGTCAACATTCTTGACAGGAATCACCTCATATCCGATAAGTTCGCAAAATTCATAATGAAGGCTTGCGAAACACGAAAGGAGAATCGATTCCAAAACGCAAAAGAGATGCAAGAGGCATTTGATGCTCTTGAACGTATAGATTCTTCTATTGAATTTTATAGCAAGGATGGAACAGAATACAATATTGTCGATTATATTAATTCTCTCTATAGTCAGAGTGAACGAGGTAATGCCGGAACTCGTGCAGGATTCAAGAATGACAACATTCTTGACAAACTGACATATACTGAGACGCGCCTCGACACCAAACTTTTAGAAGACATCAAGCATGGTGACTATAAGCTTATAATCATAACCGGTAATGCTGGCGATGGCAAGACCGCGTTTATACGTCAGGTTGAGAACGCTGGAACAGACCTCAATTATGTCGAGTCCCGCAATGGTGCAAAATTCCGTCTGGGTAGCGTCATGTTTGAAAGTAACTACGATGGTTCTCAAGATGAGCATAACCTAAAGAATAACGATGTTCTGGCAAAGTTTTTTGCGCCATTCATTGGTATTGAGGACTATCGATGTGCTGTGGAGGGCCGCATAATAGCTATTAATGAAGGTCGATTGATGGAATATCTGGAGTCAACTCCGGAACTTACGGGATTACATAATGCCATTGATGAATACTTTTACAAAGAGGGTGTGGCTACCCTCCCTGACGGAGTCATGGTTATTAATCTTAATCTTCGTTCGGTCACTGCCCTTGACGACAATGGGGATTCCTTGTTGCGTAAACAGGTAAAGGCTTTGACCGATAAAAAACTTTGGAACAAATGTCTGGGATGTCCGATAGCCGACCGTTGCTTCATAAAATATAACGTCGATTCACTCAACGACTCGGCTGTTGGCAACGAGATAATAAAGCGCCTGGAGTGGATAGTCCGCACAATAGTATATAAACGTGAGCTCCATATAACCATGCGTGATTTGCGCTCAATTATAGCGTGGATGCTTACCCGTGATTATACGTGCGCAGACATGCCCCACCTTATTGAATTATTAGATAAGGCAAAAAGAGAATACGACGAGACACCGGAAGATGCGACTGACGAGGAAAAGAATAATCGCAGAATCAGATATGAACTTGAACGGCAAAGGTGGTGGACGCGCTATTATTTCAACATAACAGCGCCTGAACATTCATGGTTTCCCAATCAGCACTCCGAAGACAGAGTTGTAAAACTTCTACGTGAAACAGATATTGCCAATGTCGCAATACCAGAGCTTGACCGGAATCTCTATTTTAGCGAAAAAAATGAAAGAGATTATCTTTCATTCGCAGAAAGAACAGCGTCCTTGATACCATCTTTCAATGACACTATGGAGCTAAAGCCATCATATATGATGAGTGAGAGTGATGTCCGACTGTTGAAATTACGTCACCAGACATTTATTCGTCACCAGTATTTTGAGGGTGCATTCCTCAACGATAAAGACGGATTCATGAAACGTCTTCCTTTCCAGTCAATCGGTAGATTTGTCAATAACCTCAATCAGAAAGGCGATGACTTGGAGACTGTGAAGAATGATTTGGCTTACGCTATCTCATGTAGTGAAGGATGCTGGAACAGGGAGCTATCAAAAGAATACTTACTTCTTTCATCATCCCGTGTTGCTGATCCAAGCGCAAAGAGTTATCGTCGATTCCCACTCAAAGACTTCGAAATGGAAGTTGATACGAATGATAAACTGACGACGTATCTTGAACATGAGAATTGTGCATTTGTCTTTCGTAGCAAGACAAAGAAGCATATTCAGCTTAATGTATCGCTCGAACTATACGAAATGCTCTCATATATTGAGAATGGTTTTAGTCCTTCGGTAAGCGATCTAAAAGGCAGGTTTATCGAGTTACAGGTATTCAAGAACCTGCTTGAAAGCGAAACTTATACAGAAATCATCGTGACTAACAACGAAAAGGATTATTATCGCATACGCCTTAATAAGAGAACGATGCGTATTGTTGTAACACGACTTGAAGCAGAGGAGGATAAAATATGAAAATGCCGATACTCTCACGCGAGGAGCGTGTATTCCGTGAGCCGTCGATATTCGCTGTTGACATGAAGGCCGTTACATTGGATAATGTTCTGGTCAATCTCTTCATGCTAATGCGAAACAATGGTGCTCGAATAAAACTAAAACTTGCAAGGAATGCTACATTCCATGACGTAAATACCCTTAAAGAAAAGTATTTCAAGACCTTAGAGACGCGTCAAGAACTTGTTGGCTTTTCGGACTATCCAGAAGCGATAGAAAGTTGGTTGCGTAGTAGCTTGGTTAATATGGTTTTTCGTGGAAAAGCTAAGGAAAACATATCCTCCATGCGTCCTCTCCACCTGGAAAGCTATCGAATCCGTAATCAGAAATACACTCGTGATTACAATACTGCGGACCAGATTTTCATCATGATCAATCAACGTCCAGAAGTAAGGGATGCTTTAAAAACTTATATGTCAATCGGCTGGGACAACTTCAGTAGAAAACTTGTTGATAATCCTACGCTTGATATTGATACGGCCGGGATGCTTCATCTGATTAAAATGGTTGATATTGATCCAAAGGTGGTCAATGTCATAGCCGATATTAGTCCACTTTTGAAGAAACAAGCTGACCTATATTGTGACGATGTAGTTCGGCTACTTGCATACCAAAATAGTATGCCTCGAAGTGTATTTATTGATTATCTTAGGATTCTTACAGGTTTTCATCTCGCATTATACTTTCATCAACTTGTTTATCAGCTTCCCAAAATGGTCGATGCTGGTTCTGCTGAAGAATCTGAGGGCTGGAGTATGGTTGTTGATATGACGGATAGACTTGAAAGCGATATTTCAGATATTGCATGTGCAGATATGCAACATCTCCTCGATGGCATGTTGAATTATATCAAAGCCTCATACACAATCAAGGCTGTAAGACGAATGCCGGGAGCAAGTTTGGAATCTATGAACCAAATATTTCATCGGATTAAAAATTATGATGCAAGCATAGATGCATATTTTCAAGTACGACTTTCGGATGTCCTTAGCAACTATGATAAAGAAGCTAAAACAGAAGAAGAACGAGAGGATGCAAGAACGTACAAATCTGAATTAGAAAATTATCTACAATTTGAAGATACAGCACTCCAAAAATATGTACTGTGTCTCATGAATGTAGGTGCTTCTTACCAATTGAAATATGGTCGTCAATTTCTTGATAATGTTTCAATGAAAAATACAGAGTCAGCCCTGATGATTGATGGACGAAGTCGAAAACACCAGCGCCGAGGCGCAATTGGCTCTAAACTTTTGGAGGTTCTTGTGCAGCTTCTTGTACTTACACCAAAAGATGGTGGAGGGTTCAGTAGTAATCCGCTAAGCATCCGACAGCTCATAAAGAGTATCAGAGACCGATATGGGCTTATTATCGATGGTAGTGACGAACCCCGCTTTTCCGATGCAGATGTAAAGACCCACATGGCATTCAAAGCCAATGTTGATGCGCTAAAGAGTAAGCTCCGCCAGATAGGGTTCTATACAGACCTTAGCGATGCTTCATCACTACAGAAGATACGTCCCAGATATAAATTCAACGATTAATAGCGAACTCAATGGATTTACGAAGAGAATATTATAATCGGATGCAGGACATTTTCATGTCCTGCTATGGCAATATCATAGAAAATGCCTCTGACGGACATTGCATGAAAGTCACGGGATTTCCTTTGGAAGTCTTACCCGAATTGAGAAATAAAATCAATTCGCGTGAGACGCAAGCAGAGTGTTATATTCTTTCTGAAACTCTTTCAGGAAGCGAATATATTACACCCACAAAACTCATTGAGCTTCGCAACGACTTGACCAAGCCAATTTTGATACTCATTCCGGTCAACAGCAGTACGTCTGCCGAAGACTCATACGGTAATGCAACATTCCAAGATCTAAGTGTGAAAACACTGGATTTCATGTTGTTCAAATCGTTATTGAATGAAACCGATGGCAACAAGACAATCAAGACAGTGTTGCAGTATGCCGAAAAGAATTTAAATGTTTCGGTCAATGACAAGATTAATTATCTGCTTTATGTTGTCTTATCCGGACTTACCGACAAGGAAATAGGCAACGGAATATTTTATCTGGGTCTTATTCCGGATGAGAAACTCGCTCAAAGGAAAGAGTATACGCCATCGTTCTTAATGAAAAACGATGACTGCATCAGCGTCATGTCTGATTTCTCATCGACCATTGCAGACCGGGTTGTTGAGCTGCCCATCAAAGCGAACTCACTTCAGAAGGATGTCGCAGCTTTCCTTAAACAGAATAGTAGACTAAACACTCGCATAGGGTTATGCCAACAAATTCTAGAAAGCCCATCATTAAATTTTTCCAAGTGGGAAGGGGTTCTTGCAAATGTCCTTGAACTTGGCAAACTACATATTGTAAAAGTTGACTTAGGAGGTAAATCTTATTCTCTTGTCGATGGAGACTCAGAAGTGTTGGTTGACCCAAAGAAAGGGGCAAAAGTAAAACTCCGTATTTTCTTTTCGCCAAAGCCCAGCCAGTATGAAGAACTAAAGAAAGTTCGTATTGCACTGATGAATGGGGACGGTTTTTACAAGGAGCGAGACCTCTTGACAAAGAAAGTTTCGGATAATCAACGAGACTATCGAGACTTATCATTTACCATCAATCCGGAAACATTTGATAATGGGTCATACTTTTTCCATGTGTTTGCAGAAGATGAAAACGGAACAGTCCTGAATACCAAGGACGAATTTATCGAAGAGGCTGTTCAGCAAGAATGGATTGAAGAGGAGACAAAAGATGAAGGTATGTCCAAAGAGGATTTCCAGCAACAACGTCGTAAGATGCTTACTTCTGATTCTACTACATTCTTCTTAAGAAATAAAGATGTAGATGATGAGTCAGACGGTGAAGAAATCGGTACACGTATGAAAATACGCAATGTACTGATGGCTTATTTCCGCTACAGAATTGAGCTGAATCGCAAAGGTCTCGAACTTACTGTGCCGAAGCGTGTTGCTATTGTTGAGAAGAATGGTAAGGTGTCAAAAAACACATCTGATGATGAACTGCATAGTTGGCAGGAAAGTACCCATCTTGAAACCTTCCAGTTGAGGTATGATGCTGACAACAACTACCAGATTCCTCTGTCCAAGAAACTTCTTGTACTACAACGCGCCCTTCTGAAAAAGGGAGATCAGTTGTCTTATGTCGAGGCAGAAATCAGCGACAATTATACCGATGTCCAACTTAAATCCGCGTTTGTAGTTCCAGTCAACGTTAATGTACCTCAATCGTTGATTGATGCTCGAAAAAATCTATTTAATGCAATCAGACAATCGGCTCCTAACAATACCGGTGTAGTCGAAACATTTGAGGTATTTAAACACATTGATGAAATCAAGACTTATGTGAGCGAATATAGAGCATGGCTTTCAAGTGTTTTATCTGAGAATGTAGAATCAAATAAAGCTGTCAAATTACAATCAATAGACACAGTTTCTCTTGAAGTTGAAATGCCTGACGGTAGAACTGCGCACACAAATATTATTACTCCGCTTCATCCTCTGCGACTCGCTTGGCTCGTAAATATTTACGAACAATACGAAGAATGGGAATCGCAGACACATAATGATTCTCGTTATCGCAAACCGGATGTCTGGTATAAAAAATTGGACAAACTTTTCTATGGTGAGCTAAATCCGGAAATTGCTCCTCTTGTACTTCTGGATGAGAAACGTACAGGATACATGCAGTACGTCGGAGAACTATGTTTCGGCTGGGGTTTATACGCCAATCCACTTCAGGACAAAGACGATACTTTCTCAACTGGGTTCCGTCAACTAAAAGCTTATCTGTCTCAGTTATTCAATATTGGTATACAGTATCGTATCGACAGCGATGTAAACCAAAATATGGTTTACCGATTATTGCACAAATACATTACTCAGCATCCTTATATCAACAAACTCATTATAAATCTGTTTAATGCTGGCGATGCGTCGGTGTTTGCAGATAACCTTGTGAGAATAGAGAGAGAAACAACCGGCAATGTCTTTGATATACATTATGAAATTCGTTTATTCTGCAACGATAAGCGTTTCCCCCAAGGTGAAGCCCTGAAGGAACTAATGAATCCCGAAACATCTGTGTCAGAGGAAGCTGAAAACTTCTCGCAGGCGGATGACAATCGTCTGTTTCCTAAATTACGTTTTTCGATCAATAGCATTGACGAATTTGTGAAAGCCCCTATGCGTTTCCCTGCGCATATGTCTTTTCTTATAAACCCGTTTCCGACCCAAGCATCATTGAAAAGGAGTAAGACAATTCAGTCGTCATTCTATCTTAATGGTGTTGTGATGCGTCCTATTGTTCAGGTTGATAATGTAAGCGAAGGTTCAGAGATACAGTGGCAAAGGTTTATCTCGGATATACCAATGCAGAACGCCACCATGTTTGCCGCTGAATTTCAGAATTTATTCGGCAATGTGCAGAGTCTTATTGGCACAAGCATGACGTCTGACCATGAGTTGTCTGTGCCCTCTCTGACACTTAATATAAAGGATTCCAATTCTGAAATGCTATCACTCGTTCATGATGTGAGCGACTGGGTTGTAACATTCGACAAGAATATGGGACCGGAGTTTTATGATATGCCTTGCAAGGCTGGAGAACAGCCATATCTGCTAGACTACATACCAAGTGCTGAACTGAATGGCATTTCATCATTCTTGACATGCCGCCCGACGTCAGAAATAGAGGGAATAATGGCTCCGCATTTCAAGAACTTTGGAATAGATGTTAGCGATAAAACATCATTCCTGGAATTGCTCTCTGACATACGCTCTGTCAGTAGCAGTATGATAATGCAACTGGAAAGCAGTCGTAATAAAGTGTTTGAAGTGCTCGGCACTACTCTTATGAAACGAATGTTGAAAGGAAAAGGTCTTCTGGAGGATTCTTTCATCGTTCCTATAGATCTACATCAAAATCTATTTGCTGACTTAGATTCCGATTCCGGAGAGCGTGCTGATGATTTGTTGGTAGACTTCCATCCTTCAAAGCGAGAGATTGTATTTACGGTAATTGAGATAAAGTGCCGTCAGAATCTCTCTGATGACGAATTGTTTTCTCTCCAAGAGAAAATGCAAAGTCAGATAAAGAATACAATTCTGGCACTTCGCACAAACTTTGATCCTGAATTTAAATCTCCGGACCGACTTGACCGAGAGCTGCGCACTATAGAACTGCAATCGTTATTGCTGTTTTATTCTCGTCGAGCTGCACGTTATAAGTATCTTAACGAAGAAACGGCTAAAGAATACGAAGAATTCATTCTGTCGCTCCAAAACGGAGACTACATAATTCGTTTTAAGAAGATGGGATTCATTTATGAGTTTCAGAGTGATACCTATCAACGCAAAGATGTTCTTAACGATACCATTTTCTATATCCTTGGTAAGCCAATGATTGAGATGATAATTGAAGATGTGGATAGTCTGAGAACCGTTGATGTCGTTCGCGCTGCTGCTGATGAGGACATGAAGACAGAATTTGAGACATCAGATCGAATCCTGCGTGAAAACTCATTCCATATCAACAACGATGTAGAGGATATAGCAGATATTCAAGTTAAGCAACGGGTTAAGATGCTATCATCATCGGAAATTGAGCATGTAGAGTCGGAAGCGGAGAAAGATAATAATAATACTGAAATCAATTCTATTCCGAACGGCGAGTCCAATTCTTCAGATTCATGGCATACTACGGGTATCATTGAAACAGTTGAAATAAAGCCAGACCAGCCGCTGCCTCCAGTTGAAACCAAGCCGAAAGATAATATGCCTCCTGATACGGCAATTCTGAATAAGCCCAAAAACTATGTTGATCCAGTTGTCTTCGACCCCAATTATATCCAACCGACTTATGATATTCTTATCGGCAAAACAAGCGGGAGCGAACAATATGGTATTCTTGGCGAAAGCATTAACGGTCATCGTAAGATTGCCATAGATTTAAGCGAAACTAACACTATAAGTCTATTCGGAGTACAAGGCGGCGGAAAGAGTTACACAATTGGGACCATTTCAGAGATGACATTGAAGCAGTTCTCTAATGTAAACCTACTTCCTGGACCAATGGCGAGTGTTATTTTCCATTACTCGGAGAGTCCGGACTATGCACCAGAGTTTACTTCTATGGTGTACCCGAATGACGAAACCGGTCAACTAAAAAAACTCAAAGACGTGTATGGCGCTGATGCTGCTCGTATTGAGGACGTGATCATGCTTTGCCCTGCGGATAAGGTTGAAGAGAGAATGGAAGAGTATCCTTCATTGATGATTCATCCTATTAAGTTCCACTCAACGGACCTTAATGTACAGGACTGGCAATTCTTGTTGAAGGCTGTAGGCAATGATTCAACATATATCGCCCAGCTCAAGCAGATTATGAAAGCTCTCAGAAAGAATCTGAATATTGACGCACTTAAAGAGAGTGTGGATAATTCAGGCCTCCTTTCTGCGACGCAAAAATCTCTTGCAAAGCAACGCCTTTCTTTCGCAGAAGAATACATAGATGACACAATAAAGCTCGGTTCTCTTTTGCGTCCTGGTCGTCTCATTATCGTTGACCTCCGTGATGAATGGATTGATGAAGATGACGCTCTCGGACTATTTGTCATTATGCTTAATATATTCTCCGGAGTAAAAGAATTCAAAGGTAGGAAGTTTAATAAATTCATCGTGTTTGATGAAGCTCACAAATATATGGGCAATAAAGATTTGACAAGTACTATCGTGACTGCTATCCGAGAGATGCGTCATAAAGGTGTGTCAATGATGATTGCCAGTCAGGATCCGATGAGTCTTCCAACTCAAATCATTGAACTTTCTTCTGTTGTGCTCTTGCATAAGTTTAATAGTCCTCAGTGGGTTAAGCACATTCAAAAGTCAATTACCCAATTACAATCTCTTTCATCGTCAGACATGGCATCTCTTGTTCCGGGAGAAGCTTATCTTTGGGCAACAAAGGCTACTGATAAAGGTGTCACCCTACGTCCTATGAAGATAAGCACTCGACCAAGAGTGACTAAACATGGTGGCGATACGATTAAAGCCATATGATAATAATAGAATATACCAACATAGGTCGTAGAGCACAGAATCAAGACTTTGTTCTCTCCAAAAAAATTGGAGGGAGCAAAGCCTTATATATTGTTGCAGATGGCATGGGTGGTTACTCTGATGGATCTATTGCTGCAAAAATTGCAGCAGAAGAGATAGCAAATTTTATCATACAGGGCAAATCCATACCAGAGTCCGTGCTGAATGCAAACGCCGAATTAAGCAGGGCTATTCGTGAACGAGGCGTTTCCAAGATGGGATGCTGTTTTGCTGGGATTGAAGTTGACGGCTATATAGGTAACATTTTTTGGATTGGAGACTGCCGTGTATATCAATTTCGCAATGGGCAACAAATTTACGTTACCCAAGATCATACAATGATTGCGGAAATGGAGAAACATGGTAAGGTTACTTATTCTCAACGAGAGAGATACGGACATATAGTGTCACGCGGATTTATGGGTTCAACAGAAGACACTGCAGAAGAGCACAAGATTCTATTACTTCCCGGTGATGAAATTATGTTGTGCTCTGACGGTTTACATAAGACTATGCCTATTGATGTATTGTTAGAAATGATTCATCTTGGTACTCTTGATTTAAAAGATCGCAATGAGAATTTTGATGACAATCATTCGTTTATCTATATAAAAGTAGATTAATTCTGAATATATTACATTAAATGCTAAACTTCGACGAATATCTCCAGCAGAGCGAGCCACAAAAGCGTGAAAAAGGTTATGCGTGGCAAACGGCAATAGGACTTCAAGCAGTAGATGGCTTGAAGCCCTCCGAATATCTTATTGAAACTGCTCGTAAGCATATTGAGGGGGATATAACCATTGATGAAGTACAGCAACTTATCAAGAGTTACTATGACTCAAAAGATATTCGTACTGAAAAGGACAACGAAACAGAAGAAGCCGATAAAGTTTCTGCCAATATAACCAAACTATTGAATGAGCGTTCATTTGCTTTTACCGTTGCAGGATTGAGTGCCATTCATCGAAGGATATTTGATGGAGTATTCAAGTTTGCCGGACAAATCAGAGATTACAATATAACAAAAAAAGAATGGGTACTTCGTGGTGACACCGTATTCTATGTATCTGCTCCCGACATCCGCAGAGCCATAGAATATGACCTTGAACAAGAAAAGGTGTTTGATTATACAGGATTAGATATAAGCCAAATAGTAAGTCATATTACCCAATTCGTATCCGGGTTGTGGCAGATTCATCCGTTTGGAGAAGGCAATACCCGAACAACAGCAGTGTTTACCATCCAGTATTTACGCTCAATGGGATTCAATGTCGAGAACAATCTTTTTGCCAATCATTCTTGGTATTTCCGTAATGCTTTGGTTAGAGCCAATTATCAAAATATACAAAAAGGCATCAAAAGAGAGTCTGTGTATTTAGAACGATTCTTCCGCAACCTATTGATAAGAGAAAACAATGAATTGAGGAATCGTTTCATGGTGGTTAATGCACCCGAAGATATGGCTATCTCCACCCCGACAAGTACCCCGACAAGCTCAAATAATCCATTGCAGATAAATAATGAGAATATCAGCCGCTTAATAAAGGCTATTGCAAACAATACATTATCTGTCAAAGAGATAATGGCTTCCATAGGATTAAAGAACCGTGAGAATTTTATGGAATATTCACTGAATCCCGCCATGAAAGAGGGATTTGTTTCTATGCTCTACCCAGACAAGCCCCGTCATCCTCGTCAGAAATATCTGTTGACGATTAAAGGATTGGCGGTGTATAATTCCAACAATCTGAAATAATGATGAACGAGAATAATATACCCCCTATTCAATCCGACTTTGAACAGATTAAAAAGCAAGACGAAAACGGTTCGGAGTATTGGACTTCTCGTGAGTTGTGCACCGCATTAGGCTATAGCACATACCCAAAATTCAATCGTACTCTAAACAAAGCTATCGCTATAGCCAATAAGAAAGGTTGTAACACTACCGAGCATTTTAATCCTATGTTTGAAATGGTCAAACTAAGTTCTGGCTCCTTTCGTAAGGTAGAGAATATACATCTATCACGAATTGCTTGTTTGATGATTGCGGAAAATGCCGATAGCAAGAAGCCACAAGTGCAGATGGCAAGAGAATATTTCAAACAAGAAATATCAACTCCTGAATTAATCGGCAATAGCTTATCATCCAATATATTGCTATATAAGACGAAACAAGGAGAAAGTCGTATAGAGGTCATCTTCAATAATGAAACATTTTGGATGCCGCAAAAGCGAATGGCCGATTTGTTTGGTGTTGAAACGAATACGATCAATAACCATCTGAAAGAGATTTTCAAAAGCGGAGAATTGGAGGAGAGTTCAGTTATTCGAAAAATTCGAACAACTGAATTTGATGGCAAGAACGATGATACATTGCTCTACAATTTGGATGCGGTTATTGCCGTTGGGTTTCGTGTGGGCAGTTATCAAGCGAGCCAATTCCGGATGTGGGCGACATCGGTGCTAAAAGAAATGATCATAAAAGGATTTGTATTGGATGATGAGCGCTTGAAACAGGGCAAACATTTTGGCAAAGATTATTTTGACGACCTATTAGAACGTATCCGAGAAATACGAGCTTCAGAACGTCGGTATTATCAGAAAATCACCGATGTCTATGCCGAATGTAGTGCCGATTATGACCCTAAGGCTGAGACCACCCTACAATTCTTCAAGAGGGTGCAAGATATGATGTATTGGGCAACTTCCCATCAAACGGCAACCGAAATCATCTATTCAAGAGCAGATGCCCAAAAGCCCCACATGGGACTTACCACGTGGAAAAACGCCCCTGACGGCAGAGTCCAAAAGTCGGATACTTTTATTGCCCAGAATTACTTGTCCGACACAGAGGTCTCTGCCTTCAATCGTCTATCAACCACTTTCCTTGATTTGGCCGAACTTCGTGCCGAACGGCAAATCATCTCCACAATGGCAGATTGGAAAAAGCAATTGGATGATTTCCTGACTCTATATGAGTATGATAAATATAATGAGGCTGGCACCATTTCTGCCGAACAAGCGAAAGAAAAGGCATACGCTGAATATGATAAATTTTGCTTGATTCAAAACGAAGAGTATCTTTCGGATTTTGATAAAGAAGTCAAGGTATGAAAAGAAAGAGGGTTGTTTGGTCATTAGCAGAAATGTAAATACACAATCAACTGAAAATCAATTTATGTCAAAAGCAAAGCTAAAAAAACACCTGTTGTCACTTACTAAAGAACAGATAACCGATATTGTTCTTGAACTATACGATGCACGTAAAGAGGCAAAAGATTATCTGGAGTTTTATCTTGCCCCAGATTGTAATGCTGAATTGGAAAAGAGCAAGAAAACTATCCGAAATGAGTTCTTCCCAACTCGTGGATTTTCCGAAAAGCCGTCATTTGCCAAATGTAGAAAAGTCATTTCCGATTTTCAAAAGCTAAAACCGGAGCCAACTTTTATTGCCGATTTAATGTTGTTCTATATCGAACAAGGATGCGAATACACACTTGAATTTGGCGATATGTGGGAACAGTTCTATACAACACTGGAGGGAAATTTCGACAAGGCTATGCGCTTTATCTTTCTCAACGGATTGTTAGCCAATTATTACGAACGGATTGAAAAGCTTATTGATAGCGTATCGGATTGTGGCTGGGGATTTTATGATACATTGCAAGATATTTATTCTGAATATCGGTAGTGGTTCTTAATCCAACACAAAAAGTAAGGAACTGAACCTGTGTACCTAATGCACAGATTTAGTTCCTATCCCTTTAAATTACTCCATTGATTCCCGAATAATACGCAAAGTTTCTTTCTTATACTCCTTGCGGTTATATTCCAGACCTCTACACATCCAACAGCTACACGGAGTACCTGCCGTTTTATAAACTTGCGCCCATCTGTCTTTTGCCAACTCAAACCAATGAGGATGTTCATAATAGCTTCCATCCTCACGAATGATGCAATGACCATAAGCGGCATACAGAATCATACGAGCCTTAAACACGCGAGCCATTTGTTGGCGTCTCCACAATTTGTTTCTTTTGTCCATCGTCTCTTTCTATTAAAGTTAGGATGAACAATGATGTTATTTTGGTGAGACTTAATATATCCATAGCATTGTGTATTTTTACCGTTTTATAGCTTTTGTGAAAGTCTCGCAAGCCGTTCCTTCAACAATTCGCCATACTTTTCCTTTAATTCAGCACTTAGGAAAGAGCTTTGAATGACAGTCTCAAACTTGGGCAATAGTTTGATATACTTATTTATCAGTCGTTCTACAATCACATTCTCTATACCCAACGTAGCTGCTGACCTGATAAAATCCTCTCTTTGAAGTTTTTTCTTCCGACCATTCAAGGTCAATGCCAACTCCTCGTCATCTTTGGGATTGATGATAGCCGCATTTAGCAAATCATAGGCAGGGGTTAAACGTATCTTATCCGCCACCTCATACAAAGAGAAGTTTTTCAGGTGCATGTCGTTATTTCCTGTCAACCAAGAGAAAAGCACCAACTCAAAGAAATTGGTAACATCCATTTTAGGTAAAGACGAGTATTTCAAAACAGCCTTGCCGATACGTTCATAACTACTTTTGTATTTATGCTCTGTTAGCCTTTCCGTCAGTTGGCACATATCCTCCATCGCAATCTTCTCTCCGTCAGAAGTCCTGTCAATCCGGCGGGTAAGATAGCATAACGTATCGTCTGCCATCCGCATCAGCGTATGAGGAACTACCTCAATATGTGCCACCTCTGCAAGGTGCATGGTTAAATCCTCAACCTCAGGCATCATTTCATATTGCGAGGTCTGTGGCTTACAAATATAACCGCCCCATAGTCCGACAATAGTCAATCGTTTGCTACCCTCATGCTCTTTCAAATGCAAGGACAACTTCGGCTGAACTCCGGTCAAAGAGGTTTGGTCTTGAATGATTTGCAAAGCAAGTTGATCAAGTTGTTCTGTCGTATAATCAAGAATTGGCAATGTTGTTGTTCCGAAGAACTTCTTTATGCAAGCCGTGTGCATGTCCTTTTCCCCTTTTAAGAGCGGACGATAACAATATAAGCAATTACACATAGTTTTCCTCCTTTTCTTCCAAAGGAATAACGCTTACTGCTCCGATACAATCCTTGCAACATGTCAGCAACAACGACATCCGATCAAGAATACTGATGTCTGTATTCCGCAATGCAACATCCAACAACCATCCTTCAGGAATCAAACCGTCGAAATATGGAAACAGCACAGGACTTGTATATGCTTCCTCCTGTAAAGGCAATGTCATGCTAACTGCCTTTGCCTTTTCAAGAGAGGCAAATAGGTAGTGATTACCAACGATTAGCATATATCATCAATGATTATTAAGACGTTCATTTTGAGAGCATTTCTTGTTATCCTTATAAGCGATAGTTATCGTTTATAAGGCTTTTTCAGCTCATTTTTGTACCGTATTTGTTACTCGCTTTTGAAGCCTTGTTTCTCACTAGCAAGGTAGTGGAGATTTGAGACACAGTGAGACGCACTGAAACAAAATTGGAGAAATAAACGGAGAAAAGAATGAGCAGTAACATCGAAATCAGAAAATTATTACTATATTGCAATTTAAATATTACATTGAATAACATATAAAAAAGGAATATACTATGTTTGATGTAAATAAAGCTATATATGCATGTGATGATGTGATTTGTAGAAATATTGAATCTTTTACTACTGAGCAAAGAGGTTTATTGTCACAAAACATATTATCTCAATTACGTAATTTTGTAGAGAATATTTTTGTGAAAGTCTACATTTCTTTGGGTGGAGAACCTCAAAGGAAGGACTATGATACCATTCGGGTTGCTTGTAGTTATGTAAAAGCGCTGCAGGGAGAATATCGTTTTTTAAGTCAATTTCATAAGCTGTTGCAAATCTCAGTTTCTCATTATACGTTAGATCCTGATAGCTCCGAAAGATTGATGTTGAAGTATTATGAATATCTGTTGCGTATCCGAATTCTAATGAAAGAGAAATTCGGTATGAAGCTTTTGGCGAATTTGAGTCAGTTTCCTTTGAATACAGATAAAACATTTACTTTATATTATAAAGCTATTGCACAAGCTATAGAGCATAGGGCGGCATTATCCACTAATGTTCATCATGGTAGGTTTTATATAGAAAAGATACGAACAATTATAGTGGAAAATAAAATTTATTATGAGGTAACATTTATTCCTGCTCATGATAAATCAAGTAAATTTGATAGAATAATTGCCTTTACTCATTTGGAGTTGTCAGATTATTATGCCGTAGAGCTTCATTGGATTGAAACTTCTATCAAAGTACTGACAAGGAATATGCCTATTATCATAATTGTTGATTGGCAAGTGTCTATTAGATATTGTGAGATAAAGAATTTTTCAAAGATATTCGGTTATGATATCAATTGTCAGGAAATAAAAGAATATGTTAATCTCATGAACTATCTGACGGTTACACGTATGAATATAGTGGAGTTGTTAGACTTGTCTGATACGTATTATGAACATTTTGAAGGTATTTTGCAAAGAGAAGCTCGACGTTTGCGGATAAGTGAGCTTTTAAGACGATGCAGAAATATTATTCAGAATCAATCTCAGGGAGTTAATGTGGTTAGATACTTGCTTTACAGGTTGAATAATAAAATTATAAAGAATCAGTTGTATAAAATTCCTTGTTCATTATTGTCTAATCTGTATTTAAAGGTTCAATGTGTTCCATTTAACAATATCCCATTTAATTTTTCTTTGGTAAATCATAATCCGCCCATTGCAGATTTATTGGATTGCATAGATTCTTCAGAACGGACTCACGAATTATTTGCAAGACTGATTAAAAACAATACGGAGCAAAGAGGGATTCTTTATACTTCGAAGGCTGATATAGTAGGTTTTAAAAATCCGGAAGAATTGGCGGAAAAGTACAATAATGTGTTATATCACAGGCATCAGTACGCGCGAATAGAGATATTTAAGAATCATTTTTATATCAAAGAATATGACGAAAATGTTTATGAAATTATTTATAAATTGAAAAAATACGCTGAGTCTGGTATTAAGAACTATACACATTCAGTAGATCTGTGGATGAAAAATTCAGGGCTGATTATCGATTGTGATGAGAAAAAAAATGCTTTGAGGAATTTATTTAAAAACTCAAAAGTTGCTTTTATATATGGGGCGGCAGGTACAGGTAAGTCTACGATGATAAACTATATATCTTCCTTATTTAAAGATAAACAAAAAATATTCTTGGCCAATACCAATCCGGCTGTTGAGAACCTGCGTCGGAAGGTTACTGCTGAACATGCTGAATTTGTGACAATTACAAAATTTCTTTCAAAGGATGTTTCAAATGATTGCGATATTTTATGTTTGGATGAATGTAGTACGATAAGTAATCGGGACATGGTTCGCGTATTACAACGAGCTCAATGTAAGTTATTAGTATTGGTAGGGGATATATATCAGATTGAATCTATTTTATTCGGAAATTGGTTTAATATTGCATATAAAGTGATGCCCAAGGATTCTGTGGCAGAGTTAACCCGTCCACATCGTACTACTGTTCAAGGATTGATAGAAGTATGGAATAAGGTGCGCGAGATTACCGAAGACAGGCTGGAGTTTATCACAAGGAATGGTCTGTCATCTACATTGGATGAATCTATCTTTTCAAGAACGGAAGAAGATGAAATTGTGCTTTGTCTGAATTATGATGGTATTTATGGTATAAATAATATTAATAAATTTCTACAGAGCAATAATGTTAATCCTTCCATCAACTGGGGAGTACTGTCCTATAAAGTGGGAGATCCTGTATTGTTCAATGAATCAAATCGGTTTGCTCCTTTAGTTTACAATAATTTGAAGGGTAAGATTTTGCAGATTGAAGAGGAAGAAGACTGTATTTATTTTACTATAGAGGTTTATACTGTTCTGAATGAATTGGATGTAATTGGTTTTGATTTGGAGCTGAAAGAATCCGTAACTGACGAGACATCAGTAATTCGATTTAAAGTCGGTCGGGGTGGAGATGGGAATGACGATAATGATAATGTGGAAAATGTGGTGCCCTTTCAGGTGGCATACGCCATTTCTATTCATAAGGCTCAAGGTTTGGAGTATGAGTCTGTGAAGGTGGTGATTACAAGTGAAATAGAGGAAATGGTCAGCCATAATATATTCTATACAGCCATAACACGGGCGAAGAGCAAATTGAAGATTTATTGGAGTCCGGAAACGGAAAAACGCATATTAGAGAATATGAAGGTACAGTTTAATGATAAGGATTATCAACTGTTTAAAGCTAAATATAAAGAAGCTTTGCTGAAATCTTAACTTATGCCATCCGGCAAATTGTATGTGAAATACAGGAGTGTGTTAAAATAAAAATGACCTATCTTTTTATTTTAACACACTCTCTTGTTCTTTCTAAAAGCTATCGAAAGACAGTGGTACAATCAATGCAACCTATACTATTTCCTGAATTATCGATACTACAGATAAAAAAGTATAGTTTTCTGTATTCGCTATCATGTCGTTTTAGCTTGCCGGCTGCAAGGCCCTTCATATGGCTATTTGATTATTTGTCTAGCCCAATCTTCGGCTTGTTTTATATTGTCATTACACAATCTGCCCTCTTTCCATTTGATTTTGGGATAGAGCTTCTTGAGCAATGTTACACTGTTAGCTATTGAACTGCTACCGGAAGTAGCGAACGGGATGATGGCTTTTCCGGAAAAGTCGTACTTCTCAAGGAAGGTATTGATTGGGCGTGGACATACATTCCACCATATCGGATAGCCGAGAAATATCACATCATAATTTTCCAGGTTAAGCGCTTCTCCACCCAATGCAGGGCGTGAATTTTCATCGCTCATTTCTATAGAACTACGGCTGGTTTTATTATTCCAATCAAGGTCTGCAGAAGTGTAAGCCGTAGCCGGGGTAATCCGGTAAAGTTTGCCGTTGACTGTTTTGGCAATCGCATTGGCAGCTTTTTCCGTAGTTCCGGTACAGGAGAAATAGGCTACGAGGATTTTCTTTTCGGATTGTCTGCTTGCATTCATTGTCTGTTCTTGTGCTTTCGATGAGCAACTGAAGGTAAGTAAGCTCATAATAATCAATATAATCTTTTTCATTTTACTTTGATTTTGAATGTTTCTTATTTTTATCACAACAGGGCAATTCCGTATATTAGGGGAAGAAATAGGACAGATTCTTGAGGATTTCACATATCAATCAAACACCTGTCTCCTGATGTTGTCTCCTCCGATTTTCAATTCCCGCATGCGTTTTTGAGCTTCCTACGTCGTTGCATTAGTCGGACCAAGCGTTTTCGTCCTTTCGGTTATGCCTGTCTGTCCGTCGGATTACTACAGTCTTCGGCAGCGGACCGTATAGTCCGTTGCAGTGGACCGTACAGTCTGTTACAATGGACCGTACAGTCCATTGCCGCAGACTGTAATAATCTTCCGTTCAAAAGACCTTGGCCGACCCCGGGAAACGGCTTATTCTTCCCTTTGTTTGTGATATGATATTTAAATCCCCGAGAATAATAAGCGACCCAATAGAAGCCAAGGAGCGTCAATCTTTGTAACACATTAAAGAGAATAAAACAGAGGTAGCAGAGGTCATTACTTATCCTGTTCAAGTTTATTATACTCTTCATCCGTCACCGCTTCAAGCCATTCGTTGGAAGTTTTTTCTCCGGGAACCTCGAAAGCTAAATGAGCAAACCAACTGTCGGTTGCTGCTCCGTGCCAATGTTTCACGTTGGCAGGGATATGAATGATTGTCCCGGGCAGAATTTCTACAGCGTTTTTGCCTTCTTCTTGATACCAACCGCGTCCGGCTATGCCGATAAGTATCTGTCCGCCGCCTTTCGTGGCTTTGTGGATATGCCAGTTGTTACGACAACGAGGTTCGAAGGTGACGTTGGAAATATGCATTTGATTGCGTGAAATGGGAGAGAGATAGCTGTTCCCGATAAAATATTTTTCGTATGCCGTATTCGGTTCGCCGATGGGAAAAATCATTTCACGCTGAAAAATGGTTTTGGCATCTTCGCCGGTCGTATCTTCTGCCCATACGTCTTTAGCTAAATTGAACGCTGCCCACGCTTTAGGCCAGCCGGCATAAAAGCCTATATGAGTGATGGTTTCGGCTATTTCGGTGCGAGTAATGCCGTTCTTTTTTGCCGACTGAAGATGGAACACGAGTGAATTATCTGTAATGCCCTGACTGATAAGAGAGGTAATGGTTACTAAACTGCGATCACGTAAACCAAGCTTGTCAGTCCGGTTCCATATTTCACCGAAAAGGACATCGTCATTGAGTTCTGCAAATTTGGAGGCGAACTCTCCCAATTGGGTACGTCCTGCCGTTTGTATTATCTTTTCCTGTGCCATAATATTGAGTGTTAAAATACTGAATACAGAAATTAAAAGAATTTTGTTCATACTCGTTTTAAGAGTAAAAACACTTAAAATTGTTTTTACCATGATTTGTTTTTTATTTATCTATTTGACTTTCGGCAAATGAATCTGTCCGATATCCATCGTATTCCTCTACTTTCCACGCCGAGGCACAGACTGTCTCAACTTCGAGAAATTGGCTAAGTGTACTAGACTCATTCATTTTCTGATTGCAAATTTACTGCGATTAAATAAGCCGTCTTGTATATGAATTACGGATATTCATACCCGAATCCTCGATTTTGCAATAAAGTCGTATGTAATTCAATTCAAATGAATTACTTTTGCTCAAAAGAAATCAAAGAAAGGGTTATGGAAAAAGTTATAAAACTTGATGAGGTAGATAAGTACAACAAACTTTTCGGGCTCGAAACACGGCATCCTCTGGTGAGTGTCGTTGATTTGTCGAAGGCAACGCATTGGCCGGAACATTTCAAGGTTAATTATGGGGTATATGCTCTTTATCTGAAGGATACCTATTGTGGAAACATCATGTACGGACGTCAGAGTTACGATTATCAGGAAGGTACGATAGTCAGTTTTGCTCCCGGTCAGGTAGCAGAGATCGAGATGCAGAAAAATGTCCGTCCGAAAGCTCACGGTATTCTGTTTCATCCCGACCTGATAAGGGGAACGGTACTTGGCGGGGAGATTAAGAACTATTCTTTTTTTTCTTATGAAATTCGTGAGGCTTTACATCTTTCAGAAGAGGAGCGTAGCACAGTCATGGATTGTTTTCATAAAATCGAGGCGGAACTGAAGCATGGCATAGACAGGCATAGCCGTCGGTTGATTTGCGCCAATATAGGTTTGTTACTCGATTACTGTATGCGTTTCTATGAGCGTCAGTTTGTAACACGTGAAGAGGTGAATAAAGATGTTATAGTTCGTTTCGAACGCTTGCTGGATGAGTATTTCGACAGTGATGCCCCATTGCAGGAAGGTTTGCCGACTGTTAAATATTTTGCTGATAAAGTGTTTTTGTCTGCAAATTATTTTGGAGATATGATAAAGAAACAGACCGGACAGACCGCTTCGGAATATATCCAAAAGAAATTGATTGAGCGGGCTAAAGAGACTCTGCTTGGTACGGACAAAACAACAAGTGAGATTGCTTACGAATTAGGGTTTCAATATCCGCAACATTTAAGCCGGATGTTTAAACGGATGACGGGGTGTACCCCTAATGAGTTCCGTTCTTTGAATTAGTTTTTACTATAAAGAATTAGTTGATTCTCAACAATATACGTAACTTTTTAATATAATGATATATAAATGTGGCTCATATGGTAGATTTCTATGAATACTCCACGCCTGAGCTTGTAAGGTTATTGGGTAACAGATTTAAAGAATATAGAATTCGTTGCAATCTTACTCAGAAAGATGTTTCTGAGCAATCCGGTATCGGACTTACAACCATCCACAAATTCGAGAATGGTACAGCAGGCAATATTTTGTTGTCAACATTTATTGTGTTGTTGAAAGTGGTCGGGCAGATTAACACTATAGACAATCTTCTTCCGGAGTTGCCCGAATTTCCTTACCTGATGCGTAGGGATGATAAAAAGGTACAGCGTGTCAGACACTCTAAATAGCATAAAATTATGGTACAGTCGTTAAAAGTATTCCTTTGGGGTGAGGAAATTGGCAGATTGGCATGGGATGCCGAACGTAGTTTATCCTATTTTATGTATAATCCGGTTTTCTTGAAGAAAGGTCTTAACATTTCTCCATTAGCGGCACCGATTGATGGAGCGAGAGGACTTACACCTGTATGGGGAGAAGAGGTCAAGATTTATCAAAAAAGCCCGATGAATTTTATATACCGTCAGACGTGATAGTGGTGGGAGTGGAAAATGGTGAAAACTTCTGTCGTATACGGAGTCAGAAATATCTGTTTGGAGATAATAAAGTTTTGTTTGTCTCCAGATACCCTCAGTCGGCGGATTTAAGGGAATGGCTTATCAAAATTCCTAATAGATATATACATTTCGGAGATTTTGATCTGGCAGGTATATGTATATATCAGTCAGAGTTTTATAAATTTTTGGGCGACAGAGCAGGTTTCCTTATTTTCGAAGATATAGAAGAGAGGTAGAAATCCGGGAATGCGGGACTGTATGATACTCAATATCTTAGATATAAAAATCTGAATATTATAGATTCACGTTTGAATGGGTTGGTTGAAATGATTCATCACTATGGTAGGGTGTATGAACAGGAAAGATACATTGAAAATTGTGCATACTAAATAAATTGTAAATCAATTTGATTTCTAATAATTCTCTATATATTCCGCATCAATGATGCTGATTTTGTTCTGACTATGTTTTGGTCACATATCAACCCGGATGATGAGTATTTTGTGTGGAAAGGTATGAACGACTTCCGTCAGATTAAGTTTGACGGGAAGCTGTTGCAGGTGGAGGAGTTCAACCGGATGTACGAGGCCTCTTGACTTTATCTGCAAAAAAAATCGATAAAAGTATAGCAAACCATATCGTGGTGGTTACCTATCATTTGCCTACCAGGTGGAAGTTGCGTACCATTAGTAGGATTGATGCCTGTATATATGGATACTTGCATACCAATATTGACGTGGAAATAGGAGTTACCAGGATAAATTCTGACCAAATAGGATATATTTTTGCAAATGATCACCTGATGAATTGATTCCCAATACCTAAAAGAGCGTTTCCCTGCAAATTACACTCTTTTAGGTTTTAAATTTAGACAATTCTTTACTTTCTATTATCAAATAAGTTGCTGATGTCACCATTGAGAATGTAAGGTAATTTTTGATGGATTTTTTCAATAGGCCAGTCCCACCATTTCAGTATTTCCAATTTTTGAATAATATCATCGCTGAAACGCTTCCTGATCGGGTTGGCAGGAATACCGCCTACTATGGTATAAGGTGGTATGTCTTTAGTGACAACAGCTCGGGTGGCAATGATTGCCCCATCTCCGATATGTACCCCAGCCATTATAATTGCTTCATAACCTATCCATACATCATTACCTATTATGATATCTCCTTTGTTATCCCATGCATCTGAAACATTGGATTTCTCCAAATTCCAATCCTCATAAAATAAAGGGAATGTATAGGTTGATAGAGATTTTAATGTATGGTTGGCACAATTGAACAGAAACTTTGTGCCGCAAGCAATGGAGCAGAATTTACCTATTATCAATCGCTCGTGATTGATTGGATAATGATACAGTACATTATTCTGTTCAAAAAGTAGCGGATTGGATACAAAATCATTATAGATCGTATAATCGCCGACTTCAATAGACGGGTCTTTTACAACAGCATTTAGGTAAACAGTCTGTGTATCTCCTGTACGAGGATATATTTTTTTCATCATGGGATTCAAACGATTAATAGTTTTTGCATTTTAGATAGATAATGGAAAGTCCTCCAAGCAATATCACATATAAATATTCTGCTGTCCAATATATAGACAGGGATGTGCTGAAATAGCTTATCGTCCATAAATAAATCTGATAGGCTATAATGATTACAGTCTGAAAAATGAAGGTTGTACGTGTGGCACCTGTCCCGGTGACGGCGTTCATATATACATAACCAGGTAAGGCAAAAGCATAATTCAACAGGGCTACTGTAAATGGCAGCCGTGCTATTTGTATCAGGCTCTCATTACCAGAATAAATTTTGAAAAGCGGATTGAAACAGATTATAAAAAGGATAATAAGTGGGATTCCCACGGAATACCCTAAACGGATAACCCGGTTACATAACGGGAAAACCTGATTCTTTTGTCCTGCTCCCAACAGATTACTTACCAATGAGCCGGTAGTTGCTGCCAGTGAATTGACAATGACGAAAAAAAAGGTGGATATACTGCGTATGACATTTGTTGCTGCCAGTTCTAATTCTCCCAAATGCTCAATGGCTACGAAGAAGGCGAACCATGAGGCTACTCCAATAAATGGATTGAACATACTCCAGATAGAAACACAACAGACATGATGGAATATGTTTTTATCAAATTTCCAGTTCAGACCATAAACCTTTCTATCCATTTTTCGTAAAACATGGATTGACAATATTATCAATGAGCATAATTCTGCAAATGAAGATGCTATTGCAGCACCGGCTATTCCCATATCGAAATAAAATATGAGAAGCCAATTACAAGGTATATTCACCAATACGGCAGTAAAGGCAGCTTTGTTAAGAGGTTTTGTAAGTGTGATACCGACCAGGAGAGATCGCAATGCAAGAAAAGGAAAAGAAAACATTAATCCCCAAATGCGCCAGTCCAGATAATCAATAACAGCAAAATATACTTTCTCAGATGCAATCAGATTGCTCAGAATCATGGGAGATATTGTTTTCGAAATACTGCATAGTAGAACTGCTAAACCCGACAGAAAAAGTAATCCCTGAAAGAATGTCTTACCTGTTTCTGAATATTGCTGCTCGCCATTACGCCGTGCAATGACAACCTGTAAACCTATACTGAATCCGAAACCGAGCATATAAATGGCAAGATACCAGATTCCGGCGAGTGCGGATGCTCCTAATTCTATTTCACCAACATGACCTAAGAAGATAGCATCAGTTATATTAATAAGTTGTTCGATAAGGATGCTCATCATAACCGGAAAGTTGATGAGCCATATGTTTTTATATGTATAATTCATTGTTCAACATGATAAAATACAACAAGTTCTGTCAACTGGTGACATAACTTATTTGTAAAGTAATTATTTGATATAATGGCAAAATAAAGGAGTACAGGCCTGTGTTATAGGCCTGTATATTAACAATAGCTTGAATTGAGAATGCTATTTATTATGCGTAGCTATATGCACAATTGCCATTTCATATGGTTGAACAATCTTTGTTTTTAATATCTTAGATGCAAAGGTAACAAAATATAGAAATAGATTAATGCTTTTCTGTAATTTTATAATCTTCCGTTGTCATTCCATTCTCCGTAAAGGAGTCCTTTTCGGGTATTTTCTATGAATTTGTTCAGGCGACTTTCAAAAAGTTCGGGCTGATTCTTCTTGATTTGGATAGCATCAATTCTGATTTGCTTATATAAATCAGGAAATTGGCAGAAGTTGTTTCACACTACCGGGTCAGATTGTGTTTTTTGCAATATATCCTTGTCTATTGTAAAAACCGTTAGGCGACACTCGCTTCTTGATTTGACATCCAGTAAATTATGAATTTCCATTGTCTGCTGTTTTAATTTGTATCTTGCAATTTTGTCCTTTCAGTAAGAGGTTGTTGCCCTAAATATCTTATTCTTTCCATAATGAATGCAAGACATAAAGAATGCTATGCCTATTCTTCATAATATGAATTTATGTTACAATTTTTCGTGTGAGAATTCTCCATTAATCCAAAATGTAGCTTCTTTTCCTATGAAATGTAAAAGCACAAAATTAGGATCTGTAGGGCCATACGGGAAATGATTGATGAGCCAGTCTTGCCACATTTCTTTTCGTATGTTGTCATCAGTTATAATCTCAATGATTCCTCTCAATCCAACACTGTCACCATAGTTTGAATAACAAAGTCCGGCTTTGTTGTTCAATTTGAAGTCTGCAACCTTTACTGAATTGGCAGCGGTTGCTAACCATACCTCATTACATCCTTTTGAACTGATTTTGGACATTGGGACCGGACGTGGAAATCCTTCTGCGTCAATTGAGACAATCGTAATCTCCTTACATTGTGCAAGCAAGCCGGTTGCTTTTTCTGTAAGTGTTCTTTCATCTTTTTCTTTCCATCGTTTAAGAGTAGGGAAGAATTGTCTCATATTTTCCTTAGCTTGTTCCGGAGTAAGATTCCATCCAGTCTCCTTATTTATCTGTTCTGTAAATTGAGCACAAAATTCTATCATCTGGTTCATGGTAAAATCTTGTGTGAATTGTCCTTTCTGATAACAATAAGAACAGTATTCATTGTTCAAACTTCCATCAGAGTTTGTTCCTTTATTTGTATCAGTGAGAGGCATACCGCAACTCTGGCAAAACTGTTGTTTCATATATTTGCTTCTAAAAATTGAAAGTGTTTTCATTATGATCTCAAAAATACGGAAATATTTTCAATATTCATTGGAGAGTTTAAAAAATATTCCGATAATTTCTCAATATAGTTGAATTCTTTGCTAGAATTACATCTTTCTAAATCCTCGTTGGCAGAATTTTCTATATATGGCAATTTAACAACATGGATATCTGATAATTTGTATTACTAATCAGTTTTCGGTTGTTTCGGGAGCTCGAAGTTGCCAAAAAGCTACGGCAGCAGCTGCCGCCACATTAAGTGAATCCACTCCATGCGCCATAGGGATGCGGACCACATAATCTGCTTCGACAATTGTTTCTTGAGAAAGTCCCTCTCCTTCAGTACCCATCACAATAGCCAGCCTAGGTTCGGCTGCCAGAGAAGGGTGATCTATAGAAATAGAATTTTCCGTCAATGCCATGGCAGCAGTCCTGAATCCCAACCATCTCAAATCACGAATCGTACCATCCATCCATGCCCAAGGTATCAAAAAGACAGATCCCATAGATACTCTTACCGCGCGACGATTCAATGGATCACAAGAATTGCGAGTCAACAATACAGCATCGATCCCAAGAGCTGCCGCTGAACGGAAAATAGCTCCTACATTGGTACTATCTACTACACCGTCAATAACAACAATGCGTCGGGCATTCCGGCAAACCTCTTCCACACTCTGGAATACAGGCCGATACATAGCACATAACACACCACGTGTCAAAACATATCCCGTCAATGTCGCCAATAGTTCCCGATCACCCGTATAGACGGGCACATCACCACAACGCTCGATAACCTTGGCTGCATCACCTGTAATATGTTTTCGCTCACACAAAAGTGCAATAGGTTCATACCCGGCATCCAGAGCTCTACTGATAACATTGGGGCTTTCAGCTATAAACAAACCTTTACCAGATTCCGTTTGTCGACGCAGCTGAGCTTCTGTAAGTGTGCAAAAAATCTCTACACCGGGATGTTCCAAAGAAGATATTTCGATAACAGGCATATATTTCTATATTTTTAAATTCACTATATTTTTATTTTTGGTTTACGCTCTCCGTTACAGCAGCTTTTTCCGTTACAGCAACTTTTATTACTCCACCTTCCTTATTTTCAAAAAGACGATACGCCTCTTCTATCCGATCTAACGGGAAACGATGTGTAATAAGGGGAGTAGTATCTATTTTTCCCTCTTCTATTAAATGCAGAATCGTAACACAATCACAACCATCTACACCTCCGGTCTTAAAAATCAGATTCTTGCCATACATATCCGGCAAAGGTAAAATTTGAGGACGGTCATAGAGAGCCACAATAGTAACAATAGCATTAGGACGAGCACACTCCCATGCCAGTCGGAAAGTTTCTTCTCCCCCAGCGACTTCCAACACTACATCAGCACCGCCATGAGCACTCTTTTGGAGCACAAAATCCTTACATTTTTCGGGAGTAACAACCTCTACCTGTGGATAATGCTCACGGACAAAATGAATCCTTTCTTCTGCTTTCTCACAGACTATAATACATTGCGGATTCTTTAACATCACAGAAAGCAATGTACAAATTCCCGTAGGTCCCGCACCAATAATAAGAACCGTATCCTCTTCGGTAATCTCTGAAATACGAGCTGCCCAAAATCCGGTAGCAAGGATATCTCCCACAAATAAAGCTTGCTCGTCAGTTACCGTCTCAGGTATAAGACTCAGCCCCTGATCAGCATAAGGTACACGTACGTATTCTGTCTGACCACCATCAATGCGACACCCTAATGCCCAACCTCCATTCGGATCAATACAATTGTTCACATAACCATGTTGACAGAAAAAACATTTACCGCAAAAAGTTTCTACATTAACGACAACCCTATCACCCGGCTTCACCAAAGTGACATCAGCCCCCGTTTGTTCTACAACACCCACCATTTCATGTCCTATTGTGACACCAGGAACCGCACGTGGAACACCTCCATGTTTTATATGCAAATCACTGGTACAAATACTGCTAAGGGTAACACGTACAATAGCGTCACGAGTATCTTTCAACTCAGGTTTCGGCTTCTCTATAAGTTCAAATTTACCCTGTTTAATATAGGTATATGCCAACATAGTTTTTCATTTTTAAAGATTATATAAACAAAAAAAGCCTCCGAATCATTTGACTGACTCGGAGGCTTTCATCAAAAATGGCGGCTACCTACTCTCCCACTGTTACGCAGTACCATCGGCGTGACAAGGCTTAA
>ERZ773142.64-NODE-64-length-152812-cov-131.527_pt1 | contig 152812 bp, 134 predicted proteins | sample MGYA00580853_ERZ773142 | MGnify/ENA primary metagenome ERZ773142 (study PRJEB29015, sample SAMEA2737862) | human gut metagenome | biome: human gut; feature: human-associated habitat; material: faeces | place: China | collected 2012 ...
CGCTAAACGCATTTTTTTGTGCTTCTCCCATTTACGGCTCCGCCGAAGATTTCACCTATCTGCTGGACTTTACGCCCTGCGAGGGCGTAACACCCGCTGCGAAGCAGCAAATCGGAGAAACGAGAAAAAAGCGTTAAGCGAAGCGGCTAGCTTTTTTCCGTTTCGACAACTCCTTCGGGATTATCAAGGGCGAGCAGCCCTTGATTCGTGCCTCCCGCGCCTCGAAAGTAGCGGGCACTTTTCTGGTTCTCTTTTGGTGCGCAAAAGAGAACTTAGCCCCGCGTAACCGCGCTCTACCCCCGCGCCACAGGCGCGCGAACCATTTCTGGTTCTCTTTTGGCACGCAAAAGAGAACTCAGCTTAATGGAAGAGCACTCCACCCTTGTAAAAAGCCCTCAAAAAGGGTATCATAAAGAAAAAAGCAAAGGAGCCTTACTTATGCGTGCTTACGAGCGACTGCTGAAATACGCCAAAGTATACACCACCTCGGACCCCGAGTCCGGCACCCATCCTTCTGCCGCACGGGAATTCGACCTCGCCCACCTTCTGGTGGAAGAGATGAAGTCCATCGGCATTGAGGACGCCTTTGTGGACGAGCACTGCTACGTCTACGGCAGCATCCCCGCCACCAAGGGCTGCGAGAAGAAGCCCGCACTGGGTCTCATCGCCCACATGGACACCGCCCCCGACGCTCCCGGCGAGAACGTCAAGCCCATTCTCCACGAAAACTACGACGGCGGCGATGTCACCCTGCCCGGCACCGGCATGGTCATGAAGACCTCCACCTTCCCCTTCCTGAAGGAGCTGAAGGGCGAGACCCTCATCACCACCGACGGCACCACCCTGCTGGGCGCTGACGATAAATCCGGCGTTGCTGAGATCCTGACCACTGCCGAGACCCTTATCAAAAAGAAGCTGCCCCACGGCAAGCTCTGCATCGCCTTTACCCCCGATGAGGAGATCGGCGAGGGCGCTTCTCTCTTCGACATCCCGGGCTTCGGCGCAGACTTCGCCTACACCGTCGATGGCGGCGACGTAGGCGGCATCGAGTACGAGAACTTCAACGCCGCATCTGCCACTGTCACCATCCACGGCTTCTCCGTCCACCCCGGCAGCGCCAAGGATGCCATGATCAACGCCTCCAACGTGGCAATGGAATTCCACATGGCCCTGCCCGTCATGGCCCGCCCCGAGACCACCGAGGGCTATCAGGGCTTCTACCATCTGTGCCAGATGTACGGCGACGTCACCGAGGCAAAGCTGGGCTACATCCTCCGCGACCACGACGCCGGCAAGCTACAGTTCAAGAAGGACAACCTTCTCCACATCGCCTGCTACCTCAACGGCAAGTACGGCCCCGGCACGGTGGAAGTCGAGATCAAGGACAGCTACCGCAATATGCTGGAGAAGATCAAGCCCCACTTCCACCTTGTAGAGACGGCCCGCAAGGCCATCGAGAAAGCCGGCCTGACCCCGGAGGAGATCCCCGTCCGCGGCGGCACCGACGGCGCTGTCCTGAGCTGGAAGGGTCTGCCCTGCCCCAACCTCGGCACCGGCGGCTTCAACTTCCACGGCGTCTGCGAATGCACCACCGTCGAGCGGATGGACAAGGCCACCGAGATCCTGCTGAATATCGTTGAACTTTATTCTAAATAACTTTGCATCACCAAAAATGGCTCCGGCATCTGCCGGAGCCATTTTTTCTTCTTAAAACTCGATGCTCTGCGCCGCCTTGGCGATGGCTCCCAGCAGCTCCACCAGCTTGCTCTCGTCCATCCGGCTGCTGTTGTTGGCAAAGGCGTAGAAGCAGCCCTGCACACAGAACGAGAGCAGGATGCCCCGGTTCAAATCAGCCGCGAAGGTCGGATCAGCTTCCTCAAAGCGCTGGCGCAGCCCCTTCTCGATGCTGTTGGCGAAGATGCCCTGCCGACTGCCCGAAAAGAGGATGTTCACGGCCCGCTGGTTCTGCATGAAGGCATGGAACAGCTCCCGCGTCAGCGTCTCTGCCTGATGCAGTGCCACGCTGTCGTTGGTGCGGGGTACGCTGGCCAGGATAGACTCGATGAGCTTGTTTTCCAGTGCATTGGCCAGCGCGTAGATGTCCTCATAGTGGGCATAGAACGTCGATTTGTTGATGCAGGCCATCGCACACAAGTCTTTTATCTTGATTTTTTCCAGAGGATTCTTCTCCCGCAGTTCCATGAAAGCCTGTTCGATGGCGCGGTCGGTACGGGCGATACGGATGTCCACAAAATCCACCTCTTCCGTGTTTTAGTTGATTATCCAACGGTTTTCGTCTTTCGTCGATGGACAAGACCCCGTGGATTTTTTACAATGAAAGCAGGTTCCTTATTCTTCTTTTTTATAGAGCAGGCCCTTGGCGTCCAGTGCCGCTTCGATGCGGCGGAACGCCTCCGGCGTGGGGCAGCTCAGGGTGTGCAGATGCACACCGCCGGTCATCCGGCTCAGCAGGCACTCGGGCGTGTCCGCCGCCTGCTGGATAAAATGGTCCACGTCGTACCGGCTGGCGAGGTTGAGGTTGCCGCGCAGCTCGCCGTAAAGCGGGTTCTCCACGGCCACATCCACCACGATGCCGCCCTGGTCCACCACGGTATACAACTCCTCCCGCATCTGGTCGGCGGTGCTGTGGACACAGGCGAGGATGCCCGTATAGCCCCGCGCCGCCGGGTGGAGCTGATAACCCCGGGGCGTTGCGTCGATCTGCGTCCCCGACGCCCGCAGCAGGGCCACGTCACCCACCACGATCTGCCGCGAGACCCCCAGTTCCCCGGCCAGTACACTGGCACTCAGCGGTGCATCGGCCTCCGTCAGCCGCTCTAAGATCACTTTTCTGCGCTGCGCAGCATTCATCTTCCGCACTCCCCCTTTTTATCCTACCAGCCGCAGCAGGGTGGCGTAGTTGGAGGGCAGCTGGACTTTCAGCTTACCCCACTCCACCTGCGTCAGGATGGGCTGACTGCCCACACAGTCGGCCAGCAGGTCTTCGACACCCGAAGCCTCCACCGGCAGCTGGAATTCCATCGAGACCGGGCTGTCACCGTTATTGTACACCGCCACGACAGCCTTGCCGTCCAGCACCCGGGCGTAGGCGTAGCTCTGGGTGGTCAGCGTCAGCTCCTTGAACTCGCCCCAGCTCAGCTCGGGGCACTCCGCTTTCAGCCTGCCCAGTGCGGCATAGATGCTGGTGACAGGGTTCGTCTTCTCGGCGTCGGTGTAGTCGGCCAGCTCGAGGCAGGGGCGGAGCGGCCAGTCGCTGCCCCACTCTTTTTTGCCCTCGATGCCAAATTCCGAGCCATAATAGATGGACGGAATGCCCCAAAGCGTATATACTAGAAGAGCAATATGCCGGATGTGCTCGCGGTTGCGCAGTTTGTTGGGCAGCCGCTCCACATCGTGGTTATCCGAGAAGTTATAGAGCCGGGTATCGTGGCAGAGGCCCTGCAGACGCCGCATGGTATGGGCGATCTCGAAATAGTTGTGGTCGTTGTGGCCGCTCCACAGACCCTTATGCAGTTCGTAGTTGGTGACGGAGTGGAGCATCTCCGGGTTTGCCCAGCGGCTGTAGTCGCCGTGGATGACCTCGCCCATCAGCCAGAACTCGGGCTTCACCTCGTTGGCAACGCGGCGCAGGCCCCTCATGAAGTCGAAGTCCAGCACGTCGGCAGCGTCCAGACGGATGCCGTCAATATCAAATTCATCCACCCAGAAGCGGATGGTATCGAAATGGTAGTTCTGCACCTCGGGGTTGCGCTGGTTCAGCTTGACCAGCAGGTTGAAGCCGCCCCAGTTGCCGTAGGAGAAGCCGTCGTTGTACTCGTTGTTGCCCCAGAAATTCACGTCGCAGAACCAGTCGCGATAGCGGGCGTTCTCGCGGTGCTCCTTCAGCTCCTGGAACGCGAAGAAATCGCGGCCCACATGGTTGAACACGCCGTCCACGATGACCTTCTGGCCCCGCTCATGGCAGGCGGCGACAAACTGCTTGAATTCCTCATTGGTGCCGAGACGCCGGTCTACCAGACGGTAGTCGATGGTGTCATAGCCGTGGGAACCGCTCTCGAACAGCGGGCCGATATAGATCGCCGTACAGCCAAGCTTTGCCGCGTGCTGAGCCCACGCATCCAGCTTTTTGAAAGCCCCGGGGACAGGCTGTCCGTCGTTTTCATGCGCGCAGCCGCACAATCCCAGAGGATAGATGTGATAGAATACCGCATTGTCATACCAAGCCATTGTCTGTACCGCTCCTGTTTTCAAAAAGTTACAGCAGAGCACTTTTCCGACAAAAGTGCATCTGTGTCCTATTCAGTATAGCACATTTTCCGACAAAAGTGTGGTAAAAGTGTTGTATATTTCTCATTTTACCTATTCCATCGTCCGTGTTCTGTAAAAATTGCGATAAAAGGAGTCTTTCGTATGAATCTTCCCTCCATCCCCAAATCCTTCTTCAACGGCGACTGCTTCGACGCCTACCGCATCCTCGGCGCACACCCCTGGCAGGGTGACCACGGCGAAGAGGGCTGGCGCTTCGCGGTCTGGGCTCCCGGTGCCGCTGCCGTGGAGGTCTGCGGCGGCTTTGACGGCTGGGGCGCAGGCATCCCGCTCCAGAAAGCCGATACCGGCGTGTGGAGCGGCTTTGTCTCCGGGCTGTGCGAGGGGGAGCTCTACAAATACCGCATCCACGGGGCCGACGGCAGCGTGGTCATGCGGGCCGACCCCTACGCTTTCGCGTCCGAAGTCCGCCCCGCCAACGCCAGCCGCCTGACCAAACTGGACTTTTTCTTCGACGACAGCGCATGGATGGAGCGGCGGGATAAATGCCGTAATCTGCCCATGAACATCTACGAACTCCATGCCGGCAGCTGGAAGCATAAGCCCAACTCCACCCAGCCCGACGGCTCGGACGGCTGGTACGATTACGAAGAGCTGGCCCGGGAGCTCATTCCCTGGCTGCTGGAACACCACTTCACCCATGTAGAGCTTCTGCCGCTGGCAGAACACCCCTTCGACGGCAGCTGGGGCTACCAGACCACCGGCTACTTCGCCGTCACCAGCCGGTACGGCACCCCGGCCCAGTTCGCCTCCTTCGTCAACGCCTGCCACCGGATGGGCATCGGCGTCATCATGGACTTTGTCCCCGTCCACTTTGCGGCCAACGCCGACGCACTGGCCAACTTTGACGGCACCCACCTCTACGAATACGACAGCGACGTGGGCCACAGCGAGTGGGGTACCTGCAACTTCAACTACTACCGCCGGGAGGTATGCAGCTTCCTGAACAGTGCCGCCGCCCTCTGGATGGAGGTCTACCACTGCGACGGCATCCGGATGGACGCCATCTCCCGCGCCCTCTACTGGCAGGGCGACCCTGCCCGGGGCGTCAACGAGGGCGCCGTCACCTTCCTGCGGAACCTCAACCACGGCCTGAATGAGCGCTGGCCCACCGGCGTTTACATGGCCGAAGATTCCACCAACTTTCTCAAAGTCACGGCCCCCACCCGCTACGACGGCATCGGCTTCGACTACAAGTGGGACATGGGCTGGATGCACGATACGCTGGACTACTTCGCCACCCCCTTCGGCCAGCGTCCCGACGCATACGGGAAGATCATTTTCAGTATGCACTATTTCTACAACGAGCTTTACCTGCTGGCGCTGAGCCACGACGAGGTCGTCCACGGCAAAAAGACAGTCATCGACAAGCTCTGGGGCACCTACGAGGAAAAATGCGCCCAGCTGCGCACCCTCTATTTTTATATGTATGCGCACCCGGGCAAAAAGCTCAATTTCATGGGCAACGAGCTGGGGCATTTCCGGGAGTGGGACGAAAAGCGGGAGCTGGACTGGGATCTGCTCAAGTACCCCTTCCACGATGCGTTCCAGAAATATTTCGGTGCTCTGAGCCGCCTTTACGCCACCCAGCCCGCCCTCTACGCGGGCGAGTATGACCCCCGCTGCTTCGAGTGGGTGGCCAGCGAGAGCCGGGACGAGGGCGTGTACGCATGGCTGCGCAAGGGTGCGGGACAGACCATCCTCTGCGTCATGAACACCCAGAACACTGCCCACAAAAAGTTCCCGCTCTACCTGAGCTTCCCCGCCGGGGCCGAAGAGCTGCTGAACACCGAGGCCCTCTGCTGGGGCGGCGCGGACAAGTCGAAGCCCAAAGCCCTCCACACCTCGGACGGCGGCGTCTATGGCCGGGACTACACCCTCACCGTGGACCTGCCCGCCATGGGTAGCCGGATGTTCAAACTCACCCCCGAAGCGCCCCGCCCCGAGGCTGCACAGGCCAGCGCCCGCCGGGCCGCTGCCGCACGCCGCAAGGCAGCCCGCACCCAGAACGCCAAGGCGGATGCCGCCGCATACAACTCCAAAAAGTAATATTTGTTTCAGAATATCCCGTCTGCTGAAAACGCAGCGGGATATTCTGCGTTCTGGCGCGGTCTGCGGCTGGACAAGCCTTGACGGAGCCGTTATACTGTTAGATGGAAAGTTGTGTTTTGCATTTTCCGGAAGTTAAAGGAAAGGAATCATCCTTCTATGCCATCTGCTGCTGTTCGCCGGCTCTCGCCTCTGCAATGGGCGGGGGTCGGTCTGGGTGGCTGTGCGGTGCTGCTGGCTCTTCTGGGGCTGCTTGCACCGGCCAGCGCCTTCTTTTTCCCGCTGCTCAGTCTCTGGGCCAGCGTGGGGCTCTTTGTTCTGGCCCTCTGCGTTCTCCGTGTGGCAGGTGCAGAGCTGGGCTTTTTCCACAAAGCCGTCGTCTTCGGCATCTGGGCTGTGGCTGTCGTCTATTTTTACTGGACATTGTCGAGTCGGAGCTTTGTATACGTCTGGGATTACGCCAACTACCTGCTCAAGCAGTACGACGCCGAAGCCGCTTTTGCCCAGAGTGCAGGCGCGGGCCTTGCGTACATCTTCGGCTCCATGGCCGACGACTACACCAATTTCATCACCCTCTTCACCGAGTTTCCCTTCTGCCTCACGAGCCACACCGGCGATGACTACTCCTTCAGTCAGGTGTTCTGCATCCTGCCCACCCTGCTGGTGCTGCTGGCGGGCCTTGTCGTCAAGGTCGGGCAGATCCTGAATGTGAAGAATCGGATGTACTATTTCCTCTTCGGGATGACGCTCACGGCGGCTTATCCCTTCTTACGGATGAGCGCGGTATTGGCCCAGCCGGACTGGTTCGGCCTCATTTTCGCGTTTGCAATCCTTCTGCTGACGCTGGATCTCCGGTTCGACAGGCTGGAGCCGGTGCGGTGCGGCCTCATCTTTCTGGCCACTGCCGCCATCATCCTCGCCCGCCGGTGGTTCCTTTACTTTGTGGTGGGCTACTACTTCGCCTACGCACTGCTGCTCATCGCGGGCTGTGTGCGGTTGGCGAAGGGCGGCGAAAAGGCCGCTGCCCTTGTTCGAATCAAGAACCTCGTCCTCTTCGGTCTCGCGTCCGTCGTGGCGATGGTCATCCTGCTCTGGCCGATGGTGTCCCACATCCTCGCCTACAACTACGCGGGCCGCTACTCCTATTATAACGGCGGCGGTCTGGCCCTCGAGGCGTTCTATCACATCGGCCGGATGGGCCTGTTCAACATCCTCCTCATGGTGCTGGGCCTCGCCTTTGCGGCGAAGCACAAAGTACCCGCCCTGCCCTGTCTCGCCGGGTGTGAGCTGGTGGTGAGCATCCTGCTCTTCACCCGGGTGCAAAACACCGGATCCCATCAGTTTCTGCTCTTCCTGCCGGGATACTTCATCCTCTTTCTGCTGGGTGCCGCCGCGCTGGCCGAGGGCATCGAGCGCCGCCGGAACCTCAAGCTGGGCTGCTGGGCCTTCGTGCTGGTGCTGTCCATGTCGGTGCGGTGTTCGCCGCTGACCACGCTGGCCATGCCAGGTTTCGTCATCGAGCATTTCCCGATCCAGATCCCGGCCACCGAGTATTTCATCTCGCTGGACAAGCTCATCTACGACAGGAAGGACATCGGCCAGATCCGGGCCATCGCCGACTGGATCGACACCCACTGCGATGAGGGGGAGCTGTGCTACATGATCCCCCACGATATGCTCTACAACCCCGACCACTTCAAAAACTGCCGCCTGCCGGACGCCCCCATCAACGACAAGCTGGCCTTCGGCTTCTCGGTCCCCGGCACCCACAACTTCCCCACCCAGTTCTTTGAGGCAAAATATGTCATCACCTGCGAGCCCTTCCCCCAGACTTACGTGGGCAGCGGCGAGATGTCCATCAAACTGAACGACCGTTTTCTGGCGGTGCGGGACCAGTATTTCACCTTTGAAAAAAGCTTTGACATGGGCAACGGCACTACCTTTACCATCTGGAAACGCACCGCCGCCCCCACCCGGGAGGAAGTGGAGTATTATCTGAGCGCTTTCGCTGAGGAAGACGCCCAGTACCCTGAAATGTTCTCCCAGGTGGCCGAAGCCTGGCTCACCGCTCACGGGCTGTGAGCTTGCCCTTTCTGCCGAAAACGTGTATAATTCGATTTGTTGCTATAAAACCCGCAGCGCCGCCCGTCGGCCTGCTTACGTCATAAGGAGTACGCCACTATGGATAAGAAGAACACGCCTGAAGTGAAGCTGGGCCAGTACAAGGGCCTGGCTGTCACCCGTCACGTCCGCCCTGTCACCGACAAGACTGTGGACATCGAGCTTGTCCACCAGACCCGGATGCACGCGGTCTACCACCCCACCACCGAACCTGCCAAGCGCGGCTTCCGCGCCCTGCTGGACTTTGCCGGCTACATGGACGGCAGGGAGATCCCCGACAGCCGGATGGAGAAGGTCATGGTCGTGCTGGGCGACGGCAAGCTGATGCCCGCCGCCGAGCAGGCCATCTACGGCCACCGTGCCGGCGAGGTGTTCCGCTTCGACTTTACTTACCCGCAGGACTTCCGCCTGCCCGAGCTGTCCGGCAAGACCGCACAGTTCGAGATCGAGCTCCGCTCTCTGGCCGAGAAAGTCACGCCCGCACCGGATGAGGCTTTCGCCAGGAGTCTGGGCTTCGACTCCCTCGATGCGCTGAAAGCTGACCTTCGCGCCAAAAAGCAGAAGATCCACGAGGAAGGGGCTGACCGCGCCGCCGGAAAGCAGCTGCTGGACATGGCCGGTGCCAACATGACCGTGGACCTGCCCGCCGAAATTCTCGACCGCACCGCCCAGAACGAGATGAAGCTGCTGAAAGAGCGCCTCTCCCGCAGCGGCATCACCCTCGAGCAGCACTGCAAGAACAGCCGCACCACCCCGGAAGCCCTCGAGAAGGACTACCGCGCACAGGCCGAGAGCCGCATCCGCTTCGTGCTGGCAGCCCGTGCCATCGCCGAGGCGGAGAACATCGTCGTCCACCCCGAGGAAGTCAACGCCGAGTACCGCCGCCTGTCCCAGCTGCAGGACACCCCCGAGGCGGAGATCCGGAAAGCCCTGCCCGAGGATACCATCGCCGCCGCGCTGGCCGCAAAGAAGGTGCAGCGCTTCCTGCTGGACAACGCACAGGTCACCACCGTGACCGATGCCCCCGAAAAGGAGTGATACCGCTATGGGTCTGTTTACCCGTTATGCAATGGACGCCCTGATGAAGACCTCCCACCCCGAGGTCATCCGCCGTCAGTGCTGGAATCTCCACCCCCACCGCACCCCCTGCACGGCCTGCAAGGACATCTGCCCCTACGGCGATGCCATCTTCACCCGCCCCAACCTCGTTAAAGACTGGGACCCCTGCACCGACTGCGGCCTCTGCGTGTCTGCCTGCCGCTCGGGCTGCATCGTCCCTTCGCCGGAGCAGGTACAGCGGGACACCTCGCTGGCGGATACCGACAACGACACCCTCTGGCTGGGCTGCGAGAAGAGCACCCGCAAGAACACCGCCGTCCGCACCTGCATCGCCTCCTTCTCGTGGGAAGCGCTGGCCTATCTGGCTCTGAACAAGAAGCTGGTCCTTGACCTGACCCCCTGCGGTGAGTGCGAGAACGACGTCTGCGCCGCCCAGCTCCGCAAAGAGCTGACCCGTCTGGTGGAGTTCCTCGGCCCCCAGCTCTTCGAGAGCCGGGTCACGCTGGCCTATGAGCAGGACGAAGCGCCCTACCATGTACAGGAGCTGAGCCGCCGGGAGATGTTCTCCCACATGACGGAAGGCTCCCGCGCCGGCACCAAGAAACTGCTGCAGATGCTGCCCGGCCTGCGCAGCGAGGAGGACAGTGCCGCCGACTTCCGCCTCATGCTCCACCAGCGGACAAAGCAGCTCAAGGCTGCTTCCGAGACGCCGCTGCGCTACGGCTGGTATCTGCCGAACTTCACCCAGAAGTGCTTCGGCTGCGGCAAGTGCGAAAAAGCCTGCCGCTCCGGCGCGCTCAAGCTCGAGGATATGCCCGACGGCCAGACCCGCGTGGTCATCACGCCCTGGAAGTGCAGCGAGTGCGGCGTCTGCGTCGCGGCCTGCTCCAACAGCGGCATCGACGGCATGAAGCTCCGCCAGCTCACCACCCTCGGCCCGGTGAGCATCTACAAATGCAGCAAGACCCTCTGCGCCGACTGCGGCAAGCCCATCGCGCCGAACAGCTCTGAGGGCATCTGCTCGGTCTGCCGCATCAAGCGCCGCACCAAGCAGCGTCAGGAGGAGGCCGCAGCCCGCGCCAGGGAGCGGATCGCCGAGCGCGAGGCCCGCAAGGCAGCGGAAGAGGCCGCAAAGGCCGCTGCCGCAGAGCTGGCCGCTGAAAATGCAGCCAATGCTGCCGGTGCCGCCGCAGCCGAAACGGCAGCGGCTCCCGTCACTGCCGCACCTGCCGCTGCAGCGGCAACAGCTGTTTCTGTTGCAGAAACAGCATCTGCACCCAAAAAGGATTGACGCGGCCGCAAATCAATGCTATACTCAGTCATGACCACACTGTTTGGTGGCCGGGACTGTTACAAAGGAGTAACGGATGGATTTCCGTTGCTCTTTTTTCATAAAAAATGGTCCATTTGTCCGTTGCTGGGAAACAGCGGACACCGCACAACGCGATGCTGTCCTTTGTACAGCAAAAACAAGAAAAGAGGGAATTTATGATGAACACTTCCATCTCCCGCCGTCAGTTCCTGAAGGCCAGCGGCCTGGCAGCCGCCGGTGCCTGCGCAGCCGGCCTGCTGACTGGCTGCGGCGGCTCTTCCTCCGGCAGCGCTTCCGGCGCAGCCTCTTCCGGTTCCGGCTCCAGCTACACCATCCTGTACGACAGCCAGCCCGCTACCCTGAACTACCTGACCACCGGCACTGACCTTGAGATGGTCGTGGGCGCAAACTGCGTGGATACGCTGGTCGAGTACGACAACAAGGGCGTCATGCGCGAAGGCCTGGCCACCAGCTGGGACTGGGATGTCGACACCCTGACCTGGACGTTCCATCTGCGTGAGGAGAACTGGGTGGACTGCAACGGCGAGGTCGTGGCCCCCGTCACCGCACAGGACTTCGTGGACGCTTTGAAGTACGTCCTGACCCCGGACTACGCCGCCTCCAACGTGGGCCTCGTCACCGCTTACATCGCAGGCGCTGACGACTACTACAACTACCACCTCTATCTGAACAACGCCAACACCGGCGTCGTGGACGATGACGGCACCACCTACACCGTGGACGGCAGCGGCGTCGTCACCGTGACTGCCCCCGACTCTGACCCCGCCACCTACGCACCGGTGGACTTTGACGCCGTGGGTGTCACTGCTGTGGATGACCACACCCTGACCTACACCCTGACCTACGACTTCCCGGGCTTCCTGAGCCTGCTGTGCTATCTGCCCTACGAGCCCGCTTACGGCCCGCTGCTGGAAGAGACCGGCGACCAGTTCGCCACCAGCGCAGAGACCACCTACAGCTGCGGTGCCTTCTATCTGGCCGCCTACGAGTCTCTGGAGACCTGGGTCATGAAGAAGAACCCCGAGAACTACGACGCTGACAACGTCTTCATCGATACCATCAGCCGCATCTACAACGCCGAGGCCAGCGTCAACGGCCCCGAGATGATCAAGCGCGGCGAGATCGACGAGGCCACCATCGGCTCTGACATCCTCGACAGCTGGCTCTCCGACGACACCACCAAGGACATGGTGTCCATGGACCGTCCCAACACCAACTACACCTACTTCTATATGTTCAACTTCATGCCCTTCTCCCACGAGTTCTCCAACTGGAGCGTGGAGGGCATGGATGCCGAGTACGAGCCGGAGAACTGGGCCAAGGCCATCAACAACACCAACTTCCGCAAGTCCTTCCTCTACGGCATCAACAACTCGGTCACGCTGGCCGTCAAGGCACCCGAGGGCTACGACAACTACAAGCTGAACACCATCACGCCCCCCAGCTTCTGTGCCAACGCTGACGGCGTGGACTACCTCAAGTGCGGCGACCTGGCCAACATCACCGAGTTCTTCGACGAGGCGAAGGCCAAGGAGTACCGCGACGCTGCCATCCCGGAGCTGACCGCTGCCGGTGTGACCTTCCCCATCAAGGTGCAGATGCCCTACAATCCCTCTTCCACCGACTGGGACAAGCAGTGCCAGGTGTTCAAGCAGCAGCTCGAGGGTGTGCTGAACGACGGTTTCGATTTCATCGACATCATCATCACTGCCGGCCCCTCCGACAGCTTCCTGTCCAGCGTCCGCCGCAACGGCAAGTTTGCTTTCCTGCAGTGCAACTGGGGCGCTGACTACTCTGACCCCCAGACTGAGACCGACCCCTTCTATCAGGCCGAGGGCGCACGCGGCAGCCGCTACGCCTTCCTGCGCACCGGCGTCGAGGACGGCTTCATCACCGGCGACACCGCGGACGCCGTCATGAACTACATGAAGGCCATCGAAGAGGCTGTCAAGATCACCGACGACATCAACGCCCGCTACGATGCCTTCGCCAACGCCGAGGCTTCCCTCATCAACAATGCCCTCGTCGTCCCCATGGGCATGAGCATCCCGGCCTACATCGCCACCCGTCTGAACTACTGGGAGGGCCAGTACGCTTCCACCGGCTTCTCCAACAAGCGTCTGAAGGGCATCCACGTCCTCGACCACTACATCTCCATGAGCGAGTACGAGGCCAACCGCGACGCCCGCTAAGACTTTTTGAGTCTGTCCGCTCCAAAGCTCTCCGTTTTCCCACGGGAAAGCGGAGAGCTTTTCGTTTCTGAAGCCTCTTACATGAATTTTTGTAACGAACTTTGCTAAATCACTTTCCAAAAGTGGTTTTTTGTTGTATTCTATTCCTATCCGACATTCATTTTATAAAAGAGAGGGGTGCGCACAGATATGCTCAAATATCTGGCGAAACGCATCGGGCGCTCGATACTGACCCTGTTTATTATCGTCACGCTCGTTTTCTGCCTTTTGCGGCTGATGCCGGTGGAAGGCTATTTTGCTAACTACGAAAAAATGACCGAGGCCCAGATACAGGCCGGCTTACAGTCCATGGGCCTGCTGGACCCGCTGCCGGTGCAGATCGGCCGCTTCTGGGTCAATATGCTCCACGGCGACCTCGGCGTGAGCCACATCTATAAGGTCAACGCCTCCGTCACCGGCATCCTCGCCAAGAAGCTGCCCATCTCCATCCAGATGGGCGTGTACGCCATGCTGCTGAGCCTTGTCATCGGCATCCCGATGGGCCTGTTCATGGGCCGCTTCAAGAGCCGCTGGCCCGATAAGATCGGCACGGCCATCATCGTCCTCATCCAGGCTGTGCCTGCGGCAGTGTATTATCTGTACATCCAGATGTACGGCACCACCGCGCTGAACGTGGGCCTGCTCTTCGATGCCTCCAACTGGAAATACTGGGTGCTGCCCGTCTGCTCCATGAGTCTGGGCAACGTGGCGTTCTACGCCATGTGGCTGCGCCGGTACATGGTGGACGAGAGCAACAAGGACTATGTCCGCCTTGCCCGTGCCAAGGGCGTGAGTGAAAACAACATCGCCCTGCGCCACATCTTCCGCAACGCAATGGTGCCGCTGGTGCAGTATATTCCCTCCGCCTTCCTGAACACTGTGGTCGGCTCCATCTACATCGAGAGCCTCTACAGCATCCCGGGCATGGGCGGCCTGCTGGTCACCTGTGTCCAGCGCCACGACAACACGATGGTGCAGGGCATCGTTCTGCTCTACGCCTGCGTGGGCATCATCGGCCTGATCCTGGGCGACCTGCTCATGGTGCTCATTGACCCCCGCATCAGCTTTGGCAAGAAAGAAGGTGGCCGATAATGCTTTTCCGTATGAAAGATGAAAAAGCACACCAGCTCGAGGCAGAGCTGGATAAGTTACAGGCGGACGGCCCCGCCGCATGGGCAAAGCTGCCCGAAGAAGAGCTGTTCACCCCCGCCGGGTTCAGCGAGGAGCGGGCCGAGGCCACATCCTACTCCAACTACAGCTACTGGGGCAGCACCTTCCGCGCCTTCTTCAAGAACCGCGTGGCCGTGCTGCTGCTCGTCGCCCTCATCGCCGTGGTGGCCTTTGCATTTTTGCAGCCCTGCCTGCCCGGTCAGGCAGACCCCAACCTCTGCGCCGTGGACCCCGCCACCGGCATCCAGTACCGCAACATCGCCCCCGGTGAAAAGGGCTTCATCTGGGGTTCCAACGCCATCGGCCAGGACCTCTGGGCCCGCATCTGGGCCGGCGCCCGCACCAGCCTGACCATCGCCTTCTTCGTAGCCCTCATCGAGGCCGTGGTGGGCATCACGGTGGGTGTGCTCTGGGGCTATGTCCGTCAGCTGGACTTCTTCTTCACCGAGCTGTACAACATCTGCGACAACGTGCCTTCCACCATCATCCTGATCCTTATTTCCTACGTCGCCAGCCCCAGCGTCCAGACGCTGATCCTGGGCATGTCCATCACGGGCTGGATCGCCATGGCGCGTTTTATCCGCAACCAGATCCTCATCATCCGTGACCGTGACTACAACGTGGCATCCCGCTGCATCGGCACCCCCACCTCCCGCATCGTGGTGCGCAACCTGCTGCCCTACCTCGTGTCGGTCATCATGCTCCGCATGGCCCTGACCATCCCCGCCGCCATCGGCAGCGAGGTCTTCATCACCTACATCGGCCTCGGCCTCTCTGTCGAGGTGCCTTCTCTGGGCAACCTCATCAACGATGGCCGCAAGGTCATGATGCAGGCCGGCCTGCGCTATCAGCTGCTCTACCCCACCATCATCCTCAGCTTCGTCACCATCGCGTTCTACCTCATCGGCAACGCCTTCTCTGACGCAGCCGACCCCAAGAACCATCTGCAGTAAGGAGGAACAGGCATGAAAAAGAATGAACTGATCCTCTCTGTGCGGGATCTCAACATCAAATTCAATCTGCGTGGAAAGATCCTCCACGCCATCCGGGGCATCGACCTCGATGTCTACCACGGCGAAGTCCTCGCCATCGTGGGCGAATCCGGCTCGGGCAAGAGCGTGTTCACCAAGTCCTTCATGGGCCTGCTGGACTCCAACGGCTCCATCACTTCCGGCACCATCGACTACTTCGGTGCCGACGACCACCAGCCCATCCGGCTCTCCGAGTTGAAAAAGGAGAAGGACTGGCTGAAAGTCCGCGGCCACGAGATCGCCATGATCATGCAGGACCCCATGACCAGCCTGAACCCCCTGAAGACCATCGGCGACCAGATCATGGAGGCCGTGGAGCTCCATCAGGGCCTCAAGGGCGCTGCCGCCAGGGAGAAGACCCTTGAGTACCTGCGGGATGTCGGCATCGCCGACCCGGAAGTGCGCTTCAAGCAGTATCCCCACGAGTTCTCGGGCGGTATGCGCCAGCGCGTCGTCATCGCCATTGCCGTAGCCTGCAACCCGCAGATCCTGATCTGCGATGAGCCCACGACGGCTCTGGACGTGACCATTCAGGCCCAGATCCTCGAGCTGCTGAAGGAGATGCGGGTCAAATATAACCTCACCATCATCCTCATCACCCATGACCTCGGCGTCGTGGCCAACATCGCCGACCGTGTGGCCGTCATGTATGCCGGCGACATCGTGGAGATCGGCACTTCGGACGAAATTTACTACGACCCCCGCCACCCCTACACCTGGGCGCTGCTGTCCAGTATGCCCCAGATGGGCGTGAAGGGCGAAGACCTGTTCAACATTCAGGGTACGCCCCCGAACCTCTTCACGGAGATTCACGGCGACGCTTTCGCGCCCCGCAACCCGCTGGCGCTGAAGATCGACTTCGTCAAGCGTCCCCCTTATTTTGATGTCAGCACGACCCACCGGGCCAAGACCTGGCTTCTCGACCCCCGCGCACCCAAGATAGAACCGCCCGCCGCTGTGCGGATGCTGCAAGAGGAGGGCAAATAACATGGCAGACGAACGCGAAGTTCTGGTCGAGGTAAAAAACCTCGAAGTGACCTACGGCTCCGGCCGCAAGGCTTACAAGGCCGTCAAGAACGCAAACTTCACCATCTATAAAGGCGAGACCTTCGGTCTGGTGGGCGAGTCCGGCTCGGGCAAGACCACCATTGGCCGGGCCATCATGCGCATCCTGCCCACCTCGGGCGGCGAGGTGTTCTATAAGGGCCAGAAGATAAACGGCAAGATCTCCCATGCGCTGGACAAGCAGGTCATCAAGGAAATTCAGATGATATTCCAGGACCCCCAGTCCTCCCTGAACGAGCGCGCCAAGGTGGGCTACATCGTAGGCGAGGGTCTGATGAACGTCCGGCCCGACCTCTCCGCCGCCGAGCGGGACGAAAAAGTCCGTCAGGCGCTGCTGGATGTGGGCCTGCTGCCCGAGTTTGCGTCCCGCTTCCCCCACGAGTTCTCGGGCGGCCAGCGCCAGCGCATCGGCATCGCCCGGGCTCTCATCGTGGAGCCGGAATTCATCATCGCCGACGAGCCCATCTCGGCACTGGATATGTCCATCCGCGCCCAGGTCCTGAACCTTCTGCGCCACATGCAGAAAGAGCGCGGCATCACCTACCTCTTCATCGCCCATGACCTCTCCGTCATGCGCTACATCTCCGACCGCATCGCCGTCATCCACAAGGGCGACATCGTGGAGCTGGCCGACGCCGAAGAGCTGGTGACCCACGCCATCCACCCCTATACCCGCAGCCTGCTGTCGGCCATCCCCATGCCCAGCCCCCGCCGCGAGCGGCAGAAAAAGCTGCTGGTCTATGACCCCTCCATGCACGACTACTCCACGGAGGCTCCCCAGTGGCGGGAGCTGCGGCCCCGTCACTGGGTGCTCTGCAGTGCCTCCGAGGCCGAAGACTGGTGCCGGGAATCGTAAACTTTTTCTTGCGTTTTTCTCATTGTGGCCTCTCTGTTTATTGACTTTTGTTCTCTGCTCTACTACAATAACAGGAGTGGCTTTGTAACAAAACGAAACAAAACATTGGCCCCCGCGCGGGTCTACAAACATAAAGGAATGAGAAATTGATGACGACGCAGAATCCTGTTTACGCATCCCAGGCCAAGCCCTGGCTCAAGTATTACGACCAGAAATTCATCGATCAGACCCTGCCTGCCCTCTCGGCCTTTGAGTATGTCTGCCAGCGGAGCAAGAACCACCTGAACGACACGGCTCTGGAATACTACGGCCGCAAGTTCGCCTACGCCGATCTGATCGTCAATGTCAAAAAGACTGCCGCCGCCCTGCGGGGCGCCGGGGTAAAAAAGGGCGACATCATCACGGTGGTCAGCATCATGACCCCGGAGATCATCGCCCTGTTTTATGCCGCCGACATGATGGGAGCCACCCTGAATCTGGTGGACCCCCGCTACAGCGTCGAGGGCATCCGTGAGTATATCGAAGAGGTGGATTCCCACCTGCTGGTCTGCCTGAACGTGGTGTACGAGCGCTGCCGTCAGGCCGCAAAGCGCACCAACGTGGAAAAGGTCATCGTCCTCTCTCCGGCCGACTCTCTGCCCCCGTTGATGGCCGTAGGTTACAAGCTGACCACCCCCGACAAGAACAAATATGCTTCCAACGTCATCCGCTGGAAGCAGTTCATCAAGGGCGGCGAGGGCCAGAGCACCGCTGCGGAGCCCTATGACCCAGACCATGCCTGCGTGGTGGTACACACCGGCGGCACCACCGGCTCCCCCAAGGGGGTCATGCTGACGGACGACTGCTTCAACGGCATCGCCCTGCAGTTCCAGGCTTACCCCAAGCTGTTCCACCGGGGGCAGAAGCTGATGAACGTGATGCCCCCCTTTATCGCCTACGGCTTTGCCTGCGGCATCCATCTGCCCCTGGTGCTGGGCTTCACGGTCATCATCATCCCCAACCTGGACCCGGCCAAGCTGGGCAGTCTGGTGCTGAAGCACAAGCCCGAGCATATGTTCGGCGTGCCCACCCACTACCAGCAGCTGGCTGCGGACCCCAAGCTGCGGGACAAGGACCTTTCTTTCATCATCAACTACGCCGCCGGCGGCGACTCCCTCTCCCGGGGGGCCGAGCAGACCGTCAACGATTTTCTGGCTGCCCACGGGGCCCGGTACCCCATTGCCAAGGGCTACGGCATGACCGAAGTGTCCTCGGCAGCCACGGTGGCCGCCGGGCTGGACAACAAGCCCGGCAGTGTGGGCATCCCCATGGTGAACACCGTGGTGGCGGCTTTTGAGCCGGGCACCGATCAGGAGCTGCCCATCGGCCAGCGGGGCGAGCTGTGCATCTCCGGCCCCTGCCTGATGAAGGGCTACTACAACAAACCCGAGGAGACCGCCATCCTGCTGCGCCGCCACCCCGACGGTCGGGTGTGGGCCCACACCGGCGACATGGGCTATCTGGACGAGGACGGCTTCGTTTACCTCGACTCCCGCATCAAGCGGATGATCATCCGCCACGACGGCTTCAAGGTGTTCCCCTCCATGATCGAGAACGTCGTCAGCCGCCACCCCGCTGTACACCAGTGCTCTGTGGTGGGCTGTGCAGACAAAGACCACACCCAGGGCCGTCTGCCCTTCGTCTACATCGTGCTCAAGTCCGACACCACCGCCAAGAAAAAGCAGGTGATCCGGGAGCTGGAGCGGATGTGCGCCGAGGAGCTGCCCGAATACGTCCAGCCCGTGGCCTACAAGTTTATTTCCAGTATGCCCATGACCCCTGTGGGCAAGGTCGATTACCGTCAGCTCGAAGCTGACATCTCCCCCCGCGACTATTGATTTTCATGAAAGGACTCTTCTGCCATGAACAAGCGTTTTGCAAGTCTGGCGGTCTCTGCCCTGCTGCTCGTCTCCCTGCTCAGCGTCCCCGCGCTGGCCGAGGGGACCGAGGCCGCTGCGGACGCCGCCGGCGATGATCATGTCATCGTCACCCTGAACCCGGAGGCTGCCCTGCAGCCCGAGACTCCGGCGGAAGCCGCGGCTTCTGCCACCGAGACGGCTCAGGCTGACCCGGTCCCTTCTGCGGACGACGCAGAGGAGGCAGCGGCCGCTGCTGAGGCCGAGGTCAAGGCCGATGACACCAAAGAGGAAGATAAGGACGCGCAGCTCACCTACGTCGCACTGGGCGACAGCATCGTGTCCGGCGTCGGCCTGGCCGATGTCCAGTACAGTGCGCGCTCCGGCTACAGCGTCGATATGGCTCCCAACTTCCATGGCTACTCTCCCGACTGCTATGTCGGCAAGGTGGCTGCAGCTCTCGGCCTCGACCGTGACCACGCCATCAACCTCGGCCTGCCGGCCCTGACGGCTCCCGACCTCGCGGACATGATCCGGTACGGCAAGATGCCCCAGATGAACATGGCGTCCGGCTGCGAGTACAACTACCCTGAGTTCCAGGACTACATCCGCAAGGCCGACGTCGTCTCCGTCCAGATCGGCTCCAACGACGCCTTCGTCCCCTGCATCGTGGCTCTGGGCAACGCCACCAACTGGAAGAGCGAGAAGCTGGCCGCTACCATTCTGGCCGGCGACCTGCGCAATGAAGGTTCCGGCTCCACCATGTCCACCATCTACCGCAGCATCAAGGCGATGGACCTGACCAAGGCCGAGAGGGACGCCACCTGGAATCTGCTCTTCTCCGGCATGAGCAAGATCTGCGACGAGACTTACCCCAAGACCACCGCAGCCCTCATCTCCATCGTGCAGGAGATCCGCAATCTCAACCCGGATGCCCAGATCATCCTCGTGGGCTACACCAACCCTGTGCCGCTCATCCCCTGCTGGCGCAGCTACTTCAACAAGCTGAACAAGTTTGAGAAGCAGATCGCCAAGACTTATAACTTGACTTATGTGGCCATCCCCAACACGGAGACCACCATCGACGTGCATCCCACCATCAAGGGCCACCAGTACATCGCCAACAAGCTCGTGAACGCCATCGAGAATCCGTGATCAACAAATACAGCAAAGCCCCCGTTTCCAGCTGGAAGCGGGGGCTTTTTCCTGCAATACGTTATGCAGCCAGAGCCTTTTTGATGTTTTCAAAGACGGTGTCGCTGTCCTCACAGCAGACCATGACCACCTCGCCGGTGGGGACAGTCGCCACGCGGGCGGCAGAAGCGATCTGGTACTGGTCTTCGAGGTAATGCTCCATGGACTTCTGCTGGCTCTGGACATAGGCATCCATCGCATCCACCACGTCCTGCGTCTTGCCCTCGGCGGGCTTGACGATGGCCACGCCGTAGACTCTGACCATCATGCCGGACACCGAGGCGGCGAAGTCTTCGTACATATCGTCCTCGAGGCCCAGCAGAGGCATCATCATGTTGGCCACCTCGTCGGAGAGCTGGTCGGCCTCATACTCGGCGCTGTAGCCGTACTGGGCGGTGAACTTGCCGTCCTCGCCTTTGGTGAATATCATCTCATACTCGTTGTCCTCGTCGCTGCGGGCGTCGTGGAGGATCTGGGTGTAATCTTTCTTCGCGGCAGAAGACGCGCTCCCGGAGCTGCCCGACGCGCCGCAGCCCACCAGAGCCAGCAGCATGACGCCGGCCATCAGACAAGCAATGATACGTTTCATATTCAATTTATCCTTTCGTTCGCAGGGTGAGATTTTCGGTGTGCAGTGATAGTATTTGATGATTTATCCCTGCTATTCGGTAAACGACCCACGGCGGGCGAAAATTGCACCCACAAGTGTAACAGTTCTATGAACGCTTACAGCATCATGGCCTCAAGGTCACCGTGATTGACGGGCGTCGAGAGGATGATCTGGGTGCTGGTGGTACCCAGCTTCTGGAACTGTAAGATGAGGTGTTCCAGCTGGGGCATACTGCCGCAGCTCACCTTGATGAGGAAGGTGTAAGCTCCCGTGACGTGGTAGCACTGCAGCACCTCTTTGCTGTTCTTCATCAGCTCCACCAGCTCGTCCCGCTGGGACGGGGCCACCGAGAGGCTGATGAGAGCGTCCACATAGACCCGGTCAGACGGGCGGTTGAGCATCACGGTATAGCCGCTGATGATGCCGTCCGTTTCCAGCTTGTGGATTCGGCTGGAGACAGCGGGACTGGTCAGCGCCACCTTTTCGGCGATCTCCTTCACCGGCATACGGGCGTTCTTTGCGAGGAGGGCGAGAATCTTGCGGTCCAAATCGTCCATAGGAAAAGTACTCCTTTTGAAATATGTTACATTACATAAAATTTTTTGAAAGTAAAGTTTTATTGTTGTAGCAATAGTACAAACTGTGCAAAAATCAGTTTTCGTTTTGCCGTCTTTAATTATATAAAGTTTTTGTCAAAAAGTAAAGTGCTAAATTAAAGCGAAACCAAATTTTTGCATTTGACAAGAAAACAAATTCGGGTATAATACATACTGCAAGGTAGCGTCACTGAAGTTCTGATGTACCGCCGGGGATCCCGGTGTTCGGGTACGATATGCTGCCGACTGATCACGCGATTCACCACTTTATATACTTTCCCACCCCTCTATACACAAAAACCCGCTGCCAGGCGGGTTTTTGTGTTTTATACAGGTTTTTATGGCTCTGCCAAGGCTCTCCCTTAGGGAGAGCCTTTTTAACGGTATCTTACACGCCAAAGGCCCCCATCCGGCAGATACCGGATGGGGGCCTTTGGCTGTTTATACTTGAAAAGGGAGCGAATAGCCTGATCATTCTTCGGTGCGGGTCTTCTTGAGCAGGCTCAGGATGACCGCACCCACGACGCTGCCGACCGCCAGAGCCACACAGTACATCACGGCATGGTCAACGACCGGGAAGACGAAGATGCCGCCGTGAGGGGCGCGGAGGGCGCAGCCGAAGGTCATGGACAGCGCACCGGAGAGGGCCGCACCGATGACGCAGCTGGGCAGGACGCGCAGCGGGTCAGCCGCTGCGTAAGGGATCGCGCCCTCGGTGACGAAGCAGAGGCCCATGATGTAGTTGACGATGCCGTTGCGGCGCTCGTCAGGAGTCCACTTCCTGGGGCAGAAGGTGGTAGAAAGGGCAATCGCAATCGGAGGCACCATGCCGCCCACCATGACAGCGGCCATGACCTCATAGTTTCCGGAGGCGAGGGCTGCGGTGCCGAAGACGTAAGCCGCCTTGTTGAAGGGGCCGCCCATGTCGATGCTCATCATACCGGCCACGATCGCGCCCAGCAGGACCTTGGAGGTACCGCCCATGGCGTTCAGCCAGTTGGTCATGGCGGTGTTGATCATGCCCATGATGGGGTTGATACCGCACATGACCGCGCCCACGATGAGGATGCCGCCCAGCGGGTAGATGAGCATGGGACGGATGCCGTTCAGGCTGGCGGGGAGCTTCTCCGTGATCTTCTTGAGGAACTCCACCACATAACCGGCCACGAAACCGGCCAGCAGAGCGGCCAGGAAGCCGCCGGAGATGCCGGTGGTCTCACCAGCGGCAATACCGGCGAAGTTGGTGCCGTTCATGGCCAGCACGCCGCCTGCAAAGCCGACGGCCAAACCCGGACGGTCCGCAATGGACATGGCGATGAAGCCCGCCAGGATGGGGAGCATATAGCTGAAGGCCGCAGAACCCACCGTCTTGAAGAAGGCGGCCAGCGGGGTGTTCATGCCGAAGTTGGAGGGGTCGATGCTGTAATCGTCCAGCAGGAAGGCCAGCGCTATCATGATGCCGCCGCCCACCACGAAGGGCAGCATATGTGAGACGCCGTTCATCAGGTTCTTGTAGAGGCTGCGGCCAAAGCTGTCGGAGGCAGAAGCGTCCTCCGCGGCCTGTGCGCCGCCCTTAGTGTGGAACTCCGGCACCTCGCCGGAGGTTATCTTATGGATGAGCTCTTCAGGCTTATGGATGCCGTCGTCCACGCGGGTGAAGAGGACCGGCTTGCCGTCGAAACGGGCCGTCTCGATCTTCTTTTCTGCCGCCACGATGATGCCGTCGCAGTTTGCAATTTCATCTTTCGTCAGGATGTTCTTTGCGCCGTCGGAGCCATTGGTCTCGACTTTGATGGTCACGCCCATCTTGGCACCGGCCTTGTTCAGGGCTTCAGCGGCCATGTAGGTGTGGGCGATGCCGTTGACACAGGCGGTGACGGCCAGCACACGGCAGCCCGCCTGCTCGATCTCCTGGTCGGTGAAGCTCTCGTCGCCGAACTGGGCTTCTTCCTGCGCGTCGATGGCGGCGAGGAACTCTTCCGGGGTCTTGGCGGTGCGCAGCTTCTCCACGAAGTCCTCGTTCATGAGCATCTGCATCATACGGGCCAGCATATCCACGTGGAGGCTGCCGTTCTTGGGGGCTGCGATGGCAAACAGCAGGTCGGTCTTGCCGTCGTCCTCGGCATTGTACTGCACCGGGGTCTTGAGGCGGAGGGCCGCCAGGCTGGGCCGGGTCACACAATCGCACTTGGCATGGGGGACGGTGATGCCGTTATCCACATAGGTCGAGCCCTCGTCCTCGCGCTCATACAGGCCCTTTTTGTAGGCTTCCTTGTCTCTGATGTTGCCGTGGGTCGCCTGCAGCTCCACCAGACGGTCGATGATCTGGCTGCGGTCCTGCTGGGCTTCATCCAGCGCGATGGACTGTGCCGTGAACAATTCCGTGATTCGCATAGTGTGTCTCCTCTCCTTATTGTCAGCGTCCCAGCCCTCTCCGTCATTGCTTCGCAATGCCACCTCTCCCAAAGGGAGAGGCTTGAACTTTGCCGTTATGTTCTTGGCTCTCCCTTTGAGGAAAGACTTCCCCCGGTCGGGGGAAGATGTCGCGCAAGCGACAAAAAGGGGAGTCTGGCGCGCAGCGCCTGAGAGGGCAAGCCCGCTTAAATCTGATTCAGTAACTCGTCGATCTTTTCCTTCTTTGCCAGCCCGAGGCTGAACGCAGTGGCACTGCCGCAGGCGGTACCCAGACGCAGGGCTTCCAGATAGCTGCCGCTGCGCAGGTAGCCTGCCACGAAACCGGCCACCATGCTGTCGCCTGCACCCACGCTGTTGACCACCTTGCCCTTGGGCGTACCGATGCGGTGGACCTCGCCCTTCTCGTCCAGCAGGAGCGCACCGTCACCGGCCATGCTCACCAGTACGTTCCGGGCGCCCTTTTCCTGCAGGGTGCGGGCGGCAGCGGTGATGTCAGCGTCGGTGGTGAGGGTGCGGCCCACGATCTCACCCAGCTCATGATTATTGGGCTTGATGAGGAAGGGGTGATACTGCAGCACATTCACCAGAAGGTCGCGGGTGGCGTCCACCACCGTATGCACACCGTGGCCTTCCAGACGGGCCAGCAGACGCTCGTAGGTGGTCTGGGGCAGGCTGGACGGGATGCTCCCCGCCAGAATGAGGATGTCGCCCTCGGCCAGCTGATCGAGCTGTGCTTCCAGCTGCTCCATGGCGCTCTCGGGGATGTCCGGGCCTGCGCCGTTCAGCTCCGTCTCCTGCCCCGCCTTTATCTTGACGTTGATGCGGGTCATGCCCTGCTCGAGGTGGATAAAATCGGTGGTGATGCCCTGCGCGGCCAGACCCCGCTCGAGCCATGCACCCGTCTCACCAGCCACAAAGCCCAGCGCCGTGTTCCGGCAGCCCAGCTCGGCCAGCACACCGGACACGTTGATGCCCTTGCCGCCCAGCACACAGTCTTCGCCTTTGGCGCGGTTCACCTCGCCCACTTCCAGCGGTGTGTCCAGCCGCACGACGTAGTCGATGGCCGGGTTGAATGTCACAGTATAGATCATTCTGCTGCCTCCTTTACCAGAGTGAATTGTCTGTATTTCGGATTCGGACAATGATTCGTCAGGATCGCGCCGCCGGACAGCTCGGCGATGACCGCCGGGTAGATGCGGGCGAACTTTGAGTCATCCACGAGGAACCAGGCTTCTCTCGCCCGGCGCACGACCGTGGCCTTGACAGCCGCTTCCTCGGGGTCGGGGGTCGTGAATCCTGCGTCCAGCGCCACGCCGTTTGCCCCCAGGAATGCTTTCGTGAAGTTGTACTGCTGCAGGCTGTGGAGGGCCGCAGCGCCGATGATGGCCTCCGTCTCGGGCCGCAGCAGACCGCCCACCAGAAAGACCTTGCAGCCCTTCTGGGCCAGCAGACGGGCGTGAGCGACGCCGTTGGTGACGTACCGGGCGTCCAGCGCCGGGCCGCTCAGCTCCCGGACCAGCGCCAGCGTGGTGCTGCCGGCGTCCAGAAAGACGAAATCCTCTGCGGTGATGAGGGCCGCTGCCGCCTTTGCGATGCACTTTTTCTGGACGACAGCCAGCGCTTCCTTCGCTGCCATCGTCGGCTCGTCGGCGAGGAACTGGCTGTCCGGCAGGGTCGCGCCGCCGTGTACCTTGTTCACCTTGCCCATCCTGTCCAGCTCGTTCAAATCGCGGCGGATGGTGGACTCGCTGGCATCCAGCGCCTCGCAGAGCTCCTGCACCGTCGCGGTGCGCTGCTGGCTCAGCAGCTTCATGATGCGGGAAAGCCGCTCCTCTGCCAACATCTTCATCCCTCCTGTTGCACGTTTTTGCTTGTGTTTGAATCGTTTTGACTGTTTCTGTCTGTATTATAGCAAATATTCCGTCAAAATCAATCACTTTCCGTCCGTTTATCTGCCAAAATATTTCCATCAAAATCATGCATTCTGCACAAGAAGTGGGATACAACCCGCAAAAGAGCACAAAAAATCCGCCCCGGAGCGGTCAGCTTCGGGGCGGATGACGGTTTTGTGGGTCGATTTGACCGTTTTTGACGGTTTTGTCGGAAATGATTTTCCCTTCCGGGTCGGATGTGATTCAGGCGTCCGAACGGGCGTAGGCGTTCTTCATGCCGCTGCTCAGCTCGAAGAGGACCTTATCCAGCGTATCGGAAGCCCGCTTCTTCAACTCGGCAGCGATGGCGGTGTTGGCCTCCTCCCGCAGGGCGGCGCGCTGGCTTTCCTCGGCCGAAGCGATGTTCTTATCGTACTGGTTCAGCAGCGCGCGGCTGGCGGAGAGGACGCCCTCCTCGTACCGCTCCACATGGATGAGGCTCTTGGCGTAGGAGGCATCGGCCATGGCGGCGATCATCCGGCTCACCCAGTAGAAGCTGTCGGTGGAGACTTCACCGGTGGTGCAGGCCAGATAGGCCGGGGTGCGCTCGACGTTGGCGTAGAACGGCACCATGGTATTGAAGGCATTGGAGGCGTAGGCGATCCACTCCACCGCGCGGATGTCTTCCGGCACGTCAGGCCGCATCTGGATGAGGGCCATGAAGTCGTTGCGGTTGATGCCGATGGAGCGGTAAGCTCCCTTCATGCTCTTGTCGCCGTAGCTGGCGTAGGGGTCGAAGGGAGTCCCCTGATAGTGGGAGGACAGCACATACTTCACATCCTCCGGGGTCAGCTTCCGCTCCGGCACCATGCACCAGGGCAGGTCGTCCGAGCGGGGGCCGTAGTCGGCGGCAGGGCCGTCCCAGACCCAGGTGTTGGGATTGAGGTGGCGGAGCATGAACCATGCGCGGGGGGTGTTGTAAACGTGGTCGGCGTCGTCGTGGCTGCCGAAGGCGTCACGCGGGTTCAGACGGCCATCCAGCGAGAGGTCGAGGTGATTGTCCCGGATGAACTCCCGCAGGTCGGCAGAGCAGAGATAATTCTCCTGTGCGCCGAAAGCGTCGTCGAGGTCGAAGGCGTCGATGCCCAGCTGGTTCGGCATGACCACATAGGAGTCGTCCGGCACACGGCGGGCCATCCAGTGGTGGCCTCCGATGGTCTCCAGCCACCAGATCTCGTCCACATCCTGGAAAGCGATGCCGTTCATCTCATAGGTGCCGTACTCTTCCAGCAGCTTGCCCAGACGGAGCACGCCCTCGCGGGCAGAATGGATGTAGGGCAGGACGAGGTAAACAATATCTTCCTCGCCGATGCCGCCGGGGACTTCCGGCCGGCCGTCTCTGGCGGGCTGGTAGACCACCAGCGGGTCTGCGCCCAGAACGCGGGGGTTGGAGGTGATCGTCTCGGTGGCGGTCATGCCGACGTTGGCGGCGTTGACACCCGAAGCAGCCCAGATGCCCTTGCCCTCCACGGCGTTGGGCATGGCGGTCATCCGCAGGGCATTGCCCGGCAGGGGAACTTCTACATGAGAGATGATCGATTTATAGACTGCCGGGTGCTCCTCCGGCTGAACGACAACGAACTTTTTCGCGGTGAAGTGGCCGGAGCCGGAATCGTCGTTCCGGGCGATCATGGTAGAGCCGTCATACGAGGCTTTTTTGCCGACAAGGATGGTAGTACAAGCCATAGCTGTTATCCTCCAAAATTTTACATCTTGTATGTATAGTGCTCATTTATACAGTTTCGCAGGCGCGTTTGTTCTGCAAAACCCATTGTATCGCGTTTGGCCTCCGGGCGCAAGCCCTTACATTTCGCCAATGTAGGCAAAGCGCGGCTGACGCTTGCCGTCCCGCTCCACCTCTTCGGCCCACATAGCCGCCGGGCGCACCCAGAGCCCGCCCTCGCCGTACAGGGGACGGTAGACCACCATCTCCTCTTCGGTCTCGCTGTGGCGGGCCATCCCGATGACCTGATATTCGTTGCCCTTGAAGTGCCGGTAACGGCCCGGCTTGATGTCGTATTGGAACTGGTACATAAAAACTCCTTACAAAAAGCCCGGCCGCAGATTGGTCTGCGCCGGACTTTTCCACTTGCTTCACCCCTGCGGGTGGAAATATTCGTAAATGGTCTGGGCCATCTGCCGTCCGACGCCGGGGGTGTTCTCCAGCTGGTCAGGGGTGGCCTCTTTGACGGCGCTCACGCTCTTGAACTGTGCCATCAGGGCTTTGGCCGTCTTGGGGCCGACGCCCGGCACCTCGGTGAGGGTGGACGAATAGCTCTTCTGCTTCATCTGCTGCTTGCGGTAGGCGTTGGCGAAGCGGTGCGTCTCGTCCTGAATGGCGGTGACGAAGGTGAACGTCCCGCGGTTCATGTTGATGGCTATCTCCCGGCCTTCGCTGTCCACGATGGCGCGGGTGCGGTGGTGGTCGTCCTTCACCATGCCGTAGAGGGGTACATCGGCCAGTGCCGTCCCGGCCAGTGCGGCCTTCGCGGCGCTCACCTGTCCCCTGCCGCCGTCCATCAGCAGCAGGTCAGGTTTCTGGCCGAAGTAGTTGCTGCTCGGTTCGCCGTTTGCGGCCATTTCGGAATACTTTTCGTATTCAGCCGCACGGCGGGAGACGGTCTCCGCCAGCGAGGCGTAGTCATCGGTGCCGGCGACGGTCTTCATCTTGAACTTCCGGTAGCCCGCCTTGTAGGGCTTGCCGTCCCGGAACGTCACCATGCCGCAGACGCTGGTGCCGTCGCCCCAGTTGGAAATATCGTAGCTCTCGATGGCGCGGGGGGGCTTGGGCAGGCCCAGCACCTGCGCCAGCTCATCCAGAAGCTTTTCCTCCCGGGCATAGCGGCCGCTCTCGCGGGCCAGCCGCTCGACGGCGTTGGTGTGGGCCATCTCGACGAGGTGCGCCTTATCGCCCCGCTGAGGGACATAGAGCTGCACCTCGCTGCCCCGCTTCTCGTTGAGGGCCTGCTGCAAAGCGTCCACATCCGGCGGCAGCTCGTCCACGGCAATGACCTTCGGTATCTGTTCATCGTCGAGGTAGTACCGGGGCAGAAATTCCTCCCGCACCGCCGCGATGTCGGCGGTATCGTGGAACAGAAACTCCCGCTTGTCGGTCAGCCGCCCCTCCCGGAAGCGGAGGACAGCCGCGCAGACGCTGCCGGGCGTACCCGCCAGCGCTACCACGTCCATCTCCACGTCGGGGTCAACCACGACCTTCTGCCCTGCCGTCACCTTGGTAATGGCAGCGATCTGGTCGCGGATGAGGGCCGCTGTCTCAAATTCCAGCCGGTCAGAGGCTTCCAGCATCCGCTCGTTGAGGGTTTTCAGAATATCCTTTTTGCCGTAGCGGATGAGGTGGACAGCGCTTTTGACGGCCTGCTCGTAGTTTTCACGGCTTATCTTGCCGCTGCACACCGCCATGCACTTGCCGATGTGGGCGTTCAGGCAGGGACGGCCCCGGCCAATTTCCTGCGGGAACCGCCGGCTGCACCGGGGCAGCAGAAAAGCATCCATCGCCGTCTCGGCCATCTGACGGGCCGCAAAGCTCGAGGTATAAGGGCCGATATACTCCGCGCCGTCGTCCTCTTTTTGCAGCGTGAACGACAGCCGCGGCCACTCGTCCTTTGTCACCTTGATATAGCTGTAGCCCTTGTCGTCCTTGAGCAGGATGTTGTACTTCGGGGTGTGGGCTTTGATCTGGCTTGCTTCCAGCACCAGCGCCTCGAACTCGCTCTGGCAGACGATGACGTCGAACGCGTAGGCGTGGGCGATCATCTGGCTGACCTTGTTGTCGTGAGGCACACCCTCCCGGAAATACTGGCTCACCCGGATGCGCAGACGCTTGGCCTTGCCGATATAGATGATGGTGCCGCTTTTGTCCCGGATGATATAGACGCCCGGCAGAAGCGGCAGCATACAGGCCTTTTTGTAAAGTTCTGCCTTGGTCATCCGATGTTATGCCGGCCTTTCTGCATCCTCTCGGTCCTGGCAATATTCGACGCCGCCAGCGCCAGACCGCACACGTCGAGGGCCACGCTCCACCACTTGGGCTTCTGCTCCGAGGTGAGCAGAAGGGTGATGTTGACGATGAGCGTCACCAGATAGACACCAAAAAAGCAGTACCACGGCTTGCCGGAATCACAGAACTCGCCAAACTTGAACAGTGCTTCTTTCGTCGAATCTTTCATGAGGCTGCCTCCTTTATTCTGATGCATCATACCAAAAAAAGCGGCAAGGATGACCCCCGCCGCTCATACACGAAATGGAACTGAATTACTCTGCGAAGCCGGACTCCACCAGCTTGATGAGGCCATCGACAGCAGCCTGCTCGTCTGCGCCATCAGCGATGATGCGGATGGTGGTGCCGCCCACGATGCCCAGAGACAGGACGCCCAGAAGGCTCTTAGCGTTCACGCGGCGCTCTTCCTTCTCGACCCAGATGGAAGACTTGAACTCGTTGGCCTTCTGAATAAAGAAGGTTGCCGGACGGGCGTGCAGACCAACCTGATTTTCAACGGTAACTTCTTTGACGTACATAGTAAAACGCTCCTATCTATTATCGTTCGGGAAATGCAATTATGTTTCGCGCCTGTTGCGTTGTGATTATTTTAGCGCAAACCGAAACCGTTGTACAGTCCCCAAACGCATTTTTGGCGGTTTTCCCAAGGATGAGGGGGGCATTTTCCACCTTTTATACAAAGACAACAAAATTATTCCCCCAGTGTTGGCGGGGTAATACAAAAGTTTTCAACATTTTTTCGACGGAGGGTCAGCACTCCGACTGTTTTTGTGCTTATCCGGCAGAGTATGACGTTTGCCGCAGACTCCGCTCAACCCTCGTACTGCATCCACAGCAGCGCGCATTTCTTTACAACAGAAGGATATTCCGCAGGGTCAAATTCCATGTCTTTTTCGCCTGTGAATTTCCATCCCATCCGACGATAGAGAGCAATGGCGCGGGCGTTGGTGTCCAGCACGCTCAGGCGGGGATGCTCATACTCTTCCAGCTTTTTGCGGGCGAAGTCCAGCATTTTCTGGCCGATGCCCTTTCCCCGGGCATTCCCAGACACAAAGAGATGCTCAATGCGGCCGGTCTTGTGGTCTACGCTCACCATGCCGTCCGGCACATCTTTCGTCGTGTGCAGGTAGCAGGCCCAGCCGCCTTTTTTCTCCGCCTTGAGCTGAGCGAGAAACTCCTCTTCTGTCAGGCTTGCACAATACTCTTCCGTCCAGTTTCCGGCGCAGACGGCGCGGCGTCCCTCCGCAAACAGCTTTGCCGCAGCGGCAAACTGTTCTTCCGTCTTGACGAGGCGGACATTCTCGCCCCGCTTCCACTTGGGCAGCTCGGTGATGGGGTGGCTCTCGCACCACTGCTCATACAGCTCCGGGCGGCGCAGCCGGGTGCGCTCCCGGCTCTTTTCGCCCCGCCATGCGTCGATCTTCTGGTGGTCGCCGCCCAGCAGAACGTCGGGTACAGCGCGGCCCTCCCAGACCTCGGGGCGGGTGTACTGGGGGTATTCCAGCAGGCCGTCCCAGTAGCTCTCCTCCTCGTAGCCCTTCTGCTCCGCCAGAACGCCGGGCTTGAGGCGGAGGACGCTGTCGGCCACCACGAGGCTGGCCAGCTCGCCGCCGGTGAGGATATAGTCGCCGATCGAGATCTCTTCGTCCGCAAACGCTTCAATGACGCGCTCGTCGATGCCCTCATAGTGGCCGCAGACCAGCGTCAGGTTATCGTACTGGGCCAGCCGCCGGGCGTGCTCTTCGGTGTAGCGCTGACCGCCCGCCGTCAAGAACACGATATGCGGGGCCGGGCGTCCCTGTTCCGCTACCTCTTTCTGGACGGCGCGCAGGCAGTCGGCGATGGGCTGGGCATAGAGCACCATACCGCAGCCGCCGCCATAGGGGTAGTCGTCGGTCTGCTTCTGCTTGTTGAGGGTGTAATCCCGGATCTGATGGCAGTGGGTCTCGATGCAGCCGCGCCTGGCTGCGCGGCCGATGATGCTGGCGTCCAGCACCTGCTGGCACATCTCAGGGAAAAGGGTCACGATGTCCACACGCATTCCCATCGCTCACTTCTCCTCCCGCTCACTGTCGAAATCGTCGTCCAGCAGGCCCGGGATGGGGGTGACGAGGATATAGCCTTCCGGCGGGTTGCGCTCTTTGAGAAAGGCGTCCACGCCGGGGAACATATATTCCTTGCCGCTGGGGGACTTGACCGTATAGATGTCCTGTGCGCCGGGATGGTCCACGCTGGTGACGACGCCGTACACCTTTCCGGTGTCGGCGTCCCGCACCTCGCAACCGATGAGGTCGGCCACATACCACCGGCCCTCGGGCAGGGTGGCGTCGCTGCGGTCGAAGTAGAACACCTGACCCCGCAGGGCGCGGGCGGCGTCCATATCGTTCACGCCCTCCAGCTGGAGCAGCGCCATCTGCCCCTGCGGGCGGATGGAGATGATGTTATAGCACTTGCCGCCCTTTGCCGACGCATAGAGACGGCCTGCCTTTTTGAGGAAATCCACGCCGTCGCACCACAGCTCCAGCTTCATTTCGCCGCGCACACCGTGGGTGGTGACGACCTTGCCTGCTTCCAGATATTGCTGCATATTCTCTCCTGTTCAACCTCTCAGTCTCGCTTCGCTCGACAGCTCCCCTACCGAGGGGAGCCTCTGGCGAAGAGGGAAAGCTTTCCGGTATGCCAAGGCCTCCCCTCGATAGGGGAGGTGGCACGCCGCAGGCGTGACGGAGAGGTTATTCCTAATAACAAAAAGGCCCTTTGCCATTACAGCAAAGGGCCTGTAGGGTGCTTAGTCGATCTCAACAAGGACCTTTTCATCGACCCGCACAGCAGCCGCGCGCATCACCACACGAATGGCTTTTGCGATCCGGCCCTGCTTGCCGATGACACGGCCCATATCTCCCTCTGCCACGCTCAGGTGGTAGACGATGGTGCCGTCCTCACGGGGGGCGTCCACCGTGACCTTGACGGCGTCCTTATCCTCCACGAGGCCGCGGGCAACTGCCAGCAACAGCTCCTGCATGAGTCAGCCCTCCACCTTACAGAATGTTGGACTTCTTCAGCAGCACGCGAACGGTGTCGGTGGGCTGAGCGCCGTTGGCGATCCAGGCCTTAGCCTTCTCGCCGTCGATGCTCACGACAGAGGGCTCCTGATTGGGATCGTAAGTGCCGATCTCCTCGATGAAACGGCCATCGCGGGGGAAGCGGCTGTCAGCAACAACAACACGATAGAAGGGAGCCTTCTTGGCGCCGACGCGGCGCAGACGAATCTTAACTGCCATGGTAATATCCTCCAAAAATTTCTTGTTCCCCGGTTTGCGGGGATTAAATCTATCTGTACAACCCCACAGCGGGGTGTATACCGGAATTATTTCATGCCTCTGAAGGCACCCGGGTTGCCCATCAGGCCGCCCAGCTTACGGGCAAATCCCTTGGGGCTCTTCTTGAACTGCTTCATCATCTTCTGCATCATCTCAAACTGCTTGAGCAGCTTGTTGACGTCAGACACCTGAGTGCCGCTGCCCGCAGCGATGCGGCGCTTGCGCTTGGGGTTGATGATGGAGGGGTCTTCGCGCTCGGCCCTGGTCATCGAGTAGATCATGGCCTCGATGCGGTCGAAGGCTTTCTCGTCGATCTGGCTGGCGTCGATGCCGGACATGCCGGGCATCATGCTCAGCATGGCACCCGCGCCGCCCATCTTGCGGATCTGGGCGAACTGGGCCAGCATATCGTTCATATCGAACTTGTTTTCCATCATCCGCTTGGCGGTCTCTTCGGCCAGCTTCTCGTCGGCGGCATCCTGTGCGCGCTCGATGAGGCTCAGCACATCGCCCATGCCGAGGATCCGGCTTGCCATGCGGGAGGGATGGAAGACTTCGAGGTCATCCAGCTTTTCGCCGGTACCCTGGAACTTGATGGGCTTGCCGGTGACAGACAGCACCGAGAGGGCTGCGCCGCCGCGGGTATCGCCGTCGGTCTTGGTGAGGATGATGCCGTCGATGCCGACCGTTTCGTTGAAGGTCTTGGCGACATTCACGGCGTCCTGACCGGCCATGGCGTCCACGACCAGCAGAGTCTCGTCCACGGGGACAGCCTCTTTGATCTGGACCAGCTCCTGCATCAGCACTTCGTCGATCTGCAGGCGGCCTGCGGTATCGAGGATGATGATGTCGTTGCCGTAGTCCTTGGCGTGGGCCAGTGCCCTTTTGGCGATGGCAGGCGGCTTTTCGCCGGGCAGGGTGAAGACCGGCGCACCGGCCTGCTTGCCCACCACCTGCAGCTGGTCGATCGCGGCCGGACGGTAGATGTCGCAGGCCACCAGCATCGGGCGGCGGCCCTGCTTGATGTAGTATTTTGCAAGCTTTGCTGCGTGGGTCGTCTTACCGTTGCCCTGCAGGCCGCAGAGCATGATGATGGTCTGGCCCTTGTTCTTGATGACCAGACGAGGGGCTTCCTCGCCGCCCATCAGGGCGACCAGCTCCTCGTTGACGATCTTGACGACCTGCTGGGCAGGGGTCAGGCTCTCCATGACCTCCTGGCCCATGGCGCGCTCGGAGACCTTTGCGCAGAAGTCCTTCGCCACCTTGTAGTTGACGTCGGCTTCCAGCAGGGCCATCCGGACCTCGCGCATGGCGGCTTTGATGTCCGCCTCGCTCAGTTTGCCGTGGCCGCGCAGCTTTTTGAACACACCGGCAAGGCGGTCGGTCAAAGATTCAAATGCCATTGTTCGGTGCTCCTCTCAAATCCGTTTTCAGCTCTCATTCACTTCGTCGATGGAGCGGATGAGCCCCAGCATCTTGTTCAGAGTGGCGGCATACTCGGTGGTGGTCAGCCGGGCGTTCGGGCCGGTGCATTCAAACCGGGCGTCGATGACCAGCTGCTCCAGCTCTTCCAGCGTCTGCTGCACCCGGCGGTACCGGGCCGCAAAGCCGACCTTTTCTTCCAGCTCCCTGAGGGCCGTTTCGCCATGCTTGATGGCGTCCCGCGCCCCCTGCCGGGTGATGCCGAAGTTTTCTCCGATCTCGCTGAGGGAGAGGTCATCGTTGTAATACTGGCGCAGCATCTCGCGCTGTTTGGGCGTGAGCACTTCGCCGTAAAAATCGAGCAGATAGCCCATTTCAAAGTCTTTTGCCATGTTCTGTCCTGCTCTGACCTCCGCTGTTTGTAAAGGTTTTTTGCTTTACATACGGAGTATAGCAGACGGGGTGTCCCTTGTCAAGGACTTTTTGCGTCATTTTGCCAAATTTTCTTCCGATTTTTCTCTTTTCTGCCCAAGCCCCGCTTGACGCTTCCTCTCCTTTGCGTTAAAGTTATAGGCGTAAGCTTTCCCCCGGACGTGAAAGGAGACCGCCCGTGCCTATCTACCCCAACATCTACCAGACCCTGCTGCCCGGCCCCATCGTCGAGCTGCGGGGCTATCTTGCGGCCTGCGGGCTGCGGGGGCGGCTGTACGCCTATCTGAACTACAACGGCCCCACCGGCACGGCGCGGGACGAGCTGGCTGAGGGGATGCTGGCGCTGGCCCTTGAGCGCGGGGCGCTGACCCCCGGCCAGACCATCGTGGAGGCCGTGTCAGGGCCTTTTGCCACAGCGCTGACGCTGGCGGGGCTGACGGCGGGCCACCCGGTGACGCTGGTCATGCCGGAGGACGCCCCCGCCATGCGGCAGGAGAGCCTGCTCCGCCTCGGAGCGCAGATCATCCATACCCCGGCCCAGGCGGGCCCTGCAGGCGCACGGGCGCTGGCAAAAGCCACCGCCGCCGAAAAGGGCTGGTACTATATGGACTGGCTCAACAACGACGACAACCCCACCTATCACCGCCGGGTGACGGGGCCTGCACTGGTGCGCTCCATCGCGCGGGAGGGTTCCAGCATCGTGGACAGCATCGTCATCGGCGTGGGCAGCGGCGGCACCATCACCGGCGTGGGCGAAACGGTCAAGGCGTGGACGAATGACGTCCGCATCGTAGCCGTGGAGCCTTACGAGAGTCAGGCCCTGAGCAGCGGCCTCACCGGCTCCCATGGCATCCCGGACATCGGCTTCGGCCTCGTTCCCGGAAATTACAACTCCTATGTAGTGGACAACATCGCTGCCGTCACCACCGCCGATGCCGTCCGGGCGGCGCAGCGGGTCCTGCGCACCGACGCCATCCCGGCCTCCCCCAGCGCAGGTGCCGCCCTTCACGCAGCGGCCCAGTTTATCGCAAACGGCAAAAGCCGTTCGGCACTGGCCGTGTTCAGCGCACGCCAGAACATACTATAAAAAGGAAACGAGAAGGAATCCATGACAAAAGACATGACGACCGGGGACATCACGCCCCTTCTGGTCAAATTCACCATCCCGCTGGTGCTGGGCAACCTGTTCCAGCTCACTTATAACGCCGCCGACAGCATCATCGTGGGCAAATTTGTCGGCGAAGACGCCCTTGCCGCCGTCGGCACCTCCAACCCGCTGATGACGCTGGCCATCCTCTTCATCAACGGTCTCTGCCTCGGTGCCGGCATCCTTGTCAGCACGGCCTATGGTGCCGGAGACACCCAGCGCGTAGAGCGTCAGGTCTCCACCACTGCCATCGCAGGCACGGTGTTCTCGCTGGTCTTTTCGGCCCTCTGCGTCCTGCTGGCGACGCCGCTGCTCCGGCTGATGCAGGTGCCGGAAGAGATCCTGCCCATCGCGGTGCAGTACCTACGCATCGTCTTTGCGGGCCTCATCTTCACCTTCTTTTACAACTTTCTCGCCGCCACCATGCGGGCGCTGGGCGACAGCAAGAGCGCCCTTTACTTTCTGATGATAAGCTCGGTGCTGAACATCGGCGGCGACCTCTTCTTTGTCGAGGTGCTGGGCTGGGGCAGCGAAGGCTGCGCCCTCTCCACCGTCCTCAGCGAGGCGCTCTGCTGTGTGCTCTGCGTCATCTATATCCAGCTCAAAGTTCCCGTCCTTCAGCTGGGGCGGCGCTGGTTCGTCTTTGACAGCTCTCTGCTGCGCAGCACCGTCCAGTACGGCTGGACCAGCGCCATGCAGCAGGCCACCGTCCAGCTGGGCAAGATCGCCGTGCAGGCCATCGTCAACACTCTGGGCATCAACGCAATGGCCGCTTTCACCGCCGCCAGCCGGGTGGACGACTTCACCTATATGCCCCAGCAGAACATCGCCCACGCTATGACCACCCTGATGGCTCAGAACCACGGTGCCGACAAAAAGGAGCGGGTGCGTCAGGGCTTTTTCTGCGGCCTGCGCATCGAGCTCATCTACGGCTTCTGCCTGATGGCCGTCTGCCTGCTCTTCGCCCGCCCCATCATCTCCCTCTTCGTGGATGACCCCGCCGTCATCGACCTGGGCGTCAAGTTCCTGCGGTGCGCCTCCCTCTTCTACCTGATGCCCGGCGTGACCAACGGCATCCAGGGCGGCTTCCGCGGCCTCGGCGATCTGAAGATCACCCTGAACAGCAGTATGCTCAACATGGGCTTCCGCGTGGCCGCCGCCGCTGTGCTGGTGCTGGTGCTCAAGGTCGATCTGCAGATCATGCCCGTGAGCTACGGCATCGGCTGGCTGTCCATGCTGGTCTATGAGCTGCCCCTGCTCATCCGCTACATGAAAGAAGACAAGCTTTAACTCCGACAAAAAAGAGCAGAGCGTGCAGCCATAGGACCGCACGCCCTGCTCTTTTTCGCTTTCAGGTTGTTTACAAAAAGTTACTTATTCTTGTACATATCCTGATAGTATTTCTGATAGTTGCCGCTGGTGATGTGCTCCATCCACTCCTCGTGGTCGAGGTACCAGTCGATGGTCAGGACGATGCCCTTCTCGAAAGGAGTCTCAGGATACCAGCCAAGGTCGTTCTTGATCTTGGTGGGGTCGATGCCATAGCGGCGGTCATGGCCCAGACGGTCAGCGACGTGCTTGATGAGGTCTTCGCTGATGCCGTCGTCCTTCAGGCGGTCGTGCAGCTGCTCGATGATGGTCTTGACGATGAAGATGTTGGGGCGCTCGTTGTGGCCGCCGACATTGTAGACCTCGCCCACCTTGCCGCCGTTGCAGACCATATCAATGGCCTTGCAGTGGTCCTCAACGTACAGCCAGTCGCGGATCTGCATACCGTCACCGTAGACGGGCAGCTGCTTGTGGTGCTTGACGTTGTTGATCATCAGCGGGATGAGCTTCTCAGGGAACTGGTAGGGGCCGTAGTTGTTGGAGCAGCGGGTGATGTTGATGGGCATACCGTAGGTGTCGTGGAATGCCATGACGAACATATCAGCGCTGGCCTTGGAGGAAGAGTAGGGGCTGTGGGGGCAGAGCGGGGTGGTCTCCATGAAGAAGCCCTCAGCGCCCAGAGCGCCGTAGACCTCATCGGTGGACACCTGCAGGTACTTCTTGCCCTCTTTCCAGGTCTTGGCGTCAGCGTCGTACCAGGCTTCCTTGGCGCGCTGCAGCAGGTTGACGGTACCCATCACGTTGCTCTGGACGAAAATTTCAGGGTTCTTGATGGAGCGGTCAACATGGCTCTCAGCGGCAAAGTTGATGACGTAATCGAAATCGTACTTTGCAAACAGGCTCTCGACCAGCTCCTTGTCGCAGATGTCGCCCTGCACAAAGACGTGGCGGGGGTCGCCCTCAACGTCCTTCAGGTTCTCGAGGTTGCCGGCGTAGGTCAGCTTGTCGAGGTTGACCAGCAGGATCTCGGGGTACTTCTTGAGCATATAATGCACAAAGTTGGAACCGATAAAACCGGCGCAGCCGGTGATAAGATATTTTTTCATATTTTTATCCTTAAATTATTCTCTTGTTTTATTTGTGCGCAGGGCCCGGCACTTTGCATTTTTCCGCAAAACCTGCCCGGCTTGCCAAGGGTGCTTCGCACCCGGGTTGCGGCTCCCAGCATCCGCAACGCTTTGCGTGCGTCTTGCTGGCCGCTGCCCCAACAACTCCTCCCTGCTTCCGCCACTGGCGGCGGTCGGCGTTGTTGCCCCCTCCGGGAGAGCTGGACGCGAAGCGGCCTGAGAGGGTCATTTCATCCCGTTGTCGCCGTCCCAGTGCTCAAAGAAGCAGGCCAGCGCGTCCTTCCAGTCGCGGACGTCGTTGCCGACGGTGCAGCGGAGCATCCGGTTGTCCAGAGCGCTCCACTTGGGGCGGTCGGCGCTGTCCGGGTGCTTTGCCTTGTACTCTTCGCTGGTGCAGGGAGCCACGGTAGCATCCACGCCGGACAGGCGGATGATCTCCGATGCGAAATCATACCAGGAGCAGATGCCCTCGCCGGTGCAGTGATACAGGCCGTACTCGTGGGTCACGCAGAGCTGCAGGATCTCGTGGGCCAGATCGACGGCGTTGGTCGGGTTGCCGCACTGGTCGTTGACGACTTCCAGCTTGCCGAATTTCTTGCCGGCGTTCACGATGGTCTTGACGAAGTTCTTGCCGTAGTAGCTGTAGAGCCATGCCGTGCGGACGATGAAGTGGCGGTGGCAGAACTGCTCCACATACTTCTCACCCATGAGCTTGGTGGAGCCGTAGGCGCTGATGGGGCCGGGAATGGTGGTCTCATCCTGCGGGATGCCGCCGTTCTCGCGGCCGGAGAAGACGTAGTCCGTAGAGACGTGTACCAGACGGGCGCCGGTCTTGGTGGCGGCCTGTGCCAGATTGCGGGGGCCGATGGCGTTGGCCTTGAAGGCAGCGTCATGGTTCACCTCGCAGCCGTCCACGTTGGTGAAAGCGGCGCAGTTGATGATGACGTCCGGGCGCTGACGGCGGATGAAGTCATCCACCATCTTGTAGTTGGTGATGTCCAGCTCCGGCAGATCCACCGGAATGACCGTGGCGCTCACCAGCTTCTCGGGGATGGGGCCAAGCTCACTGCGGCCTTCCCGGAGCTGCTTGATGATCTCGGTGCCAAGCTGGCCTCTGCAGCCGGTAACAATGATTTTCATGCGGATACCGCCTCTCTTAATACTTCAGTTTGCCGTCGGCCACATTCTTGAGGTGCTGGCCGTAGGGGCTCTTGCCGTAGCGCTCTGCGCTTTCCAGCAGGGTATCGCGGTCGATCCAGCCGTACTTGAATGCGATCTCCTCGGGGGCGCTGATCTTGATGCCCTGACGCTTCTCGATCATCCGCACAAAATCGGCTGCTTCCACGAGGCTGTCCATCGTGCCGGTGTCCAGCCATGCAAAGCCGCGGCCCAGCAGCTGGACGTCCAGCTCATCCTGCTTGAGGTACATATCGTTCAGGGTCGTGATCTCCAGCTCACCGCGGGCCGAGGGCTTGACCTGCTTTGCCATCTTGACGACTTCCTTGTTGTAGAAGTACAGGCCGGTGATGGCGTAGTTGCTCTTGGGATGCTGGGGCTTCTCCTCGACGCTCAGCACCTTGCCGTTTGCGTCGAACTCCACGATGCCGAAGCGCTCGGGGTCCGGCACATAGTAGCCGAACACGGTGCAGCGGCCCTTGTTCTCGGCGTTGGAGACAGCATTCTTCAGAATCTTGGAGAAGCCGTTGCCGTAGAAGATGTTGTCGCCCAGGATCATTGCGCAGCAGTCGTCGCCGATGAACTCTTCACCGAGGATGAAAGCCTGAGCCAGACCGTCCGGGGACGGCTGGACCTTATATTGCAGATGGATGCCGTACTGGCTGCCATCGCCCAGCAGCGCCTCGAAGCGGGGCGTGTCGGTGGGGGTCGAGATGATGAGGATGTCCTGGATGCCCGCCAGCATGAGGGTGGACAGAGGATAATAGATCATCGGCTTGTCGTAGACGGGCAGCAGCTGTTTGCTGGTGACCATCGTCAGCGGATAGAGCCGGGTGCCGGCACCGCCGGCCAGAATGATACCTTTCATTTTTGTGCACTCCTTATATTATGAAATAAAAAAGTTGTGCAGCTTGTACAAGGCCCGACAGCGTATCCGCCGGGTCCTGTATGGATTCAAAGCGGAGCTGCGTCCGCTGTAAACAATGTTGGTGGTAATACGCCGCCAGCCGCCGGGCTTCCCGCGCCACGCGCGCTGGCAGGATCTCGCTATGCACTACTGGCAGGCTTGCGATAGTATTACACCTTATTCTACTATCAAATCGAAAAAAAAGCAAGGAAAGAGCGCCCTCCGCAAAAATTTTTGCGGAGAGCGCTCTTTTGTTTCATCAGCAAAGGCTCAGAACTTGAACCCCCACTTGTGGAAATACCGCAGCAGGCTCCCGGTCTGCCACAAAAAGGGCTTGAGGCTGCGGTGGGCCGCACGATGCCATGCATGGATGGCGGTGTACTGCGGCACGAGGTAGGCTTTGCCGGTGGTGCGCATCTTCTGGGTCAGGTCGGCATCCTCCACATACATGAAGTAGTGCTCATCGAAGCCGCCCACGGCCTTGAACTCCGCCGTCCGCACGGCGGAAAAGCTGCCGGTGCAGAACTCGATCTCAACGGGAGCGGACAGATCCTCCCCCTCCATCAAATACGCACGGTTATATTTCTCCCAGAATTTCAAAAACGGCAGCTGGCGGTAGACCATAGGCCGCAGCGCACAGCGCCGCAGCGGCAGGCTCTGGGAACGGCCATCCGGGAAGCGCAGCCCCGGCCGGGCCATCACAGCATCCGGGTGGGCGGCCATCCAGTCGGCCAAATCGCTGAGGGTATCGGCGGTGAGCTGGATGTCCGGGTTCAGGATGAAGTGGTAGTCGCTCGTCAGCTCCGGCAGGACGGTGTTGTGTCCGGTGCCGAAACCGCCGTTCTCCTTGCGGCAGCGCACCTCAACCTTCTGGCCGGGCTGAGTGCTCAAAGCGCCGCCCTTCACGGCGGCTTCGAGACGTGCGCCGCTGCCGTCGGGGCTGGCGTTGTCCACCAGATAGAGGGTCAGCGGGTGGCGGCGGGTGTATTGCAGCACCGTCTGCGCCGCCTTGAGGGCTTCGTCGCAGCCGTTATAGACAACGATACAGGCAGAGAGTTCCAAGTTCGTTCTCCTTATCATTCCAGCGGTAATATCTTCAGGCTGAAATCTTCGCGCTGGATGTCGAAGTTGGGATTGGTGCAGGGGTCGCCTGCAGCCAGCAGGTCGCCCCAGCGGGCCTGAAAACGCAGCACCTCGCCCTGAAAACGCTTCTGCTTTTCGGGGTTGTCCTCCATGCCGCGGCTCTTGCTCTCGTAGTGGTAGAGCTGGGCAAACGGGGTGAAGACGTTGGTGTAGCCTGCCTGACGGACGCGGACGCAGAAGTCCACATCGTTGAAGGCCACGGCATAGCTCTCGTCCAGACCGCCCACTTCGTCGTAGATCTCCTTGCGGATGAGCAGGCAGGCGGCGGTGTCGGCGTAGACGTCCTGCACATAGTTCAGGCGGCCCATATAGCCGTCGGAGCTGGCGGGATAGTACTTGTGCAGATGGCCCGCCACGCCGCCGATGCCGAAGCCGACACCGGCGTGCTGGATGGTGTCATCCGGGTAGAGCAGCTTGGCGCCCACGCAGCCCACCCGCTTCTGCTGGGCATACATGACCATCTCTTCCAGCCAGGCGGCGGTGATGACCTCGGTGTCGTTGTTGAGCAGAAGCAGATACTCACCGGTGGCGAACTTCTCGCCGAAGTTGTTCAGGGCGCTGTAGTTGAAGCCCTTGCCCTCCCAGGTGACGACCTTGAGGTTATCGGGGTGCTCTTTCTGCATCCGCTCGTAGGTGCGGAAGGTCTCGGGGGCCTTGCTGTTGTTCTCGATGAGGATGATCTCAAAATCCGGGTAGGTGGTGCGGGCGTAGATGGACTCCACGCAGGTCACCAAGTCGCGGATGTGGTCGCAGGTGGGGATGAGGATGCTCACCCGGCCCGGATGGTCGATGGTATAATCGGTCTTGTAGTAGCCCGGCGTACCCGGGATGAGGGACACATCGTCCACGGCCACGCCGCAGCGGGCGTAATGAGCCTTGAGGGCGGCAATGCCCGCGTCGATGCAGTAGGTCTTGGCGGAGATGTCGCTGGCCGTGCTGCCGGGGCTGGAACGCCAGTAATAGAGGGCGTGGGGGATGTGGACGATCTTCCGGGCCGTCTCGGTCAGGCGGAGGAAGAGCTCATAATCCTGACTGCCGTTGTACTCCATCCGCTCCGGGCCGCCTGCGGCGTCCATCAGCCGGCGGCTGAAGAGGGTCAGGTGGCAGATATAGTTGTTGGAGCGGAGGTTGTCCAGCATGAAGTCCGGCTTGAAGTGGTAGAGCACCACATTCTCCACCTTGCCCTCGAAGGTCGCCTCATCGGTATAGACGAAGTCGGCTCCCTGCTCTGCGATGGCCTTGGCGGCATACCAGAGGGCGCAGGGATGGAGGATGTCGTCGTGGTCCAGCAGGGCGATGAAGTCGCCGGTGGCCATCTCGATGCCTTTGTTGGTGTTGCCGGGGATGAGCTCATTCTTTTCCAGCTTCCTGTAGCGGATACGAGGGTCCACAGCGGCGCGCTGCTGCACCATCTCGCCCACACCCGGGGCAGTGCCGGCGTCCACACAGCAGAGCTCCCAGTTGCGGTAGGTCTGGTTCACAACGGAATCCAGCAGCTCTTCGAGGAAGTCCAGCGGGGTGTTGTAGAGCGGCACCACGATGCTGATCCTGGGGCCTGCAGGCTGGTCGCCTGCCTGCCGCACCAGCAGTTCCACCGGTGCGAACCGGTCGGCGCGCATGACTTTGCCCGGGAAGAGGGCGGCGTACTCGCGGCGGGCGCGGGCCAGTTCCCGCACGCCCTCGATGCCGCCGCTGCGCAGCTCCCGCAGGAGCACGAAGAAGGGCAGAGTGTGCCAGAGCTGGCGGCTCTTGCTGACGACATAGCGCATGGGCCAGGTCATCTTCCAGAACTTCGAGCCGGTCACCTCGCCCAGTGCCTTTTCCAGCTGCTGCTCGTGGCTGCGGCTGAGCGAAAGGTCGCTGCGCAGCCGGGCGATGAGCTCAGCTTCCTCGCCGCTGGTGCGCTCGGCGCGCACCATCCGGTCACGCAGGATGTCCATTTCCATCTCGTAGCCCCGCACCATCTTCAGCTGAGTGGGCTGGCTGGTGCAGAACAGCGCCGACTGCTGAGCGCGGCCCTTGCTGCGCCAGCCAAAATCGCGGAAGTACCCTCTCTGGGCCAGCTGCTCGGCCCAGCCCGCCATAACGGTGCTCTCATCGCTCACCAGCAGCACCCGGGCGGGCAGGGTCTCGGGCAGCGTTTCCCACGCGGGGTCTGCCACCACAAGAAGCTCTGCCGCAGAGCTCTCTGTCCACTCTTCTGTCTCCACACCTGCACGGTGCAGGGCTTTCGTCAGCAGGGACATCTGCTCTCCCAGCAGGGCCGCCGAGGCGGGGTTTGCCTCCTCCGCGATGCGCTGCGCCAGTGCGCGGCAGCGCTCCCGCTCCCGCTTTTCTTTCTTTTCCTTCTCCAACTGCATTCCGTTCTCTCCACCTGTTATTCTTTATCGTATCGCTCCCGCTTTGGAGCGTGAAACGCGAAATCGTCTGTCTCTTGTGTACAAGCGTGTACAGTATACCAAATCACGTCTCATTTGAGAAGTATTTTGCGCAATTCCTTTTGATTTTTTACATGCCCAGCAGGCGGCGCAGCCAGCTGAACAGACCGCCGCCGGAGCTCGTGCCGCTGCCCACCGTCCGGATGGAAATGCCGGAGTAGTAGTGCTTCAGGATGTCGCGGTAGCCCATCCCCTCCTCGGCGGCGTAGCCCACGGCGCCGCACTGGCTCATGCCCACGCCGTGGCCGAAGCCGTAGTAGTACATACAGGGTACACCCGCTGCATCCGTGCTGAAATCGAAGCAGTAGCGGGAGGACACGAACTGGCCGATATAGCGGTAGCTGCGGCCATTGGACACCAGCGTGTTGTACTGGACGAAGCCGCCGAGGTCTTTGTGGGTGGTGTCGGCGCTCTGGTAGGGCTCGCCGGTGCGGCTGTCGTTGTACTCGACATAGTCATAATCCTTGCCGATGATGCGGCGCATCTTCTCGTGGTACTGGCGCTCATAGGGGCTTTCCACGCTCTTGAGATACGGCACATCCGAGCCCCAGGCGTCGAGGCTGGAGCAGGTGCCGTAGACGCCGGTCTGGGTGTTGTAGCCTGCGCTGGCCGACCAGACGGCATCGATGACGCTGCCGTTGTAGGTCAGCACCTCATCCTTCACCGACTCCACCGCCTTGCGGATAGCCGACCGGGCCGAAGACGGGATGTCCTCCACGGGGGTGTAGATGAGGGCGTTGGCCGAGGAGCCGTACTGCTTATGGTACTCGAGGTAGGAGTGGATGGCCACGGCCTGGGCCTTCCACGCCTCCTGCGCGGCGCTGGCACTGACATAGCTGCCGATGGCGCCAAGCTCCGTGTAGGTGATGCCTACCAGGCAGTCCACGAGGTCCAGCGACACGTTCCGGCGCAGGCCCTTGCCCTTGATGTTCAGATAGGGCAGTGTAATTTTATCTTTGGAGCCGAAGAGCCAGCTCAGACAATTTTCCTCTTCCTCAGGGATAAGGGTGGTGTTTGCACCGCCAATGGTGGTGGCACCGGGTGCGGCATCCTCGGCGAACGCCGCCGGGACAGCCACGCACAGCATCACAGCTGCCAGCACCAGCGCCGCCAGACGGCGCGCGAAACTCAGACTCTGCTTCACGGTCATTTCCTCCTGTGGTTTCTGGATCTTTTCATAGTTGTTATCAGTGTAACACACTGCGCCCCCGACGGCAAGGACGGAAGTTGTGCAAAAATGTGAAAAGACGCCTTTGCAAGCCGCCGGAATTATGATACAGTATAGCATGAGATGATATGCCCCCTTTGGCGGGCATGACAGGGAGGGCCGGAATGGACAGCAGAGAGTTATATCCCAGCGACGAGCAGCGGCGCCGCATCATGGACTTTATCATGGCGGCGGGCGAGACGCTGCTGGAAAACGGAGCAGAGGTCTTCCGGGTGGAGCAGACGATGGAGATCATGGCCCGCAGCTTCCATCTGCGGGAGTTCCACGTCTACGTGCTGACCAACGGCATCTTCGCCAGCGCCGGCACGGCAGAGATCGCCGAAGTGCGGAACGTGCCGGTGCGGACGACTCACTTAGGCCGGGTGGCCGCGGTGAACGCCCTTTCCCGCGAGATAGCAGCCGGGGGCGTCACACTGGACGAGGCTGAACACTGCCTGGCCGATGCCCGGCGCATCCCCTTCCCCAAGGGCAAGACCCAGCTCCTCGCCGGGATGAGCGGCACAGCCTGTTTTGCGCTCATCTTCGGCGGCACGATACGCTCGGCGCTGGCGGCAGCGGCGGCGGGTTTCCTCGTCAGCGGCTATCTGCTGCTCTGTGAAAATCGGAGGCTTTCCAACGGCTTCCGCAAGATCTCGGCGGCAGCGCTCATTACCTTGGTCTGCATTCTGGGGTGCCATCTGCTGGACACTGAGGCCAGCCACGCCATCATCGGCGCCCTGATGATATTGACCCCCGGCATCGCCTTCACCATGGGCATCCGGGACTTCGTGCAGGGCGACTACCTCTCCGGCACCATCCGGATGATAGATGCCCTGCTCATCGCGGCCAGCATCGCCATCGGCACCGGCCTTGTGCTGAGCCTTACTTCTCTGCTGACGGGGGTGACGGTGGTATGATGACCTTGACAAGCACACAGATCGGCCAGCTGGCGGCGCAGTTCTTTCTGGCCGGGGCGGGGACGCTGAGTTTCGCCGTTCTTTTCGCCTGCCCCCGGCGCACCCTCCCCTGCTGTGCGCTGGTGGGCGCGGTGGGCTGGTTCATCTATGAGCTGGCGGTCTTGTATGGGGCCGATGCCGCGGCAGCCTCCCTCATCGCAGTCATCCCGCTGACGCTGGTGTCCCGGCTCTTCGCCATCCTGCTCAAAACGCCGGTAACGGTCTTTCTGCTGACCGGCATCTTCCCGCTGGTCCCCGGCGCGGGCATCTACTACACCGCCTACTATTTCATCCAGGGCGAGAATGCCCTTTCGCTGGCCAACGGCATCTCCACCTTCAAGGTGGCCGTGGCGCTGGCTGTGGGCATCGCGCTGGTGCTGGGCCTGCCCATGCCCAGCGGCCACGTCTGGAAGCGGAAATAGAGCTCCGCCTCCCTTGTGCGGCTCTTTCGCCGGTGCTATAATCAAATCATACTTGATATAAAGGAGTGTCTGCCGATGTCTGTTATGGAAACGCTCAACACCCGCCGCACCTACCGCCGCTTCGCCCAGAAGCCGGTGCCGCAGGATGTGGTGGATGATATGGTGGAGGCCCTGCGCCTGTCGTCCTGCGGCGCGAACCGTCAGGCCGTGAAGCTGGTGGTGGTGCAGAGCCCTGAGATGGTGAAAAAGGTCCATCCGCTGGTCAAGTGGGCCGCCTATCTGCCGCCGGAGCAGGGTGCTCCCAAAGCCGACGAGCAGCCGGTGATGTATCTGGCCGTCGTGCAGGACAGCTCCATCCCCGGCGACCTGAACACCGACACCGGCATCGCGCTGGCGAACATCACCCTCGCCGCATGGGCCAAGGGCGTGGGCAGCTGCATCATGGGTGCCATCAACAAGCCCGCCCTGAGCGAGCTGCTGGGCATCGCCGCGCCGGACAAGCTGGCGTTCATGGTCGCTCTTGGCTGCCCCACTCACGCCGCCAGGGTCGTACCGATGACGGAGGAGACCGGCATCAAGTATTATCTCGATGAGAACGGTGACTACTGCGTGCCGAAGCGGAGCCGGGAGGAGCTGGCAAGAAGCGTATAATGGCTCTCCCTTTGGGAGAGCTGGCGCGAAGCGCCTGAGAGGGCAAGGACGCTGCCAAAGAATTGCAGACGTCGCGATAGTTTCGCTCTGACAAAGGGGCTGCCTATCGCCGTGCGGCGGCTCTGTCGCACTGAGCTTGCCCTCTCCGTCACCTGCGGTGACACCTCTCCCAAAGGGAGAGGCTTTCGCATCCGGGCAGACTGAGAGGTTCTGCATATATACATCGTTCTCAAGCTTTATTCTGCATAATTGTTTGCAATTCGGTTTCAATTTGATGGAATTTTTGCACAACACTTGACTTTTCAAATTGTACAACCTATACTAAACACGCTCTCTGATTTTTCGATGAATCGCATCGCAGCAGAGAGATGCAAACGATATGCACATAAAGAGGAGTGTTTGAATATGAAAAAGATCTCTCGCCGCAGCTTCCTGGCTGCCGCCGCTGTTTCCGCTGCTGCTCTGGCTCTGACCGCCTGCGGCGGCTCTGCCTCCACCGCTTCTTCCGCTGCTGCAAGCTCTGTTGCTGTTTCTTCTGAGGCTGCTTCCACCAGCGCTGCCGCTGCTGAGCTGACCACCGTTGAGGCCGGCAAGCTGACCATGGCCACCAACGCCACCTTCCCTCCCTACGAGATGACCACCGACGCCGGCACCATTGAGGGCATCGATGTGGACACCGCACAGGCCATTGCCGAGAAGCTGGGCCTGGAGCTGCAGATCGACGACATGGATTTTGACGCCGCTCTGCTCAGCGTGCAGCAGGGCAAGGCCGACATCGCCATGGCAGGCATCACTGTCACCGACGAGCGGATGGCTGTGATGTCCTTCTCCGACAGCTACGCCACCGGCATCCAGTCCATCATCGTTCCCGAGGGTTCTGACATTGCTTCTCCCGACGATCTGGCCGGCAAGAAGATCGGCACCCAGCGCGGCACCACCGGCTACCTGTACTGCTCCGACGACTTTGGCGACGATGCAGTCGTGGCCTACGACAACGGCCTGACCGCTGTACAGGCCCTGAACAACGGCCAGGTGGACGCTGTGGTCATCGACAACGAGCCCGCCAAGGCCTATGTGGAGTCCAACCCCGGCCTGAAGATCCTGGACACCAGCTACGCTGAGGAGGACTACGCCATTGGCATGAACAAGAGCAACACCGCTCTGCTGGAGGCTGTGAACGCCGCTCTGGAGGAGCTGAAGGCCGACGGCACCCTGCAGGCCATCGTGGACAAGTACATCAAGGCTGAGTAAACAGACCCCTCAAGGGGAGGCGGCCCACCGGGCACCTCCCCTTTTTTAAGGGATATAGGTTACAAAATTCTGACAAGATCACAACAGACGAAAAGAAAGTGAGGATGCGAATGGCCGCACAATACGAACTGTTGAGCCAGCTGCTGAAAAGCGGCGGCCGGCTGGACATGGGGCAGGAGCTGTTCTACAAATTTTATCAGGCCTTTGTCCTGAAGGACCGCTGGCTCCAGTACATCGGGGGCGTAGGCACCACCCTGCTGGTCACTGCCATTGCTCTGGCCATGGGCGTCCTGCTGGGCAGCGTGGTGGCGCTGGTGCGTGTGGCCCACGACCAGCAGCGCCCCGGCCGCTCGAACCCCGTGCTGGGGGTCTTTAACGCCGTGTGCCAGGTGTACACCACCGTGATCCGGGGCACCCCCATGATGGTGCAGCTGCTGATCATGAGCATGGTCATCTTCAACAACAGCCGCAACTTTACCATGGTCGGTGCGCTGGCGCTGGGCATCAACTCCGGCGCTTACGTCTCCGAGATCATCCGGGGCGGCCTGATGGCTGTGGACCCGGGCCAGATGGAGGCCGGCCGCAGCCTGGGCCTGAACTACATCACCACCATGGTGGTCATCATCATCCCCCAGGCCATCCGCGCCGTGCTGCCTGCCCTGGGCAACGAGTTCATCATGCTGCTGAAGGATACCTCCCTTATCACCGTCATCGGCGGCAAGGAGCTGCTGTATGCGGCCCAGGGCATCATGAACCGCACCTACGAGGCCATGTTCCCCCTGTTTGGCGTGGCACTGATCTATCTGGTGCTGGTGATGATCTTTACCTGGCTGCTTGCAAAATTTGAGAGGAGGCTGGCACAAAGTGACCGATAAGATCCTGGAAGTCCGGGGCCTGACCAAGACCTACGGCGGCGAAAAGCGGAAGGGCGCAAAGCAGGCTGCCCCCACTCTGGACGTGCTGCGGGGCATCGACATCGACATCTACCGCGGCGACGTGGTCTGCCTCATCGGCCCCTCGGGCTGCGGCAAATCCACCTTCCTGCGCTGCCTGAACCGGCTGGAGATCCCCACCGGCGGCAGCATCAAATTTGAGGGCGTGGAGGTGGACGACGACCACATCGACTCTGTCCGCCAGAAGATGGGCATGGTGTTCCAGCACTTCAACCTCTTCCCCCACCTGACCGTCAAGAAAAACCTCGAGCTGGCCCCCAGCCTGCTCAAGCTCAAGGACAAGGAGGCCATCTCCAAGCGCGCCGACGAGCTTCTGGCCCGCGTAGGTCTGGCCGACAAGGCCAACGTCTACCCCAAGAGCCTTTCGGGCGGCCAGCAGCAGCGCATCGCCATCGCCCGGGCGCTGGCAATGGACCCGGACGTCATCCTCTTCGATGAGCCTACCAGCGCCCTCGACCCCGAGATGGTCGGTGAAGTGCTTGAGCTGATGAAAGAGCTGGCTCACACCGGCATCACCATGCTGGTGGTCACCCATGAGATGGGCTTTGCCCGGGAGGTCTCCAACCGCGTCATTTTCATTGACGAGGGCCGCATTCAGGAGGATGAGCCGCCCCAGGAGCTGTTCACCAACCCCAAGCATCCCCGCCTGAAGGCATTCCTCTCCAAGATGCTGTAAGATAGAAAGAAACAACACAAAACCCGGAACTCTTTTCAAGCCGTCCTGGCTCTGAAAGGGTCCCGGGTTTTGTTCATTGTTTTTTTCAGAGAGCTGTTTTGCAGCAGTCTTTCTGCTTATTCTCAGTTGTTGGCTTCCACCTTGCTCAGGAGGATGCGGTCATTATCGAGAGCCTTGCCGGCGTTCTCGCGGAACTTCTCGAGCAGGTCGTCCACGGTCATCTTGCTGCGGGCCTCGCCCTTGACATCGAAGACGATGCGTCCCGCGTCCATCATGAGGGTGCGGTTGCCCAGCTCCAATGCCTGATGCATATTGTGGGTGACCATCAGGCAGGTGATCTTCTTTTCGGCCACGATGCTCTTGGTGAGGTCCAGCACCTTTTCGGCGGTGGCAGGGTCGAGAGCGGCGGTGTGCTCGTCCAGAAGCAGGAGCTTCGGGGTGACGAGGGTGGCCATCAGCAGGGTCAGTGCCTGACGCTGACCGCCCGACAGCAGGCCCACCGGCTGCTTCATCCGGTCTTCGAGGCCCATATCCAGCAGGGCCAGCTTCTCACGGAAGATCTCCTTATCCTTGCGGGAGATGCGGGAGAAGATGGCGTTGGGGGCGGTCCCGGCGCGAAGGTAGGCCAGCGCCAGATTCTCCTCGATGGTCATGTTGGGGGCCGTACCCTTGAGCGGGTCCTGGAACAGGTGGCCGATGACCCGGCTGCGCTGATATTCCGGCGCGAAGGTGATGTCCTCGCCGCCCAGCGTGATGCTGCCCTCGTCGGCGATGAAGCCGCCGGTGATGGCGTTGAAGAGGGTGGATTTGCCCGCGCCGTTGGAGCCGACGATGGTGGCGAAGTCTCCCGCTTCCATGGTCAGGCTGACGCCGTTCAGGGCCACTTTCTCGTTGACGGTGCCGGGGTTGAAGGTCTTGTGCAGGTCACGAAGTTCGAGCATCTCCATTTTACACACGCTCCTTCCGTGCCTGACGGGCCGCACTGCGGCGCTTCTCAAAGGCGATCTTCTCCCGGATGGCGGGCATCGAGATGGCCACCGCCACGATGATGGCGCTGACCAGCTTCATGGCAGCAGCCGGGACGTTGAAGCGGAGGGCCACCGCCACGATAAAACGGTAGAGGCAGCTGCCGAACACGACGCCCAGCACACGGCGCACCATCGTCCGCTTGCCCACCAGCGTTTCGCCGATGATGAGGGAAGCCAGTGCGATGGTCACCATGCCGGTGCCTACGTTGATGTCGCAGCTCTTCTGGTACTGAGCCAGCAGGCCGCCGGAAAGGGCGGTCAATGCGCCCGAGATGCAGAGGCCCACCGTGATGGTGAAGGCGGGGTTGATGCTGGAAGCACGCACCATGGCAGCGTTATCGCCGGTGGCACGGATCGAAAGGCCGAGGCGGGTGCCGAGGAAGCCCACCATGGCGGCACCGGCCAGCGCGATGACTACCGCCGCCAGCACCAGCTTATACCCGCCGCCCGTGAAGCGCAGGGCGCTCTTGGCGATGGAGAAGACGGTATCGGTCTTGACCAGCGACATGGTGGACGAGAAGCCCATCACGGCCAGGTTGATGGTGTAGAGGCCGGTGTTGACGATGATGCCGGCCATGATGCTCTCGACGCCGAGGCGGGTCTGCAAAAAGGCTGTGATGAAACCGGAGCACACACCGGCCGCCATCGCCGCCAGCAGGGCGAGGAAGGGGTGGCCGGTCAGCGCCACCTGACACGCAACAGCGCAGCCAAGGGTGAAGCAGCCGTCGGTGGACAGGTCCGCGATATTCAGGATGGAATAGCTCAGAAACAGAGCCAGCGCAACGAGGGCGTAGATGCAGCCCAGCTCGAGTGCGGTCTGGATGACGTTGAGCGAAAAGATACTCGCCAGCATGGTGTGCTCCTTAAATAAATATTAGTTGAAGTTTTCCGACGTGGTCACTTCCACGACCTCGGTGCAGTAGGGTGCAAAGGCCTTCTTCACGGTGTCAAGGTCGAGGCCCAGAGCCTCGCAGGTCTCGGTGTTGATGGTGGCAATGCCGTTGTCGAAGGTCTGGAAAGGCAGGTCTGCAGGGGTCTTACCGTCGCAGAGCAGTTCCACCACCATATCGGCGGTAGCCTCGCCCAGCTGGACGTAATCGACGCCGTAGCCCACGAAGGCACCGTTCAGGGCGAAGCTGTCAGCGCCGGTGTAGTGCTGGACGCCTGCCTCGGTAAAGGTCTCGTAGATGGAAAGCTCTGCGGTCATGACGGTGTTGTCGGTGGGGGTGAAGACAGCCTTGACACCGGCGGCGATGAGAGCCTCAGCGGCCATCTGGACTTCGGCGGTGGTGGTGCCGTTCTTCTCGATGTACTTGATGCCCTTGCTGTCGCAGAAAGCCTTGGCGTCTGCAATGGCCTGTGCAGAAGAATCCTGGCTCAGATCATACAGCAGACCGATGGTGTCGATGTCGGGGTTGACGGCCAGGATGAGATTCATGATGGCGTCGGTGTTCAGGGCGTCGGAAGTGCCGGTGATGTTCGGCTCGGTGTCAAAGCCTGCGGCGGCGGGGTCGGTGACGGCGGAGTAGACGACGGGGATGTCGGTGTCCTCCACAGCGGCCAGCATGGTAGCGGCGGTGGGGGTAGCCACAGCCACGATGACGTCCACGCCGTCGGCCACGAGGTCGGCGCCGATCTGGTTCAGGTTGGTCTGGTCGGCCTGTGCGTTGGCGTAGTAGTCGGCGTAGTCGAAGGTGACGCCCTTCTCCTTGCCCACCTCGTCCAGACGCTCTTCCACCGACGCAACGATCTGGTTCAGGGAAGCGTGGTCAACATAGTTGACAATGCCCACCTTGAAGGTCTGGCCTGCCTCGCTGGCGGCGGCAGAAGATGCTGCTGCACTGGAAGCGGTGCCGGATGCAGTGCTCGAAGCGGACGAACCGCAGCCGGTCAGACCCAGAGCGGAAACAGTGGCGGCGGCCATAGCGGCTTTCAGAAAGCTGCGGCGGGAGATCTTGTTCATGGTTTTCATAGCGGTTGCTCCTTCCCTGGAGCGGGCGGCATGTAAAATAAAAACCCGCTCCACTTGCGGGACGGGCTTTTGTTCTCATATAACAAAACGACCCTGTCCCTGTGTGTTCATCCACAAGGACAGAGTCGAGAAATTCGAATCTGCGGTGCCACCTTGCTTGCCTTGCTCGCTTTCCTCTTGAAAGCCGCAAAGCCCCTCACGGAGAGCCAACACTCCCCTGCCCTGTAACGGAGGCTTCCGTCCCAAGCTACTAAAGGCTCTGCCTCGTTTGCCCGGCCCTCGGCGGCCCACGAATCTCTGCCCCGCTCTCGCCCGTTTTCACTGTCCGGGCTCACTGAAGATGCGCTCTGCAGGTTCTCTTCCGCCTCATCGGTTTGATTGCATTATACACTTTATCCGTGTAAAGTCAAGAGGGAATTTCAAAATTTTCCGTCAGATTTTTTCACGTTTCATCACTCGAGGTTGAGTTTGTTTCGCATCAGCCAGACCGTCAGCCCGAACCAGAAGACGCCGAACGCCACCGCGATGCCCAGCGTGACCATCGCGCTCCCCATGTAGCCCAGAGCCGAGACGGTAGTCTCGATGCTGCCCACATCGCCTACGGCGCTATAGATGGCCGTCTCGTAGACGCCGGTGCCGATCTGGAGCAGCTTTTCGAGCCAGCCCTGCACATACTGCATGACAAAGAAGCTCAGGATGCCCGCCAGCGCGGGGTGGTTCTTGAACTGATGTCCCACCATGCAGGCAGCATAGATGCAGGCGATGGCGCTGACCATCCGCACGAAGCTGACGACGCCGCTGAAAGCCAGCGCCTCCCAGAACTCCATGTTACAGCGGGCGAATGCCTCCCGGATGCCCGACCACATCAGCGGCAGCTGCTCAAGCAGGTCCATATCCGCCATCATCAGGACAGCCAGAATGCCGAAGGAAAGGCAGGCTGCGAGGATGCTGCACAGGCTCCACACGGTGCTGGAAATGAGCTTCGAGGTCACAAGCTGTGTTTCCGTCACCGGCAGGGTGTGCATCAGATAGCCCTCCCGGCCCAGCAGGTTGCGGTAGAAGCGCTGCACGATGGTCATGATGGTGACGACCACGGTGCCGATGATGACGCCGGTGTAGACAAGGCTCAGCAGGCCCACGAGAGTCGAATAGGCATCACTATTGGTGCTGTTCCATCTCCAGAGGGACCCGCCAAAGAGCACCGACGCCGCCAACAGGGCCAGATACATTCCGCCGTAGGTGCGGGCAGTGGCCCGGAACTCATATTTCAGTAACTTTTTCAGCATTTGAATACCTCCCGGAAATATGCATCCACACTCATGCCCTCGGTCTCGCGGAGCTCATCCACCGAGCGGTGGGCGAAAATTCTGCCGTTCTTCAGGAACACAGCCTCATCCAGCACCGGCTCCACGTCCTCGATGAGGTGGGTGGAGATGATGACCGAGGCGTCCCGGCTGTAGTTGGTGAGGATGGTGTTCAGGATGTAGTCCCGCGCCGCCGGGTCCACGCCGCCGATGGGTTCATCCAGCAGGTAGAGCCGGGCGTTCCGGCTCATGGCAAGGATGAGCTGGACTTTCTCCTTGTTGCCCTTGGAAAGGCTCTTGAGGGGTGCTTTGGGCGAAAGCTCCAGCTTTTCCAGCATCTCATTCGCCTTGGCGGGGTCGAAGTCGGCGTAGAAATCCCGGAACATCTCCACCAGCTGCTCCACCCGCATCCAGTCGGGCAGCCATGCGGCGTCCGGCAGATAGGAGACGATGGCCTTCGTATCCGGGCCAGGGGCCATGCCCGCGATTCGGATGCTGCCCGCCGTGGGCTGCAAAAGGCCGTTCGCCAGTTTGATGAGGGTGGTCTTGCCGCTGCCGTTGGGGCCGAGCAGGCCCACGATGCGGCCAAAGCCGATGTGCAGGTCGATGTCATCGAGGGCGTTTGTCCCCTTCTGGTAGGATTTTGTCAGGCCCTCACAAGTTAAAATCTCATTCATTTGAATCACTCTCCTTTGTTTCCCAGCCCGTCACAAGCTTTGCGGCCTCTGCCGGGCCGTAGCCGATGCCGCGCATTTTCTCGAGATATTCGGCGGTCATAGCGCGGGCTGTCTCGTCCCGCAGCTGTTCCAAAAGGGCTGTATCTTCGGTGACGAAGCGGCCCGTGGTCCGCTCGGTGTAGACGAGCCCTTCCGCTTCCAGCTGGGCCAGCGCCCGCTGCATGGTGTTGGGGTTGACGCCTGCCGCTGCGGCCATGTCGCGCACCGAGTCCAGATGTCCGCCGGGCGGGTAGACGCCCGCTAATATCTTTGCCTTGAGCCGTTCCACGATCTGTGCGTAGATGGGGCGGCTCATATCGAATCGTTCGCCCATCGTCTCATCTCCTTGTGTTGCTGTACTAAGTGCCTAATACAATAATACTCAAATCATCTTTTTTGTCAAGAGGGAATTTTCAATCTCTTCAAAATATGTTATACTGTCTTTTGTATGCTAGAAGAAAATGCGCAGGAGCACAGAATCTATGAAAGCGACCATCATCATCCCCAACATCAACGGCAAAGGCTGGCTCAAGGACTCCATCGAGTCGGTCTACGCCCAGACGGAGCAGGACTTCGAGCTTATCGTGGTGGATAACGGCTCCACCGACGAGAGCCTTGAGCAGGCCCGCAGCTATTGCAGCCGCCCGAACTTCCAGCTCATCGAGAACGGCTCCAACACCGGCTTCTCCCACGCCGTCAATCAGGGCATCGCCCGGGCGAAAAGCGAGTTCGTGGTGCTGTTCAACAACGACGCCTTTGCAGAGCCCCAGTGGCTGGCCGAGCTCATCCGCGTGGCTGAGAGCGACGAGAAAATTTTTGCCGTCCAGAGCCTTATGATCCGCCACTTCGACCGGGAGCTTGCCGACGACGCCGGCGATTACGTCACATGGATGGGCTTTGCCTGCAAGACCGGCGACGGCCGCCGGGCCAGCCGGTACACCAGGCAGAAGCGCATCTTCTCGGCCTGCGGCGGCGCGGCCCTCTACCGCAAGAGCATCCTCGACGAGATCGGCGTCTTCGATGAAAACTTTTTTGCCTACTTCGAGGACGTAGACCTCAGCTGGCGCGCCAACAACGCCGGTTACAAAAACGTCCTCTGCCCCACGGCAAAGTGCTACCACATCTGCGGCGCCAGCACCGGCGCGGTGCGGTACAACGCCTTCAAGAGCCAGCAGAGCGGCCGCAACAGCATCCTTCTCCCCCTCAAGAACGAGCCTCTGCTGATGCTCATTCTCAACATCCTTCCGCTGGCCCTGGGCTATCTGCTCAAACGCTGCAAGTTCCACAAACAGGGCTTCGGCGAGGCGTGGGACAAGGGAATGCACGAAGCCTTCGCCCTGCTCAAAAACGGCCAGCTGGGCAAGCGCCCCTTCCGTCTCCGCGACCTGCCGAATTATGTTCTGATGGAGCTGTGGATGATATGGAACATGGTGCCGTATCTCTGGTATCGGCTGGTGGTCGTGCGGTTTGATTTGAAGTAATTCCGGATATGCAAAAACCGGGAAGCTCTGGGAGCTTCCCGGTTTTTGTTTGTGATTCGTTTTACGCCGCCGCGCTGGCCGCACTTTCGGCCTGCGGCTCTGCGTCCGAGGCGGCTTCGCTTTCGGCGGTGCTGTCCGCTTCCTCGCTGGCGGCTGCGGCCTCGGAGGACGCGGCGTCGGAGTCAGCGGGCGTTTCGCCGCCGGTGGCGAGGATGGCGTCCTGCACCTCGCTGTCTGCCATCATGGCAGGCTCGGAGGCAGTGGACGCCGCCGTTGACTCGGGCTTCGTCTCGCTCTCGGTCAGGCCGGTGAGATACCAGCTGCCGCTCTGGCGGCTGAACAGATAGTCCATGTACTTGACCGGCGTATCCGAGGTGGTGGTGAGGATGCTGTCCGTTGCGTTCTGGTTGGGGATGTAGCCCACGGTGACGTGGAGGAGGCCGTCCTTCTTGAACAGCCTGGTGACGGTGGCGCGGTAACTGCCCACGCTTCCGGTGACGGGGATCTTATAGCACTGGGTGGTGTCGTCGAACTCGATGGTCATATCCTCCATCTCGAAGGTCTTGTGGGTCATGCGGAAGCTGGGGCCGACAAGCTTTGCGAGGTAGGCGTCCACGTCCACCGAGGGGATGAGCAGCTGCTCGGTATCGGGGTCGGTGTTGTAGCCGTCGAAGCCGCCCTGGGTCTCCTGGATGCTGTACACACAGCCCCAGACAGCGGCCTCGCGGAGGGTCAGGTCGTCGATGTTCTCGATGCCCTCAAACGGCACGGGGTCGAACAGCACCAGACCTTCCAGCTTGTCCTCATATTCCTGCTTCTGGGCCGTATCGTCAAACAGCTTTGCCACGGCGTTCACGCCTGCGTGCAGCACGGTCAGTGTGCCGATGAGCACCAGCACCGCGATGACCAGCCCGAGGGCCTGCCGACCGCGGCGGCGGTGGAGCCGGGCGTGTTCTTCCGGGGTCATTTCTATCTTCATATCCTTATCGTCTCCTGCGTTGTTTCACTTTTCAGATAAAAACAGTATACCACAATCATGGGCAGGGTGCAAAACCCTGCCCGTGTTATTTTGGTGAAACTGGCCCAAAAGCTGTTTTCATAGCCAGAGTATGTGCAATGGTTATGAAAACAGCTTCTTATTCCCAGTTCTTCCAGACGTCGGGCTGGTAGCCGACGGTGGCCTGACGGCCATTGCGGACGATGGGGGTGCGGAACAGCTGCTGGTTCTCGAAGAGCTTGTCTTCCTTCTGCCAGTCCACCAGCGCGTCCAGCAGAGCGAGGGTCTGCTTGTCCTTGGCGTTGGGATTTACCAGCGCCTGCCAGCCGCCCAGAGCGCGGGACACGTTTTCAAACTCGCCCCGGCTCATCTCTTTTTCTTTCAAATCGATCATCTGGAACCTGATGCCGCGCTCCTTGAAATAGCGCTGAGCCTTTTTGGTATCGAAGCACTTGGTGGTGCCGAATATCTGGATGTTCATGCTCTTGCCCTCCTGTTCATTCTGCTCTATTGTAACATATCTGCGCCCGAAAGCCTATAGCATATTTTCTGCTCCGCCGGGCCACACTGCTCTCAGCGCCTTTTTCTCATTTTGAATGGAGGTAGTACCAACATGAAAGCATTCGTAGACCCTGAACTCTGCATCGGCTGCACCCAGTGTGCCGGGCTCTGCCCCGAGGTATACCAGATGGAGGGGACTCTGGCCGTCGCCATCCCCGGCGACATCCCGCCCGACCAGGTGCCGCTGGCCGTGGACGCCGCCAACGCCTGCCCGGTGAGCGCGATAAGGGTAGAGTGACCGCCGCAAAAGGCTCTCCCTCTGGGAGAGCTGGCGCGCAAGCGCCTGAGAGGGCAAGGCTGCTGACGGAGACACCCAAACACAGCGATAATACCGCTCTGTCAAAGGCCCTGCTCATCGCTGTGCAGCAGCTGTTTGGCAACGGGCTTGCCCTCTCCGTCACCTTCGGTGACACCTCTCCCAAAGGGAGAGGCTTTTTTTGTGCAAACCCTCCCCCATCCGCTCTATTTTGTGGTATACTATAGAATGTGAAATTATGGAATGGAGGACCACAAGCTATGCGTTTACTGGTCATTGACGGCAACAGCATCGCCAACCGTGCCTTTTACGGCATCAAACTGCTGACCACCAAAGACGGCCGCTATACCAACGCCATTTTCGGCTTTCTGAATATCCTGCTCTCCCTGCTCAAAGAATCTGAGCCCGACGAGGTGGCTGTGGCTTTCGACCTCAAAGCCCCCACCTTCCGCCACAAGATGTACGACGGCTACAAGGCCACCCGCCATAAGATGCCCGACGAACTGGCTGCCCAGCTGCCTGTCATCCGGCAGCTTCTGGCCCTGCTGGGCTATCGTGAAGTGACCGCCGAGGGCTGGGAGGCCGACGACATCCTCGGCACGCTGGCCGCCGCCTGCGCCGCCCGCAGCGACGACTGCTTCCTTGCCACCGGAGACCGGGACAGCTTACAGCTGGTCAGCGACACCACCACCGTTCTGCTGGCTACCACGGCGTTGGGCCGCAGCAAGACCGTCACCATGGATGTGGAGGCCGTGAAGGAGAAATACGGCGTCACGCCCCGCCAGCTCATCGACGTGAAGAGCCTGATGGGCGATACCTCCGACAACATCCCGGGCGTGAAGGGCATCGGCGAGAAGAGTGCCTTTACCCTCATCCAGAAATACGGCAGTCTCGAGGGGGTCTACGCCCACCTCGACGACACCACTGACAAGACCATCAAGCCCAAGCAGCGGGAGCATCTGGCCGAAGACCGCGCCATGGCAGAGCTGAGCTACACGCTGGGCACCATCCGCACCGACGCCCCCATCGACACCGCCGAGGGTGCCTATGCCGTGGGCGAGGGCAACAAGGCCGAAGCCGTCCGGCTGATGCAGGAGCTGGAGCTCCACTCCCTCATTGCCCGCTTCGGCCTGAGCGACATCACCCCCGCCGCCGACCCGGAAAGAGTGCCGGCAGAGCCTCTGCCGGAAGCCGAACTTGCCGCTCTGCCCGCTGAGCCGAAGGGCCATTACCTCGTGGCCGCGCGGCCCGCTGTCATGGGCAAGCAGGGCGTCCGCATCGTGGAGTTGCAGCCCGCCGCGTGGTATGCCGTGCAGGGCAAGACCGTCTTTCCGCTGGAATCCGAAGACCTGCTCCGCCTGCTGGACAACAAAGACGTCACCCTTGACGTCTTCGACAGCGCGCCGCTCTACGCCCGCGCCATGGCTGCGGGCGGCTGGGGCAGCAGCATCGTCTGGGACGGCAAGCTGGCGGCCTATCTGCTGGACGCCTCCGCTTCCAAGTACAACCTCTCGGAGCTCATCATCAGCTACCGCGCCGACGCCGCTTTCACCTGTGAGAAGTGGCCGGACGCCGGTGCGCTGGCCGACCTGTTCGCCAAGATGAAGACAGAGATCACCGCGCTGGAGGAAGACTCCCTCTACAACGACATCGAGTTCCCGCTGGCGCAGGTGCTGGCCGACATGACCCGCATCGGCATCCTCGTGGACAAAGAGGGCATCGAGAAGTTCGGCGTGAAGATGCGCTCGGAGCTGGAAGACGTCCTCACCCGCATCCACATGGAGACGGGCAGCGCCAGCTTCAACCCCAACAGCCCCAAGCAGCTGGGCGAGATGCTCTTCGACACCATGGGCCTGCCCCACGGCAAAAAGACCCAGCGCGGCTGGTCTACCGACGCCGAGACGCTGGAAGCCCTGCGGGACTACCCGCTGGTGGAGGATATTCTGCAATACCGCGCCTACCAGAAGCTGAACTCCACCTACGTCGAGGGCCTGCTGAAGGTCATCGCGGAGGATGGCCGCATCCACACCCGCTTCAACCAGACCGAAGCCCGCACCGGACGGCTTTCCTCCGACAACCCCAACCTGCAGAACATCCCCATCCGCACCGAGCTGGGCAGCCAGCTTCGCGCTTACTTTGTGGCGCGGCCCGGCTGCGTTCTGGTGGACGCCGACTACAGCCAGATCGAGCTGCGCATCCTCGCCCACGTCACCGGCGACGAGCATATGCAGCAGGCCTTCCTCACCGGCGAGGACATCCACCGCAGCACTGCCGCCAAGATCTACGGTCTGCCCCTCGAGCAGGTCACGCCCCGCCTGCGCTCTTCGGCAAAAGCCATCAACTTCGGCATCATGTACGGCAAGGGCGCTTACAGCCTCTCGAAGGACATCGGCGTGAGCGTCAAGGAGGCCGACTCCTTCCTGAAAAACTATCTGGCCACCTTCCCGAAAGTCAGCGGCTACATGGACAAGACCATCTCCGACGCCCGGAACTGCGGCTATGTATCCACCCTCTTCGGACGCCGCCGCTCCCTGCCGGAGCTGGCCAGCAACAATCACAACATCCGGGCCAGCGGCGAGCGGATGGCCCGCAACACGCCGATCCAGGGCACCGCCGCCGACGTCATCAAGCTGGCGATGGTGCGGGTCTGGCGGCGTCTGCGGGACGAGAAGATGGAGAGCCGCCTCATCCTGACCGTCCACGACGAACTCATCGTCGAGGCCCCGGAGGCAGAAGCCGCGAAAGCCGCCGCCATCCTGCAGGAAGAGATGGAAGGCTGTGTCAATTACGCTGTCCCCCTGAGCACCGAAGTGCATCAGGGCAAAAACTGGCTGGAGGCCCACTAAAACCATGATCATCTTAGGAATCGAATCCACCTGCGACGAGACCGCCGCATCTCTGGTGGAAGATGGCCGGCACCTGCTGAGCAACGTCATCTCCACCAGCGTCAAGGAGCAGGCGCTTTACGGCGGCGTCGTGCCGGAGATCGCCAGCCGCCGCCACTGCGAGTTCATCAGTGCCACCGTCAAAAAGGCTCTGCTGGACGCAGACAAGACCATCGACGACGTGGACGCCGTGGCTGTCACCTTCGCGCCCGGCCTCATCGGCGCAGTGCTGGTGGGCGTCAACTTTGCCAAGGGCCTTGCCTACTCGGCGGGCAAGCCGCTGGTGCCGGTCCACCATCTGCGGGGCCACATTGCGGCCCTCTACCTGACCCACCCGGAGCTGAAGCCGCCCTTCCTCTGCCTTGTGGCGTCCGGCGGACACAGCCACATCGTGGAGGTGCAGGACTACACCCATTACCACATCCTCGGCCACACGGTGGACGACGCCGCCGGCGAAGCCTTCGACAAGGTGGCCCGGACGCTGGGCCTGCCCTATCCCGGCGGTCCCAGCGTCGCCAACGCCGCCAAGACCGGCGACCCGAAAGCCTACCGTCTGCCGGTGCCTCACGTGGAGGGCAAGTACAACGTCAGCTTCTCCGGCCTCAAGACCGCCGTGCTGAACGAGGTGAATCAGGCCCAGATGAAGGGTACTGACATCAACGTCCCCGACCTCGCGGCCAGCTTTCAGGAGCGCATCGCGGGCATCCTCGCAGAAAAGCTCCTTCTCGCCGCCGCCGACACCGGTGCAAAGCAGGTCTGTCTGGCGGGCGGCGTCGCGGCCAATGGCCGTCTGCGCCAGCTGGTCAACGACGGTGCCCAGAAGCTGGGGGCCAGGGTCTACCTGCCCGAGCTGAAATTCTGCGGCGACAACGGCGCGATGATCGCGGCTCAGGGCTACTATCAGTACATCGCGGGCCATACCGCCGGGCTGGAGCTGAACGGTCTGCCGACTCTGCCCATTGATTACGAATAACTGAGATAGAAAACGGAATGGCCGCGCACAGCTGTGCGCGGCCATTCCGTTTATTTCATATCACGTCCGAAGTAAAGCTCCACTTCACTGAGCTTCTTTTTCCGCAGCAGGAACGCTGTGGGGATGAGGTAGACCGCGATAGACGTCAGCATGGTGATGTCATAGGTGCTGATGCTGTCGGCTACCGTCTCGGTACCGTACAGGCCGCCGATGAGCATGGACGTGATGTCCATCGCAGCGTGGATGAACACCGTCACCCAGATATTTCCGGTGCGGAAATAGACCGCCGCCAGCAGCGTACCCAGCGAGGCCGCAAAGACGCACTGCATCAGAACGCCCAGCGGCGCACTGCCGGTGAGGTTGGTCAGGTGGGCCGCACCGAAGTAAAGACCCGACAGCAGGCAGGCTTTCCAGACGCCGACCCGGCTGGTGCCGAAGTGTTCCAGAAGCGTCTGGGCGATGACGCCCCGGAACAGAAACTCTTCTGCCACACCGACGCTGGTCATGCCGATAAGGAACCACACGACATGCCACGCGGGCAGCATATCGCCCTCCGGCCTGCCAAACAGCAGAGTATTGTAGGCGTTGTAGCTGATGAGCGCGATGGGGTACAGGCCCACCAGCAGACCGTTGAAAAAGCCGCTGCCCCGGCGGCGGAGCAGGCCGCTCTTCCCGGTGCGTGCCAGAAAGAGCCACGCCACCAGCACGCCTGCTGCCTCCTGCATGAAGGTCAGCATATAATCATCGACGGCATCAATATCCCGCACGACGAACAAGATGAGCAGAAGCGACAGCAGCGATGCCACGAACAGCATCCCCAGAAACAGCACCTCGGCCACAAGGCAGTAGAGCATCGGGTGGGCGCTGCGCAGACGTTTGAGCATAGAAAGACCTCCTGTGTCGTAGTGGTACTATTTTAGCATATTTCAGAAGAAAGAGATAGGGATTTGTGTGAATAGTTCAAATCCCGCGCCCGACTAAATAAAAAAGCAAGTACACGAATGTGTACTTGCTTTTTTAAGTCGGAGCAGCGGGATTTGAACCCACGGCCTCCTCGTCCCGAACGAGGCGCGCTACCAACTGCGCTATGCCCCGAAAATACCGCAACCCAATGGGCTGCGGTCTGGTTGGGGATGAGAGAATCGAACTCCCACAAGTAGAGTCAGAGTCTACCGCACTACCACTATGCAAATCCCCACTATTCGGTTTCGCCCTCAGCACCGAAGCGCTGCTGACGAGGAATATTATACAGCCTCCGCCTCCATTTGTCAACCACTTTTTTTGATTTTTCCGTCCATGTTTTTTCTGTCTTCCCTACCTCTGCGTTTTCACGCCTTTTTTCGTTCCCGGCTCTTGACACCCGCCCCCTTTGGGAATACTCTTATAGTATCATTCACCTGCCCCTTCTGAGGGAGAACGGAAGAAACGAGGGTTGTTCGATATGAAAAAACGTGTTGGTATCCTGACCTCCGGCGGCGACTGTCCCGGCCTGAACGCCACCATCCGCGGCGTGGCCAAAGCCCTGTATGCACGGTTCGGCGAGAACGTCGAGATCGTGGGCATCCTGAATGGCTACCACGGCCTCATCACCGGCGAATACAAGGAGATGTGCGAGGACGATTTCCGCGGCATCCTGACGCTGGGCGGCACCATCCTCGGCACCAAGCGCACCCCCTTCAAGCTGATGCGCGTGGTGGAAGAGGACAAGATCGACAAGGTCGCGGCCATGAAAAAGACCTACAAGGACGCCAAGCTCGACTGTCTGCTCTGCCTCGGCGGCAACGGCACCCACAAGACGGCCAACCTCCTCTCCCAGGAGGGTCTGAACATCATCGGCCTGCCCAAGACCATCGACAACGACATCTACGGCACCGACGTTACCTTCGGTTTCCACACCGCCGTGGACATCGCCACTGAGGTCATCGACCGCATCCACACCACCGCCGGCAGCCACAGCCGCGTCATGTGCATCGAGATCATGGGCAACAAAGCCGGCTGGCTGACCCTCTACTCCGGCATCGCCGGCGGAGCTGACATCATCCTGCTGCCCGAGCAGCCCTACGACATCGACCGCGTCTGCGACGCTGTGGAGCGCCGCGCCCGCAAAGGCTCCAACTTCTCCATCATCGCCGTGGCCGAGGGTGCCATCAACACCGAAGAGGCCAAGATGAAGCGGAAAGAGTGGATGGCAAAGCGCGCCGAAGCCGGTTACGGCGTCACCGCCACCAACCGCATCGCCGCCGCCGTCCAGAAAAAGACCGGCATGGAGACCCGCGTCTGCATCCCGGGCCATATGCAGCGCGGCGGCAGCCCCAGCGCCTATGACCGCGTACTGGCCACCGAGTTCGGCAGCTATGCCGCCAAGCTGGTGGAAGTGGAGCGCTACGGCGTCACCGTCGCCATGGTCAACAACCGCGTCGTCGCCAACCGCCTCGAGGACATCGCCGGTAAGACCCGCAACATCCCCGAGGGCTGTGAGCTGCTCACCGTCGCCCGCCGGATGGGCGTGAGCCTCGGCTGAGACCCCGAAAATAAAAACACCCCGCTGTGTCATGCAGCGGGGTGTTTTTGCGTTTATGCTTCAGAACGAGCCGCCCGACGAGCCTCCGAAGCCGTCGGAATCGACGGACGAACCGCCGGAGGAGTTGGACTCCTTCTGGGGCGGGTCATAGGTGCGCTCCCGGGTGGTGTGGGTGTAGCGGTCACGCTTGACCCGCAGGGTGAAGCCGGGCATATACTCGTCGGCCTCTGTCTTCTGTCGGGCCGTCTTCATCCGGCGGTAGAGGATGAGGCAGATGAACGCCGAAATGCCGAGAGGGAAGATCATGGCAATGAGCAGGTCTTCCAGGCCGATGTCGTTATCCACATCGATGGGCTCGCCATAGTCGGCATAGTAGTCCAGTGCATCGTCGCACATATCGATATAGGTATAGGCGGCATCCGCCCATTCTTCATCGGAGAGCTGCGGGACGATCTCGTCCTCCTGCTGCTCGATGCGGTAGTCGGTGAAAGCCGTGACGCCCTCGCCGTAGGTGATGGTGACGTACTTGCGGGAGCCGACTGCCAGCAGGAAGAGGATGCCGCTCTGTTCGTCGCCATAGCCGAGGCCGTTGGAGATGTAATAATTTTTCGCGTAGTCGCGCTGGTCGGCATCGCCGATATCGTCCACCACGAGGAAGTAGACATCCACGTCGTGGCCGTCGGAGGCGCTTTCGGCCTGCTCCTCGAGGTCGGCCAGCGTGTCGGCGTCAAAGACGCCGCACTCGTCCCGCACCAGCGGGGCCGCTGCCCCGGCCGGCAGGGTCAGGGCCATGCAGAGCAGGGCCGCAGCCAGAAGGGCAAACAGTTTTTTGCAGTATTTCATATTCCCGTCTCCCCCTCTCACAGCAGCATGATGAGCGCCGTCAGTATCATCAGCGGGATGCTGATGCCGGCAAACCATGCAGCTACTCTGCCCTTATCCACGGGCAGATCGCCGATGAGCTTTCCGGTCTGGCCGTTCATCGCAAAGAGGAAGTCCTGCTCCTTCCAGCGGGTGTGGAGCATCCAGACCGGCAGCAGGGCGTAGTGGGGTTCCAGCGTCCGCGGGTCGAGCTGCTCCGAGAGGGTCTGGACGCCGGTGTAGCCGCCCAGCGTATCGTGGAGGGCCGCAGCGGTGCTGTTCTTCATCCGGGTCAGGACGCGGGCAGCACACTTCTTGTCGTCCTCGTCGTACCGGTCCGCCAGAAAGCCGGGCAGGTAAGCCGTGGAGAAGGGCTTGAGGTCGCTGTAGTCGAAGGGCTCGATGGCGTCCATGTGGGCGTCCGGCATCTTGCTGGAGCCGTCCACCGGCACCCGGACAAAGTCGGCGTCGCCCACGCGGGCCACGTCGAAGTGCCTGGTGGTGGTGACAATGTAGTCGCCCTCACGGTGGCTCTCGCTGATCTCGGCCTTGTAAGCGCCCCGGGCCTCCATCCGGCCATCGTAGAGCCAGAACGGCACATACACGCCCTGGATCTCCTCGATGTGGTTGGACTCTTTGAAGGCTTTGGGGAGGAAGGCTTTGCCCTTATAATACTTCTTCAGGTTCTCGATGGCGGTCTTTTTGTCCATCCGGAAGGGGATGATGTACTCCGGCTTGAGCTTGCCGGAAAGCTGTCCGCCCAGCACGGTGGGGTTGCCGCAGTAGGGACAGGTGGTGGCAGCTGTTTCGGGGCCGCAGACCAGCTCTGCACCGCAGGAAGTACAGGTGCGGCTGCTGAGATCTCCCGTCTCCATCTCCCCCCAGACAGGGCCGCTGGAAGCGGCCTTTTCGGCGGCTTCGGCGGCCTTATCGGCCCGAGCCTGCTTCTCGCCGTAAAGAGCCTCGACCTGTGCTACATCATAAGTAGAGCCGCAGTAATCACAGCAGAGCTTTCCGCTGGCGCTGTCGAACCGCAGCGGGCCGGTACAGGCCGGGCATTGGTAATTCGTGGTGTTTTCTGCCATATCTCAGCTCCCCTTTCAGGCTCCGAAAGGCTTGCCGCATTCGGGGCAGAACTTGGGCGGGTTGGCCGGGTCGGCAGGGGTCCAGCCGCAGTTCGGACACTTGGCCGCCGGGCGGGGCTTACCGCACTCCGAGCAGAATTTGCCGGTATTGTGTGCGCCGCAGCTGCACACCCAGCCTGCTTCGGGGCGGGGCTTGCCGCAGGCGGTGCAGAACTTGCCGGTGTTGCCGGTCTGGCCGCAGGAGCAGCTCCAGCTGCCAGCCGCCGGAGCGGCTGCGGGGGCAGGAGCAGCGGCAGGCTGCTGCTGTGCGCCCATCTGGTAGAGGGCCTGGGCGTTGATGCCGCCGGCAGCAGCGGCCTGATTCATGCCCATAAAGGCCATGGCCGGGCCGGCGGAGGTATTGGAAGCCGCGGCCTGCATCGCCGAAGCCTGTGCGCCCACCATGTGGGCGGCAGCGCGGGTCGGGTCCATAAAGGCGGCGCTGCGCTGCAGCTCCTTGATCATCTGCTCGTCTTCTTCGCTGGCTTTGACGCCGGACACGCCGAGGGAGACGATCTCGATGCCGCGCAGCTTGCTCCACTTGCCGGACAGCTCCTGGTTCAGGGCCTCGGCCAGCTCGGTGGTATGGCCGGGCAGAGCCGAGTAGCGGATGCCCATCTCGCTGATGCGGGCAAAGGCGGGCTGCAATGCGGTCATCATCTCGGTGCGCATCTGGCCTTCCAGCGCGTCACGGGTGTATTCGTTTTCCACATTTCCGCAGACATTGGTGTAAAACAGGATGGGGTTGACGATGCGGTAGCTGTACTCGCCGAAGCAGCGGATGCTGACGTCGATGTCGATGCCGGCACGCTGGTCCACGACGCGGAACGGCACGGGGCTGGGGGTGCCGTACTTGTTGCCCATCAGCTCCTTGGTGTTGATGTAATAGATGCGCTGGTCAGTGGCAGCCTGACCGCCGAAGCTGAACCGCTTGCCGATCTCAGCAAAGACTTCGTCGATGTTCTTGGCCAGACCCTCGCTCAGCAGAGAGGGCTGGGTGCCGGTGTTATAGGTGTACTCGCCGGCCTCGGCGCAGAGGTCCACCACCTTGCCCTGCTCCACGATGAGGGCGCACTGGCCCTCGGCCACCGCCACGATGGAACCGTCGGTGATGATGTTCTCGGTGCCGTGGCGGTTGGAAGAGCTCCCGGAGACTTTCTTCTGTCCCTTGACAGCCAGCACCTCCGCCGGGAGAGCACTGCAGTAAAAGTATTCTTTCCACTGGTCGCCCATCACGCCGGATGCTGCGCCCAATGCCGCTTTGACAAGACCCATAAGCCATATCTCCTTTATCTGCCCGTTTTTGCAAATGCAGGCTTTTTTTCAGTATACCACAAAACGCGCCGCGAAAAAAGAAAACCCTTGCATTTTATCCCCGATGGGTGTAGAATACTCCCGACAAACAAATACAGGGGAGCTTGTAGAAGCAGGCTGAGAGGGAGTTCTCGAACTTCGACCCTTTAGAAATTGTTTTCGGACAGTTTCTGCACCTGATGCGGATAATGCCGCCGTAGGAAGTCATAACACTGTTTATGGATTTTTACAGGAGACGCCGCAGAAGGCGTCTCCTGTTTTTTTGTTGTCTCCAACTGAGGGGGAGCGCCCTGAGTCTGGGGTTTTGTATGCGATGGGAAGCCGTGTTCCGGCGTGAGAGGAGGCCAGTGAGCCTCGACCGCTTCTTCCGTTTCCGGCATCTCTGCGCGGGTGCCGGGTCTGTTCGTGTGCGGGAGCGGCGGTCTGCCCCTGCACTTATTTTTTATTGAAAAGGAGCACTCACTATGAAACACTATTCTGCCAAAAAGCTGGCCCTCGCCGGTATGTTCTGCGCTGTCGCTGTCGTGGGCAGCGTCTTCTCCTTCCCGGTCTTCGGCAGCAAATGCGCCCCTGTGCAGCACATGGTCAACATCCTCTGCGCTGTCCTGCTGGGGCCTTACTACGGCGTGGGCGTGGCTTTCGTCGCCTCCCTGCTGCGCAATCTGCTGGGTCTGGGTAGTCTGATGGCTTTCCCCGGCAGCATGTTCGGCGCACTGCTCTGCGGCATCGTCTTCCACAAGACCCATAAGCTGCTGCCCACCCTCGTGGGCGAGGTGTTCGGCACCTCCATCCTCGGCGGTCTGTGCGCCTACCCTGTCGCCATCCTGCTGATGGGCAAGAGCGCCGGTGACATCGCGTTCTACGCCTACATCGTCCCCTTCCTCGTCTCCACCGCCGGCGGTGCCATCATTGCAGGCGCACTGCTGGGCGCACTTTCCCGCGCAGGCGCACTCCGCGCCATGCAGGCCAGCCTGAGCTGATTCGAAGGAGAAGCCATGTTTCGGAACCTCTTTGCCAACGTCCGGGCCAAAAGCCCGCTTGTCCATAACATCACCAACTACGTCACCGTCAACGACTGTGCCAACATCGTCCTCGCCTGCGGGGCGTCCCCCATCATGGCGGATGATGCCGCCGAGGTCGAGGACATCACCTCGCTGTGTGCCGGGCTGAACCTCAACATCGGCACGTTGAACAGCCGCACCATCCCCTCCATGCTGCTGGCGGGACACACCGCCAACCGGCTGGGCCGTCCTGTCGTGCTGGACCCCGTGGGCGCAGGCGCCTCCCATCTGCGCACCGAAACGGCACTGCGCCTCCTGCGGGAAGTGAAGTTCACAGTCATCCGGGGCAACATCTCCGAGATCCGGACGCTGGCGGCAGGCAGCGGCACCACAAAAGGCGTGGACGCCGACACCGCCGACAAGGTGACGGATGAGACGCTGGACAAGACCGTGGCATTCGCCAAAGCGTTTGCGGCCCGCACAGGGGCGGTCGTCGCCGTCACCGGTGCCATCGACATCGTGGCCGACGGAGAGAGGGCTTTCTGCATCCGCAACGGCCACCCCATGATGAGCGCCGTCACCGGCACCGGCTGTCAGCTTTCGGCCCTGACGGCGGCATTCTGTGCGGCCAACCCGGACAAGCCTCTGGAAGCCGCTGCTGCAGCGGTCTGCGCCATGGGACTTGCGGGCGAGACAGCTCACAGCCGCCTGTCCAGGCTGGACGGCAACGCCACCTACCGCAATTACATCATCGACGCGATCTACAACATGACCCCCGAACAGCTCGAGGAAGGAGCACGCTATGAAATGCGATAAACACACCATGCTTCTCTACGCCGTCACCGACCGGGCGTGGACGGGCCGCGAGACCCTCCGTCAGCAGGTGGAAGACGCGCTGAAAGGCGGCGTCACCTGCGTCCAGCTGCGGGAAAAGGAGCTGGACGACGCGGCATTTTTGCAGGAAGCCATGGAGCTTTCCGCCCTCTGCCGCAGCTATGGCGTACCCTTCATCATCAACGATAACGTCGAGATCGCTATAAAATGCCATGCCGACGGCATCCATGTCGGGCAGGAAGATATGGCCGCCGCAGACGTCCGCGCCAAGGTGGGCCCTGACATGATCATCGGTGTGTCGGCCCATTCCGTCGAGGAAGCACAGCTGGCCGTGGCCCACGGCGCGGACTATCTGGGCGTCGGCGCGGCATTTTCCACCCACACCAAAACCGATGTGGATGTCCTGCCGGAAGGCAGACTGAAAGAGATCTGCGACTCCGTGGATGTGCCGGTCGTGGCCATCGGCGGCATCCATAAAGACAATATCCTCAAGCTCAAAGGCTCCGGCGCGGACGGCGTGGCTCTCGTGAGCGCGATCTTCAGCGCCGAGGACATTGAGGCTGAGTGCAAAGAGCTGAAGGCACTGACAGAAGTAATTGTATAACCTCTCCGTCAGCGCTGACGCGCTGCCACCTCTCCTATCGAGGAGAGGCCTTGGCATTGCGTAAAGCCCAATCTCTTCGCCAGAGGCTCCCCTCGGTAGGGGAGCTGTCGAGCGATAGCGAGACTGAGAGGTTTATTTAAGGAGATTTCAATTTATGAAAACTGCACTTACCATCGCGGGCAGCGATTCCAGCGGCGGCGCCGGCATTCAGGCCGACCTCAAAGCCATGACCATGAACGGCGTCTTCGCCATGAGCGCCATCACCGCCCTGACGGCCCAGAACACCACCGGCGTATCCGGCATCTTCGAGGTCAGCCCCGAATTTCTGGCCCAGCAGATAGACGCCGTCTTCACCGACATCCGCCCCTGCGCCGTCAAGATCGGCATGGTGTCCTCTGCCCCGCTCATTGAGACGATCGCCGAGCGTCTCCGCTTTTACAAGGCGGAGCACATCGTCGTGGACCCTGTGATGGTAGCCACCTCCGGCTCTGATCTGATCGCATCGGATGCCGTGCGTACCCTGCGCCGGGAGCTGTTCCCTCTGGCCGAGGTCATCACGCCCAACCGGCGCGAGGCCGAAGTGTTGTCCGGCCTGCATATCTCGGGCCGTGCCGACATGAGCGCCGCCGCCCGGGCCATCGCCGCCGACTGCGGCTGTGCCGTCCTGCTCAAGGGCGGCCACAGTGACACCGACGCCGACGATCTGCTCACCTTCCCGGATGGCACGGAGATCTGGTTTCCGGGTAAGCGTATCGCAAACCCCAACACCCACGGCACCGGCTGCACTCTGTCCAGTGCCATTGCGGCCAACCTTGCCAAAGGGTTTGCACTGGAAGAAGCGATCGCCCGGGCCAAGGCTTACCTGACCGACGCGCTGAACGCACAGCTCGATCTGGGCCGCGGCTCCGGCCCGCTGGACCACACTCTGGGCGGCGTCGGGGTCGAAAACTGGATGCACGGCGTCCCGGACGCTGTTCATAAATAAAGAGAGCGTATTTTCGGAGGATTTTCAAATGCAGACTTACACCACACAGATGGATGCCGCCCGCAAGGGCATCGTCACGCCCCAGATGGAAACGGTAGCCAAGAAGGAGTACCGCACCGTCGAAGAGATCCGTCAGCTGGTCGCTGAGGGCAAGGTCGCCATCCCGGCCAACAAGCACCACGAGTGCCTGAACCCCGAGGGCATCGGCTCCATGCTCCGCACCAAGATCAACGTCAACCTCGGCGTCTCCCGCGACTGCAAGGACTACAGCATCGAGATGCAGAAGGTCATGAGCGCCGTCAACATGGGCGCAGAGGCCATCATGGACCTCTCGAGCCACGGCAATACCCAGCCCTTCCGTCAGAAGCTGACCCACGAATGCCCCGTCATGATCGGCACTGTGCCGGTGTACGACTCGGTCATCCACTACCAGCGCGACCTCGCCACCCTGACGGCACAGGACTTCGTCGACGTGGTGCGTCTGCACGCAGAGGACGGCGTGGACTTCGTCACTCTCCACTGCGGCATCACCCGTAAGACCATCGAGCAGATCCGCAAGCATAAGCGGAAGATGAACATCGTCAGCCGCGGCGGCTCGCTGGTGTTTGCATGGATGTGCATGACCGGCAACGAGAACCCCTTCTATGAGCACTTCGACGAGATCCTGGACATCTGCGAAGAGCACGACGTCACCATCTCTCTGGGCGATGCCTGCCGCCCCGGCTGCCTTGCTGACGCCACCGACGTCTGCCAGATCGAAGAGCTGGTGCGTCTGGGTGAGCTGACCAAGCGGGCCTGGGCGCACAACGTCCAGGTCATGGTGGAAGGCCCGGGCCATGTGCCTCTGAACCAGGTCGCCGCCAACATGGAGATCCAGAAGACCATCTGCATGGGCGCACCTTTCTACGTCCTCGGCCCCCTCGTCACCGACATCGCCCCCGGCTATGACCACATCACTGCTGCCATCGGCGGCGCTGTCGCGGCCATGAGCGGCGCAGCCTTCCTGTGCTACGTCACCCCTGCCGAGCATCTGGCTCTGCCCAATGTGGACGACGTCAAGCAGGGCATCGTGGCTTCTAAGATCGCCGCCCACGCTGCCGACATCGCAAAGGGCATCCCCCACGCCCGGGACATCGACGACAAGATGGGCGACGCCCGCCGCGTCCTCGACTGGGATGCGCAGTTCGCCTGCGCCCTCGACCCCGAGACAGCAAAGGCCATCCGTGACGCCCGCCGGCCCGAGGACGACCACAGCGACACCTGCTCCATGTGCGGCAAGTTCTGCGCCGTCCGCAGCATGAACAAGGCTCTGGCCGGTGAGTACATCGACATCCTGTAAGCTGCTGTAAAACCGATATTTTCATCGCTTTTGCGATTTTTCTTCTCCATTGCCGCCCGGTACAAAAGCCGGGCGGCTTTTTTGCTGTTCTATACTGCTTTTGGAACTTCAAAACGCCCAAAATCAGCAAACCCTTCTTCTTCACAGAAAACAAAAAACCGCATGAGCACTGGATTTTCCAGCATTCATGCGGTTTTTTCTCAAGTTGCGCCAGCAGGAGTCGAACCTACGATGGGGGAGTCAAAGTCCCCTGCCTTACCGCTTGGCGATGGCGCATTATCGTTATTTTTCTTTTCTTTGAATCATCAGGTAGCCTTATTGGTCACCTTATGATTTCAAATTTAACAGGAATCATGTGTGCTTTCAAAAAGATTGCTATACTATTTTAACTGAACTTTCCTACTGTGTCAAGAAAAAAGGCTATCTTCTTTAGACTTTTTGTTCCAAAGGTCACCTTATCATAAGACTGCCGCATCCGGTTTCATTCCGATGCAGCAGCCTTTTTGTTTTATTCCTCTTCCTTACGTTCTTTGATATAAGAAATCAAATCATACACCAACCGCTTTTCCTGTTCGTTCATGCCGCGCAATACGATTTGCTCCTGCGATTCAAGGCCCAGAATATCGTCCGTAGTCGTATGAAACAGTTGTGCAAGGGCTATCAGGTATTGTGCAGTCGGTGCAGAAAGTTCCATTTCCCAGGCGTTGACACTGGCACGTGTAACTCCCAGTTTGCGAGCAAGGGCGGCTTGTGAAAGTCCGGCATTCTCCCGAAGACGCTTGATGTTGTCTGAAATCATGTTGTTCACCTTCCTGCATCTACTTTACTATACAGCTCTTGATATTAAATTATCCAAATGCGTATAGTTTTGTTGACATTTGGTCAGGCAAAGCGTACAATGAAAGTACGGGTATTCACCTTAAAGGAAAGGAATCATAACATGAAACGAAAAATTGCCTTGGTGGTTGGCTCAGCCTTTTTGTGTGCGAGCATTCTTTCTGGCTGTGCTTCAACAAGCCCTGTTGACAAATATCTTCGCTCCGTTGATAAGGGTGATAGTGAAGCCGCATCTCAGATTTACAGTGAAGAAATCAAAGATAACAATGAAGATAAAGAGTCTCTACAAGCCAAACTGAAAGAGCGCATGGACTCTGTCTATGAAGATTTTAAGTCTGGCAAAATCACTTCTGATGAAGCAAAAGAGAGGCTAAAAAACTATAAAGAGTACGACACCTCTTCTGTCTACGCCTTTACGACCATCAACAAAGTAACGGCTCTGCAAAAATCCAAAGACGCCTATTCTGACGCAGAGAAGGCCGAAAACGATGGAAATTTGGCCAACGCTATCACAAACTATAAAAAAGTTATCGAAGATGACCCGAATCACGAAACCGCGCAGGCAAAGGTTTTACAACTAAGTGAAACCTATACTGATACGATGAAAGCACAAGCTCAGCACGAAGCTGATTCAAAGGATTACGATAGCGCGATTAGCACTATCAGTATATTATCTAGTGTTGTTGGCAACACCGATGAACTCAAGGCTCTTGCTGAACAGTACAGTGAGCTTAAAAATTATCAGTACATCAAAGTTGTATGTACAGATAAAGGTCAGCTTCCAGAAAATCTTGATAAATGGCGTTTCAGTAACTATGTCACATTTGTTTTCGAATTAACCAACAATAGTGAAAAGGCCATCAAAGGTGTTCAAGGTGTTTTACATATCAATGATTTATTTGGCACTTCTATTATGGATGTTGGCTGTGATTTTACAGGACACACAATTCAGCCTGGCGAAACCTATACCAACAAAGATTTAACCTACGAGGTTAATGGGTTTAGGGATATAGATATGAAACTTTACAATGAAAACTATTCTGACTTAAATTTCGAATATGAACCCACTATCATTGTGTTCACCGATGGAACCAGCGTAACATTATCCTAAACAGAAAGGCGCATCTGAAATGAAGAAAAAGAGCATCGCTGTTGCAATCACGCTAATAATTATCCTATCTTTTTCCACTATGGCTTATGCGTTTGCCGGTTTTAATAAATCTGTATTTGACACGGCGGCAGATGTCTCAATTAAGCGAGATGATATGACCGGTGATTTCATAGCAGAAACCGAGTCTCTACTGGGTTCTGCCGGACTGATTATTAACGAAGACGGAACCGGGGGCATTCAAGTATACTCAGCCGTTGGCGTCACAGACTCCTTTAATATGGATACATTGATTATTAAATCCCACTCTTATGACTGGGTTGGATGGGCATTTATCGATTCTGTCATTTTCAAAATTGGAAATACTCGCTATCGATTCGATAATGCTCGTATTTCTCGCAACTTTATAAAAGGCTCTCCTTCTTCTTTGCTTGAAGAATCCATTGCAATCACTATAACTAGTGCCTCTCTTCCTATGATGACAGATTTGGTCAAGCACAGAGATGAGGAAATTCATGTCCGGTTGGTCGGCGATGGAAGGGATATTGATTTTATACTTACCGACGATATGAAAAACAGTATTATAAATCTTTATAACCTCTATGTAGCTGGCGGAGGAACCAGTAAAGCTAGTATGGAAAGAATAGATAAGCTTTGTAGCGATATTCTTGTAACGATAGGCCAAGATTGACTTTTAGTGTTAAAATTCAATTAATCAGGAGTTGACATTTTTGAAAAAGAAAATCTTAGCTGCCATTTTTACTGCACTATTAAGTATGTTATGCCTTTTGAGTGCCTCTGCATTAACAGATGAAGAATCGACTCAGCGAAAACGTGCATACTATGCAGGGATTGATAGCACAATACAACTTTTGTCAGACCATCTTGAAAACTTGGATGATGTGACCATTGAAAGAATCGTTATCACTTCATTACAAGATTTTACTAGTGAAGAAGCAGTAAAAGAAAATGCTCAGGCCGAGACAGGAAAACTTGTACTTTCGGGATATACTGTAGATGTTACAATCCAGTTCACCGCTAGAGATGGTGAGAATGTACAGGATTATATATTTGACCACTATCTCCCGGCTGGAACGACCTACAACTTAACCTGCGTCTCAAATTCTAACCTTATAACATACAACTATAATAATGCGGTTTCTTATTTTTCTGATTATGGCAAATCGATTGGTGACGGTGTTGCAAAGTTAGATGTTTTAAGAACTACATATTATTTAGACATAGACCTCAGTGACTACAGAAATAGCGGCTATTCGCTTTCGCTTCCGTATACGAAAACGCAAGCGGTAGGGATACCGGAAACATCAATAGTAGAAGCTAAAGCACTAGGTTTCACTGCCTGCGGTAGATGCTATCGATAGTTCATCAACCTATCTTATTATCCTGTCCCACGAAAATGGGGCAGGTTTTTTTGTTAAATCAGAGTATACTTGCGCTTTACGCTTGATTCGGCTTCAATAGTGTAAAATTAAAGTTTATTTATGAATTATTTGCAAATTTGTAAATAAAGTTATAGACTTTGATTTTACACCATGGTATAATACTAAATGTAAGAACAATACCTCAGCCGAAAGGACGGTTTTAGAATATGTCGAACATTGCGTATGTCAGAGTCAGCACCGCAGAGCAGAACGAAGCACGCCAGATTGAAGCGCTCAAGAAGCACAACATCGACAAGTGGTTTACCGAAAAGGTCAGTGGCAAGAATATGAATCGCCCCCAACTTGAAGCCATGCTTGACTATGTGCGTGAAGGCGATACGGTTTACATCCATGATTTCAGCCGACTTGCACGCAGCACGAAAGACTTGTTGTCCATCGTGGAGCAGTTGCAGGAGAAAGGCGTTCACTTGGTATCAAACAAAGAAAACCTTGATACCAGCACACCGACCGGAAAATTGATGCTTACAATGATAGCCGCTATTAATGAATTTGAACGGGAGAACTTGTTAGAGCGGCAACGTGAAGGCATCGCCATTGCAAAAGAGCAGGGAAAATTTAAAGGCGGGCAAGTTAAGAAGATTGACGATAAAGCTTTTAATGCTGCTTATGAGCAATACAAGCGTCGTGAACTGACTAAAGGTCAGATGGCGCAAAAGCTCCATATTAGCCGCCCAACGCTTGATAAGATGCTTAAAGAGCGTGGCTATTGGGTTACTGACCGTGTTTTCTTCACGCCGAAACAAAAGTAAATTCAGATATCAGCCCTTCCCGCCACCATGGGAAGGGTTATCTTTTCACTTAAATTTAAAAAAGAATCCGCGATTTACAAATATTGGAAGCCGCTTTTCTGGATTGCCGGTGTAGCCCATCATCGCACAGAGTAGAATAAAGGAGCATCCACGCCTTTGTAAGGTGCCGCCCTACCAGATGAGCTAAGGCCGCATATTAAAAGATGAATCAAGAAAACTGACACAGCATCGAACATAAAATGTATAATTTTGTTGGTGTGCCGTGAAATGTACCGGCGATGGCCTTTTGATTTCTTTTTTTCACAAACTTTTGTCAGGTTACATTACCTTCAATTGTAAGATGTGCGCATGAAATTTCCAGCTTTGAGGCTGATTCCCACCCGATTTGGCTAAAATCACGACATAAGGAGGCAACTTTTTAAATAATTAAATAACGTAGGCACGAGCAATATTTGACAACCTCAACAAACAGTGCTACAATTCTCAACACAGAGCGGACGAAGAGCTTTCCATCCGAACAGATGGCTTATTCTGTCCACTTGTCAATTTAAGAAAGAAGGGTTAGTTATAAGCAGTAAAATCAACATCGTTGATAGCATTATGGGAAGTTACAAGACCAGTGCAGCCATCAACTATATCAATCAGCATCCAGACCATCATTATCTTTATGTCAGTCCCTTACTCAGCGAATGTAGCCGTATTCAAGAAGGTTGTCCTTCATTGGATTTCAAGCAGCCAGATGATACCGGCGCAATCCAATCAAAGAGCGGTGACCTTCTCCGTCTGCTTAGAGAAGGATTCAATGTTGCTATCTCTCACGAATTGTTCAAACTGTTGCGAGAAGATGCTATGGATTATATTCGAGACTACTGTTTAATTCTGGATGAAGAACTCTCTACTATCGAACCTCATAAAGTTACACTCAATGACCTTGAAATCATGCAAGAACAAGAATTACTCCAAATCGACCCGGATACAAAGCAACTTATCTGGTTGAATGATTCTTATAAAGGTGACTATAAACGTCACATGGAAGCAGTCAAGCGCCAAGACCTCTTTGAACTTGCTCAAAATCAAGTATTTTGGATGTTCGATGCAGAAGTTTTCAAAGCCTTTGGCCGAGTATTCATTCTTACCTATCTTTCTGATGGCTGTGTTTTAACATCTTACCTGAATATCAATCATATCAAGTACGGCTATTATCATGTTGAGCAGACTGATACAGGACATCAATTTAAAGAGGGATTTCGTCCAACTACACCTGAACAGAAGCAAAGAATCAAATCTCTGCTAAATATTTACGAAGGCCCTCTTAACACAAATTATTTAACAAAGAAAGAACTCAATAGCACGGCTAAAGCCGATTCTGCTCTATCTAAAAGCTGGTTTGATTCCAAGAAGAGTAAAATTGCCAAAAAATCCATTGAACAACTAAAAAACAATGCAGTTAACTATATTTCACATATCCGTGGAGCTTACAAAAACGAATGTCTTTGGTCTACTTTCAAGCAGTACGCTAATAAATTCGATTGTCCTAGATTAAAGTATCGCTGTGCAAAACGTGATAGTAGAAAAAGAAACGGCTGCTTAGGTTGTCAGAGTCGTGATTCCTGTAGAGTTAATTTCCTTGCTTGTAATTGCCGGGCAACCAATAAATTTAAAGATAAAACAGTTCTTATCTATCTGCTGAATATTTATCCATCTCCTGTTATCTCTGATTATTTAGCAGCCAAGGGATATCCCCTTGACGCTGATACATACGCTCTCGCTCAGCTCCTTCAATGGATTTGGCGTAGCGCAATCAGAGAAGATAAACCCGTATATTTATATCTTCCTTCTTCAAGACTTAGAAAATTGCTATATCAATATCTTAACGATGAAGATTGATATTGTCAGATTTTTTCTGTCAACCACCATCAAAAAGTCCAGTATTCAAGCCATTTTCTAGTTCGTTTTCTTATAAAGGAAGAAACAATTTAACATAAAGAGTCAAAATTAATACTTAAATTCACACAATATTTCTTATTATCGACTCGACTCTACTATTTTTGCTTATCGACAGGAGGAAATTCCCTATTGAAAAAGGATATTACGTCTAATAGGTCTAAGCATTGGTTAGAATGGAATGATTATAAACAGCCAAAAGTCAAAAATTATCTGTTAAATTTAAGAGAAAGATATGGCTTTTCTGAGTTTTATTTTTCAGATTTACTTGTTATCGTTAATAACGGAGTAAAATATCTTCTTAGTATTGATTATAACGGAGCTGTTCTATATGTATATAATTCAGTCTCCCACCGCCATACACGTTATTATAAGCAGAATGCTTGGGTTGACGCTTTCAATGCCATTGCATCCAATCTTTGTTAAATTGAGATAATAATATCATTTCCAACAGGTTTTGATATTTATTATAGTCCGAATATCAATCACAAAATAATATTTTTATGGAGGGACACACTTTGATGTTCTATAGAACTTAGACCAGCCGAAAGGCTGGAATTTAAATTTATGTACACTTACAATTAAAAACCAAAAAGAATTTAACAACAAAAACGAGGTAACAGAAATGAATATTAATAATCTAAGGAGTAAAATCAATTATGAATGTTCTAAATTTAGATGGGACGCTTTGTGACCTAGATATAGACCTATCAAGCAAGCTCCATAATCTGCCGCAATCAAAATATATCATCACTCAAAATATTCTTAATGGCATGAAGCAGTATACTATTATCAATACTTGGAAGAATAAGATTCTATACCCAGATGATGATTTTAATATTAGCCTTATTGATTCTAACGGAAAGCAAGTAAAAACCTCCATGAAGAAAATTGTTCGGCTTATTTATGATTCTGAATATTGTGTTGATGATATTGAAGATGAACCCGGAGAGTTTTGGGTTTTCATTGATTTATATGAGGTCAGTAAAACTAGAAAGTACCCTATGCAAAATTCAAAAGAATCATTTCTAGTTAGCAGTCATAGCAGAATTAAATCATACAAACACAATCATGCCGAAATTCTAACCCAATATCCAAAACATCCAGAATCACCAGAAACATCTTACTATTATGTATACTTAAAATGCGATAATCCAAAACTTAAAGTTTATGTACATAGACTTGTGGCACAATATATCAATGGCCCTTTGCAAGGCATTTCACCTTTTGATTTTACTGATTTGAAAGTTGAAGTTCATCATTCAGAATCTAAAAGGCATAATGAATGCTACAATCTGATTGTGTGCCTTGACAAAAAGGTTCATGCTCAGTTCGATGCTGCCAAGCGAGCCAGAGAAAAAGCAAAAATGGAGCAGAAAGAATATTTGATTGCAGCTTAAAAAAAAAAAAAAAACACTAAAACCAACAAAATTTACAAAAGAATATGATAACCAATATAATAAGCCTGTCAGACCGCGATTGAACGCAGCTGACAGGCTTTTCTTGGCTCTATGATACTTTTCTTTGTTAAATTTAAAAATCTATTTGTTCGCTCCCTATATCAAGCCCAGTTCAGAGCTTGCATTTTCTCCACTTTTTCAGATTCTACAGTATGAACATAGGTTTTCAGCGTAAAACTAATTGTGCTATGACCTAATTGTTCCGATACTGTTTTTATATCAACTCCTGCACGAATCAGCTTCGTTGCAAAGGTATGTCTCAAATCATGTAGCCCTACTACATTGTCAATCTTGGCACGCTTACACACTTTCTTGTATTCTCTCCCTAAATATATTAAATTTGTAGGAAAAGGCTTTTGATTTGCAAGGTAGCAGCCCGCCGGGCAGGTCTCTAAACGCTCTTCTAACAGTTTTTTGGCGCGGCTTCCTAAATACACCATTCTATCTTTATTGGTTTTAGTCTTGTTTTGATAGACGAATCCCGTCCCGGCGGCTTTTCTGTCAGGTGCTTCTATCAAAGTCGCATGAACATTGATATAGCTTTCTTTTAAATTGATGTCCGAAGGACATAGCGCACAGGCTTCTCCCATTCTCAAGCCAGTGTACAGAATCAGCTCACAAACCCATTCATAAGAAGACACACCCATACTGCAAGCCTTGATAAAACGCTTTGCTTCTTCGTCTGTAAGCGGTCTGATTTGCCTTGCATCGCTTTTGCGTTCCTTGGGGAGAACTACATTGTCACATGGATTTGAAGCGATATCTCCTACTTTAACAGCGTATGACAAGCAAGCATGTACAATATCGTATGGCTTCTTTATTGTAGAAAATGAATTGGGCATCTTTGTCTTTGCGTTCGGTTCATTTGCCATGCGGTTTACCAATTCAAGCTGAATCGTCTTTGTGTCCAATTCAGAAAGACTGTATTCTCCCAAATATGGCACAACATAGGTTCTAATTGTTCGTACATTCCTTTTATAGGTCTGGGCTTTGATTCCATTACGTCCCACGTTCTCCATCCACTCATTTACATACTTTCCAAACGCTTCATTGGAGCGTATTCTCTCTGATTCCTCTTTATGATGTCTTAACCATTCATCCCGCTTGCTCTTGGCTTCCTTCTGCGTCTTTCCCTCAAAAGTTTTTCTGAAAGATGAACCGTCTGCCCTATGCGCTGTGATTCGAGCGACCCATTTTTTCTTTTTCTCATTAAATTCGAGACTTCCTTCGCCCTTTGTGCGGCGCTTATTTTCAGATTTTGCCATACAACCACCCTTTTCATCGGCCCTTGGTAGCCTTATTGGTCACCTTATGATTTCAAAAAATCTCTTTCTGACCGGCACAGCAAATCTTTCTGTTAAATTTAGAAAAGAAAAAAGCCTTCAAAATCATCGAATCACCGACAATCTTGAAAGCTTCATATGAATCCGATATAATACAGCCGCCTTTCGGTATGGAGTCAAAGTCCCCTGCCTTACCGCTTGGCGATGGCGCATCAGTAGAGAATAGTATAGCATATTTTTCAAACTTCCACAAGAGCCGCCGGGCGGTTCCACCCAAATTTTCTGAGCCGGGCAGGCAAATCCCATCCTTGCCGGGGTCTCACCGATATGATATACTTGCACTGTAAAAGTTTTCCTGTTCAGCGCGTAACGCAGAAAGGAGCGCGGCTTATGGTACACCATCTTGTCATCGGCATCATCTTCCTCATCTGGGGCATTGCGGACATCCTCCGCCTCGAGCTGCCTGGCATACTGGGCAAGCGGCTGGAATCCGCCAGCGCCGAGGCCCGCCGCCTTTGGCAGAGGCTTCTGGGTGTGCTGGAGCTCATCGTGGGCGGCGGGCAGCTGCTGTTCTACTTTTTCTCCGACGACCAAACCGTCACCAGCATCATCCTCGCGGTGATGATACTCGCCGCCGTCTGCATCCTCGGGCCGTACTACCACTGGCGGAAGCAGGAAAAAGAGAACACACAGGAATGAATCACGGGAGGAAACAGTATGGGGCCTTGGTATTACGAAGTCGTGAGCTTTGACGGCGATTACGTCAACCTGCGCCGTACCGACATCGAGAGCGACGAACTGAACCCGGTGGCACTGGCGCTCCTGCCGCCGGAGATCGACGTGGGCAGCAAGCTGAAGTGCGAATATTTCCAGTACGAGATCATCGGCTGACAAAACGAAGCGCCGCCCATTCGGGCGGCGTTTCTGCATCTTCTGATAAAGTTATACGCGCTCGGCCACCAGCTGGAAGCCTGCCTTGGTGAGCTCCTGCCGGATCTGCTCGATCTGGGCGTTGTCGCGGGTCTCGAGAGTCAGCTTGAGGAAGCAGCTGGAAATGGGCATGTTGGGGTCGGAGCCGTCGTGGAGGACGGACACCACATTGCTGCCGCAGCGGGAGACGATGTCGGCCACCTGCTGCAGCTGGCCGGGCTTGTCTTCCAGCGCGATGGTCAGGTTGGCTTTGCGGCCGCTCATGACGAGGCCGCGGGTGATGACGCGGTTGAGGATGTTCACATCGATATTGCCGCCGGAGACGAGGCAGACGACCTTTTTGCCCTCAATGGGCAGCTTGTGGAAGAGCGCCGCCGCCACAGGCACTGCGCCTGCACCCTCGGCCACCAGCTTCTGGTTCTCCATCAGGGAGAGGATGGCGGCTGCGGTCTCGTCCTCGGTGACAGTGACGATGTCGTCCACATACTCCTCGCAGAGCTTATAGGTCAGCTCACCGGGAGTCTTGACCTGAATGCCGTCTGCGAAGGTGGAGACTGCAGAAAGGGTCTGGTATTTGTGCTCATGGAGGGAGCGGTACATGCTGGGTGCGCCCTCGGCCTGCACGCCGTAGACCTTGACGTCGGGCTTCAGGCTCTTGATGGCGAAGGCCACGCCGGAGATGAGTCCGCCGCCGCCCACAGGCACGATGACGGCGTCCACATCGGGCAGCTGGTCGAGAATTTCGAGGCCGATGGTACCCTGACCGGCGATGACCTGCTCGTCGTCGTAGGGGTGGATGAAGGTCATGCCCGTCTCTTCCTGCAGCTCCACGGCCTTGTCGTGGGCGTCGTCGTAGGTGCCGGGTACGAGGCAGACCTCCGCACCGAGGTTCTTGGTGTTCTCCACCTTCATGATGGGCGCGCCGTCCGGCATACAGACGATGCTCTTGATGCCGCGGCGGGTAGCGGCCAGCGCCACGCCCTGTGCGTGGTTGCCCGCCGAGCAGGCGATGACGCCCTTGTCGCTCTCCTCCTTGGAGAGCTGGCTGATCTTATAATAAGCGCCGCGCACCTTGAAGCTGCCGGTCACCTGCAGGTTCTCGGTCTTGAGGTAGAGCTGGCAGTCCTTGGAGAGCCGGGGTGCCTCGATGAGGTCGGTCTTGCGGGCTACGTCCTTGAGGACAAAGGCGGCGTGGTAGATCTTATCCAGTGTCAGCATATCGTTTTTCCCATCCTATCTCTGTTTATCCATCCCGGCACACGGGCTATTTTTATTGTTAAAGACAGGATTTAGTATAGTTTACATAAATTGTTTTGTCAAATGAATCTATTTCACGCTTTAAGGCAGAAAGCAGAATTTGCTGACATTGTATTCATTCTGATGGCTCGTTCTCTATGCTTGACAACCCAAAGAAATTTGACTATACTACAATTAGAAAGGCGCTGTGTCTGCAAACGACTAGCTCCTTACCAGATCAGTCAAGAGAAAATGACCGCTCGGCTTGGAACTCTGAGGCGGTCATTTTTTCTTGCGTTTTTTATCGTCATGGTTCTCATGTGCGATCGTCCATGTGATCTGGAATGTAACAAAAATTGCTCCGCCAAGAAGCGTCAGTAATATTGCAACATCGGAGAACGTCATGGTCCACACCCCCTTCCTGCCCTTGAGCACTCGGGGAGTGGCAACTTCAAGAAAAACTGCCTTACCCGGCGCTTAGGTGCCGGTAAGGAGTCAGCCGCCTGCGTTTTGGACACAGCGCCTTTTTCCTGCCATCACTGACATTGGTTACAGCATAACATAAATTTCGACAAAGCACAAGACATATAAAACGCCGCCATTCACCAAACAGCGAACAGCGGCGGGGTATTACCACTTTATCCTATTACTTTCCGGTAAACTCAAATCTCCGCGAGAATAGCGTCACCCATGGCGGTGCAACCCAGACAGGTGCAGCCCTCGCTCATGTTGTCGGCGGTGCGCAGGCCCTTGTCCAGCACCTTATTCACCGCGTTCTCAATGGCGTCAGCCTCCTCAGCCATACCGAAGGAGTAGCGCAGCATCATGGCGGCGGAGAGGATGCAGGCGGTGGGGTTGACGATGTCCTTGCCCGCGATGTCGGGGGCAGAGCCGTGGATGGGCTCGTACAGGCCCCGGGTGCCGTCGCCCAGACTGGACGAGGGGATCATGCCGATGGAGCCGGTGATCATGGAGGCCTCGTCGGAGATGATGTCGCCGAACATGTTCTCAGTGACGATGACGTCGAACTGGCTGGGGTCCTTGACGACCTGCATGGCGCAGTTGTCCACGAACATCTCGCTGTACTCCACCTCGGGGTACTCAGCCTGCAGGCGGTGCATGACCGCACGCCAGAGGCGGCTGGTATCCAGCACGTTGGCCTTATCCACGCAGCAGAGCTTCTTGCGGCGCTTCATGGCCGTCTCGAAGCCGATGCGGCCAATGCGCTCGATCTCGTGCTCCGAGTAGGGCATGGAATCCACCGCCTGCTTCTCGCCGTTTTCCAGCGTGTAAGTCTCGTGCTTGCCGAAGTAGACGCCGCCGATGAGCTCTCGCACGATGATGAAGTCGATGCCCTTTGCCACGATCTCGGGCTTGAGGGGGCTGGCCGGGGCCAGCTGGGGCCAGATCCTGGCCGGGCGGTTGTTGGAGTAGAGGCCCATGCCGGCGCGGAGGCGGAGCAGCCCCTTTTCGGGGCGCTGCTCACCGGGCAGACCCTCCCACTTGGGGCCGCCGACTGCGCCCAGAAGGACGCTGTCGGCCGCGAGGCACTTGTCCAGCTCATGCTGGGGCAGCGGGTCGCCGTACTTGTCGATGGCCTCGCCGCCCATTGCGGCGTCGGTGTAGTGGAAGGTGTGGCCGTACTTTTCGGCCACCTTATCGAGAACGCGGAGGGTCTGCTTCACGATCTCGGGGCTGGAGCAGTCGCCCCAGATGACAGCGATATTTTTTTCCATTTTTATGGGCATCCTTTCTTTTATTGGACAACAGCATCTTTCGTCAGGCTATGTTCTCTTTTGCTGGCAAAAGAGAACCAGAAAACCACCAGCGATTTCGACGCGCTGGACCCACGAGAAAGGGGCTGCTCGCCCCTTTCAGACCCCAACGGAGAAGTCGAAACGGAAAAAAGCTAGCCGCTTCGCTAAACGCTTTTTTCTCGTTTCTCCGTTTTACGGCTTCGCCGATGGTGTTACGTCTCTGATAAACTTTACGTCCAGCAAAGAGGCAATGCCGCTTTATTTTTTCGTCAGCGACTTCATCAGACCGCCGTCGGCGATGATCTTCTGGATGAAGGGCGGGAAAGGCTCGGCCTGGAAGGTCTTGCCGGTGGTCTCATCGGTGATGACGCCGGTATCAAAGTTCACACTGACCGTATCGCCTGCGCCGATGGCGTCCACAGCCTCGGGGCATTCCATGATGGGCAGGCCGATGTTGATGCTGTTGCGGTAGAAGATGCGCGCGAAGCTCTTGGCGATGACGACAGAGATTCCGGCGGTCTTGATGGCCAGCGGTGCGTGCTCACGGGAGGAGCCGCAGCCGAAGTTCCAGCCGCCCACCATGATGTCGCCGTCCTTGACGTTGTGGATGAAGTCCTTGTCGATGTCCTCCATGCAGTGGGCGGCAAGCTCCTTGGCATCCTGCGTGTTCAGGTGGCGGGCCGGGATGATGACGTCGGTATCCACGTTATCCGGGTATTTGAAAACAGAACCGTTTGCGTTGTTCATGGGTGACTCTCCTTTTCTCAGACCGTGCGGGGGTCGGTGATATAGCCGGTCAGTGCGCTGGCGGCAGCGGTAGCGGGCGAAGCCAGATACACCTCGCTCTTGACGTGGCCCATGCGGCCCACGAAGTTGCGGTTGGTGGTGGAGACGCAGCGCTCACCCTCGGCGAGGATGCCCATGTAGCCGCCGAGGCAGGGGCCGCAGGTGGGGGTGGAGACGATGCAGCCCGCGTCGATGAAGGCCGTCGTCCAGCCGCGGAGGATGCACTCCTTGTACACGGCCATGGTGGCGGGGATGATGATGCCGCGCACGCCCTTTGCGATGTGTTTGCCCTTCAGGATGTTGTAAGCGGCTTCCATATCCTCGAGGCGGCCATTGGTGCAGCTGCCGATGACCACCTGGTCGATCTTGATGTCCTTGCCCTCGCTGGCGGGGTGGGTGTTCTCGGGCAAGTGGGGGTAGCTGACAGTGGGCTCGAGGGCAGAGAGGTCGATCTCAATGGTCTTCTCGTACTCGGCGTCCGGGTCGGCCTCATAGAACACCGGCTCGCGCTGGCTGCGGCCCTTGAGATAAGCTTTGGTCACGTCGTCCACGGGGAAGATGCCGTTCTTGGCACCGGCCTCGATGGCCATGTTGCAGATGCTCAGGCGGTCGTCCATGGAGAGGGAAGCGACGCCCGGGCCGGTGAACTCCATCGACTTATACAGCGCACCATCCACGCCGATCATACCGATGATGTGGAGGATGAGGTCTTTGCCGGAAACTTTCGGCGGCAGCTTGCCGGTCAGCACGAACTTGATGGCGGCAGGCACCTTGAACCATGCCATGCCGGTAGCCATGCCGGCGGCCATATCGGTGGAGCCGACGCCGGTGGAGAATGCGCCCAGTGCGCCGTAAGTACAGGTGTGGCTGTCGGCGCCGATGACGCAGTCACCGGCTGTCACGATGCCTTTTTCGGGCAGCAGAGCGTGCTCGATGCCCATCTGGCCCACATCGTAGAAATTGAGGATGTCGTACTTGTTGGCGAACTCGCGGCACTGCTTGGACTGGGTCGCGCTCTTGATGTCCTTGTTTGGAACGAAGTGGTCGAGGACGATGGCGATGTGCTCTTTGTCGAACACGCCGTTGAAGCCCGCCTTTTCGAACTCGTTGATGGCGACGGGGGTGGTGATGTCATTGCCCAGCACGATGTCGAGCTTGGCGTTGATGAGCTGGCCTGCCTTGACCTCGGCGAGGCCTGCGTGTGCGGCCAGAATTTTCTGCGTCTGGGTCATTCCCATGATGGTACTCTCCTTTTATCGTATCTTGTTCTCTATGGTCAGTCTCTCCTCTGTCCAACCTCTCAGCCGCCTGCGGCGTCAGCTCCCCTAGTAGGGGAGCCTCTGGCGAAACCGTTTACTTTGCGGGGAATGCCAAGGCCTCCCCTCGGTAGGAGCAACGGCGACGACCGCCGCCAGTGGCGGAAACAGGGAGGAGCTGTTGGGGCCGCGGCCAGCAGGATGCGAGCGGCAGCGAAGCAGACGCTGGGAGCCGCAACCCGGGCAGTGGCATTGCGAAGCAATGACGGAGAGGTTGTGCAGAGCTGCCCTTTATTTACTCTCTTATTTATTATTGATCGCGCTGACCAGTGCATGGATACCGGCCACGATAATATCGGTATCGGTGCCTGCACCCCAGGTGACGATGCCGTCACCCCACGCGAGGCCGACGTAGGAAGCGGCGCGGGAGGTGGAGCCTTCGTCCAGGCTGTGCTCGGAGTAAGTTTCCAGGTGGAAGTCCATGCCGGTGGCGCTCTGGATGGCGTTTGCCACAGCATCCAGACGGCCATTACCCACCGAGGTGACCACCTTGCGCTGACCGTTCAGATCCAGCGTGACGGTGGCGGTGATGCCGTTGACCTGTGCGAAGTGGGCCTCGACGACAGACAGGGGCTTCGACTTGTTGAGGAAGATATCCTCGAAGATGTGGAGCACTTCGCCTGCGCTCAGCTCCTTGTGGCTGTGGTCGGACACGCTCTTGACCTTGTAGCCCAGCGCCTCGCGCATCTTGGCGGGCAGGTTGTAACCGTAGTTCTGCTCCAGCACGAAGCCGATGCCGCCCTTGCCGCTCTGGCTGTTGATGCGGATGACGTCGGCGTCGTAGGTGCGGCCGATGTCGTGGGGGTCCACCGGGATATAGGGGCAGGTCCAGCGGTGGTCGCCCTTCTCCTTGCGGTAGGCCATGCCCTTTGCAATGGCGTCCTGATGGCTGCCCGAGAAGGCGGCGAACACCAGCTGGCCGGCGTAGGGGGTGCGCTCGTAGATGTGCATCCGGGTGACCCGCTCATAGGTGGCGCAGATGGCAGGCATATCGGAGAAGTCCAGCTTCGGGTCTACGCCGTGGCTGTACATATTCATGGCGAGGGTCACAGCGTCCACGTTGCCGGTGCGCTCGCCGTTGCCGAAGAGGCAGCACTCCACTCGCTGAGCGCCTGCCAGAACGGCCAGCTCTGCACAGGCGACGCCGGTGCCGCGGTCATTATGCGGGTGGGTGGAGATGATGACGCTGTCGCGGTACTTGAGGTGCTTGTCGCAATACTCGATTTGGTTTGCGTAAACGTGGGGCATACTCATCTCGACCGTGACCGGCAGGTTGATGATCATGGGGCGGTCCGGGGTGGGCTGCATGATGTCCAACACGGCATTGCACACATCCACGGCGTAGTCCACCTCGGTGCCGGTAAAGCTCTCGGGGCTGTACTCGAAGAGGAAGTTGCCCTCATACTCCTCGCTCAGCTGCTTGACCAGCTTTGCGCCGTCCATGGCGATCTGCTTGATCTCCTCCTTGGACTTGTGGAACACCTGCTCGCGCTGGGCAACGGAGGTGGAATTATAGAAGTGGACGACCGCACGGGGTGCGCCCTTGACAGCCTCGAAGGTGCGGCGGATGATATGGTCGCGGCACTGGGTCAGCACCTGCACGGTGACATCGTCGGGGATCATGTTCTTCTCGATGAGGGTGCGGAGGAACTCGTACTCCGTCTCGCTGGCGGCCGGGAAGCCGACTTCGATCTCCTTGAAGCCAATTTTGACCAGCATCTGGAAGAATTCCAGCTTTTCCTCGAGGCTCATGGGGACGATAAGGGCCTGATTGCCGTCGCGCAGGTCCACGCTGCACCAGGTGGGAGCTTTCTCGATGTGGTCCTTCTTGACCCAGCTGTCATAACCGGCGGGGACCGGGTAATATCCCGGTGCGTACTTGGTAGCGTCCATCATAATTCTTGTCCTCCAGCTTCCTATTGACTTACGTTTTGCACTTCTGGGGAACAGCCTTGCCCTCTCAGGCGCTTCGCGCCAGCTCCCCCAAAGGGGGAGCCAAAAGCCTCTCCCTTTGGGAGAGGTGGCATTGCGAAGCAATGACGGAGAGGGCGAGGCCGTTTCCCACAAACGAAAAGGCTCCCGTCTCTCAAAGGACGAAATCCCCTGAGAGACGAGAGCCTGTAATTTCTGTTACAGGGCACCCGTGGTACCACTCTCTTTGCTGTGCCATAAGCACAGCCGCTCTGCACGATCGGCTTTTTGAGGCGAATCGCTGCCCTTATAACGGTGGGCTTCCGTCAGGACCTACTGTCTGCTTCAGTCCTGCCGCTCAGGGGCCAGTAACCGAGACCCTCTGCACCGCCTTGCACCATCCGGCGGCTCTCTGCACGCAGAAGAAAATCGTTTTTTCCCCGTCAACGCATTTGCGCTTTGTTCAAAGTGGTCTCATTTTAGCAAAACCCGCCGCCCCTGTCAAGCAGTTTTGCTCACAATGAAAATGAAACGATTTCATATAAATAGCGGCTTAAATTTTCAAAATTTGCGGGTGGATTCTATTTTTGTTGTATTATATCACCAACTATGGTAAAATAAAAATACCGCCCGAAGCGGCGGTATCCAGGTGCTGTCTGCATAAAAAGGTGGTCTAGCTTCCCCGGCAAGCTTCCGGGGGTGTGAAACCTTATTGTTGCTTCCCCCGGACGCAAACGCGAAAGGGGGGATGCCTTATGACCCTGACGGAAACTATCGCATTGCTCGGCCTGCTGGGCGGAGCAGTCTTTGTTACCTTTCAGATTTCATGGGCTATCTTCAAAGAGATACATAACAATAAGAAATGACCGCCCCAGCCTACCAAGCAAAGCGGTCATTCTTATTGTTTGACTTAGCCGAGGGAAGCTGACCATTGCGGACAGCACCTTCTTGTATGTTCAGTATAGTCAACGTGATTCGATTTGTCAAGCGGACAGTCTCCTTGTTCCTCGGTTTTGTTAAGAATCTGCGAAGTTTTTGCAAAGTTCGCCTCGAAACGCTGGTTTCTGAAATGGCGTCGTGGTATGCTGTTTGCAACGTAAGGAGGGACCCCCATGAAAGAAGTCAAGACCCCCAAAAAGCCATTGGCTATTTACTACGCCATTGTATTACTGGTGCTGATGCTGCTCAACTTCGTGCTCGTGCCGTGGATGAGCGAACGGCAGGTAAAAGAAGTGGACTACGGCACCTTCATGTCCATGACCGAGGACAAAGACATCGGCCGGGTGGATGTGGAATCGAACCAGATCATCTTTACCGATAAAGACGAAAAGCAAATTTACAAGACCGGCCTGATGAACGACCCCGACCTGACCCAGCGCCTCTACGACGCGGGGGCCGAGTTTTCCAGCGAGATCGTCGAGCAGGCTTCGCCCCTGATGAGCTTTCTGCTGAGCTTTGTGCTGCCCATCGTCCTCTTTGTCTGGCTGGGCAATTTCATGAACAAAAAGCTCATAGAAAAGGCCGGCGGCGCGAACTCGATGATGTTCGGCGGCGTGGGCAAGTCCAACGCCAAGGTCTACGTCCAGTCCACCCACGGCATCCGCTTTGCGGACGTGGCCGGCGAAGATGAGGCCAAAGAGAACTTACAGGAGATCGTAGATTATCTGCACGACCCCAAGAAATACGAAGAGATCGGCGCCTCGATGCCCAAGGGCATCCTGCTCGTCGGCCCTCCGGGTACCGGCAAGACCATGCTGGCAAAGGCCGTGGCGGGCGAATCCAACGTGCCGTTCTTCTCCATCTCCGGCTCGGAGTTTGTGGAGATGTTCGTGGGCATGGGCGCGTCCAAAGTCCGCGATCTGTTCAAGCAGGCCAAGGAAAAAGCCCCCTGCATCGTCTTCATCGACGAGATAGACGCCATCGGCCAGAAGCGCAACAGCGGCCAGCTGGGCGGCAACGACGAGCGTGAGCAGACCCTGAACCAGCTGCTCACCGAGATGGACGGCTTCGAGGGCAACAGCGGCGTCATCATCCTCGCGGCCACCAACCGTCCGGATTCTCTTGACCCGGCTCTGACCCGCCCCGGCCGCTTTGACCGCCGTGTTCCTGTGGAACTGCCCGACCTCAAGGGCCGCGAAGAGATCCTGAAGGTCCACGCCAGGAAAGTTGCTCTTGCCCCCGGCATCGACTTCAACACCGTGGCCCGGATGGCCTCCGGTGCCTCCGGCGCAGAGCTGGCCAACATCGTCAACGAAGCCGCCCTGCGGGCCGTGCGCGCCGGCCGCAAGTCGGTCACGGAAGCAGACCTTGAGGAGAGCATCGAGGTGGTCATTGCCGGCTACCAGAAGAAGAACTCCATCCTCACCGACAAGGAAAAGTGCATCGTGGCCTACCATGAGATCGGCCACGCACTGGTGGCGGCGCTTCAGAATCACTCTGCACCCGTGCAGAAGATCACCATCATCCCCCGCACCTCGGGCGCACTGGGCTACACCATGCAGGTCGAAGAAGGCAACCACTACCTGATGACCAAGGAAGAGCTGGAAAATAAGATCGCCACCCTCACCGGCGGACGTGCTGCCGAAGAAGTGGTGTTCGGCTCCATCACCACCGGCGCGTCCAACGACATTGAGCAGGCCACCAAGCTTGCCCGCGCCATACTCACCCGTTACGGCATGAGCAAAGAGTTCGACATGGTGGCCCTGGAGACGGTGAACAACCAGTATCTGGGCGGCGACACCTCGCTGGCCTGCTCTGCCCAGACCCAGCGCGAGATCGACCAGCGGGTCGTGGAGCTGGTAAAGGCCCAGCACGAAAAGGCCGTCAAGATCCTCACTGACAACCGCGCAAAGCTCGACGAGCTGGCGAAGTACCTTTATGAAAAGGAGACCATCACCGGCGACGAGTTCATGGCTATCCTTGAGGAAAAAGATCCCAGCGAAAATTAAAATAGGCTCTCTGCAATAATCCAGCCGCCGTATCCGTATTCATTACAGATACGGCGGTTTTCTGATACGCCGTACCGCTGATAAAAGCATTTGGGATAAACCTCTCCGTCAGCGCATCAGCGCTGACGGAGAGGTTGACTCCCTACAACTACAGGAGGATACTACTATGAGACTGCTGAACAAGAACACTGCCCGCCGCGCTGCCGCTGCTGCCGCTCTGCTGACCATGACTGCCGCCATGAGCGTGGGTGCCTTTGCTGCCGACGCCGAGGACACGACCGTTGCCGGTTATCTGCCCCCTCAGTCGTCCGAGGTCATGGTTCAGGGTGACATCGCTCTCCACTCTGACGTTCCGGTGGGGGAGGTAGACCCCAACTACGGCGGCTACGCTTCCCCGGTGGAGAACCCCATTCAGGGCAACGTGATGATGATCTCCGACGAGGCCCCCCTGCCCTCTGACACGCCGGTGGAGAAGAGCGAAGCCCGCTACACCGTCAAGGGCCTGCTGGGCAAGCAGGTGCTCTACACCGCCCGTCAGGAGGGCCGCGTGCTGACGCTGGACGTCCCCGATGACAACGCCACCTTCCGCACCACCATCCTCGACATGCAGACCCTGATGAATCAGGGCGTAAGCACGCTGGTGCTCAAGACCGACAAGACTTCCACCACCCTGAACCTGACTCTGCTGTGCCAGGGCCAGAAGCCCGGCACCCGGGTCACTCTGCGCCACCTCGGCAGCAGCGCTCACCTCACCGTGGGCTTCCGCGGCCGCCGCGACCTCATCGTTGGCCGATAAGCTTTCCCTCTCTCCTCTTTGTTTTCCATCGATACTTTTCCCTCAGACGCAAAAGCCCCCCGCTGCAAACACAGCGGGGGGCTTACTGTTTATCAAATGGTTCCGTCCGAGCCGTTCTCGCTCTGCTCCGATGCATAGAGCACCATCAGGTGGTTTGCAGATGCTTCGAGCTGGCTCTTAGCCTGACGGAGGTTCGCTTCCTCCGTCTCGTTCATCTTTTCGGGCTTATCCTTCCGCAGGCAGCGGCGGAGGTTGGCCACATCGGCCTTGATGCGGTTCTTCTCCTCCTTGTCCAGCTCCTTCTTGCACTTGGAGAGGGCCTCGTCCACCTTGTAGGCCAGCACCTCGGCCTGATTGTGGAGGTCAAGCCGCTCTTTGCGGCGGCTGTCCTCGGCCTCGTAGGCGGCCGCGTCGGCCATGGCGCGCTGGATCTCATTCTCCGAGAGGTTGGTGCTTCCGGTGATGGTGATATTCTGCTCCCGGCCGGTGCCGAGGTCTTTGGCCGAGACCTTGACGACGCCGTTGACGTCGATGTCAAAGGTGACTTCGATCTGGGGCTTGGACGAGAAGCTGGCCCGGATGCCGTTCAGCTTGAACTTGCCGAGGCTCTTATTGTCGCGGGCGAAATGCCGCTCACCCTGCAGGACGTTGATCTCCACACTGGTCTGCATGGGGCGGGCCGTAGTGAATATCTGGCTCTTGCGGGTGGGGATCATGCTGTTGCGGGTGATGAGGGGGGTCGCCACGCCGCCCAGTGTCTCGATGGAGAGGGTCAGCGGGGTGACGTCCATCAGCACAAGGCCCTGCGCCGCTGCACCAGAAGCGCCAGCCAGCTTGCCGCCGCCCTGCAGCAGACCGCCCTGCACAGCGGCACCCATGGCCACGCATTCGTCGGGGTTGAGGCTGTGGCTCGGCTCACAGCCCAGCAGTTCCTTCACCTGACGTTCAACGGCAGGCATCCGGGTGCTGCCGCCCACGAGAAGGACTTTGCCCAGCTGCGAAGCCGAGATGCCGGCATCCCGCAGTGCGTTCTGCACCGGGGCCACCGTCCGTGCCAGCAGGTCGCCGGTCATCATCTCGAACTGGGGGCGGGAGATGGTCAGATCCAGGTGGTGGGGGCCGTCCTTGCCCACCGCGATGAAGGGCAGATTGAGCTGGGCCGAGAGGGCGCTTGACAGCTCTTTCTTGGCCTTTTCGGCCTCTTCTTTCAGGCGTCCCATGGCGGCGGGGTCGCGGGAGAGGTCGATGCGGTCCGATTTCTTGAACTCTGCCACGGCGTATTCCACGATGCGCTGGTCAAAGTCGTCGCCGCCGAGGCGGGTATCGCCGCCGGTGGCCAGCACCGTAAAGGTGCCGTCTTCGATCTCGATGATGGAGACATCGAAGGTGCCGCCGCCGAGGTCGTAGACCAGGATCTTCTGGGGCGCTTCGTTGTCAAGGCCGTAGGCCACGGCGGCGGCGGTAGGCTCATTGATGATGCGCAGGACGTTCAGGCCCGCGATGCGGCCCGCATCCTGGGTGGCCTTGCGCTGGCTGTCGTCGAAGTAAGCGGGGACGGTGATGACGGCCTCCGTCACCGGCTCGCCCAGGTAGCTCTCGGCGTCGCGGCGTATCTTGGTCAGGATCATGGCGCTGATCTCCTGCGGAGTCAGGTCTTTGCCGTCGATGTGGACGCGGTAGTCGCTGCCCATATACCGCTTGATGCTGGACACCGTCCGGCCGGAGTTGGTGGCAAGCTGGCGCTTTGCTGCGCCGCCCACCAGACGCTCGCCGTCTTTGGTGAACGCCACCACGCTGGGGGTGGTGCGCTCTCCCTCTGCGTTGGTGATGACGACGGGCTTGCCGCCCTCCACCACTGCCACGCAGCTGTTCGTGGTGCCAAGGTCAATACCGATCACTTTGCTCATTCTGGTCGTCCTCTCTGTTTTTGCGACGCGCATATTTTTCCTTCAATATCATATCGGTTCCGTATGACGATTTCTTAGAGCATTTGTAAAGATTTTGTGTTTCCGCTCATTCTCTCTCGAGCAGCTGGCGGATGACGGCCTCCGTCTCGTCCAGCCAGCTCTGGGCCGTCTCGTCCCCCTCTTTTTTGCGGACGAGGAAGCCCTGCTTCGCCTCAGCCAGCTGAGCCAGCGCCTTTTTGCGGGAGATGTACTGGGTCTCATACTGGGCCACCCGCAGGCAGACCTGCGGCATATAGGCGATGTCGGGGGTGGAGGCGCAGAGCTTCTGGGCCTTGCGGTAGGCCCGCAGGGCCGCACCGGCCCCTTTTCCCTGCACCATGGCATCGTCGCCCAGCGCCACCCATGCGGCCACATCGCCGGCGTCGGCAGCTTTTTTCCAGAACTTGCGGGCCTGTGCAGGGCTCTTGCGGCAGCCCCGGCCCTCGTAGAGCATCTCGCCCATCATGGCAAGGCCCTCGGCGCAGCCTTCTTCGGCAGAGAGCTGATAATAGTGCATCGCGTCGTCCCAGCGTTCCTCGGCCATGGCATGGTTGCCGGCCCGCAGCTCCGCTTCGCCCGGCTCATCGGTGTCGTGGCTGGCGTGGAGCAGACCGTTCAAAAGCGAGCAGTCCAGCGTGGCAGAGCTGGTCCACGGGTCGATGACCACGCCGTCGATGTTGTCGGAGTCCAGCGCCATCTGCATGGCGGAAGCCAGAAGCCGTTCCGCCATGGGGCGGCTGGCCGTGCCTTTATCGGCCTCCGCCATCTTCACGGAGGTGAACACCGGCAGGTAGCACCGGCCCTTCTGGGTGCGCAGGGTCCAGGGCTGCAGGTCCTTTGCTTTCTCCGCCGGAACAGGATGCTCCGCCCACGGGGCGGCCCCGTCCGGCTGGTCGGACGCAGCTTCCAGCGGCACCAGGACCCTGGTGTCCAGCTCGAGGGCATAGTTGATGGCGTTCATCAGCGCCCAGAAGCTCTCCTCGTTCTGGCCCTTATAGAGCGCTGCCACAGCCCGCTCTATCGCCGGACAGCCCGTACCCAGCGGCCCGTATTCCGGCAGCTTTTTGCGGTCTGCCGCGCCCACCGGGCGCAGCCGCAGCCGTGCCGCACCATCTTTTGCCATTGCATCCACCATTCTTTCCGTTGAGATTCCCTTTCAGTATAGCAGGATTTTTCGGTTTTCTCAATCTCCGGAGCTGAAATCTGCATCCAGAGCCGATTTTTCTCTGGCAAAAACATAGCATTCCTGTTGGGAGTGCGCTATAATAAGGAGCGTCTCAACTAAATGGATCAAAGAAAGGGAGTATCGAGTCTTGAACAAAATGCTTCGCTATCTCAGCGACTACAAGCGCGAGAGCGTGCTTGCACCGCTTTTCAAGATGCTGGAAGCTACGTTTGACCTGTTCGTGCCGCTTGTGATGGCCGACATCGTCAACGTGGGTATCGCGGCCCACGATTTCCACTACATCCTTGTGCGGTGCGGCATCCTGCTGCTTCTGGCCATCGTCGGCCTCGCGTGCAGCCTGACCGCCCAATACTTCTCGGCCAAAGCCGCGGTGGGTTATTCCACCGGTCTGCGTCATGCGCTGTTTGAGCACATCCAGACGCTGAGCTTTTCCGAGATGGACACCATGGGCACCAGCACCCTCATCACCCGGATGACCAGCGACGTCAATCAGGTGCAGAGCGGATTGAACCTCTTCCTCCGTCTGTTCCTGCGCAGCCCCTTCGTGGTGCTCGGCGCCATGATCATGGCCTTTACGGTCAACTTCCGCGCCGCCCTCATCTTCGTGGTGGCTATCCCGCTGCTGAGCATCGTGGTCTTCGGCGTCATGGTCATCACCCGTCCGCTTTATAAGTCGGTGCAGACCCGCCTGGACCGGGTCCTTGGCCTCACCCGCGAGAACCTGACCGGCGTGCGCGTCGTCCGCGCCTTCGACAAGGAAAAGAGCGAGGTGGACCGCTTCGAGGACGCCAATGAGCTGCTGACCAAAATGCAGCTCCACGTGGGCCACATCTCCGCCCTGATGAACCCGCTGACCTACGTTATCATCAACCTTGCCATCGTGGCGCTGCTGTATGTAGGCAGCATCGAGATCAACATCGGGGGCATGGCCTCCGGCGACGTCATCGCGCTGGTCAACTATATGAACCAGATCCTGGTCGAGCTGGTCAAGCTGGCCAACCTCATCGTTCAGGTGAGCAAGGCTCTGGCCTGTGCAGGCCGTGTGCAGGCGGTTCTGGACACAAAGCCCGGCATGGAGTTCCCGGCCCAGCTCACCGGCAATGTTCCGGCGGAAAAGGCCGACGACGCCGTCCGTTTCGACCATGTGAGCCTGACCTACAAGGGCGCAGGCGCACCCAGCCTCTCCGACATCAGCTTCACTGCCAGGCGCGGCCAGACCATCGGCGTCATCGGCGGCACCGGCAGCGGCAAATCCAGCCTCATCAGCCTCATCCCCCGCTTCTACGACGCCACTGAGGGCAGTGTGGAGATCATGGGCCGACCGGTCCGGCAGTACCCCCGCGCCGACCTGCGCGGCAAGGTGGCTGTGGTCATGCAGAAGGCCCAGCTCTTCGGCGGCACCATCCGCTCCAACCTGCTCTGGGGCAGCCAGAATGCCTCTGACGCTGACCTCTGGGCTGCGCTGGAAACAGCACAGGCTGCGGAGTTCGTGAAAGCCAAGCCCCTCGGCCTCGACGAGCCGGTGGAGCAGGGCGGACGCAACCTCTCCGGCGGTCAGAAACAGCGTCTGACCATCGCCCGCGCCCTCGTGGGCAAGCCGGACATCCTCATCCTCGACGACAGCGCCAGCGCACTGGACTACGCCACCGACGCGGCCCTGCGCAAGGCTCTGGCCGCTCTGCCGGGCGATCTGACCGTCTTCATCGTCAGCCAGCGCGCCGCCAGCCTGCAGCACGCCGACCAGATCATCGTGCTGGACGATGGCCGCATGGTGGGCCTTGGCCGTCACGCCGAGCTGCTGGAAAGCTGCCCGGTCTACAAGGAGATTTACGAGAGCCAGTTCAAGAAAGGGGATGCGCAGAAATGAGTGCAAAAGCAAAAAGCAAGCTGACCCCTGAACAGCAGAAGGCCACCATGACCCGGGTGCTGCAGAAAATCAAGCCCTACGGCTTCTTCGTGGTGTGCAGCCTCATCGTGGCCGCTGTGAGCGTGGCGGCCCAGCTGTATATCCCCATCCTCTGCGGCAGTGCCATCGACATGATGCTGGGCAAAGGTGCCGTGGACTTCGCGGGCGTGCTGCGCATCATCTACGAGATCATCGTGGTGGCGGTTGTCGCCGCCTTTGCGCAGTGGCTGCTGAGCGTCTGCAACAACCGCATCACCTTCGCAGTCAGCCGTGACCTGCGCAACGCCGCCATGCGGAAGATCCAGACCCTTCCCCTCTCTTACCTCGACAGCCATCCTTCCGGCGACATCGTGAGCCGGATGGTGGCCGACGTGGATACCTTCGCGGACGGCCTGCTGATGGGCTTCACCCAGCTGTTCTCGGGTGTGCTGACCATCCTCGGCACCCTGCTCTTCATGCTGCAGCAGAATGTCCCTATCACGCTGGTGGTGGTCTGCATCACCCCCCTGAGCCTTGTTGTCGCCAGCTTTCTCGCAAAGCGCAGCTACAAGTATTTCCAGGGCCAGAGCACCGTGCGCGGCGAGCAGACTGCCCTTGTCAACGAGATGATAGAGGGTCAGAAGGTCGTGCAGGCCTTCGGCCACGAGGCCCAGAGCCTCGAGGCTTTTGACGAGGTGAATGGCCGACTGCAGAACGTGAGCCTGAAGGCCATCTTCTTCTCCAGCATGACCAACCCCGCCACCCGCTTCGTCAACAACATCGTCTATGCAGGCGTCGGCCTCGTGGGCGCCATCTATGCCGTAGCCGGAGGCATCACCATCGGCCAGCTGAGCATCTTCCTGAACTACGCCAACCAGTACACCAAGCCCTTCAACGAAATTTCCGGCGTCGTGACCGAGCTGCAGAACGCTCTGGCCTGCGCAGCCCGCGTGTTCGAGCTGCTGGACGCCGAAGACCAGACCCCCGAAGCGGAGAACGCCGCAAAGCTCGTGCCGGACGGCCACGTCCAGATCGAGGACGTCTCCTTCCGCTATCTGCCCGACCGCCCGCTCATCGAGGGCCTGTCTCTGGACGTCAAGCCCGGCCAGCGCATCGCCATCGTCGGCCCCACCGGCTGCGGCAAGACCACCCTCATCAACCTGCTCATGCGGTTCTATGATGTCAACGGCGGCTCCATCAAAGTCTCCGGCACCGACATCCGGGACGTGACCCGCGCCTCGCTGCGCGGCAGCTACGGCATGGTGCTGCAGGACACCTGGCTCCGGGCCGGCACCGTGCGGGAGAACATCGCCTACGGCAAGCCGGACGCCTCCCTCGACGAGGTGGTGGCAGCGGCCAAGGCAGCCCACGCCGACAGCTTCATCCGCCGCCTGCCCGAGGGCTACGACACCGTCATCGCCGAGGACGGCGGCAACATCAGCCAGGGCCAGAAGCAGCTGCTCTGCATCGCCCGCGTGATGCTCTGTCTGCCCCCGATGCTGATCCTGGACGAGGCCACCTCCTCCATCGACACCCGCACCGAGGTGCGTATCCAGGCAGCCTTTGCCCGGATGATGCAGGGCCGCACCAGCTTCATCGTGGCACACCGCCTTTCCACCATCCGGGAGGCCGACGTCATCCTCGTGATGAAGGACGGCCACATCGTGGAGCAGGGCGACCACGATACCCTGCTGGCGCAGGGCGGCTTCTACGCCAAGCTCTACAACAGCCAGTTCGAGGGTGTGGAGACTTAACGCTTCAACTTATAGCAATTCAACTTTTTAATGCAGCAGCGGTGAATTGCATATCGCAAAGATGCCGTTTGAATGCTGCACGAATTTCTTGACTTGCGATAAAATTTGCGATAAACGATTTTGGGAAGGAATATAATCGTGTCGAAAGATGAATATTTGATTACAGATCCACCCCTTAAAGCGCTGACTGTTTTTGCGATGCCGATGATCCTTGGCAGCTTTTTTCAACAAGTATACAATATGGCCGATTCCATAATCGTTGGTCAATTTGTTGGCTCCTCGGCACTTGCGGCTGTTGGTGCTTGTGCTGCACTGACCAATGTTTTTATTTGTGTGGCGCTTGGTGCCGGTGTGGGCGCAGGTGTGCTTGTAAGCCGCTGTTTTGGTGCAAAAAATTATGGCAGAATGAAAACCATTGTGTCAACGTCCCTGATCAGCTTTTTGATCTTAAGCGCTGTCCTTGGTGTCTTTGGCTTTTGCTTTTCCCATTTCATGATGAGCGGATTACAGACCCCTGCCGATATATTGGAAGAAGCAGTATTGTATCTGCGTGTCTACTTTGTGGGTTTCCCGTTTCTATTCATGTACAACATTCTTTCCACCATGTTCACTTCCATCGGTGAATCCAAAATTCCGTTGGGACTGTTGATATTCTCCTCTATCCTGAATATTTTTATGGATCTCTGGATGGTGGCTGGTCTTGGTCTGGGGGTGTTTGGTGCAGCCCTTGCGACCTTGATCGCACAAGGAATTTCTGCCGTGTTTTCATTTTTGATCTTTCTGTCTCGGATGCGGCAATACAAGAGCTCCTTTAGCAGGTTCGACCGGCAGGAGCTGTATTCCATGCTTCGCATTGCGGTACCATCGGTTTTGCAGCAGTCCACAGTGTCTATCGGTATGATGATCGTGCAGGCAGTGGTAAATCCCTTCGGCACACAGGCACTTGCCGGGTATGCGGCAACGATGCGGGTAGAAAATGTTTTTTCGCTGATCTTCGTATCCATCGGCAATGCAGTTTCGCCGTTTGTATCCCAGAATCTTGGCGCAAAGAAAATTGAGCGTATCAAAAAAGGTTATCATGCTGCACTGGTGTTGGATCTATGCTTTGCAGTTCTTGCTTTCGTGGTCATTGAAACACTGCACACACAGATCTCCTCGTTGTTCCTGGGAAAAGACGGAACCGCGTTGGCCTATCAGGTGTCCGGTGATTATATGAGATGGCTTGGTTACTTTTTCATCTTCATGGGCATCAAGATGGCAACGGATGGCGTTCTTCGCGGACTCGGAATCATGCGGCCGTTTCTTATTGCAAATATGGTAAACCTTGCGATCCGCTTGTCTGTTGCTTTGATTTGTGCACCGCGTTTTGGCATTGCTTTTGTTTGGCTTGCAGTCCCGGCAGGTTGGCTTGCAAACTTCCTTATTTCCTATGCGGCGCTCAGAAGATCACCGTTTCTGTTGTAGTTGGTTCATTGCAGTTTCAGCTTACAACAAAAAATGAGATAGGCAACCCCTTTCGGGGAAGTCTATCTCATTTTTTCGTTGGGGCTATTTTGCAACAGCCCCATTTTTGTTTGCTCTGTTTTATTTTTTGCGGGTCGGCAATAGTTTCTTTTTTTACCTGTTTTCGGCTTTCAGCACCGTTGCCTCAGCAGGCGGCGGTGTGAGGGTGGAGTGGGCCAGAATAAAAGCAGCGGCGCGGCTGGATGCGATGCGCTGGGCGGCGCGGCGGCGGTCGTTGGAAGCGAAGGTGTGCTCCCCGTCCCGCTTTGCGTCCCAGTGGGCAAGCTCGTCATCCACCTCGGCTTCCGTCGGCCAGAGCCCTTCTTTCTGCGCCACCAGCAGCAGCCCCATCCAGCTGCGCAGTTTGCGCTCGGCCTCGGCATGGAGCCAGGCTCGGAATTCTTCCACCGTCTGGCCCTGCACCTTCAAGTACTGGTCGAAATTGACGCCGTTGGCCTGCATCCGCAGATTGAACTGGCGCTGCTCGGCAAAGTAGTTGCCGGCCACCAGCTGCTTGGGCAGCGGGCCGGTGACGTGTGTACCCAGCTGGGCGATGAGGGCCTGTTCGGCCACGGCGCGGGCCTGCTGGCAGCGCTGGGCGTAGATGTCCTGCGTCACCTTGGCGCGGAGGGCGCGCTTGCCCTCGGCGTCGGCGGCGCGGTCTTCGTCACCGTGGCGGCGGTTTATTTCAAGCTCGATGGTCAGCTCCCGGATAGGCCGGGGCTGGATGGGCTGGGTAAAGCCAGTGTACTCTCCCAGTTCCAGCGGCGGCAGACAGAAGAACTGCACCCCCGCCCGGAAGCCCTCGGCCCGATTCACGGCCAGAAGCTCAAAATCCGGGTCGGTGACGGGCTGCAGATCGTTTTCTTTCATCAGCTGGGCGAACAGGGGCGAGAAGCCCTCCAGAATCGCCCGATTGACCGCCGCCGTCAGCAGGTCGTCCTCGTCCTGCGGAGCGTCCGGGGCCGCCTTTTCGGCCTGCACCGCCGCTTCCAGCTCTTCTGCCGATGCAGAAAAGACCACCCGGCAGTCACCGGGTTCGGCCATGCCAAAATGCTCGAGTTTCATCTTCAGTTCCCCCCTCTCAGCGGACGATGCCGGCCATCAGCACCAGCAGCACGATGCCCAGCACCACATACAGCACCTCTGCCCCCAGGACAGACTTGTCGCCCTCGACGTACATCTCGGCGGGGTCGTCGGGGTTATAATAAAGGGTGACGACAGCTCCCTGTGCAAGCTCTCTGCCCTTGGCAGACTTGGGGTAATGGAGGCGATGGGTGCCGCCAGCCGTGGTGAACTCCAACAGGTAGGCTTCGCCGTCCCGGCTCCGGACGGTGCCTGCCACAGCGGCCTCGACCTTTTCGCCCCTGGTCATGAGCTTGCGGCGTCTCGACCAGCTCCGCCATGCCATGTAGAACATGATGCCGGCACCGATGAGAAAGATAATGATGTTGAACATTCGCAGTTTCCCTCTTCCGTAAATAGTCCCGCCGGGCCGCTGCCCCGCAGGGGTAATATTTATTGTATCATACTCTGCCGGATTTTTCGCCCCATTCGGCCTATACGGAATGCAACAATTTTCGCAAAAAAATTTGTCATACTATTTTTGCAAAAAACGCTTGACTTTCTTTGCACCTGTGGTATAATAAACATCGTTCCGAGCTGAACGGCAGCGAACAAAACAGAATATGCGGATATGGCGGAATTGGCAGACGCGTTAGATTCAGGTTCTAATCGGGGCAACTCGGTGGAGGTTCAAGTCCTCTTATCCGCACTCTTGAACGACAGCTTTCAAAAAGGCTGTCGTTTTTCTTTTACCCGTAGTCCTTTTGGAAACTTTCTACCAGCGGATAAGAGGACTTGAACAGCAGCTTTTACAGAGAAAGGACCCCCATGCAGAGAATCGACCTCTTCGGCGCAGCAGCCGCCTTTGAAACCGTCCGGATGCCGGACGGCACGGAAGCGGCCATTCCAACAGAACACGCCGCAGTTCTCTATGTCAATGAACAGCCGGCCTTCCGGGTGGTATGCACACCCCAGCTTCTGCCGCAGCTGGCGCTGGGGCGGCTGCTGACCGAAGGATGGATCGCCTCCGCAGAGGAAGTGGAACAAATTTCCGTCTGCGCAGAAGGCTTGAAAGTCAATATCTACCTGAACCACCCGCTGACGGCCCGCCGCGCAGCGGCACAGGAGGTTTCCAGCTGCTGCACCGACAATGTCACGCTGGGCAGTCCGGTGGAAGTGCAGCCGCTGCGCGCGGTGCCGCATCTGGACCTGCAGCCGGGGTGGGTGGACGCCCTCGCCGCCGCCATGAGCGCGGGCCTGCCGCTTTATCAGGCCACCCATGCAGTCCACAGCTGCTTTGTGCTGCACGAGGGCCGCATCCTCTGCGCCTGCGAGGACATCGGGCGCCACAATGCGCTGGACAAGGCCGTGGGCAGCGTGCTTCTGGCCGGTGTCCCCCTCAGCGAATGCGTGCTCTACACCAGCGGCCGCGTACCGATGGATATGGTGCGCAAAGCCATCCGGGCCGGCGTTCCGGCACTGGTGAGCAAGACCATGCCCACCGTCCAGTCGCTGGAGCTGGCCGCAGAATACGGCTTACAGCTGCTCTGCGGCCGGAAACATCCGCTGACATCGTCAAAAAGTGCGGGGTGACATCGGTTCGCGTTGACTTACTTCCAGCCCGAGTGATAATATATTAACGAAGAGACCGCTCCGCTTGTTGCAGCAGGCAGAGCGGTCATTTTTGTGTTTGGGAGTTTTCCCGAACGACCAAAAATCAGGCAGGTGATAACATGAAGCAGGCAACCAACCCGTTTGCGCCCGTTCCCCTGTGGCGCAAGCGGCTGCCGGGCTACGCAGCCATGGGCGCTGCGACAGTCGCAATGGCGGTAGGTCTTATCGCAATGCAGCACGCGCGCACCACGGTTGCAGGTACCCTGCTGCCGGTGTCGGAAGCGGATGCAGCCGCCTACGGCATCAGCGCAGTGTACCAGCTCGACGACGGCAGCTATCGCGTGGAGGGCTCTCAGAAGGGCTTCCAGAGCGATGTGCAGGCTGCCGTGACCCTTGACGCCGAGGGCAATGTTTCCGCTGTCGAGATCCTCTCGCAGGCAGAGACGGACAGCCTCGGCGGCCAGTGTGTCGACCCGGAGTTCACGTCCCAGTATCAGGGCGCAGCTCCCTTTACGCTGGCAGGCAAAAGCTATACTGTGACCGATCCCCTTACCGGTGCCGCCTATGCCGCTGCCGGTGCGGCGGAGGAGCAGCCCGCTGCTGGGGAGGATCTTGACCCCGCGCAGTGGAATGTGTCCGACACCTCTCCCGAGGCCGAGGCCACCCGCAGGATGTACGCAGCAGGTCTGACCCTCTCGGCACTGAACGGCGAGCCTCTGGCTGACGAGCTGATCCCTCCGATGGATACCAGCGCCGAGGCTGTGGCACGCCGCAAGCTCTACGCCGCCGGTCTGAGCAAGAGTGCGCAGGACGGTGAGGAGCAGGCTCTGCCCTATGCGGACTGGTCCGCAGAAAAGCAGGCCGCTTACCAGCTGGCACAGGCCGAACTGACCACCGGGCAGACCAGTGCCGGCGCTGTCAGCGCAGACCTCACCGAGGTGGACGCCCTTTCCGGCGCGACCATCACCTCGACCGCCGTCACCAACATCGTCAACAACTCGTATTTCTATGTAACTGAGGTGCTCCGCGCAGAGTGACCTCAACGGAGGAATGGAACCTATGGCAAAAACTGATTTTCTGACGGCTGACATGACCCGCCGTCAATTTATGAAGATCTCGGGCAAGAGCCTTGCAGGGCTCACTCTTTCCGCATCCATGCTGTCCCTCTTCGGCTGCTCGCAGAAGCAGGTGGACAGCGGCGCAGTGGCTACCTGGGCGCTGCCCCAGGGCCTGCTGGTGGTCAACGCCGACCTGTGTACCGGCTGCCAGCGCTGCGAAATCAACTGCACCCTCACCAACGATGGTGTGTGCTCCTCTTACATCAGCCGCGTAAAGATCCAGCGCCGTCTGAATCTGGACGGTGCCGGCAACGGCCTGCTGTCCGGCAACGACAACTGCTTTGTCTACTTCCCGGATACCTGCCGCCAGTGCGAGGACCCCGCCTGCGGCAACGCCTGCCCCCAGAAGGCCATCACCACCAATGACCAGGGCATCCGTGTGGTGGACACCGACAAGTGCATCGGCTGCGGCGCCTGCCACGAGGCCTGCCCCTGGCATATGCCCACCGTCAACCCCGAGACCGGCAAGTCGTCCAAGTGCATCGCCTGCGGTGCCTGCGTGGCAGGCTGCCCGTCCGGCGCTCTGTCCATCGTGGACTGGGATGCCGTCACCAGCGCAGCACAGGCTGCCTACATGGACCTGTAAGGAGGAGGAACAACAATGGCTGAAAGTTATGGCTGGACAGGCAAGATCCTGCGCGTTGACCTGACCACCGGCGAGATCACCACGCAGGACGACGCAAAGTACCATAAGTATATCGGCGGTATGGGCATGGCCTACCGCATCATGTATGAGGAAGCTCCCATGGACCTCGACCCCTACGACGAGAAGGCACAGGTCATCTTCGGCGTCGGCCCCCTGACCGGTGCCGGCGTACCCTGCTCCGGCCGCATGAACGTCACCTTCCGCTCCACCTGGTCCAAGGGCAGCTCCATCATCGACGCCCACATGGGCGGCCACATCGGCCCCATGCTGAAGTATGCGGGCTGGGACGGCATCGTCATCACCGGCATCTCCGCAAAGCCCGTCTACCTGCGCATCGAGGACGACCAGGTCTCCCTCGAGGATGCTTCTGAGATCTGGGGCAAGGGTACGTTCGCGTCCAACAAGTGGATGGTGGAGCAGAACGGCCGTGAGTTCGAGACCGCTTCCATCGGCCCTGCCGGTGAGAATCTGGTGGACTACTCCACCCTGAACACCAGCTTTGGCAACTCCGGCGGCGCCGGTCTGGGCGCTGCCATGGGCAACAAGAAGCTGAAGGGCCTGGCCATCCGGGGCACCGGCAGCGTCAAGGTCGCCGACCCCAAGAAGGTGCTGGAGCTTTCCAACTACATGATGGGCAACCTCATCGGCGGCAACAACAACCACAACGTCCCCGCACAGCCCCAGAGCTGGGCCGAGTACAGCGCCACCTCCGGCAAGAACCGCTGGTCCGGCGCACCGGGCCGTATGTGGAAAAAGGCTCCCGGCGGCCCCGTGGATACCGGCGAGCAGCCCTACAACGACATCAACAAGATCGCGCTGCGCTGCTTCAAGGGCTACTTCGACTTCGGCGCACCGGCTGCGGAGTACACCGTGAAGAACGGCGGCTGCTCCTCCTGCCCCATCCGCTGCTACACCGAGTATGATGTGGACCCGCTGGCCGATTACGACCTGCCCACCCACAACTCCAACACCTGTATGCCCGTGCTGTACGGCACCCGCGTCTACCCGGACGGCGTCCACGATTTCAAGTACGAGGGCGACGGCACCATGGTCATCAACCTGGCATGGTCTCACGCCGTCGATGACATGGGCCTGTGGGACAACTACGGCAACCTGAACCGTGACCTGCTGTGGATCCTGCGGATGCCCCGTGAGGAGGCCACCAAGTACATCAGCGAGGAAGAGTACGACTCTCTGCCCTGGGCATGGGAAAAGGCCGGCGACCCCCGCTGGGAGGTGGAGCTCATCCGCCGCATGGCTTACGGCGAGGGCGACCTGTCCGTCATCGCAAAGGGTACGCTGGCCATGATGGAAAAGTTCGGCCTGCCCAAGAGCTGGCTGGACCGCACCGACGGTGCCACCAACTCCAACCTGATGTACAACGGCTTCCCCAACCACCACGGCCCCGCAGAGGCATGGCAGGTTGGCATGCTGTACAATCTGGTGTATAATAGAGACTGCATGATCCACGAGATCGTCTGCGAGACCGGCTCCGGCGCACCCTACGAGGTGACCAAGAAGGTCATGGAGGACTTCTTCGGCGAGGGCTGCTACGACAAGGCCAAGGCCTACACGCCCATCAACGAGAACAAGGCAAAGCTGGCCGCCTACTGCGTCAACGATAAGAACTTCCACGACTCTGCCACCCTCTGCAACTGGATGTGGCCCATGACCCAGTCTCCCTCCAAGGAGCGGGCCTACCACGGCGATCTGGATCTGCAGGCAGATTTCATGACCGCCGTCACCGGCGAGACCTACACCCAGGCCGGTCTGCAGGAGGCAGGCGAGCGCATCACCCAGATGCTGCGCGCCATGACCGCCATCAGCTTCCAGAAGAACTGCGGCAGCGCAAACCTCCGTCAGGAGCACGACGCCATCTGCGACTGGGTCTTCGACAAGGAACCCGACTTCAAGGCATTCGAGGAAGGCACCACCAAGCTGGACCGCGCCGACATGGAGAAGGCAAAAGACCTGTTCTATGACATCTTCGGCTGGGACAAGACCACCGGTGTGCCGACCCGCGAGACGCTGGAGAAGTTCGACCTCGGCGATATGGCCGACGATCTGGAAGCACGCGGCATCTACGCCCAGACTCCCGCTGAGGAGACTGCGGCCCAGTAATTCACGAAACGAGAGGAACTATCATGCTGTTTGGCAGACGCAAACCCGGTTATACCACCACGGTGGACGCCGCCTCCGACCCTGAGCAGGTCATCCTCGACCTGCAAAAGGCAGAGATGGCCGCGAAAAAGAAGCCGAAGGCCGAGGTCTTTGACATCGACGCGGCCAGCGAGACGGCCCGCCGCCTGAAGGAAACGGGCAGTATGTTCGACGGCAGCGCCGCAAAGCTCGGCGAGGACGTCATTGCCGCCGTGCAGAAGGAGACGGATGCTCTGGCCGCAAAGCAGGCCGAGGCACAGCCCGCTCCCGAAGAGACGGCTGCACCGGACGCCGCCGAAAAGCCCCAGCTGCTGGATTTTCTGGCCGCTGCGCCGGAGGCAGAGGGTGACCCCTACGCCGACCAGCCCACCGTCACCGCGCCGGAGCTGCCCAAGCTGACCCCGGCACAGGAGCTGGCGGGTTACATCCGCTCCCGCTCGGCGGCGGCGCTGGTCACATCCCACGCCCTGCTGGTGAGTGAGGTGGAAAACGCCGATGAGCTTCTGGCCCAGATGCCGGAAGACCCCCAGTGCGCAGACATCGTGTCCCGCGCCGGCGCAAAGGATGCCTACTACTACTCCAGCGCCAACATGAGCGACAACTACGCCATGATCGCGCAGCTCATCGAGGACAAGGACCTCTGCGCCATGGTGGCCGAGATGGTGCGGTTCAACGCCCGCGTCTACCCCAGCGCCACCCCGCTGCGGTACTTCCGCCGCTCGCCCTACGATCTGACACAGGAAGCCATCGAGCAGACGTGGCAGTCCATGCAGGGCAAGCCGGAGTACGCCGACATCGAGGAGCTGACCAACAACCAGAACGAGCGGTTCCTCTTCTCCACCCAGCACCTCACCCGCCGCTACGCGAAAGCCATCAGCGATGTGGACGAGTGGACCGACTAAAGCATCCCACACAATCAAATAGGGTATACGAGCTTCTTTGAGCAAAGGTGTCTAAACCGTCGGGCATGACACCGCGCCGCAATGCTAAGGGCTATATCAGCCGGCATTCAAGGGTGGAGGGGGAAACCCCGCCGCCTTCCCGCAGAAGAAACGCTGCAATTTGAAAAAAAGAACTCCTCCCATCCACACAGGGGCTTTCCATGCTCTGCCGCCACTGCAAGAGCGGCAGGGAGCGGAGAGCAGCCATCGGCAGGACAGTCTGCAAGCTGCCCTTTGCCGAAATGTGCGGATATTCTGCGGAGGCGTTTTGATTTTTCATCAAGACGTCTCCGCTTCTTTTTTAACCTGCCTTTTTATATGGATCCCCGCTGCGCCCCGCCTGAGCCATAGCAGGCCGGGTGTGGCCGGGCATTTGGAGGATTTTTTTATGAAACAGCCTTTCTGTGCGCCCTCTGAGGCGCTGCGCCGCGTGCTGGATGCCGCTGCGGCTCTGCCGAGGCCGGAGGCGGAGATCGTCCCACTGGACGAAGCGGGCGGCCGCATTGCCGCCGGGACGCTTTCGGCCCGGATGGACCAGCCGCCCTTTGACCGCAGCCCCTTCGACGGCTACGCCCTGCACAGCGCCGACGCCGCCGGTGCCAGCCGCGAAACACCCGTCACCCTGCCCGTGACCATGAAGCTCTACGCCGGAGATGCCCCCGCTTCGCCTCTGCCTGCTGGCTGTGCGGCCCGCATCATGACCGGCGCACCCCTGCCCGAGGGCGCAGACTGTGTGCTGATGCAGGAGCTGACCGACAGCGGCGAGGAGACGGTACAGCTCTATGCCGCCATGAAGCCCCAGCAGAACGTGGTATTCCGGGGCGGAGACATCGCCGCCGGTGCTGTCATCGCTGAGGCCGGTACGGTACTCTCCCCCGCCCATCTCGGCGTGCTGGCCGGGCAGGGATACGCTGAAGTCCCCGTTTACAAGACGCTGACTGTGGGCGTTCTGGCCACAGGAAGCGAGCTTTTAGCTCCGGGTGAGGCTTGGACGCCCGGCAAAATTTACGACGCCAACGGCGTCCAGAACGCCGCCCGCCTGCGGCAGCTGGGCTTTGCGGTAAACCGTCGGCACTGCTCCGACGACCCGGAGGAGATCGCCCGCGAGATGCGGGAACTGCTGGCGGAGTGTGATGCCGTCATCACCAGCGGCGGCGTCTCGGTGGGGCAGAAAGACTATCTGCCCGCTGTGCTGGAACAGCTGAATGCGGACATCCTCTTTGCGGGCGTGGCCCAGAAGCCCGGAAGCCCCATGCTGGCCGGGAAAATTGACGGCAAGCTGGTGTTCTGTCTCTCCGGCAACCCCTTTGCTGCCGCCGCTACACTGGAACAATATGCCGTCCCGGCTCTTTTGCGGGCGGCGGGGCGCTGCGAGGAAGGCTGCCTTCTTCCCCGCACCACCCGCACCCTGACCACGGGCTTCTCGAAGCCCAGCAAGGGGAACCGCTATCTGCGGGCAAAGGCCATGGGCGGCAGCGTGACCATCCCCGGCGAGGGCAACGCCGAAGCCCACTCGTCCGGCAGCCTTTCTGCCATGATCGGCTGCAACTGTCTCGTTGAACTGCCCGCGGGCAGCGGCCCGGTGACTCCGGGCGAAGAAGTGGAGGTGCTCAGTTTTGTACAGTGAACAGAAAGAGGCTCTGGCCCAGGAGATCGAACTCAAGCGCCCGGCGGTGCTGGCCGTCAGCGGCCTGCACAACAGCGGCAAGACGACGCTGCTGGAAAAGCTTCTGCCTGCCCTGCGCAGCCGGGGGCTGAAAGTGGGCATTATCAAGCACGACGGCCATGATTTCACCCCCGATGTCCCCGGCACCGACAGCTACCGTCTGCGGGAAGCGGGGGCCGAGGGGGTGGCGGTCTACTCCGGCCAGCGCTATCTGCTGACCGAGATGTTCCGCCTGACGGAGCAGGACTTGCTGGCGCTCTTCGAGCGCCACGGCTATGATCTGGTGCTGCTGGAAGGCTTCAAGGACAGCGGCTGGCCGAAAATCGAAGTTGTCCGCAAAGAAATTTCGGACACACCGGTGTCTTTCCAGCCGCTGGCGGTGGTGGGAGACATTCCGGGGGCAGATTTTGGATTGGAAGATGCGCAGGCTCTGGCCGACTGGCTCGTTGCCCAGATGCCGAGCCTGTAAGGAGAAGACAGATATGAAACTGATTCGTACCGAAGACGCGGCAGGCCAGGTGCTCTGCCACGACATTACCCAAATCATTCCCGGCGAGTTCAAGGGCGCACGTTTCCGCAAGGGCCATATCATCCAGCCCGAGGACATCCCCGTGCTGCTCTCCATCGGCAAAGAAAACCTCTACGTCTGGGAGAAAAAGCCCGGCATCCTCCACGAGGACGAAGCCGCCGCGCTGCTGTACAAAGCCGCTGCGGGCAAGAACATCCACGGCACCGAGCCGAAAGAGGGCAAGATCGAGCTCATCGCCGACTGCGACGGCCTGCTGAAGATCAACCGCGAAGCCCTGCTGGCCGTGAACCGCACGCCCCAGATGATGATCGCCACCATCCACGGCGACCTGCCCGTGAAAAAGGGCCAGAAACTGGCCGGTACCCGCATCATCCCGCTGGTCATCGAACAGGAGAAGATGGACGCCATGCAGGCTGCCGCAGGCAGTGAGCCTATCCTGAACGTGCTGCCCATGCAGGCCAAGAAGTTTGCCGTCATCACCACCGGCAGTGAGGTGTTCAAGGGCCGCATCGAGGATAAGTTCACCCCCATCCTCGTGGGCAAGCTGGCCGAGTACGGCTGTGAGATGACCTTCCACAAGGTCTGCGATGACGACCCGGCGGGCATCACGACCGCCATTCTGGAAGCGAAAGAAGCGGGCTGTGAGCTCATCTTCACCACCGGCGGCATGAGCGTGGACCCCGACGACCGCACCCCGCTGGCCATCCGGAACACCGGCGCGGACATCGTCACCTACGGCGCACCGGTGCTGCCGGGTGCCATGTTCCTCGTGAGCTATCTGGACGGTGTGCCGGTCTGCGGTCTGCCCGGCTGCGTCATGTACGCCAAGCGCACCATCTTTGATCTGCTGCTGCCCCGTCTGCTGGCCGACGATGCCATCACCGCCGAGGATATTGCCCGTCTGGGCGAGGGCGGTCTCTGCCTTGGCTGCGCCGAGTGCCACTGGCCCAACTGCGGATTTGGGCATTGCTGATGCCCTCTCAGGCGCTTCGCGCCAGCTCTCCCAAAGGGAGAGCCACTGGCGTGTCGGTAAGGCCCGCGCTGGGCGAGAAAAGCTCTTCCTGTCGGGAACGATAGTGTCCTGCGACAGAGATCTACAGCAGCTTGACAAGGAACGCTTGTCCAGAAGCTGCCGGCCTCTGTAGCAAGGCCCGCCCTTTTGCGCCATATCGGCCTCAGGCGTCCCGCTCAGAGCTGCCCGGCCTGCCAACGGCTCCCCCTTTGGGGGAGCTGGCGAGCGAAGCGAGACTGAGAGGGCAAGCCCGGCTCCCTATACGATTTATTTTTGTTAAGCAGAAAGATACGATCATGACTGAAACTAATCTGACCCACTTTGACGCCTCCGGCAACGCCGTGATGGTGGATGTGAGCGAGAAGACCGTCACCTTCCGGGAGGCCACCGCCCACGGCATCATCACCATGAACGCCGAGGCATTCGCCGCCGTGGAGAGCGGCACCGTGAAGAAAGGCGATGTGCTGGGCGTGGCCCGCATTGCCGGCATCATGGCCACCAAGCGCACCAGCGAGCTCATCCCGCTGTGCCATCCGCTGCCCCTGACGAAAGTGAGCGTGGACTTCAGGCTCCTGCCCGAACGGCAGGCTGTGGAGGCGCTCTGCACCGTCAAGACGGCGGGCGTCACCGGCGTGGAGATGGAGGCCCTGACGGGCGTTTCCACCGCCCTGCTCACCATCTACGATATGTGTAAGGCCGTCGATAAGGGCATGGAGCTGGGCGAGATCCATCTCGTCGAGAAGACCGGCGGCAAGAGCGGCCACTACATCCGGGCGGAGGGCGGCTATGTTTGATTCTGCCCAGCGCAATATCCACTATCTGCGCCTGTCCGTCACCGATCTGTGCAACCTGCGCTGCCGCTACTGTATGCCCGACGGCGTGGAAAAGCTGGAACGGGAAGCCGTGCTCACCTACGAAGAGTTCCTGCGTCTGGCGGCCCTGTTTGCCCGGTGCGGCGTCGATACCGTCCGCGTCACCGGCGGAGAGCCGCTGGTGCGCAAGGGCGTAGACCAGCTGGTGGCGGGCCTGAAAGCCATCCCCGGCATCTGCAAAGTCACCATGACCACAAACGGCATCCTGCTGGCGCAGCAGCTGCCCGCCCTGCTGGCGGCCGGCCTTGACAGCGTGAACATCAGCCTCGACACTCTGCGCCCCGAGGTATTCCAAAGCATCACGGCCCGGGACGAGTTCGGCCATGTGATGGAAGGCATTCACGCAGCCCTCGACAGCGGCATCCCTGTCAAACTGAACTGTGTGCCGCAGGTGGGCGTGAACGAGGGTGAGTTGGAAGACCTGGCCGCCCTCGCCGAGAGCCGCCCGTTACAGGTGCGGTTCATCGAGATGATGCCCATCGGCTACGGCGCGGCCATGCCCTGCATCTCGGGGCCGGAGCTGCGGGAGCGGTTTGCCCGCCGCTGGCCGGAGTTTTCGCCCCTGCCCGCCGCCCAGAGCGCCGGGTTCGGCGACGGGCCTGCCGTCTACTACACCGTCCCGGGTTGGAAGGGCGACGTGGGCTTCATCGCGGCGGTCCATGGCAAGTTCTGTGCTTCCTGCAACCGGGTGCGGCTGACCAGTCAGGGCTTTCTGCGCCCCTGCCTTGCCAGCGAGACGGGTTGCGACCTGCGCACCCTGCTGCGCGGCGGCGCGGCGGACGAGGAGCTTTTACAGGCCATCCGGGAGACCATCTGGTCGAAACCCCGGGAACATCATTTCGGAGACAATTCCATACCCGCCACCCGCGGGATGTACCGTATCGGAGGATAAATTACTATGGGAAAAATTCTGGCGATCTGCACCAGCCCCAAGCGCGGCACCGTCAAGACCGAGGTGCCAAGTGCTGTCCTGACCCCGGAATGGGGCATCGTGAGCGACGCCCACGGCGGAAACTGGCACCGGCAGGTGAGCCTGCTCAGCGCCGAAAAGATCGAGGCGTTCCGTAAGAAGATCTGGGTGGACTATGGTGCCTTCGGCGAAAACCTCGTCATCGAGGGCTTCGACTTCCGCAGCCTGCCCGTCACCAGCCGCTTCGCCATCGGCGACGTGGTGCTGGAGATGACCCAGATCGGCAAGGAGTGCCACAACGACTGCGTCATCAAGCAGCAGACCGGCGAGTGCATCATGCCCCGGGAGGGCGTATTTGCCCGGGTGCTGAAGGGCGGCGAAATTCATGTCGGCGACGAAGTGACCCTTCTGCCCCCGCCGGAAGATCCGCCGCTGCGCGCTGCGGTCATCACCCTGTCGGACAAGGGCAGCCGGGGCGAGCGGGAGGACAAGAGCGGCCCCCTCATCGTGGAGATGCTCACCGCCGCAGGCTATGTGGTGGAAGAGACGATGCTCCTGCCCGACGAGGCCAAGGCGCTGAAAGCACAGCTCATCCGTCTGGCCGATGGCCGTCAGGTGAACCTTATCCTGACCACCGGCGGCACCGGCTTCTCGCCCCGGGACATCACCCCCGAGGCCACCTATGCCGTGGCCGACCGCAACGCCCCCGGCATCGCCGAGGCCATGCGGTACCACAGCCTTTCCATCACCCCCCGCGGGATGCTGAGCCGCGCCGCCAGTGTATTGCGCGGCAAGACGCTCATCGTCAACCTGCCGGGCAGCCCGAAAGCCGTGAAGGAGAACCTCGAGTACATCCTGCCCAGCCTCGGGCACGGCGTCCGCATCGCCGCCGGTCTGGACGGCGAGTGCGCCCGCAAGTAACATTGCTGTCCCGCTCCGGCTTGCTGGGACGTGAACATATATGAGGGAATTTTAGCCACTATAGAAGGAGAAAATTCATGAAAACCGATCTCATTTCCCGCCGCAGCTTTCTGTCCGTGGTCGGCGCAGTCGGCGCTGCCGCTGCCCTGACCGCCTGCGGCGGCGCGGTTTCCAGCACTGCCTCTTCCGCAGCTGCTTCCTCTGAGGCCGCTTCTTCCGAGGCTGCTGGCGAGAGCGTCGAGCTCATCGTCTTCGCCGCTGCCTCCCTGACCGAGACCCTGAACGCCATCGCCCAAGACTACTCTGCCGAGAACCCGGGCGTCACCTTCCGCTTCAACTTTGATTCCTCTGGTACTCTCAAGACCCAGATCCAGGAGGGCGCTGACTGCGACCTCTTCCTCTCTGCCGGCCAGAAGCAGATGAACCAGCTGGACATCACCGCTTCTGCCGACGTGAACACCGACGGTCTGGACTTCGTGGACCCCTCCACCCGTGTGGACCTGCTGGAAAACAAGGTCGTCCTCTGTGTGCCCGAGGGCAGCGACAAGGGCATCGACAGCTTCGACGCTCTGGCCGAGCACCTGAAGGCTCAGGACATCCTGTTCTGCATGGGCAACAGCGATGTGCCTGTGGGCCAGTACACCCAGAAGATCCTGGCCTACTATGACCTCGACGAAGAGGCTCTGGCCGCTGCCGGTGTCATCACCTACGGCTCCAACGTCAAGGAAGTCACCACCCAGGTCAGTGAGGACAGTGTGGACGCCGGTGTCGTCTACTGCACCGACGCTTACAGCGCCGGTCTGACCCCCGTGGACGAGGCCACCGCCGAGATGTGCGGTCAGGTCATCTACCCCGCCGCTGTGCTGAAGGCTGCCCCCAACGCCGAGGCCGCCAGGGAGTTCCTGGCCTATCTGCAGACTGACCGTGCCGCCACCGTGTTCGAGGGCGTGGGCTTTACCGCAATGTAAGGTCAGCCTGACCGTGAGCAAAAGCCTCTCCCTTTGGGAGAGGTGTCACCGCAGGTGACGGAGAGGGCAAGGACGCTGACGGAGAAGCTCAGGCATGGCGATAGTATCGCTCTGATAAAGAGTCTACCTATCGCTGTGCACCGGCGCTGTCTCAACGGGCTTGCCCTCTCAGTCTCGCTTCGCTCGCCAGCTCTCCCAAAGGGAGAGCCTTAAGGCCCCCAACATTCGAGGTATCATTTATGGATTGGTATCCCTTATGGAACAGCCTGCGCATCGCGCTCATCAGCTGCACAGCGGTGTTCTTCCTCGGCATTTTTGCCGCTTATTATATCGCAAAGCTGCCCCGCACCGTCAAGGGCGTGCTGGACGTGGTGCTCACCCTGCCCATGGTGCTGCCGCCTACGGTGGTGGGCTATTTTCTGCTGCTGCTCTTCGGCGCAAAGCGGCCGCTGGGAATCTTCTTCCTGGAGCATTTCGGCGTCAAGCTGGTCATGAACTGGTACAGCGCCATCTTTGCGTCCATCGTAGTGGCCTTCCCGCTGATGTACCGCACCGCCCGGGGCGCCTTCGAGAGCTTTGACGAGACGCTGGCCTGGTCGGCCCAGACACTGGGACAGTCCAACACATGGATATTCTGGCGGGTGCGGATGCCCTGCTGCCGACAGGGCATTCTGGCCGGTACGGTGCTGGCCTTTGCTCGGGCCTTGGGCGAGTACGGTGCTACCAGCATGATCGCGGGCTACACCCCGGGCAAGACGGCCACCATCGCCACCACCGTCTACCAGCTCTGGCGCACCAACGATGAGGCCGGTGCCATGCGGTGGGTGCTGGTGGACATCGTCATCTCTGCTGTGGTGCTGCTGGCTGTGAACCTCTTGGAGAAAAAGCAGAAAGCAGGTGGCCGCGCATGAGCCTGGAAGTACACATCGAGAAAAAGCTGAACGGCTTCACCCTCCGCTCCGACTTCACCGCCGGGAACACTGCCACGGCCATTCTGGGCGCGTCGGGCTGCGGCAAAAGCATGACGCTGCGCTGCATCGCGGGCATCGTGAAACCCGACAAGGGCCGCATCGTGCTGGATGGGCGGGTGCTGTTCGACAGCGGGCAGCGCATCGACCTGCCGCCCCAGCAGCGGGGCGTGGGCCTGCTCTTCCAGAACTATGCCCTCTTCCCGAATATGACCGTGGAGCAGAACATCCTCTGCGGCCTGAAATCCGAAAGGGACAAAGCCGCCCGCAAGGCCCGCTGCGCCGGGATGCTGCGGGCCTTGCGGCTGGAAGAACTGGCCAGCCGCCGCCCGGCAGAGCTTTCCGGCGGACAGCAGCAGCGCACCGCGCTGGCCCGTATCCTTGTGGGCAAGCCGAAGATCTTGATGCTGGACGAGCCGTTCAGCGCACTGGACAGCTACCTCCGCGAGGAAGTGGAGGGCGAAGTGGGCAGCCTGCTGGCCGGTTTCGACGGCACAGCCCTGCTTGTCACCCACAACCGGGACGAGGCTTACCGCCTGTGCCGGGACATGATCGTCATGGACGGCGGGCAGGTGCTCCGCACCGGCACCACGAAAGAGGTCTTTGCCAACCCCCGCAGCACCGCTGCGGCCCGGCTGACCGGCTGCAAGAACATCCTGCCTTGCACCCGGGTGGACGCCCACAGCGTCCGCCTCGCAGGCTGTGAGAGTCTGCTGCACCTCGCCGCTGAGGTGCCGGAGGGCTGCACCGCCGTGGGCATCCGTGCCCACGACTTCGCTCCCTGCGCCCCGGGCGCAGAGAACGCCCTGCCGGTGGAGCTTCTCTCGGCCAGCGAGAACCCCTTCGACTGGAACCTCATCTTCCAGCTGCCGGACGGCACCACTCGTCTGTGGTGGAAAGTGAGCAAGACGACCCTCTCCGTGGCCGAACCCGACGCCCCGGCCTGCCTCTCCGCCCCGCCGGAGCGCATCATGGCGCTGGTGGATCATAAGTAAACGTCAAAAGAGCCGGTGCAGATGCACCGGCTCTTGCTCTGTTTTTATGACTCGCCGAAGAATTTCTTGGCAATATCGGCACTCTGCTTGGCATCCTTGGCGTACCAGTCCGCGCCGATCTTCTCGGCGTACTCGGGCGTCAGGACAGCGCCGCCCACCATCACCTTGCAGTCGAGCTTTGCCGCATGGAGGGCCGCGATGGTCTCCTCCATGCTCTTGAGGGTGGTGGTCATCAGGGCCGAGAGTCCCACGAGGTGGACATCCTTCTCCCGGACAGTGTCCACCACCGTCTCCACCGGCACATCGCGGCCAAGGTCGATGACCTCGAAGCCGTAGTTCTCGAGGATGACGCGGACGATGTTCTTGCCGATGTCGTGGACATCGCCCTTGACGGTGGCGAGGACGATGCGGCCCTTGCTGGCCCCGGCCCCGCCCCGCTTGGCGATGGCGGTCTTGATCTCTTCAAAGGCGGCCTGTGCGGCGCTGGCGGCCTGCAACAGCTGGGGCAGGAAGAGCCTGCCCTTCTCGTACTTTTCACCCACGACATCCAGCGCCGGGATGAGGGCCTCGTCCACCAGCGTCAGGGGCTCGTTTTCGTCCAGCAGGGTGTGGGTGCGGGCGGAGGCTTCCCCCTTGAGGCCCTTTTCCACCGCCTGCATCAGCGCGGCAAACGGGCCGCTGTGAGCTGCATCCGCCTCCGCCGGGGTGTTTGACGTCTGAGACGCCTGGGCCGTCCGGGCCTGCTTCAACGCGGCGCTGGCGGGGACTTTATCGGCATAGCGGGCGATGTAGGCCATGCTCTGCTTATCACGGTTGGTGAGGACGTTGTAGGCGTAGACTGCCGCCATCATCTCTTCGCTGGAAGGATTCATGATGGCGAGGTCGAGGCCCGCGTACATGGCCATGGTGAGGAAGGTGGTGTTCAGGTAGGGGCGGCAGGGCAGGCCGAAGCTGATGTTGGACACGCCGAGGATGGTGCGGACGCCCAGCTCCGTCTTGCAGCGGGCCAGCGCCTCCACGGTGGCCAGAACGTCCTGCTGCTGGGCGCTGGCGGTGAGGGTCAGGCAGTCGATATAAATATCTTCCCGGGGGATGCCGTGGGCCAGCGCCGCGTCCACCACCCGCTTTGCGATCTCAAACCGGGCGTCGGCGCTGGGCTGGATGCCCCGCTCGTCGATGGCGAGGCCGACGACGGCCGCGCCGTACTTTTTGCAGAGGGGCAGGACGCGCTCCAGCACTTCGGTCTCGCCGTTCACCGAGTTGACGATGGGCTTGCCGTTGTAGACCCGCAGGCCCCGCTCGAGGGCGTCCGCGTGGGAAGAATCCAGCTGCAAGGGCAGGCTGACGACGCTCTGCAACGCCTTCACCACCTGCTCCATGACGGCGGGCTCGTCCACGCCGGGCGCGCCCACATTGACGTCCAGCACCTGCGCTCCGGCCTCGGACTGGCTGACGGCCTGCTCGAGGATGTAGTTCATGTCGCCCTCGCGCAGGGCCTGCTGGAACCGCTTTTTGCCGGTGGGGTTGATGCGCTCGCCCACCACGGTGATGCCGTCCACGGTGACGAAGTCCATCGGCGAGCAAAGCACCGAGGGCATGGCGTGGGCGGGGCGGCCCGGCTTGCAGTCGGCGAAGACGCCGTTCAGCAGCTTGATGAAATCGGGGGTGGTGCCGCAGCAGCCGCCCGCCGCAAAGAGCTTCAGATCGCGGTAGGGCTTCATCTCCATGGCAAAGAGCTGGGGCGTGATGTCGTAGCCGCTGCCGTCGGCCCGGGGCAGGCCCGCATTCGGCTTGACAAAGACCGGGAAATCGCCGGGCAGAGCCTCGGCCAGCCGCTTTGCCATGGGGAAAATTTCTTTCGGGCCGAGGGAGCAGTTGATGCCCACGGCGTTGGCCCCGAGGCCCCGGGCCGTGACGGCGAAGCTCTCGACGGTGCAGCCGGTGAAGGTGCGCCCGCCCGCCTCAAAGCTCATGCTGGCGAGGATGGGCAGGTCACAGTTCTCTTTCGCGGCCAGCAGAGCGGCTTTCAGCTCGTACAGGTCGGTGAAGGTCTCAAAAAAGACGAGATCGGCCCCGGCGGCGACACCCGCCCGGACGATGCGGCCATACTCGGCTACGGCGTCTTCAAAGGCCAGCGTGCCGTTGGGCTCCAGCAGTTCGCCCAGCGGGCCGACGTCCAGCGCGGCCAGTGCGCCATAGGGGGCGCAGGCCCGCTTGCAGTTGGCGATGCCCGCCGCAATGATCTCTTCCAGCGTGTATTCGCTGCCCGCCAGCTTATGGGCCGACGCGCCGAAGGTGTTGGCATTGATGATGCGGCTGCCTGCGGCGGCGTACTGGCTGTGGATGCTCTCGATGAGCTGTGGGTCGGTGATGTTCAGTTCCTCAGGCCGTGCGCCGAGCTTCAGGCCCGCCGCCTGCAGCATGGTACCCATGCCGCCGTCGAGAAGGATGGTATTCGGCTGGGTAAACAGTTCATTCGCTTGCACAGGTCTTGCCCCTCTTTCTATATTCGCACCGCGTGTTCAGCACGCAGTGTCCGCACCCGGCAAGGCGTCCTTTCACCGGGTGGTCGCTCAGGCCCAGCAGAGCGGTCACGCTCTTGCGGGGCGTCATCAGGTCATTTTCGGTCACGCAGAGCCCGGCCCGGCGGGCGGTGTCCAGTGCCGCCGCCACCAGCGGCTGCACCCCGATGGGCCAGTCGCCGTAGCCCGGCGAGAAACGGCCCGTGAGGTACTTGTCCTGCTCTGCGGCCCACTGCCGCAGCTCGGCCTCGGCGGCGTCCGCGGCCTGTTCGGCCAGCACAGAGCCGATGGCGTCTGACGCCACACCGGCGGCGATGTCGCCCACACCGGCCCGGCGTATCTGTCCGTCCACGCCGGGGCCGACCGTCACAGCCAGAAGCAGGGCCTCGCTGCACCCTTCCAGATGCCGGAAGATGTCCTCCCCCTTCAAAATACCGGCCTGCGTGAGGCTCTCCACGTCGGCCTCGAGCCAGACAGCCCGGGGCGTGGCGGCGGCGAGAAGGGGCGCAGCGCACTTTTCCAGAAGGGTGAGGGTAGCGCTGTCAGCCTCGCCCCGCGCGCCGAAATACCGCGCGGCCTGCCGGATGTCGATGGACTCCGGCTTTGCTAAATTCAGGGGTCTGCTGGGGCCGATGGGCATTTTCCGCCGCCTCCTTCTTTTGAATAAAGTATGATAAGTATACCGCACCGGTAGGCTAAAATCAACACAAAAGCCCCTCCCTCAGCATTTTTGCCGGGGGAGGGGCCTATGATATGATCTTTCCTTTCAGCCTCCCCTTGATAGGAGCAACAACGACGCCCGCCGCCAGTGGCGGAAACAGGGAGTCGCTGTTGGGGCCGCGGCCAGCAAGACGCAAGCAAAGCGCTGCGGATGCTGGGTGCCGCAACCCGGGCAGTGGCACGGCGTCAGCCGTGACGGAGAGGTTTATCAGCGGATGTCCCTGACCGACACCGCCTGTTACTTCAAAAACTTGTGGACAGCGCGGGCGACGATGCCGCCCAAGATGCCGGAGACAAGGAACTCGGCCACGCCCTGCACGCCGACCAGCAGGACGACGAACATCAGGGGGTTGGCTGCGCCCTTGACGGACACGAGGTTCTGGACGTAATCGCAGCCGTAGAAGGCCAGCACGATGTAGCCCATGAAGAACAGGGTGTTGAGGGCCGGGGCGCACATGGCGCTGACAAGGTAGCTCCAGGTGCCGGGCTTATCGAAATTCTTGACAGCGTTGAAGATAAGGCCGACGCACACGCCCATCAGCACACGCATACCCACACAGAGGATGAAGGTGTTGACGGGGCTGACTTGGAACAGCGCACCAGTCATGGCGGAAGCGCCGGTGACGGCGTCATAGAAGCTCACAGCGCCGAACACGCCGCCGAGGATAGCGCCTGCGGCGGGACCCATGGTGATGGCACCCACGGCGATCGGCAGGGTCAAAAAGCTCATGTAAAGCGGGCCTACAGGGACACTGCCCAGGCCGACGGCCTTCATGACCAGCTCAATGGCGACCAGCAGTGCCAGCCGGGTAAGGGTGCGAATGTCATTCTTTTTCATAATTCAGTTTTCCTCCTTGCTGCCGTTCCGCCCTAAATTGTCGGATACGGCGCAAACCTGCCCGTGAAATACACGGGGTCTTTTGTAGAATACAGTCTGAAATATACGGGATGTTTTGTCAGGGAACTCCCGGGGATAGCATTATAGATCCGTCGTAAAGCGGATGCCCGCATCGCGGCGGGCCGTTTCCAGCACACGGCTGACGGCCACCGAGGTGTCCAGCATCCGGCTGCAAAGCTCCATATCCTCGCTCTCGATGGCGCGGGCAAAGGCGTGGAACTCCGACGCCTGCCGGGGACGGCCTGCGCTGAGGTTGAAGTGCTCTTCCTTGCCCTTATAGGGGTGGAAGGTGACGCCGCCGCAGAAGTTGGCGGTGGATTTCTGGAGCAGATACCCCTTGGTACCCTGAATGATGTACCGGGCCGGGGAACTGCTGTCCTTGGCATTGATGCTCACGGCCTTGAAGCTGCGATACTCCATCGTCAGCACGCCGCTGGTGTCGATGCCCCGGGTGATGTTGGCCGCATAGTGGACCTTGTTGGGCGAGCCGAAGAGGCCCACCACATAGCTGACATTGTAGACGCCCAGGTCCATCAGCGCGCCGCCGGCGCAGGCCGGGTCAAAGGACGGCCAGACCTTGCCGGCACAGAAATCATGATACCGGCTGGAATACTGGCTGAAATTACACTGCACCATCGTGACGGCGCCTACCTTGGGCAGCACCTCACGGATCTTGGCGTAGTTGTCCTGATACTGCGTGGTGACCGCCTCGAAGAGGAAGAGCTTTTTGCTCCGGGCCAGCTCGGCCAGCTCTTCGGCCAGCGCCGCCGTGGGGGCCATCGGCTTTTCGACGATGACGTGGCGGCCCGCTTCCAGAGCGGCACGGGTATATTTTACGTGCAGGATATTCGGTACGGCGATATACACAACGTCCACCCAGCTCAGCAGTTCGTCGTAGCTGGTGGTGTGGCGCGGCACACCATACTGGTCGCAGAGAGCCTGTGCTGCACCGGCGCTCCGCTCCGTGCTGCAAAGAGCCTCGACCTTGAAGGGGCTTTCCGGCCCGGTGAGCCAGGGCAGGAACTCCCGGACGATCATGCCTGCGCCGAGAATGCCTAATTTCATCATAGGGTCTCTCCTTTCAGGGCTCAGCCCGCTTTGGCCTCATCGTCCCGGCGGGGACGGCGGTTATTGTGGCTGCGGCGGCGGGGGCTGCTGCCGTTGTTGTAAGGGCGTCTGCCTGCCGGGCGGGGACGGCGGTGTTCACCGTCGCTGCGCGGCTCGTGGTGACGCTCATGCTGCGGCGCATTGAGCTGGTAAAGGAGAGCCAGTCCCTTCAGCAGCAGCTCGGGGTCATAGGTGAGCGGGTGACGGCAGAGCGGGATGACATACTTTGCCAGACCGCCCGTGACCACCAGCGTGGCCGGACGGCCCAGTTCTTCCTCGATGCGCTGCGTGATGCCGTCCAGCAGGACAGCCGTCCCCAGCACAGAGCCGGAGAGCATACACTTCTCGGTATCGACGCCGATCGCGCTTTTGGGCGAAGAAAGATGTACCTGCGGCAGCTGGGCGCATCGCTCCCCCAGCGCCCGCAGACCGGTGGAAAGTCCGGGGCAGATGACGCCGCCCCGGAAGACCTTATTCTCATCTATCACGTTGAACGTGGTGGCGGTGCCGAGGTCTACCGTGACCACCGGCAGGGGGAAATTCGCCGCCGCGTAGGCCGCATCCACAAGGCGGTCTTTGCCGACGGCGTGGGGGTCAGGCACCCCCATCGTGAGGCCGGTGCGGATGTCGGGCGAGACGATGACCGGCTTTTTGCCGGTGTAGTGGCGGGCGCACTCGGCCAGCGCCCCCGTGATCTGGGGGACGACGCTGGTGAGGACAGCGCCCTCGAAGCGGATGGGCTTTTCCGGATGTCTCCGATGAGAGAACACCTTTTCCATCTCGGCACGGTACTCCGCCGCTGTGCGGGTGCGCACCGTGTCCATGTGGGCCACAAAGCATACACGTCCGTCCCGGATGCCCCCGAGGGCGACGGTGGTGTTGCCTATGTCAATGGCTAAAATCATAATTCAGTTCCTCGCAGGGTCGAACCTCTCCGCAAAAGGCTCCCCCCTCTGGGGGAGCTGGCGCGAAGCGCCTGAGAGGGCAAGGCCAGTACGACAGGACTCTTACCCAGCGATAAGCAGCCTCTTTGTCAGAGCGATGCTGTCGCCGTGTCTGCGATTTCCTGTCAGCGTCCTTGCCCTCTCCGTCACCTTCGGTGACACCTCTCCCAAAGGGAGAGGCTTGTGTGCGCCAGCGCTGACGGAGAGCTTTTTGTATAAGTCAAGCTGTATTTTACCGCATTTTGGACCAAGATACAACCCCAATCAAAGATTTTGTTGTGCTCTGGGCCGTTTTGCATTATACTGTAGTTATATTATCCCTATTTATAGGAGGTATTTGGGATGGATCTGAAGGGAAAATGCGTCCTTCTGGGCGTCAGCGGCGGCATTGCCGCCTATAAAATGGCCAATGTGGCCAGCGCACTGCGCAAGCTGGGGGCCGACGTGGAGGTCATCATGACCAAAAACGCCCCCCAGTTCATCACCCCTATCACGTTCGAGACCCTGACAGGCCACAAGTGCATGGTGGACACCTTCGACCGGGATTTCAAGTTCGAAGTCACCCATATCTCGCTGGCAAAGAAGGCCGACGTCATCCTCGTGGCCCCGGCCACCGCCAATGTCATTGCCAAGATGGCCCACGGCATCGCCGACGATATGCTCACCACCGTCGTTCTCGCGGCCAAGTGTCCCAAGCTCGTCTCCCCTGCCATGAACACCGGGATGCTGGAGAACCCCATCACCCAGGACAACATCGCCACACTGGAAAAGTACGGCTTCACGGTCATCCCCTCCGAGAGCGGCGTACTGGCCTGCAAGGACGTGGGCAGCGGACGCCTGCCGAAAGAGGAAGTCCTGCTGGACTACATCTTCCGCGCCATCGCAAAACCGAAGGACCTCGCCGGCCTGCGCATTGCCGTCACGGCCGGCCCCACTCAGGAGCCGCTGGACCCTGTGCGCTACCTGACCAACCACTCCACCGGCAAGATGGGCTATGCCGTGGCCCGTGCCGCCGTGATGCGGGGTGCCGAAGTCACCCTCATCCACGGCCCGACGGCCCTGCAGCCGGTGCGGTTCACCGAGGATGTCCCCATCACGACAGCCCAGCAGATGTACGAGGCCGTGACCAGCCGCTTCGACGAGATGGACGTTCTGGTCATGGCCGCTGCCGTGGCCGATTACCGCCCCGCCGCCGTGGCCGACGACAAGATCAAGAAGAAGGACGGCGACCTCTCCATCGCCGTGGAGCGGACGCCCGACATCCTCGGCACCATCGGCCCCAAGAAGAAGGGGCAGTTCCTCTGCGGCTTCTCGATGGAGACGCGGGACATGCTGGCCAACTCCTCGGCCAAGCTCGAGAAAAAGAACCTCGACATGGTGGTGGCCAACAATCTGAAGGTCGCCGGTGCCGGGTTTGGTGTGGATACCAATGTTGTCACCTTCATCACGCCGGACGGCGCCCGTGAGCTGCCCCTGATGAGCAAGGATGATGTGGCGGATGCCATTCTGGATGAGATCCTGAAACGCAGAAAATAAGCTTCAAGACGCAAAAAGTGCTCCGCCGGCCGGCAGAGCACTTTTCCGTTATACAGAGATTTACTTGGTGCCGTAGATACGGTCGCCTGCGTCGCCCAGGCCGGGGACGATGTAGCCGTTCTCGTTCAGGTGGTCATCCTGTGCGCCGAGGTAGATGTCCACATCGGGATGTGCCTCGTGCAGGGCCTTGATGCCTTCCGGAGCAGCGATGAGGCCGATGAACTTGATGTGCTTTGCGCCGTGCTTCTTGATCTGGGTGATGGCGTCGATGGCGCTGCCGCCGGTAGCCAGCATCGGGTCAAGCACCAGAACGTCGCGCTCAGCGATGTCCTTCGGCAGCTTGCAGAAATACTCCACGGGCTGCAGGGTCTCCTCGTCGCGGTACAGGCCGATGAAGCCGACCTTAGCGGCGGGCAGCAGGGTCAGCATACCATCCAGCATACCCATGCCGGCGCGGAGGATCGGCACCAGAGCCAGCTTGCGGCCTGCCAGCACCTTGGTCTTTGCCATGGTGATGGGAGTCTCGATCTCCACCTCTTCCAGAGGCAGGTCACGGGTAGCCTCATAGCACAGCAGAGTGGCGATCTCGCCCACGAGGTCACGGAACTCCTTGGTGCCGGTCTGCTTGTTGCGCAGAATGCTCAGTTTGTGCTGCAGCAGCGGATGCTCAACGATCATAGGGGTCATAATACACGCTCCTTATATTGTAAATAGATATTGGAATACTAAGGTTTACCGATTCTCGATCGCCATCAGCTTTGCGATGCGCTTCTCGTGGCGGCCGCCCTCGAACTCGGTGTTGAGGAAGAGGTCCACCAGCTGGCAGGCGAGGCCGGGGCCGACGACACGGCCGCCCATGCACAGGGCATTGGCGTCGTTGTGGCGGCGGGTATACTCGCAGCTGAAGCTGTCAGAGCAGCAGCAGGCGCGGATGCCCTTGACCTTGTTTGCGGCCATGCTGATGCCCACACCGGTGCCGCAGAACAGCAGCGCCTTGCTGCACTGGCCGCTCACCACGGCGTCGCAGGCAGGCAGAGCCATGTCAGGATAGTCCACGCTGGCGGTGCTGTGGGTGCCGAAGTCGATGTACTCCAACCCCAGCTCGTCCAGATGGGCCTTAACGGCCTCTTTCAGTTCAAATCCGCCGTGGTCGGCGGCAAGTGCGATGGGTTTCGTCATTGGTGTTGATCCTTTCCCTTTGCAGTATCTTCCGGTATTTCGGTACGGGCAGCTTCTGCGGCCAGACGCTCGGCCCGCTCCCGCTCGGCCTGGCTCAGCCGGTGATAATCCGGCAGCAGAGCCTCGGGCAGGACGGCTTCGCCCCGCTGGGCCATCTGCTTTGCCACATAGGCCACCGCAGCGGCACGGCCATTGCGGAGAGCCGGCGGTACACAGAGCACGCCCGGGACATTGCCATATTTATTATAGCACAGAGCTGCGCCATCACCAACAAAAAACAGAGGCTTTTTGCAATTTTCTACAAACTCGGCCAGGTCAGCCACGGCACGGGCATCGTCGTCCATCAGACGCTCGTGGGTCTCAAGGTCGAAAGCCGCGCTGTACACCTGCGCACGGCGGGCATCCAGAGCGCAGAGCACGGTGCCGCAGCCGGTGTGGGCCGCCGCCAGCGCTTCCAGCGTGGACACCGGGGCGCAGAGCGTCTCCCGGGGGAAGGCCAGACCCTTCACCGCCGCCAGCCCGATGCGCAGGCCGGTAAAGCTGCCGGGGCCGGCATTGACGCCGTAGAGGTCGATGTCCCTGCAGCTCATGCCGCAGAACTTGAGACAGTTGTCGATGAGGGGCATCAGGGTCTCGCTGTGGGTCATGCCCGCGTCGAGATAGCACTCGTAGAGCAGGCGGTCGTCCTGCAGCAGGGCCACGCCCACGGTCTTGCCCGCCGTATCCACGGCTAAGATGTTCATACTTCCACCCCCTCGATGGTGATGCGGCGGGTGGTGTCGTCCACCCGCTCGATGTTGATGTGGATGGGGTCTTCCAGCGCCAGCAGGTCGGCGAAGTTCTCGCTCCACTCTGCCGCCACCACAGCGCCCTCATCCAGATAGTCGTAGAACCCTGCCGCGCACAAATCGTTCTCCGTGGAGATGCGGTATAGATCAAAGTGCGCGAAGGGCCGCGGCCCGCGGTAATAGTTCACGATGGCGAAGGTCGGGCTGCTGACCGGGTCGGTGCAGCCGAGACCTCTGGCAATGCCCTCGCAGAAGGCCGTCTTGCCCGCACCAAGCCCGCCGGTAAAGGCGATGAGCGCCCCGGGCGCAAGATGCTGCGCCACCTGCGCCCCCAGTGCCACCGTCTCCTCGCGGGAGTGGGTGATAAATTCAGACATGGGTATCCTACCTCATACGCGTTTCTATAAAAAAGGGACGGCAGAGTCCTGCCGTCCTGTTCTGCCGTCCCTTAGTATAAACTATTTCTGTCAAAAGTGCAACGCTCAGGCCGCGCTTTCGAGCACATCGGCCAGCATATCTTCCGCGGCCTCCGCGCGTTCCTCGAGCGAGAAGTTTTCCGGCACATTCAGCCGGGCGTTCTCGTCTCCGTAGAGCACCAGATACGCTGCGGCGGCGTGGGGGCGGCGTCCGCCCTGCTCCGTATACCAGATGATGTCGTTCTCGCCGTAGGTATCCTTCGCATGGGCCAGCGCCCTGCCGATGGTCTGCCCCATCGCAAGATGGTTGACGGTGTCCCAGAGCATACTGCGGGAGTAGACCGTGTAGACGTTGTTCACATAGCCCAGCACAGTCCGTGCGCCGCCCGCCAGCAGCGCTTCGGCCATCGACTCATCCACGCTGTTCGTGACGCCCAGGAGCTCACAGGTCTCGGAGTAGATGATGGTATTGCTGAGCTGGCCCGAGCGGTACGCATTGCGGAAGAAATCCGCCGTGACACAGTAAAGGCCGTTGAGCTTGATGATGCGGTGAGCCAGCAGGTCAAAGCCGTAGATGATGTCTTTATACAGCGTGGACGCTTCTGTCAGCAGGATGATGGGCTCGGTCCGGGTGTGCTTCCGGAACGTACCGTAGCTGTAAGTATAGTAGGCACCGTGGGCGCTCAGGATGCACAGATCGTATTTGTTCATCCGGCGCAGGTCCGACAGGGTCACCCGGGTGTTCATCGTCGTGCGCAGGCCCATGCCTTCCCAGAAGCCCTGCATATAGGAATAATACGGAAAGCGGGAGCTGTTCACCGTATTATCGAAGGCATAATAAATAGCGGCACGGCCGATCGTCTCAGGCAGAGCGTTCTCCCGGTACTGCCGGGCCTCCGCAGCCTGCCGGACATCGTCGGTCAGGGGCATCTCGGCGGTGCGGGGAGTGCATTGAGCCATGTCCCTCGGGGCGCGCAGGCCGTTGTCTCCGGCGTCAAAGGTCACCTCGTCCAGCTCGTCGGGCAGAGTGAGCAGGATGCCGCCCAGCACGCCGCAGCGGTAGGTAAAGCTGACCATCCCGTTCTCCTCGTCGGTGCGGATGGAATCCCGGCGCACCAGCCCCTTCCGGGCCAGCTCATCCAGCTCCGCAAGAGCTGAGGCGAGCCGTTCTTCCCGGGACATCTGCTCGTATTCGTCGCTGCCGGTCAGGGCCGTCACAGCGGCGTCCGCCTGCTGCATCTCGGCGGCATCGTCGGTGGTGAGGGTAGACTTTGCCGTATCCTGCACCTCGCCCGCTCCGTCTGCCGCCCATGCGGCGGGAGCCAGCACAGCCGTCAGCACCAGTGCCAGTGCGCAGACCGCGCACAAAATTCGATGGCGTTGTTCCTTCATGTAAAAACTGTTCCTCCAAGAACGCCGGGGACCGGCCATTTACCGCCCCGGTACGTTTCATTTTAGAGGGCATATCGGCCTTTGTCAAGCGTTCTGCGCCGATTTTGCAAAGCTGTCACAACCGTCCATCTTGCGCGCCTCTCTCCCCTGCTGTATAATAAGGTATATTGGGGGACCATGCCCGGCTGTGAGGCGGGGTTTCGAGGAAGCTGTTTTCGTAAGCGGAGTGCAGCTCTTAGAAAACGGCTTCCCAAGGATACAGAAAGGTGGTGCTTTTTTGGAAAGCATTCAGCGATATTGGAAACGGACAGACAAGATGTACCTGCTGCTCTGCCTGTTCAGCAGCGCGATGGCGGTGCTGGCGCTGTCGTCGTGGGCGGCGAAACAGGGCAGCGGCTTTGCCGTGGATGAGCTCACCGGCCAGATCACCGGCATCGGCGACTACCGCCGGGCCGTGGTGCAGGCGGGCGCAGCGGCCATCGGCATCCTTGTGGCCATCCTTCTGTCCAACATCGACTACCGCAGCCTCGTCAATGTCTGGCCCGTCCATGTGGTGCTCACATGGGGCCTCGTGCTGCCCACGCTGGTCATCCGCAACGTGACCCTCGGCCCGCTGACCATCGGCTACAACGCGGGCGACACCGACAACTATTCCTGGTACAAGCTGGGCGGCTTCACCTTCCAGCCTACCGAGCTGGCAAAGATAAGCTTCATCCTCACCTTCGCCATGCATCTGAACAATGTCCGCAGCCGCCTCAACGAGCCGAAAGAGCTGGGCAAGCTGCTGCTCCATCTCTTCGTGCCGATCGGCATCATCCATATCCAGGGTGACGACGGTACGGCCATCATCTACGGCATCATCGGCTGCTGTATGCTCTTTGCCGCCGGGCTGAGCTGGAAGTATATCATCGGGGCCTTCGCTGCCCTCGCAGCGGCGGCAGCAGTGGTCTTCGCCTTCTTCAGCGACAAGATCGGCAAGGGCTACCAGTGGTACCGCATCCTTGCGGTCATCGACCCCAACAACGAGACGGGCTGGGCGCCCAGCGAGACGATCTGGAAGAACATTGTCTACCAGCAGCAGCGGGGCGAGATCGCCATCGGCTCGGGCGGCATCTTCGGCAACGGCTTCTTCGGCGGCCGCTACTACAGCGTCCCCAACGCCCACAATGACTTCATCTTCAGCTGGATCGGCAACGCGGCAGGCTTCGTGGGCTGCTGCGTGGTGCTGGGTGTGTTGCTGGCCATCATCATCAAGACCTTCGCCACCGGAGCGTGCAGCGAGGATATGCTGGGCTCCTTCATCTGCGCCGGCATCGGCGGCGCGTTCATGGCCCAGATATTCGTCAACGTCGGCATGAACCTCCGCCTCCTGCCGGTCATCGGCGTCACCCTGCCCTTCTACTCGGCAGGCGGCAGCTCGGTGCTCATGCTGTATATCTGCGTGGGGCTGGTGCTGTCGGTGTATATGCACAATACGAAAAAGCTGTTTGGTTAAGTCTCTCTCAGAACAGGCGCTGTCGTTCAGCGCCTGTTTTTGTTTTCCGGCCAGATCTCCAAAAGTCTTGCAACACGACAGAAGTCGTGATAGAATATTCAAGTATTTTATCTATATTCTTTTGACTTTTTCAGGAGGTCCCATGAAGCATCATTCTCTCTCCAAAGTCCTCAAGCGCCTCGCCTGCGTGCTGGCGGCGCTGATCATCGCACTGGCCGTCGCCGTGTTCGTCCTCTGGCACAACGAGCTGGCCACCCTCTCGTCCCTCAAAAAGCTCTCCGACCGCGACGAAGCCCACCGCGACGGTGCTGTTTATCAGCTCAACGTCTCGGGCGGCTACTACTTCGACGATTTCCTGGCCCAGGGCGGCGCATCCACTGACTCTGAGCTCATCTCCTTCATCACCCAGAGCATCACCAAGGGCATCATCCCCATGAACATCAAGACCAGCACCATCGCCTGCTCGGCCTTTACCGCAGACACCCAGAGCGGCGACCGGGTCTTTGGCCGCAACTACGACTTCTCGGCCACCAACACCGCCATCGTCTACACGAACCCCGGTAAGGGTCGTCACGCCTCCTACTCCACCATCGACCTGAGCTTCCTCGGCCTCGACAAGGACAAGGACGTAGAGAGCCTCGGCCAGAAGATCCTGACCCTCGCGGCCCCCTATGTGCCGCTGGACGGCGTCAACGACGCCGGTGTGGCCTGCGGCATCTTCATGTCCTATCAGGGCGAGGGCAAAGGCACCCCCACCGACACCCAGACCGACAAGCCCGACCTCACCTCCACCACCCTGCTCCGGCTCATCCTCGACTACGCCGACTCGGTGGAGGACGCTGTGGCGCTGGCTGAGCAGTACGACCTTCACGACTCGGCAAGCAGCTGCTTCCACTACATGGTGGCCGACTCCACCGGCCGCAGCGCCATCCTCGAGTGGGTGGGTGCTGATGCCGACCACGACACCGACGGCTCTCAGCGTCAGCTGAACGTCCTCTGGAACGACACCGACGCCCTCTCCGATTCCTCCGACTGGCAGGTGGTGACCAACTTCATCAAGACCCCCGGCTACTACGACGGCACTGCCGTCGAGATGAAGGGCCTCGACCGCTACGAGCACCTTGCGGCTGCCCTGCGCCAGACCAACGGCGTCGTGGCTGACAAGAACGCCGCCATGGACCTGCTGGCCTCGGTGGGCCGCCGCACCTGGAACAACGACGACTCCAACACCAACACCGTCCACAGCGTAGTCTACGATTTGACCGACCAGTCTGTTCTCTGGGTAGGCAATGAGCACTACGGCGAGGATGGGTATACATTTGAGTTTCAGCTTGCTTCGTAAATCTATATAAAGGGCCTGGCGGTGTGAGCCCTCTGTTTCATCCTGTGCCCCCTCCCGGTGTTCTCCGGGAGGGGGCTTTTTGTTGTGCTTTTTCCAACTTCCGGCGTATAACCCCGTCAAATTCCCCAGTTTTATCCAATTATCTTAGGCAAAACGATGATTTTGTAAAAAGCCCTTGAAATAATAGTAGGGGGGGGGGGTATAATGTTTCAAACCTCTGCCTGCGGGCGGCGGAACATTTTGTTCAACACTGGATAAGGAGGACTTCTATATGAAACCCGTCAAAAAGCTCCTTGCGCTCATCCTTGCAGGCGTCATGGCTCTGGCCCTGCTCACCGGATGCGGCAAGGCAACGTCTCTGAACCGTACTATGGCTGAAGGTATAGGAGACTATCTGAATTATCTGCGCTCCCACTACGGAACCCCTGATCCCGTCTCGGTGAGCTATCAGGTCCCCGAGCTTGGCCGTAATATTGCCCCCCTGTTTGATGAAAACTGGGTCAAGTATGACGAGGACAATGAACGGTATGTCCTTAATGAGGATCACATGATCAATGGCAAGAGCATCAAAGACACTCTGACGGACATCATGAGCCCCTATGAGTCTGCTACCAGCATCACTCTCCTTATAACGGACGTCACCGATACGAAAACCCCCTTCATGGAAACCTCGATTTTGCTCAGCTCGTCGTTAGGATGCCTCGTCAAAGGAAACATGAATGAATCTCTCCTCACCGCCACCAACGTGAGAATTGCCGTTGTCCACAAAAACGTCAATGGCCATACCTACGCCCTTGGTGTGATCATTACGGAGGAGTAAATCTCCCCCTGCCCCGGAGCCCTGCGGCCCGGGGCTTTTTTGCGCCCCGGCCAGAACAAAAAAGCATCCCCTGCAGCCTTTCCGGCCATTGCCGGCCAGGCCCTGCAGGGGATGCTTTGGTGTTGCAGAAAATGCGCCTTACTTCAGCACTGCGCCGAGGTTTGCGCTGGTGACCATGCGGGCGTAGCGGCTGAGCCAGCCGGTCTTGATGTTGGGCTCCGGGGCCACATACTTTGCCTTGCGCTGGGCCAGCACCTCATCGGGCACTTCCAGCGTGATGCTGGCGTTGGGGATGTCGATGTGGATGGTATCGCCTTCCTCAACAAGGCCGATGGGGCCGCCGGAAGCGGCCTCCGGGCTGACGTGGCCAATGGCAGCGCCGCGGGAAGCGCCGGAGAAGCGGCCATCGGTGATGAGGGCCACGGTCTTGTCCAGCTTCATGCCGGCCAGAGCGGAGGTGGGGTTGAGCATCTCACGCATACCGGGGCCGCCCTTGGGGCCTTCGTAGCGGATGACCACCACGTCGCCCGGGACGATCTTGCCCGCATAGATGGCGGCGATGGCCGTTTCCTCGCTGTTGAAGACGCGGGCCGGGCCGGAGTGCTCCTGCATCTCGGGGGCCACGGCGCTGCGCTTGACGACGCAGCCATCGGGGGCGATGTTGCCCCACAAGATCTGCAGGCCGCCGGTCTGAGAATAGGGATTTTCGATAGGACGGATGGCCTTGTCGTTCAGGATGTGAGCGCCCTTGATGTTCTCGCCGAGGGTCTTGCCGGTGACGGTGGGGACATCGAGGTCCAGCAGACCCTTCTTGGCCAGCTCTGCCTGCACGGCGGGGATGCCGCCGGCGGCGTAGAGGTCGGGCATGTGGGTGGGGCCTGCGGGGGCCAGATGGCAGAGGTTCGGGGTCTTGGCGCTTATCTCATTGAAGAGCTTCAGGTCGATCGGCACACCGGCCTCGTAGGCGATGGCCAGCAGGTGCAGAACGGTATTGGTGGAGCAGCCCAGCGCCATATCGCAGGTCAGCGCATTGCGGATGGAGCGCTCGTTGATGATCTGGCGGGCGGTGATGCCCTTCTTTACCATATCCATGACGGCCATACCAGCGTGCTTTGCCAGCAGCAGCCGCTTGGAGTAGACGGCGGGGATGGTGCCGTTGCCGGGCAGTGCGATGCCGATGGCCTCGCACAGGCAGTTCATGCTGTTGGCGGTGTACATGCCGGAGCAGCTGCCGCAGCTGGGGCAGCAGTTGCAGGTGCAGTCTTCCAGCTGCTCGTCGGTGATCATACCGGCCTTATAAGCGCCCACGGCCTCGAACATCTTGGAAAGGCTGACTTCCTCGCCGCCGTAGGTGCCGGCCAGCATGGGGCCGCCGGAGCAGACCACGGCAGGCACATCCATGCGGACAGCGGCCATGACCATGCCGGGAACGATCTTATCGCAGTTAGGCACCAGCACCAGACCGTCCAGCTGATGAGCCATCAGCATGGTCTCCACGCTGTCGCAGATCAGCTCGCGGGAGGCGAGGCTGTACTTCATGCCCACATGGCCCATGGCGATGCCGTCGCAGACGCCGATGGCCGGGATGAGGATGGGGGTGCCGCCTGCCATCTGGACGCCCGCCTTGACGGCGTCGGCGATCTTATCCAGATTCATGTGGCCGGGGACGATCTCGCTGTAGGCACTCACCACACCGATGAGGGGGCGGTCCAGCTCTTCCGGGGTGTAGCCCAGGGCGTAAAACAGGCTTCGGTTGGGCGCGCGCTCCGAGCCTTTGGTCACGTTGTCACTTCTCATTTTATCCTCCTGATACAAAAAAGCACCGGAATCAGCAGTTTTTCTGCTAAAACCGACGCTCTGGGATTCAACCTCTCAGTCTGCTTCGCAGACAAGGCCGGGTTGCGGCACCCAGCATCCGCAGCGCTTTGCTTGCGTATTGCTGGCCGCGGCCCCAACAATGGCTCCCTGTTTCCGCCACTGGCGGCGGTCGTCATTGTTGCCCCTACCGAGGGGAGCCTCTGGCGAAGAGACGAGGCTTTACGATATGCCAAGGCCTCCCCTCGTTAGGGGAGGTGGCAGCGCGTCAGCGCTGACGGAGAGGTTTTTCTGATTTTCTTACTTCTTCAGCCAGCTCATCATGCCGCGCAGCTCTGCGCCCACCTTCTCGATGGGGTGCTCGGCCTCCATGCGGCGCTGAGCGAGGAAGTGGACCTTGCGGCCGCCGTTGGGGCTCATCTCGGTCAGGAACTCGGAAGCGAAGGTGCCGTCCTGGATCTCGGTCAGGACCTTCTTCATCTCCTTGCGGGTCTCCGCGGTGATGAGGCGCTTGCCGGTGCGGTAGTCGCCGTACTCAGCGGTGTTGGAGATGGAGTAGCGCATCTTGGAGAAGCCGCCCTCGTTGATGAGGTCAACGATGAGCTTCATCTCGTGGCAGGTCTCGAAGTAGGCCATCTCGGGCTCGTAGCCAGCCTCGACCAGAGTGTCGAAACCAGCGTGGATGAGCTCGCAGACGCCGCCGCACAGGACAGCCTGCTCGCCGAACAGGTCGGTCTCGGTCTCCTCCTTGAAGGTGGTCTCTAGGATGCCGGCACGACCGGCACCGATGCCGGAAGCGTATGCCAGAGCGATGTCCTTAGCCTTGCCGGTGAAGTCCTGCTCGACACAGATCAGAGAGGGGCAGCCCTCGCCCTCGGTGTACAGGCGGCGGACGATGTGGCCGGGGCCCTTGGGAGCGATCATGATAACGTCAACATTCTTGGGGGCGGTGATGGTCTTGAAGTGGATGTTGAAGCCGTGTGCGAAAGCCAGAGCCTTGCCCTCGGTCATGTAGGGAGCGACCTGCTTGTTGTAGATGTCAGCGCACAGCTCATCGGGGACCAGCATCATGACGACGTCGCCGGCCTTGGCAGCCTCCTCGACCTCCATGACCTTGAAGTTGGGATGAGTTGCAGCGAACTCAGAAGCCTTTTCCCAGTGAGCGGAACCCTTGCGCAGGCCGACGACGACATTGACGCCGCTCTCAGCGAGGTTCTCGGAATGTGCGTGGCCCTGGCTGCCGAAGCCGATGACAGCGACGGTCTTGCCGTCCAGCACGCCGAGGTTGCAGTCGGAATCGTAGTATTTCTTGATCGCCATGGTAGTTGTTCTCCTTTTGTTTTTTACTTATTTCAGTATAAGAATGAATGATAAGCATCGTATATTTTTCGCTCACCGGGGAGCGGAAAAGCAAGTTTACCTCTGTAGCAGGGCCTGCGCTTTTGCGCCATATCGCGCTTTCAGCGTCCAGCTTCAAGCGGCCCGGCCTGCCAATGGCTCCCCCTCTGGGGGAGCTGTCTGCGGAGCAGACTGAGAGGGCTTTAGCGGCATCTCGTGCCGGGCAGCGGGAACTGTGCCTCTCTTACCTCCTGCGCGGGCTTCTGTATATGCTGATGCATCCCGCCGCGCTCGAGGGCGGTGACGCCGGTGCGGCACTGCTCCAGGATCTGATAGTCCGCCATGAGCTTCAAGAAGGCGTCGATCTTCTCGGGACGGCCCGTCAGCTCAAAGACCATGCTGTCGGGCGACAGGTCGATGATCTTTGCCTTGTAGATACCGGCGATCTCCCGCAGCTCTGCGCGGTTGGTGACATTTGCCACCACCTTGAGCAGGAGCAGCTCCCGCTCGAGAGCGGTGGACTCGTTGAGTACGAAGACCTGACGGGTGACTTCCAGACGCTCGGTCTGGAGGATGAGCTGCTGGAGCTCCTTTTCGGTACCCGAGACGGAAACGGTGATGCGGCTGACTGTGGGGTCGTTGGTGGCCGAAACGGTCAGGCTGTCGATGTTGAAGCCTCTGCGGCAGAACAGGTTGGACACCCGGGCCAGAACGCCGCTCTGGTTGTCCACCAGCAGGCTGATGACCCTGCGCTGATTGGATTCCATGTCGCTGTGTCCTCCTTATTTCATGATGATGTCGTTGATGTCGCCGCCGCCGGGGATCATGGGCAGGACCTTTTCGTCCTTGTCGATCATGCACTCGATCCAGGTGGGGCCTTTCTGCTTCAGAGCGTCGGCGAATGCCTCCTGGAACTGAGCAAGGTTCTCGCAGTGGTAGCCCTTGAGGCCGAAGCCCTCGGCCAGCTTGACGAAGTTGGTCTTGCGGTGGGGGTCGGTCTGGGAGAAGCGCTTGCCATAGAAGGCGGTCTGCCACTGGCGCACCATGCCAAGCACCTGATTGTTGAAGATGACCGTGATGATGGGCAGCTCGTAGCTGACAGCAGTGCAGGCTTCGTTGAGGTTCATGTGGAAGGAGCCGTCGCCGGTGAACATGACCACCCGCTGGTCGCGGCCCAGCGCCATCTGTGCGCCGATGGCTGCGCCGTAGCCGAAGCCCATGGTGCCGAGGCCGCCGCTGGTGATGAAGCCGCGGCTCTTGGTGTGGCGGATGTACTGTGCCGCCCACATCTGGTGCTGGCCCACATCGGTGACGTAGACCGCCTCGGGGCCGCACTGGTTGCAGACCTCGCCGATGACCTGATGGGGCATCAGGCGGGAGGCGTCGGACACCGGGTGGTAATCCTGTGCCTGCCACTCGTGGATCATCTTCATCCAGTCGGGATGCTTCTTGTCCTCGATCATCGGGAGCATGGCGTTCAGCACATAGGCGGCGTCGCCCACGATGGCAAGGTCAACATCCACGTTTTTGCCCAGCTCGCTGGCGTCGATGTCGATCTGGATGATGGTCGCATTCTTGGCGAAGGTCTTGGGGTTCAGGGCCACGCGGTCGGAGAAGCGGGCACCCACCGCGATAAGGACATCGCAGTCGGCCACCGCCCGGTTCGAGGTGTAGCAGCCGTGCATACCCACCATGCCGATGTTCATCGGGTCGCCGTAAGGCACGACGCCTGCGGCCATCAGGGTATAGGTAGCCGGGATCTCAGCCTTTTTCAGAAGGTCACGCAGGGGCTGGCAGCTGGCCGCCGAGCGGACGCCGCCGCCGAAGTAGACCAGCGGGCGCTGTGCGCCGTTGATGATCTCTGCCGCCCACTTGACCTGCTCTTCGTTGAAGGTGGTCACGGTGCGGATGGGCTCCGGCTTTTTCGGGGTGAACTCACACACCGCAGCGGTGACATCCTTCGGGATGTCCACCAGCACCGGGCCTTTGCGGCCGCTCTGGGCGATGCGGAACGCCGCACGCATGGTGTCGGCCAGGTCTTCGACCCGGCGCACCGTGAAGTTGTGCTTGGTGATGGGCATCGTGATGCCCTCGATGTAGGCTTCCTGGAAGCCGTCCTTGCCCAGGCCCTCCGTGGTCACGTTGCCGGTGAAAGCCACCATCGGCACAGAGTCCATATAGGCGGTGGCGATGCCGGTGACGAGGTTCGTTGCGCCCGGGCCGCTGGTGGCCAGCACCACGCCGGTGCGGCCCGTTGCACGGGCGTAGCCGTCCGCCGCGTGGGATGCGCCCTGCTCGTGGGCGGTCAGCACATGGGTGATGCGGTCGGCGTTTTTGTACAGCTCGTCGTAGAGGTTCAGCACTGCGCCGCCGGGGTAGCCGAAGAGGGTGTCCACCCCCTGCTCACAGAGCACCTCCACAAAGATTTGAGAACCGTTCAACTGCATGGTGAGTTTCTCCTGTTTCCGTTTCCATTTTCCACTTTATACACTTTTTTCCCAAACACTCTCAGAAGCAGTACCTGATACCTGATAAACAAAAGGTCTCTGTCTCCTTATCCAAGAGACAAAGACCTGGAATCAATCCAAAACTCTCTGCGGTACCACTCTCGTTGACGCTTTCCGCGCCCTCTCACGGGCTTCCAACAAAGCCCTGCGCTCTAACGGCCGCCACCGGCGCTGCTTAGCAGACATCCCATATATCGTCCTTCAGCAGGCTGCTCCGGGAGGATTCCGCGCCGGGCCGCCTGCTGCCTTGCATCGTCCGGCAGCTCTCTGAAAAGCGGGTATCCTGCGTTACTTTTTCCCATCTGTGCATTTGTTGGGTCAATTATACTATAAATCGGGCCGTTGTCAATCGACGATTTGTAACGTGAATCATGGCAAACATGAAGATAATTAAACACCATCTTGCGCAGGGCCTTACATCGCTGTATAATTCTGAGTAACCGACTTTACTTAAAGCATCGCCTCTCCCTTTGGGAGAGGTGTCATCACTTGCGATGACGGAGAGGGCAAGGCCGCTGGCAAAGCCACACAAGCTCAGCGATCGTATCACTCTGACAAAGAGCCTGCCTATCGCTGTGCGGTTGGCTTTATCGCACAGTGCTTGCCCTCTCAGGCGCTCCCGCGCCAGCTCTCCCAAAGGGAGAGCCATTATATAATAGAAAGGGATATTATGAACCTCACAGAATGGAACGCCCGGCTCCACGGGCTGGTCATCTTCCGCGCCCTGCTGGACGATGACGTCATTGCAAAATTTGTTGACCTCACCGACCGGATGGCCGCTGCCCCCCAGAGCACGGGAGCCGTGTGCGACGCTGCCGCTTCCTTCGAAGCAGCCCTCTTCGAGCACACGACAAACTTCGGCGAATACCTTTCCGCTGCCGTCCTCGAAGCCGAGACGGTCTGTGTCCGGCAGGCGGCTGTCAGCGAAGTGCCGCCCGTCTTGCAGACTGCACTGGACAATGAGCTGGACTTCCTGCGGCAGCTGTGCAGCCTGACGCTGGACGAGCTTCTGGACGCCGCCGGTGCCGCCGACAAGCTGCCTTTCCTGCCCCGGTGGGAGACGAAGGCCATCGACCTCCACGCCGCCTACGCCCAGCGGATGAGCGAGGTGGGCAAAAAGGGCTACGGAATGTTCGCCAAGCACCACGTCTTCACGGTCGAGAACGGCCAGCTGGTGCCGGTGCGCTACCCCGACCCCCAGCGCCTCGACGAGCTGCCGGGCTATGAGCAGGAGCGGGAGAAGGTCATCGCCAACACCCGCGCCCTGCTGGCCGGGATGCCCGCCAACAATGTCCTGCTCTACGGCGACGCCGGTACGGGCAAGTCCAGCACCGTCAAGGCCATCGCCAACGAGTTCGCCGCCGACGGCCTGCGCCTCGTGGAAGTCAAGAAGAACCAGCTCTATCAGATCCCCGATCTGATGGACAAGCTGGCGGCAAACCCGCTGAAGTTCATCCTCTTCATCGACGATTTGAGCTTCACGGCCAACGACGACAATTTTGCGGCCCTGAAAGCCATCCTCGAGGGCAGCGTGGGCGGCAGAGCCCGGAACATCGCCGTTTACGCTACCTCCAACCGCCGCCACCTCATCAAGGAGACCCTCTCCGACCGCACCGGCGATGACATCCACGAGGCCGACACCCGTCAGGAGCTGATGAGCCTTTCGGCCCGGTTCGGCCTCACCGTCACCTTCCAGCGGCCCGAGAAAGCCCGGTTCGAGGTCATCCTCACCGAGCTGGCCAAGCAGCACGGCATCGAGATGCCCCACGACGAGCTGCTGACCAAGGCCGAAGCCTTCGCCATCCGTGCCGGAGGCCGCAGTCCCCGCGTCGCCAAGCAGTTCATCGAGCAGTGCGCCGCAGGAGTGCAGAAGTAAATAATAGGAACGATTCAAATCTTCGAAAGTTCCCTCATGGAATCCCTCTGGAGGCATTCTCTTCGGATGCCCCGGACCACAGCGCCGGGATCCTGCAAAAAATGCGAGATCTCATACCGCGCAAAAGCGCGGTCCTTATCCGAGACGAAGATTTTCCCCTCCGCAAAGCTCACGGTGAAACCCCGGAATTCAAATGCAAGGCCGTTGTCCGGTTCGTTGATGGTGTCGCCCCAGACAGCCCGCTTCAGGGCCGAACAAAGGCGGTATTCCTCTTCCGTGCGGAGCCAGAGTTCCGGCGTCTGGACACTGTGCTCCAGCAGGAACAGGTTGGTAAAATCCCTTACAAAGCCCGTTTCTTTGGCCTCGATGGGCCGGTTCAGCTGCTTCCATTCCCGGATGTCGAAGCGGTAATAAAAGTTTCCTTCCGTCCCTCTCCGGGGGCTGACCTCTGTGATCGCGCTCCGGCGGACGGCGCTGCATTTCGTGACTTCGCCGTAGTACCGGACACCTGCCTGTGCGCCGAACACATACTGCGACTGGTAAAGGGCCACATAGCGGACAGGAAAACTGCTGTCCTGCAGGCGCTCTGCGGGGATGTAATAAAAGCAGTGCTTCCGGCAAATATCCAGCTGCTGCGGGCTGCGCATGGTGCCGACGAGTACATCCCGCACGGCCCAGTCTACTGCTTTCAGCTTCGCTTCCAGTTTCTCCATCTCGCCCGCCCCCTGCTGTGCTTTATTTTATTGTACCGTCTTTTCTGCCGGGAGGCAAGATGCAGATAAACAAAAAAAATCCGTTGTCATCTGACAACGGATTTTTGAGTGGAGAATTAGGGACTCGAACCCCAGACCCCCTGCGTGTGATGCAGGTGCTCTAACCAGCTGAGCTAATCCTCCGAATCGGAACGTGTTTATTATACCACTCCGTTGGTCCAAATGCAAGCCCAAATTATCGTTTTTCGAAAAAAGTTTGAGCCGGCAGCGCTTTCCGGTTGCTCTCCGGGGGCAGATGGTGTATACTGGGGTTGGAATTCTTTCGAAAGAGAGGTCTTTTTTATGATAACTGTACGCGGTATCATCACATTGCTGGTGCTGGCTGTCCTGTTTGCACTGGCGGTGGTGTGGATCTCCCGGCAGGGCGGCTGGAAAGGCGAGGGCTGCGGAGGCAACTGCTCTTCCTGCCACCAGCACTGCGACACCCCCGAGAAGAAACACTGAGCACACGAATGCCCCCTGACCGTCCGGTCAGGGGGCATTTTTGCGTCACAGCTCACCGTAGTGGGCGGCAAAGACCGCGATGGTGCTCAACAGGTCGTCGTGGGCCTTCTGATAAGTGCTGTAACTGATGTTCAGCTTGTCCATCACCTCTTCCCGCCTCCGCCTTTCCATGTAGCGCAGCTGCAGGATGCTGCCCCGCAGGCCCGGATCTGCCTCGCGGTAATACTCCTCGGCCAGCTGGATGGCCCGCTTCCAGCCCCAGTTGCAGGGGCCGTAGACCCAGTTTTTCTGCCCGTAGCGGCTGAGGGCTTCTTTCGTCTTCTGGCGCTGTTCCTGTGTCATGGCTTCCATCCCCTTTTTCCCTCAGCCCGCCGGGCCAAAAAAGCAGCGGTCGCGCTGCTCGACGGTCATCCCCAGCATCTTCGAGAGTTTTTCGGCCTCACTCACCTTGAATTCACTCTCATTTTCCAGCTTGCAGCGGAGGGTGTTGTTGGTGATGCCCAGAACATGGGCCACATGGCCCAGTTTCATACCCTGGCTGCGGATGCAGTCGCGGATCATCATGGTATCGGTCATAGGCGTTTCTCCTTTCAGTTTTGCGTTCAAAGCGTTCTGTACAATCATTGGTTGTATTATATCTTCAGGTTGATTATTTGTCAACATTATTTGCGAAATAGTTCCTTAAAAATTGATTTATAGTAAATTTTTTGCTATACTGTCCTCAGAACACCGAAAATCGTGCAAACCGCAGAGAAAGCGAGGCCCTATATGTCCGATATCGATCTGTCCAGCCGCATCCGGCAGCGCCGGGAGCAGCTGGGCCTGTCGCAGGAAGAGCTGGCCGCCCGGATGGGCTACCGCTCCAAATCCTCCATCACCAAGCTGGAAAAGGGGATCAACGACCTGCCCCGGGCCAAGCTCGAGGAGCTGGCCGCCGCTCTGGACACCACACCCGCGTGGCTCATGGGTCTCGTGGACCTGCCCTGCCCTCCGCCGGGTTTCGAGCCTCTGCCTGAGATGGCGCGGGTGCCTCTCGTAGGCTCCATCGCCTGCGGCACCCCCATCACCGCTGAGCAGAACATCGAGTGCTACATCGGCGTCCCCGCCGCGTGGCACGCCGACTTCGCCCTCACCTGCCACGGCAGCAGTATGGCCCCCACCATCTGTGACGGCGACATCGTCTGCATCCGCCGCCAGCCCGAGGTGGAGCAGGGCGAGATCGCCGCTGTCCGCATCGGCGAGGAAGCCACTCTCAAGCACTTCCACCGCCAGGGCGAGACCGTCATGCTGCTGGCCGACAACACCGCCGTCTGCCCGCCCATGGTATTCGCAGGCCCCCAGCTGGAAGAAATTCAGATCGAGGGCCGTGCCGTGGGCTTCTGCCGTGGCTTATAATAAGGAGGAGTCCCCATGTCTGCACCCGAAGAAATGACCCTCAAGGTCATCGCCCATATCCGCACCGCCTTCCCCACCAAGTTCGGCATCCCGCGCCAGAGCGGGCTGGTGGACAGCCTGCGGGGCGAGGTCATTTTCACCCCCGAATACCGCAATGCCGACGCCGTGCGCGGCCTCGAGGATTTCAGCCACATCTGGCTGGTGTGGCAGTTTTCCGGCGCAGTGCGGGACAGCTGGTCCCCCACCGTCCGGCCGCCCCGCCTCGGCGGCAACACCCGGATGGGCGTATTTGCCACCCGCTCGCCCTTCCGGCCCAATCCGCTGGGACTGTCCAGCGTCCAGCTGGAATCCATCGAGCACCGGCCTGACGTCGGCCCCGTCCTCATCGTGCGGGGCGCTGACCTGATGGACGGCACCCCCATCTACGACATCAAGCCCTACATCCCCTACGCCGACTGCCACCCGGACGCCGCCGCAGGCTTCACAGCCCAGACCCAGTTCCACCACCTGACCATGGTCTGCGACGCCGGCCTCTGGGCCAGAGTGCCTGCCGACCAGCAGGCCGCGCTGCAGGGTGTGCTGGAAAACGACCCTCGTCCCTCCTACCAGCACGACCCGGAGCGGGTCTATGGCATGGAGTTTGGCGGGCTGGAAGTCCACTTCAAAGTGGACGGCGAGGTCCTGACTGTCACCAACATCGACCGCCGCTGACGCCGGAGGGACTGTTATGGAACTCCGAAACATCAACACCTTCCTTCATATTGCCGAGCTGCACAGCTTTTCCAGCGCTGCGCGGGAGCTGGGCTACTCTCAGTCGGCGGTATCGGCCCAGATCTCTCAGCTGGAAACAGAGCTGGGTACGCCTCTCTTTGACCGGGTGGGCAAGACCGTCCGACTCACCGACGCGGGCCAGACGTTCCAGAGCTATGCCCGCACCCTTCTCATCACGGCCCAGCAGGCCAAGGCCGCGCTGCTGCCTGCCCGGGCCGTCAGCGGCACCCTGCGGGTGGCACTGGCCGATTCCGTATGCAGCACCTTCCTGCCCGACCTGCTGCAGCAGTTCCACGCCCTCTGCCCACAGGTGGAGCTGGTGCTCCGCACCGCCACCGCCGACGAGATGCTGCGGCTGCTGAGCGCAAACCAGATCGACCTGGCCTACACCCTCGACCAGCCTCTGCTCCTGCCCAGCCTGACGCTGGCCGTCAATGTGCCGGAGCCGGTCTGCTTCGTGGCCCCCGCCGGGCATCCGCTGTCCGACAAGGCCGAAGTGCCGCTGGATGTTCTGGCTCAACAGGAATTTCTTCTCACAGAGCGGGGCATGAGCTACCGTGACGCCCTCGACCAGCGCCTCGCCGCCCGCGGGCTGTCTATCCATCCCTACATCGAGCTGGGCAGCGCCTCGCTGCTCTGCCAGATGGTGGAGCGCGGGATGGGGCTCTCCTTCCTGCCCGAGTACATCGCCCGTCCTGCCCTCTCCGCCGGGCGTATCGCCCGCCTCCATGTCCCCGACTGCACTGTCACCATGCACCGGCAGCTGTTCTATCACAAGGACAAATGGCTCACGCCCCAGATGAAAGCCTTTATTGAGCTGGTAAATCAATAAGCAAAAGCCCCGCACCACATCGAACGATGCAGTGCGGGGCTTCCTCTTTGTATTTTCGGTTCAGCTCAGCCGGTTCATCCGGACCGCCACATAGGGATCCGGAAGCTTGAGTTCCTCGGCCAGGTCCTCTTCCGTGTCGTACTTGTCTGCCGCAAGGCCTACGAAAACGCTGCAGCTGTCGAAGCGTCCATCCGGCGAGAGCGCCGTTATCTTTGCCTCGCCGTCGGCGACGGCAGTCACGACACCAGAAGCATCCACGGTAGCGACGCCGGGATTACTGCTGACCCATGTGATGGGTACATTCGTGCCGTCCTCCACAGCGACAGACGCTGTGAGTGCCTCTTTGCTGCCCACCGTGCGGAGCAGCAGGTCGCGCTTATTCAGAGTCACCTTGCCGACATCGCTGTTGACGGTAACGGCGCAGCGCAGCGCCTGACCGTTGGTGGCCAGCGCCGTGACGGTGGTGGTGCCGGGCTTCTGGGCCGTGACAAGGCCCTCCGGATCCACCGTTGCCACCTCGGGGTTGCTGCTCATCCACTGGTAGGCATAGACAAAGGAGCCGCTCGTGTTGATGAGCTGCAGTTTCTGGCTGGGGTGGGCATTGTTGTACTGGATAACGAGGTTGAGGGTGGTGTGGTCGAGGGCAGGCTTTTTGCTGGCTGCATCGCCGCTCTCCTTGCGGACAGTCACCTTGCAGGCAGCGCACTCGCCCCGGTCGGTGATGGCGGTGATCGTGGCCTCACCAGCGCTGCGGCCGGTGACACGGCCATCGCCGTCCACGGAAGCCACGGTGGGGTTGCTGCTCATCCAGACGATAAAGTAGTAGTCGCTCTGCCCGCCGGTGTAAAGATAGGCTTTGGGGCGGGGGTCGTCTGCCGTGATCTCCAGCTCCATCTCGTTCACTTCCAGCTCAAAGTTCGCCGATGCTCCCAGCAATGCGGGGGCCGCCTGTGCGGCAGGAGCTGCCAGAAGCAGCCCGCTCAGCACAACCGCCGCTGCCAGCCGTGTGATCTTATTCATAGGGTAGCACTTCCCTCCTTTGGATAAGGTTTATCGCAATGTGCTCTGCACAAAATCCCTCTCACTATTAGTTTATTGTACACGCACCCAAAAGAAGGGTCAAGTTCTTCGCCAGAAGTGTCACAATTTCGCGCACCTTTTCGTGAAAGGCACTAAAACACCCCCGCCAAATTTATACAAATCGTGCAGACTGTATTTCACCAGACAGCAAAAGAGCCGCCGCACTTTATCCAGGTGCGGCGGCTCTCATCGGACGGAATATCTGAAAAAACTTAGTAATTCCTGGCCTTCAGCTCAAAGTAGCTCTGGGGATGTGCGCAGACCGGGCACTTGAGGGGAGCAGACTTGCCGATATGGGTGTAGCCGCAGTTCCGGCAGACCCACACCTGCTGTTCCTCACGGGCAAAGACCTTGCCCTCCTTGAGGTTGGCGGCAAGGGCGCGGTAACGTGCCTCGTGCTCCTTTTCGATCTGGCCCACCATCGTGAAGAGAGCGGCCAGCTGGGTGAAGCCCTCCTCCTTGGCCTCCGCTGCCATCCGGGGGTACATCTCGGTCCACTCTTCGTTCTCGCCGCCAGCTGCCATCTCGAGGCAGGTCAGGGTGTCGGGGATGGAGCCGCCGCAGAGGGCCTTGAACCACAGCTTGGCGTGTTCCTTCTCGTTGCCGGCGGTCTCTTCAAAGATGGCAGCCAGCTGCTCGTAACCTTCCTTCTTTGCGACGCTTGCAAAGTAGGTGTACTTGTTGCGGGCCATGCTCTCGCCTGCAAAAGCTTCCATCAGGTTCTTCTCGGTCTTGGTTCCCTTGAGTTCCATATTCTGTTCTCCTCTCAGATAGTCTGACACTGCCAGTATGGGCTGTGTCCGGTTTGGTTTATTCTACGCGCAGCCCGCTTTGTTCGGTACCGGGTGTGCGATCGGTCTTCCTTGTCTCTGAGGGTATTATACCAGAATTTCGGGCAGAAATCAAGAATTATTCCTATTTATTTTGAGAATATTTCCTATTTATTTTTTCAACTATGCTGCTTGAGTGCGCACACGGCGATGCTGAGAGCGCTCCATGCCGCCTGATACATCAGCACCGCAGCCACGCTCAACATCCCCACGCTGCCCGCATAGGTCAGCAGGACGGCGATGGCCACCGAGAACCACACCGACACCAGCTGCACCGTGGTAGCGGTCGTCTCGGCGTTCTGGGCCTGCTCTGCGGCCCGCAGACCGCCGGTCAGGCTGGCAAAGCCGTTGGTGCAAAGGATGCAGCAGCCTTCGGAGCCGGTGTCTTTGGCGGTGGCAGCGCCCAGTGCGGCACACTGCTCCTGGTCCAGCAGGACGACCATGCCCTCGGGCAGATGGTAGGCGTCGGTGATGTGCCGTGCGGTCAGGGTGGGGTCCTGGCAGGACACCAGCAGCTGGATATTCTCTTTTTGCAGCTGTTCCAGACTGCGGGCGGCGTTCCGTCCCCCCACATAGTGGAGCACGAACATGGCGTGCAGACTGCCGGACACGGCCAGATAGAGGATCTGCAGCTCGCCGTTCTTGGAGTGCTTGGCCTCATATTCCTCGTCGGGCAGGGGAACTTCTTCTTTTTCCATGTACGCACGGGTGCCGATGAGGATGCGGTTGTTGTCGCACCATGCAGAGAAACCGAGGCCGCGATGGACCTCCAGGTCCTTGACCGGGTAGAGGATGTCGGTGCGGTCCTCGATGATCTGGCGGAACAGGCCGCTCAGGGTGTTGCAGCACTTGCTCAGGACGCTGGCCGAATAGAGGATGGCCCGGTCGATGCGTCCGCCCTTGAAGATGCGGATGTCCTCGAGCATGGCACTGTCCGGGGTGAACAGCTCATCGGCGTCAGCCTGAACGGTATCCACACCGCCCAGTTCCTCGATCGCCGCCCAGCCGGGGATCACCGCACCCGAGGCAGCGGCAGTCTGCTGCAGCCGCAGGGATGCAAAACCTGCGATAAGGGTGGAGGACAGAGGCGAACCCATGCAGAGCACAGCGGTCAGCGCCGCAGCACCGCCGTTGAGGCCGCCGCCAAAGACGCAGAAGACCAGACCGGCCAACACAGCCGCACCCAGCAGGATGTAATTCGTCTTACGGGCGCGGCGCTCACAGGCGCGGGGGCCGAAGCCCTGCTCCACCATCGCGTCGTCCCACTCGGCGGGTCGGCTGAGCAGCACCCAGGGGTCTTTTTCGTCCATGTCCTTGGAGAGGATGCGGATAAGGTCTTTGTCCTTGGCGCGGAACGCACCGCGATGCTCCGGACCAGCCTGCGCCAGTTTGAAGCCGCCCTGGACCGAGGCCAGAAGGACACGGTCGCCCAGCAGTGCAAGGAACAGCCCCAGCGCCGCAATGCCGGACAGAAGGGTGAAGCTGGACGCCTGATAGTTCTGCGCGTTCAGCAGGGCCACAGCAGCCTGCAAAAGCGCAGCGCAGGCTGCCATCGCGGGCATGGTCTCCATGCTGGGGCGTTCGCCCCGCAGCCCCTTCAGGCCGTCCCTCACGACGGGCCAGCCCACAGCCAGCGCCAGCGCCAGGAAGAGCAGATCAGCGGCATAGAAGGCCGCCGGGGCAGTTACGGGGTCAAGGCCGCCCAGCGGGCCGACAAGGCCCTCTGCGGCGAGGCCGAAGTGGAGCAGCACCAGTGCAAGGATGCCGCCCAGCGCACAGCGCAATGTAAGGGCCGCACCCATCTGGTGCAGCCGTTCCCCCACCTGTTCCGGCGTCTCGGGCGTTTTTTCCTCTTCGACAGGCGCTTCCTCGACGGGTGCAGCCTCCGGAGCAGCCGGTGCAGTACCGGCCTCTTCGGCCGGCTGTGCAGGCGCTTCCTCCTTCGGCGGCTCCACCGGAGCCACCTCGTCGCCGTCGTTCAGGAACATGAGCGGCAGGCTCATGCTGTCGTCATTGTCCGGCGGCGTCGCGCGGGCCGGGGCTGCGGGCGCTTTCTCGTCGTCGCCCTTGCCGAAGAACTGCATCGCCGGAGCCGCATGGGGCTTCGACACCTTATCTTCTGCAAACACCATCTCGGGCATCGGCACGGCAGGCTTCTCCGGCGCTGCATCCGGCTCTTTTTCTGCGTCCGGTTTCTTTGCAATGACCGGAACTGCCGGGGTGCTCTTTTCCGGTTCTGCGGGCTTCACCGGCTGGGGAGGCTCTTCCTCCTGCGGCGGAAGCTTTGCACCAAACAGCATGGCTTTGAGCGCCTGCATCTCCCGGTCCTCGTACTGCTCCTGCGGGGTGCGCGGCTCGTACTGGACCGCCTTTTTCCGGGGCGCGGCCTGCTTTTCTGCCGACTTTTTCTCCGGCTTGGGAGCAGGCGGCTCCGGCGCTTTGATGGGTTCTGCGGGCTTTTGGGGCTTTTCCGGCTCAGGCTGGGGGGCGCTGACCGGCTCGGCTGGCTTCGGCTGCTCGGGCTTCGGCTCTGCAACTTCCTCTTCCAGCGCCAGGACCAGCTCCAGGTCGGAGGGTTCCTCCGGCTCCTCGCCGCCCAGCTGTATCTCGCCGGTACGGCTCTCTTCGGGTGTGCCGCCTTCCTGCTGTTCGCCCTTTTCACGGCGGAACAGCCGGCCCAGCAGGCTCTTGGGCTTTTCTTCATTTTCATCGTCCCGCCGGGTCATCTCCTCCGGGACCTGGGCTACACTGGTGGTAAAAAAGGTGCGGAATTTTTCTTCGCGGGCGTCGAGCTCTTCCTGCGTCATTTCCTTCCGCTCGTCATCCTTTGGCATCCTGATCTTCCCTCCCTTGTTTCGTTCGGCACGGGTCAGCTCAGCCCTGTGCGGCGCGCTGGCTCTGGATCTCATACAGGATGATGCCTGCGGCCACCGAGACATTGAAGCTGTCCACGCCGGTACCCTGTGCGGTCATATCGAGGCTCACAACGCCGTCGCAGAGCTTCTTGACCAGCTGCGACACACCGCTGCCCTCGCTGCCCAGCACCAGCGCAATGGGGCCGGTGAGGTTGTTCTTGCGCAGGGACACGCCGTCCATGTCGGCGCAGTAGACGAAAACACCCTGCTCCTTAAGGCGGCGGATGGTCTCGCCGATGTTGGCCACACGGGCCACGGGCAGACGCTCAGCCGCACCGGCGCTGGACTTGATGACGGTGGGGGTCACGGATGCGCCGCCCCGCTTGGGGATGACGATGCCGTGAGCGCCGCACAGCAGAGCCGAGCGCATGACAGCGCCCAGATTGTGGGGGTCTTCGATGCCGTCGCTCAGCACGAGGAAGGGCGGTTCGCCCTTCTCTTTGGCAGCGGCCAGCAGGTCCTCCACCGTTGCGTATTCGATCTCACTGGCAAAGGCAGCCACGCCCTGATGGCTCTCGGTGCCGGTCATGAGGCGCAGCTTGTTGGGGTGTACCCGCTTGACGGTGGCACCGGCTTCCTTCGCCATTGCGGTATAGTAAGCGGCCACAGCCGGGGCCATACCCTCGGCCAGCAGCACTGTATCCACGCCGGAGCCGCTCTTCAGCAGCTCTGTGACCGGGTTCTTGCCGTAGACGAGGCTCTCGTTCCGGGGCTGGTCGTCGGCCTTTTCGCGGCGGGGACGGCGGGGCATATTGCGTTCTTCCATGAAGTTCTCCTTCCGTTTCTATCGCAGGACACCAAAGCCCTTCCGGCCCGGCGTCATCGTATCGCTTCAAACGAGTTTTCAGAACCGCAGCGCTGTAAAGCTGCATTTTGCGGCAGGCACTGACGCATTTCAGACGTACAGCGCTTATAACTCATCTTGAAGTATAACATAAGCGGCAGGGGTTTGCCATAGAATTGCGCTTTTTCTTCCCGTGAAATTTCTGTGCCGCCCACCCGGGCAGAGCCTCATGGGAGAAGTGTTGCCTTTTGCGCGCCGGTTATCCGTCTTTTTGCCCGTGGTAAAAGTTTTCCACATTCAGACCGCTTTACCATCCGTATACCCGCCCTGTTTTTTCCACAAGTTGAAAACCCTGTGGAGAAAGTTCAAAACTCAAGCATTCAAGCCTGTTTTCCGGGTGGAATTCCACACTTTCCACAAGGTTTTCCACAATCTTATCTCGACAGGCTCAGAACCTTGCATACATTTTGTAATTTTCAAGTCAGAATTATGACAAAATTTTGAAGCAGAGCGGCACTTGTTTTGCCTTTTTATCCAACATCATTTTGACGAATGTGGATCCCTGTTGAAAATCGTCTGCTTTGGCATCTCCGCCGCCGGTCTGGCCGGATGTTGTCGAAGCCTGTATAAAATGTTGCATCCCACTTATTTCTCTGTCTTTCGAGCACACTGCTGGCCAAGAAAGCTTCGGTTTGGTTACAAAAACTCTCCGGTGGATTGATTTTACCATCTGTTTGGGGTATACTTAGGGTGCAACTTCGTTAAACCATGCACAAAGCGGTGTGTGGGTACGAACAGACCCCGATAATTTTTGGAGGTAATAATAATGTTGGTAAATGCAACCGAAATGCTCATCAAAGCTCGTGACGGCCACTACGGTGTGCCTCAGTTCAACATCAACAACCTGGAGTGGACCAAGGCTGTTCTGACCGCCTGCGAGGAGATGAAGAGTCCTGTCATCCTGGGTGTCTCCGAGGGTGCCGGCAAGTACATGACCGGCTTCAAGACCGTCGCTGCTATGGTCGATGCAATGGTCGATTCCATGGGCATCACCGTTCCCGTCGCTCTGCATCTGGATCACGGCACCTACGAAGGCTGCAAGGCCTGCGTTGAGGCCGGTTTCTCCTCCATCATGTTCGACGGCAGCCACTACTCCATCGAGGAGAATGTGGAGAAGACCAAGGAGCTGGTCGCTCTGGCACACTCCAAGGGCATGAGCATCGAGGCCGAGGTCGGCTCCATCGGCGGCGTTGAGGACGGCGTCGTGGGTAATGGCGAGATCGCTGACCCCGCAGAGTGCGCAAAGATCACCGATCTGGGCATCGACTTCCTGGCCGCCGGCATCGGCAACATCCACGGCGTCTACCCCGCCAACTGGAAGGGTCTGGACTTCGAGGCTCTGGACCGCATCCACAAGGCTACCAATAACATTCCTCTGGTCCTGCACGGCGGCACCGGCATCCCTGACGACATGATCGCAAAGGCCATCAGCCTGGGCGTCTCCAAGATCAACATCAACACCGAGTGCCAGCTGGTCTTCGCTGAAGCTACCCGCAAGTATATCGAAGAGGGCAAGGATCAGCAGGGCAAGGGCTTCGACCCCCGCAAGCTGCTGGCTCCCGGCGCAAAGGCCATCGAGGCCAAGTGCAAGGAAAAGATCGAGCTGTTCGGCTGCGCCGGCAAGGGCTAAGCGGAAGCTTCCTTCTTAAAGGATATACCACCCAATAAATCATCGGCCCCGCTGCGTGGAGAGCTCCAACGCGGCGGGGCCGATTTTTGGTTATATAAATGCTTTTGCACAAAAGAAAACGCTCCAAGATTTCTCTTAGAGCGTTTTGATCAAGTCGGCGACTACCTATTTTCACAAGCCGTTTCC